>WBZX01000123.1_pt1 | contig 71929 bp, 54 predicted proteins | sample 5204211 | NCBI WGS metagenome assembly WBZX01 (sample SAMN12344362, study PRJNA552823) | activated sludge metagenome | biome: Activated sludge suspended growth; feature: Nitrification reactor; material: Wastewater; isolation source: activated sludge from nitrification reactor of wastewater...
GCGACCTGGTGGTGGAGCCGCCGCCGCTGATCAAGGGCTACCTCAAGTGCGGCGCCAAGCTGCTGGGCGCACCGGCCTGGGACCCGGACTTCGGCTGCGCCGACCTGCCGATGATGCTCAGGCTCTCGGAGCTGCCGGACTCGTACCGCCGCCGCTTCCTGTCGGTTTGATGAGACCGCCCGAAGCGGGCCCGGCCGCAGCCTGATGGCGCGGGCCCATCACCGGGCCACTTTTTCGCGTGTTTGGCGAGCGCGCCACGGCGAGTCAGCTCTCCAGGGCCTTCCAGGGGCCTTCGGATCTGAGCAGCGTGAGGTTGCTGACAGGGTCCTGCTCGTCGTTGAACACCAGCCAGTGGATGTGGCGCCCGCAGGTGGTCACCTCCCACTCCTCCAGCAGGTTGATGGGGTGGTAGGTGCGCGGCGCATCCTGAACCGACGCCCTGACCGTGAACGGCTTCAGCGGAAGCCCCTTGATGGCCACCAGGTCCAGGTTGCGACACGGTTTGTCATCATGCGCTTCGCGATGGGCAATGGTCATCAGTGCGCCATCCGGGGCGTTGCCGAGCAAGGCGGACGCTCGGAGCCTGAATTTCGTCGCCAAAGACCAGGTCAGGCGGTCGTCCTGCAGGGGCCTCGGGCTCCGCAGCGCCGTCTTGAAACTGTCACTGGCGTGGAACGGGTTCGATGCCGGACCTTCTGGCGTGGAGCATGCCGACAACGCGAACAGGGAGAGAGCAAGCGCTGCGCCTGGGAAGTTCATCGTGGGCTGTGGGGCAAGTGGGTGGCGTAGCGGCCACGGCTGGGGGGCCACACGGCGAACCAGCGTGCCCCTGCCCAGAGATTTTGCAGCAGGTCGGCTGTTTGGCGTGATGCCGGGCCATGTCGGGCTTGAGCGGCTTGCGGGCCGGCAATGGGTTGTGCCGGCCCGCCCCACCGTCCCACCTGGGTCTTGAGGCTTCACTTTCGAAGCCTCGTGCAAGTCCTTATTTTTGAACGACATTTCCCTTTGTCGCACTTGCAAAAGTGCGGCTAAGTACCTGATTTCATTGATTTTTTTGGACGTGGCGCGTTGACCCACAAGCTCCCCGTGCGCTAAAGTGGGGAAAAGTGGATTTTTGTGGGGTGTTGTGTCCGAATTTGTGTTTCAGGGGGAATCAGCGCTGACGCTGGACGCCAAGGGCAGGGTGACCGTGCCTGCGCGCTTCCGCGACGCGCTGGCCGCCCTGTGCGCCGGGCAGATGACCCTGACCAAGCACCCCACGCGCTGCCTCATGCTGTTCCCCCGTCCCGCGTGGGTGGAGTTTCGCAGCAAGCTGATGCAGCTGCCCATGGACTCCGAGGGCTGGCGCCGCATCTACCTGGGCAGCGCCATGGACGTGGACATCGACGGCGGCTCGCGCGTGCTGCTGTCGCCCGAGTTGCGCCAGTGGGCCGGTCTGGACAAGGACCTGATGCTGGTGGGCATGGGCAACCGCATGGAAATCTGGGACCGCAAGCGCTACGACGCCCAGGAAGACCTGACCCTGGCGCAGCCCATGCCCGACGGCTTGCGCAACATGGTGTTCTGAAGCCGAACCAATGAGCTTCGCGCACACCACCGTCCTGTTGAACGAAACCGTGGACGCCGCTTTCACGGGGCCGGATGGCCTGTACGTGGACGGCACCTTCGGCCGGGGTGGCCACGCGCGCCTGATGCTCGGCCGCCTGGGCGCCCAGGGCCGCCTGGTGGCCTTCGACAAAGACCCCGAGGCCGTGGCCGCCGCCGCCACGGGCGAAGGTGCGATGGCCGACCCGCGCTTCAGCATCCACCACGCCAGCTTTGCGGCCATGGGTGGCTTGTTGCCGGCCGGCCAGGTGGCCGGCGTGCTGCTGGACCTGGGCGTGAGCTCGCCGCAGATCGATAACCCCGAGCGTGGGTTCAGCTTCCGCTTTGACGGCCCGCTGGACATGCGCATGGACACGACCCGTGGCGAAAGCGCTGCGGATTTCCTCGCTCGGGCCGACGAGCATCACATTGCACAGGTGGTACGCGACTATGGCGAAGAACGGTTTGCTGGGCCGATTGCAAAGGCGCTTGTGGCTCGCAGGGCGGGCGGGCGGCCTGTTCGAACCACAGCTGAACTGGCCGAGCTCGTGGCTGGCGCGGTCAAGACCCGGGAAGCGGGCCAGAACCCTGCAACGCGCACATTTCAAGCTCTACGGATTCTCGTCAACGCTGAGCTTGAAGAGCTCGAACAAGGCCTAGCCGCCGCGCTGGCGCTGCTGCAGCCTGGCGGGCACCTGGCGGTGATCAGCTTCCATTCGCTGGAAGACCGCATCGTCAAGACCTTCATCGCCCGCGAGAGCAAGGCCGAGGTCGACCGCCGTGCGCCGTTTGCGCCGCCCACGCGGCCGCTGCGCCTGAAGGCGCTGGGCCGCATCCGCGCCAGCGACGCCGAGGTGGCAGCCAACCCGCGTGCCCGCTCGGCGGTGCTGCGCGTGGCCGAGCGCACGACGGAAGGCTGGGCCGCGTGATGCGCCTGTCCATCCTCCTGCTGCTCGCGCTGATCGCCAGTGGGTTGTACCTGGTGAAGGTCAGCTACGACGAGCGCCGCCTGTTCGCCGAACTGGAAAAAGCCAAGGCCGAGGAGCAGCAGCTCATCGCCGACGCCAAGCGCCTGGATGCCGAACGCCAGGCCCAGGCCACGCATTTGCGCGTCGAGCGCGTGGCGCGCGAGAAGCTGGGCATGCGCATGGCCGGCCCCGATGTCACACGCTACGTGGCCGACAGCCGGGCTGCCGCCGCCGCAAGCGCTGCAAGTGCCCCAGGGGCCCAGCCATGAGGAACCCGTTGCGCCCCGCCTCGCCCGCCGCCAACACCTCGGTGCGGGGGGTGAACTACTCCACCAGCCCGCTGTTGGCCTCGAAGACGCCACCCTGGCGCAGCCGCTTCCTGGTGCTGCTGGTGGGGCTGGGCTTCTGCATCCTGGTGGGCCGCGCCCTGTACGTGCAGGTGCTGCAGCCGGACTTCTTCCAGAAGCAGGGCGAGGCGCGCTACGCCTCCACCCTGCACCTGCCGGCCAACCGTGGCCGCATCACCGACCGCCATGGCCAGATCCTGGCCATCAGCGTCAACGCGCCCACGCTCACCGCCAACCCGCGCCAGTTCAAGGCCACGGCCGAGCAGCGCAAGGAACTGGCCCGGCTGCTGGGCATGGGCCCGCGCGAGCTCGACGCCAAGCTCAATGAAGACACCGCGTACACCGTGCTGCGCCGCCAGCTCGACGACGGCGTGGCCCAGAAGATCAAGGCCCTGAAGATGAAGGGCCTGGTCTTTGAGCCGGGCTACCTGCGCCGCTACCCCGAGAGCGAGGCCGCCGCCCACGTGGTGGGCTTCACCGACATCGAGGACAAGGGCCAGGAGGGCATCGAGTACGCCTTCCAGCGCCAGCTGCAGGGCAATGCCGGTTCGCGCGGCGTGGTGAAGGACCGGCTGGGCCGCATCGTTGAAGACCTGGGCGACGCGGTGGACCCGCGCGACGGCCGCGACGTGCAGCTCACCATCGACTCCAAGGTGCAGGCCCTGGCCTACCAGCGCATCCGCGACGCGGTGACCGAGCACCACGCCAAGGCCGGCAGCGTGGTGGTGCTGGACGCGCAGACGGGCGAGATCCTGGCACTGGCCAACTACCCCAGCTACGTGCCCGGCGAGCGCAAGAACCTCAGCGGCAACCAGCTGCGCAACCGCGCCATCACCGACGTGTTCGAGCCCGGCTCCACCGTCAAACCCTTCGTGGTGGGTCGCGCGCTGGAAGAAGGCCTGATCAAGCCCGAGACCGTGTTCGACACCCGGCCTTTCAACGTCGGCCCGCTGCGCGTCAACGACGGCGAGCACGGCCACCCCTCGCTCACCGTCTCGCAGATCATCCAGAAGTCCAGCAACGTGGGCACGGTCAAGATCTCGCAGAAGCTTGACACCCGCGACATGGGCGAGCTCTACCAAAGCCTGGGCTTTGGCCAGAAGCCGCAGATCGGCTTTCCCGGCACCGCCACCGGCCGGCTGCGCCCCTGGAAGAGCTGGTTGCCAGTGGAGAAGGCCACCATGGCCTACGGCTACGGCCTCTCGGCCTCGCTGCTGCAAATTGCCCGCGCCTACACGGCCATCGCCCGCGACGGCGAGATGGCGCCCATCACCCTCATCAAGGGTGGCGAGCCGCTGCCGGCCGCGCGCATCTTCAAGCCCGAAACCGCCCGCACCATGCGCCAGATGATGCGTGGCACCGTGAGCAAGGATGGCACGGCGCCGCTGGCCCAGCCGGTGGGCTACTCGGCCGGCGGCAAGACCGGCACGGCTGCCAAGCAAGAGGGCCGTGGCTACAACAACAGCAAGCACCGCGCCTGGTTCACCGGCTTCTCGCCCATCGAGAACCCCCGCGTGGTGGTGGCCGTGATGGTGGACGAACCCACCGGCGTGTACTACGGCGGCCTGGTGGCCGCGCCGGTGTTCAAGGTGGTGGTGGAGCAGGCCCTGCGTTCGCTGAGCGTGCAACCCGATCTGGATGTGAAGCCGCAGCTGGTGGCGCAGGTGAGCGACGGCGCGCCCGCACGGCGGTGAGATGAAGAAGGCAAGAAACTGACATGCCAATGACCCGACTCAAGGACCCGCACGCCGCCGCCCGTTGGTTGGCTTCGTGGGTGCGTGGGCAGTTGCGCACCGACAGCCGCCAGGTGCAGGCCGGTGACGCCTTCATCGCCTGGCCGGGCTACGCGCGTGACGGCCGCCAGTTTGTGCAGACCGCGCTGGCCGCCGGCGCGGCCACCTGCTTGGTGGAAGACGAGGGCGTGGCCAGCTTCAATTTCGAAGACGCACGCGTCGCGTCCTTGGTGGGCCTGAAGGCCGCCACCGGCCTGGTGGCCGACGCCTTCTACCGTCACCCCAGCCAGACCCTGCGGGTGTTGGCCGTCACCGGCACCAACGGCAAGACCTCGTCGGCCTGGTGGACGGCGCAGGCGCTCACGGCCCTGGGCCAGCGCTGCGGCGTGGTGGGCACGCTGGGCGTGGGTGAGCCGCCGAGCATCGGCGCCACCGCAGGCCAGAGCGACGGCCACATCGACTACACCGGCCTCACCACGCCCGACCCGGTGGTGCTGCAGGCGGGCTTCCGCCGCATGGTCGATGAGGGCTACGCGGCCTGCGCCATCGAGGCCTCGTCCATCGGCATCGTCGAGCAGCGCCTGCACGGCACCACCATCGAGGTGGCGCTGTTCACCAACTTCACGCGCGACCACCTCGACTACCACGGCGGCATGGACGCCTACTGGGCGGCCAAGCGCTTGCTGTTCGACTGGCCGGGCCTGAAGTCGGCCGTCATCAACACCGACGACCCGCACGGCGCGGCCCTGGTGGCCGAGCTGGCCGGCAAGGGCCTGGACCTGTGGACCGTGTCGGTGAAGGACGAAGCCCGTCTGCGCGCCCTGGCCGTGGCCTACGAGAACGGTGGACTGGCCTTCACCCTGGCCGAGGGCGAGGCCCGCGTGCCGGTGCGCACCGGCCTGATCGGCGACTACAACGTCAACAACCTGCTGGGTGTCATCGGTGGCCTGCGCGCCCTGGGCGTGACGCTGGCCGAGGCCGCCGCCGTGGCCGAGAAGGTCACGCCGGTGCCTGGCCGCATGCAGCGCCTGCCGACCGTGGCCGGCGCCCCCGAGGTGGTGGTGGACTACGCCCACACGCCCGACGCGCTGGACAAGGCCTTGGCCGCGCTGCGCCCGCTGGCAAAGTCGCGCGGTGGCCAGCTGTGGTGCGTGTTCGGCTGCGGTGGCAACCGCGACGCCACCAAGCGCCCGGCCATGGGCGCCATCGCCGCCCAGGGGGCCGACCGTGTGGTGGTGACCAGCGACAACCCGCGAGACGAAGAACCGCAAGCCATCATCGACCAGATCGTGGCCGGTGTGCCCGGTGGCACGGCGTCGCTGATCCTTCAGATAGAGCCCGACCGCCGCCTGGCCATCCTCGAAACCCTGGCCGCCGCCGACCCGCGCGACGTGGTGCTGATCGCCGGCAAGGGCCACGAGGACTACCAGGAGATCCACGGCGTGCGCCACCCCTTCTCCGACGCCGTGGTGGCCCACGCGGCCATGACCGCGAGGAGCCATCTGTGAGCCACGCACGGCCGTTCCGAAGTGGCTCGCTCCCCCTTGGGGGGAAGGTGCGTAGCGCCTGGGGGGTTGCATGAGTGCCGTGCTGATGAGCCTGAACCAGGCCCGTATGCTGGTGTCCGTTGCCACCCTGGTGGGCAGTGGCAACACGCCCTTCTGCCGCGTGCACACCGACACACGCTCGCTCTCTCCGGGTGACCTGTTCGTGGCGCTCAAGGGCGACAACTTCGACGGCAACAGCTTCCTGGGCGCGGCCAAGGCCGCTGGCGCCGTGGCCGCCATTGCCAACCACGGCGTGGCCGAAGCAGGCCTGGCTGGCCTGGAGGTGCCCGACACCCTGCTGGCCCTGCAGCAACTGGCCGCAGGCTGGCGCTCGCAGCAGCGACTGCCCGTCATCGGCGTCACCGGCAGCAATGGCAAGACCACGGTCACGCAGATGATCGCCAGCATCCTGCGCGCGGCGCATGGCGAGCGCGCGCTGGCCACGGCCGGCAACCTCAACAACCACATCGGCGTGCCGCTCACGGTGCTGCGCCTGAACGGCCACCTGGCCGCCGTGGTGGAACTGGGCATGAACCACCCGGGCGAGATCGCCGAACTGGCCTTGATCGCCCAACCCACCGTGGGCCTGGTGAACAACGCCCAGCGCGAGCACCAGGAGTTCATGAAGACCGTCGAGGCCGTGGCGCTGGAGAACGGCAGCGTCATCGCCGCCTTGCCCACGCATGGTGTGGCCGTGTTCCCGGGCGACGACACCTACACCCCGCTGTGGCGCGACATGGCCGGCCAGCGCCGCGTCATCACCTTCGGCCTCACCGACGAATCCGATGTGTGGGCCGACGCCCAGTGGCAGACCGACCTGTGGGCCCTGCAACTGCACACGCCGCAGGGCAGCGCCAACGTGCGCCTGCGCATCGCGGGCCGCCACAACGTGAAGAACGCGCTGGCCGCGGCCGCCTCGGCCTTGGCGGCTGGCGTGCCGCTGGTGAGCGTGGTCTTCGGCCTCAGCGCCTTCGAGCCCGTGAAGGGCCGCTCGCAGGTGCACTTGCTGGCCGGCAAGCAGACCCTGGTGGACGACACCTACAACGCCAACCCCGATTCGGTGCGGGCCGCCGTGGAAGTGCTGGCCGGCCTGCCGGGCCCGCGCTGGCTGCTGCTGGGCGACATGGGCGAGGTGGGCGAGGAAGGCCCCCAGTTCCACGCCGAGGTGGGCGAGTTGGCGCGCCAGATGCAGATCGAGCATGTCTGGACAGTGGGCACGCTGGCCCATGACGCCGCCCGCGCCTACGGGCCGGAGGCGCAGCATTTCGGCACCGTGGCCGAGCTGATCTCGCAGTTGCCACAAGGCCCCGAGTTCAAGGCCGTGCTGGTCAAGGGCTCGCGTTTCATGAAGATGGAGCAGGTGGTGAAGGCGCTGCAAGGCGTGGCGGGAGGGGCTGCCTGATGCTGCTTAGCCTGGCCCAGTGGCTGCAATCGCACGACCCCGAGCACTTCGGCTTCCTGCGCGTGTTCCAGTACATCACCTTCCGGGCGGTGCTGGCGGCCATGACCGCGCTGCTGATCGGCCTGGCCTTCGGCCCCTGGCTGATCCGCCGGCTCACCGAGCTGAAGATCGGCCAGCCCATCCGCGAATACGCGATGCAAAGCCACCTCGTGAAGAGCGGCACGCCCACCATGGGTGGCGCACTCATCTTGATCGGCATCGGCGTGGCCACGCTGATGTGGAGCGACTGGAGCAACCGCTTCGTCTGGATCGTGATGATCGTCACCTTCGGCTTCGGCGCCATCGGCTGGACCGACGACTGGCGCAAGGTGGTGGACAAGAACCCCGAGGGCATGGCCTCGCGCGAGAAGTTCATGTGGCAGTCCATCATCGGCATCGTCGCGGCCATCTACCTGGCCTTCAGCGTGTCCGAGACCTCGAACCTGCGCGTCATCGAGCTGTTCTTCCGCTGGATCCAGAGTGGCTTCTCGAACGAGCTGCCGCCCAAGGCCGACTTGATGCTGCCCTTCTTCAAGACCGTGAGCTACCCGCTGGGCGTGTTCGGCTTCATGGCGCTGACCTACTTTGTCATCGTCGGCGCCAGCAACGCCGTCAACCTCACCGACGGGCTGGACGGCCTGGCCATCATGCCGGTGGTGCTGGTGGCGGGCTCGCTGGGCATCTTCAGCTACGTGGTGGGCAACTCCGTGTACAGCAAGTATTTGCTGTTCCCCTACATCCCTGGGGCCGGTGAACTGATGATCTTCTGCTCGGCCATCGGCGGCGCCGGCCTGGCCTTCCTGTGGTTCAACGCCCACCCTGCGCAGGTCTTCATGGGCGACGTGGGCGCGCTCTCGCTGGGCGGTGCGCTGGGCACGGTGGCCGTGATCACGCGGCAGGAAATCCTGCTGGGCATCATGGGTGGCGTCTTCGTGGCCGAGGCCCTGTCGGTGATGCTGCAGGTGAGCTGGTTCAAGTACACCAAGAAGAAGTACGGCCAGGGCCGGCGCCTGCTGAAGATGGCGCCGCTGCACCACCACTTCGAGAAGTCGGGCTGGAACGAGACGCAGGTCGTCATCCGGTTCTGGATCATCACCATGCTGCTGTGCCTGATCGGCCTGGCGAGCCTGAAACTCAGATGAAGCATCTGCAAGACCTCTCCGTGCTTGTCCTGGGCCTGGGAGACTCCGGCCTGGCGATGGCACGCTGGTGCCATGCTCACGGCGCGGCCGAAATCCGCGTCTGGGATTCGCGCGAGACACCGCCGCAGGCGGCGGCCTTGGTCGCCGAGGTGCCGGGTGCGCAGTTGTTCAGCGGAGAACTCACCGGGGCGTCGTTGGGAAGCGCGCGATTGGTGTTGAAGAGCCCTGGCCTGGCCCCTGGCGACGCGCGCCTTTTGCCGCTGCTGGGTGCTGCAACCGCACAGGGTATCGTGGTGGCGGGCGAGCTGGATCTGTTTGCCCGCGCCCTGGCCGACCTGAAGGCAGAGCGCCGTTACGTGCCCAAGGTGATCGCGATCACCGGCACGAACGGCAAGACCACCACCACCGCGCTGACCGCGCAGTTGGTGGAGCGCGCCGGCAAGCGCGTGGCCGTGGCCGGCAACATCGGGCCCACGCTGCTCGACACGCTGAGCGCAGCGATGGCCGCCCAGGCCGTGGCCGATGCAGCCGATGCCACCGATGAGGCGGCTGTGGCCGATGACGCTGCTTTGGCCGAACCTGCCGATTCCGGGCTCCCAAGTCATTCCCACCTCCCCAGTCATTCCCGCGAAGGCGGGAATCCACTGCTGGCCAACGCATGGATTCCCGCCTCCGCGGGAATGACGGTGGCTGATGGCATGACGGTGGCTGATGGTCAGTCGGAGTCTGTTGCTCACGGGGCACAGACCTCCGCTCCGCTGGCCGACGGCATTGCAGAGGCCATCGCGGCCGACCAGGTGCAAAAGCCTGCCGCAAGCGAATCGGGCGCAGAGGCCGATGCGGCTGACGCCGATGAGACGGGAGTGCCCATGCTCGTCGACGACGAAGAAGCCCCGCTGGTGCTGGCCCCGCCGCCCGAGGTGGCGCCGGTGTTCGAGCACCTGCCCGAGGTCTGGGTGCTGGAGCTCTCCAGCTTCCAGCTCGACGGCGTGCAGGGCTTCGAGCCCACCGCCGCCACCGTGCTCAACGTCACGCAAGATCACCTCGACTGGCACGGCAGCATGGCCGCCTATGCCGAGGCCAAGGCCCGCATCTTTGGCGAGACCACGCTGATGGTCATCAACCGCGACGATGCGATGGTCGAGGCCATGGTGCCGGCGCCAGTGTTGGTCAAGGGCGGGCGTGGCAAGCCCAGCAAGCTGGTGCAGCGCCCGGTGCGCCGCTTTGGCCTGGACGCGCCCAACCACCCCAGCGACTTCGGCCTGGTGACCGAGAACGGCATGTCCTGGCTGGTGCACGCCCTGCCGGCCGATGAAACGGTGAAGCGCCGCAGGGGCGAGGAAGAAGAAATCATCCTGCAACGCATGATGCCGGCCGAGGCCCTGCGCATCCGTGGCCGCCACAACGCCAGCAACGCGCTGGCCGCACTGGCGCTGGCCCAGAGCGTCGGCTGTGCGCTGGCCCCCATGCTGCACGGCCTGCGCGAATACCGTGGCGAGCCGCACCGCGTGGAACTGATCGGCCAGGTCGACGGCATCGAGGCCTTCGACGACAGCAAAGGCACCAACGTGGGTGCCACCGTGGCCGCGCTGAACGGCCTGGGTGCCGACAAGCTCAGCAGCAAGCTTGTGGTCATCCTGGGTGGCGACGGCAAGGGGCAGGATTTCGCGCCGCTGGCCGCGCCCGTGACCCAGCACGTGCGCGCCTACGCCACCATCGGCCGCGACGCCGAGGCCATCGAGCAGGCCCTGGCCGGCACGGGGGTGCCCTTCCAACGCCACGCCACGCTGGAGGCCGCCGTGCCTTGGTGCTTCGAGCAAGCGCAGACGGGCGATGCCGTGCTGCTCAGCCCGGCCTGCGCCAGCCTGGACATGTTCCGCAACTACGCCCACCGCGCCCAGGTCTTCGTCGCGGCCGTGCGGGCGCTGGCGGATGAGCGTGGGGAGATGCTCGGATGAGTTTCGACGCGTCCTTGCTGCGCCCCGACTTCGCCACATGGCAGGACAAGCTCAAGGGCCTGTTCCGCCGCGGCGGCGAGGCCAGCGAGAGCCTGCCCATCCGCGACTGGATCAGCGTGGGCGAGGGCCGGCCGGCACGGGTGCAGGGCTTTGACGTGGCGCTGATCTGGGTCACCACCTGCTTGCTGGCGCTGGGCCTGGTGATGGTGTATTCGGCTTCCGTGGCCATGCACGACAACCCCAAGTTCTCGAACTACGCGCCCACCTACTTCCTCACCCGCCAGGCCATGTTCATCGGGGTGAGCTTCGTGGCCGCGCTGATCACGCTGCAGATCCCCATTTCGATGTGGGAGCGCTGGGCGCCGTGGCTGTTCGCCGCCTCGCTGGCCATGCTCATCCTGGTGCTGGTACCTTTCATCGGCAAGGGCGTGAACGGCGCCCGCCGCTGGCTGCCACTGGGCATCATGAACTTTCAGCCCAGTGAGCTGGCCAAGCTGGCCATGGCCATGTACGCCGCCAGCTACATGGTGCGCAAGATGGACGTGAAGGAGAACTTCATCAAGGCGGTGTGGCCCATGGCCGTGTCGCTGGCGGTCATCGGCACGCTGCTGCTGGCCGAGCCCGACATGGGCGCCTTCATGGTCATTGCGGCGGTGGCTCTGGCCATCTTGTTCCTGGGCGGCGTCAACGGCCGCATGTTCTTCCTCAGCGTGGCCGTGCTGGTTGGGGCCTTCGTGCTGATGATCGCGTTGAGCGAGTTCCGCCGCCAGCGCATCTTTGCCTACCTCGACCCCTGGAACCCCGACTACGCCCAGGGCAAGGCCTACCAGCTCACCCACTCGCTGATCGCCTTTGGCCGCGGCGAGCTCTTCGGCCAGGGCCTGGGCTCGTCGATTGAGAAGCTGCACTACCTGCCCGAGGCGCACACCGACTTTCTGCTGGCCGTGATTGGCGAGGAACTGGGCTTCGTGGCCGTGCTGGGCGTGATCTTCGGCTTCTTCTGGCTCACGCGCCGCATCTTCGTCATCGGCCGCCAGGCCATCGCGCTCGACCGCGTGTTCGCCGGCCTGATGGCCCAGGGCATCGGCATCTGGTTCGGCGGCCAGAGCTTCATCAACATGGGCGTGAACCTGGGCGTGCTGCCCACCAAGGGCCTGACGCTGCCGCTGCTGAGCTATGGCGGCTCGGGCGTGCTGATGAATTTGGTGGCGCTGGCCATCGTGCTGCGCGTGGATCAAGAGAACCGCCAGTTGATGAGGGGAGGCTGCGCATGACCGCCACCCTCCGTCGTTCCCGCGAAGGCGGGAATCCACAAGTCCTCCGTCCTTCCCGCGCAGGCGGGAATCCACGATCCCCCAAGACCTGGATTCCCGCCTTCGCGGGAATGACGGGGGTGTGGGGATCGACGGGGGGCTGCGCATGAGCCGCCACCTGATGATCATGGCGGCCGGCACCGGCGGCCACGTCATACCGGGCCTGGCCGTGGCGCGCGAGATGCAATCGCGCGGCTGGACAGTGACTTGGCTGGGCACCGCCGGTGGCATGGAAAACCGCCTGGTGCCGCCCACCGGCATCGCCATGGACACGCTGGCCTTCAGCGGCCTGCGCGGCAAGGGCCTGCTCAGCGGCATCACCGGCGCGTTCAAGCTGGTGGGCGCCTTCTGGGATTCGCTGCGCTTCCTGCGCCGCCGCTCGGCCGATGTGGTGCTGGGCATGGGCGGCTATGTCTGCTTTCCCGGCGGCCTGATGGCGCGGTTGCTCAGCAAGCCGCTGATGCTGGTGAACGCCGACGCCGGCCTGCTGATGAGCAACAAGGCCCTGCTGCCCATGGCCCAGCGCGTGGCCTTCGGTTTCGACGGCCCGGCGGCGGCGAGCATCAAGACCAGCCTGGTCACCGGCAACCCGGTGCGTGCCGAGATCGAGCAGATGGCCGAGCCCGAGCAGCGCTTTGCGCACCGCAGTGGCCCGCTCAAGGTGCTGGTGGTGGGCGGCAGCCTGGGCGCCAAGGTGCTGAACGAAACCTTGCCTGCGGCGCTGGCCCACTTGCCGGCCGAGGCCCGCCCCCAAGTCACGCACCAGACCGGCATGGCCCACCTCGACAGCGTGCGCGCCTGCTATGCCACGCTGGGCGTGCAGGCAGAGATCCTGCCCTTCATCGACAACATGGCCGAGCGCCTGGCCGAGTGCGATGTCATCGTTTGCCGCGCCGGTGCCATCACCGTCAGCGAGCTGTGCGCGGCCGGTGTGGCCAGCGTGCTGGTGCCGCTGGTGATCTCCACCACCTCGCACCAACGCGACAACGCGCGGTGGATGGCCGAGCGTGGCGCCGCCATCCACTTGCCGCAAACCGAAATGAGCCCGCAGTCGCTGGCCAACCTGCTGCACAGCCTGAGCCGTGAGCGCCTGCTGAAGATGGCCAGCGCCGCGCGAACCCTGGCCAAACCGAATGCGGCTGCCAAGGTGGCCGATGAACTGGAAAAGCTGGTGAAAACATGATGGCCCCCAAGCGAGCTGCTGCGCAGCGTTGCTGCCCCCCGAGGGGGTGGGCTCCTTTGGGACGGCCCGGCAGGAGCACGACATGAAACACGCCGTCAAGCACATCCACTTCGTGGGCGTTGGTGGCGCCGGCATGAGCGGCATCGCCGAGATCCTGCACAACCTGGGCTATGTGGTGTCGGGCTCCGACCAGTCGGACAGCGCCACCACGCGCCGCCTGGCGTCTCTGGGCATCCGCATCCACACCGGCCACAGTGCCGAGCACATCACCGGCGCCGAGGCTGTGGTCACGTCCACCGCCGTGAAGGGCGACAACCCCGAGGTCATCGCTGCGCGCGCACGCCGCATCCCGGTGGTGCCGCGCGCGGTGATGCTGGCCGAGCTGATGCGGCTGCGCAAGGGCATTGCCATCGCCGGCACCCACGGCAAGACCACGACCACTTCGCTGGTCACCAGCGTGCTGGCCGAAGCGGGCGTGGACCCGACCTTCGTGATCGGCGGCAAGCTCAACTCGGCCGGTGCCAACTCGGCGCTGGGCTCGGGCGACTTCATCGTGGTCGAGGCCGACGAGTCGGACGCCTCGTTCCTCAACCTCATGCCCATCCTCAGCGTCGTCACCAACATCGACGCCGACCACATGGACACCTACGGCCACGACTTCGCCAAGCTGAAGGCGGCGTTCGTGGAGTTCCTGCACCGCATGCCGTTCTACGGCGCGGCCATCCTGTGCGGTGACGACCCTGGCGTGAAGAGCGTGATCCCGATGATCTCGCGCCCGGTCATCACCTACGGCCTGGGCGAGGACGTGCAGGTGCGCGCGGTGAACGTGCAGGCGCTGGAAGGCGGCCAGATGCGCTTCACCTGCCAGCGCCGCAACGGCGTGCAGATGCCCGACATGGACATCACGCTCAACCTGCCCGGCGAGCACAACGTGCGCAACGCGCTGGCCGCGATCGCCGTGGCCACCGAGTTGGAGTTGCCCGACGCGCCCATCGTCAAGGCCCTGGCGGCCTTCAGCGGTGTGGGGCGTCGCTTCCAACGCTATGGCGAGCTGGCCACGGCGGGTGGTGCGTTCACCCTCATCGACGACTATGGCCACCACCCGGTGGAGATGGCGGCGGTGATCTCGGCGGCGCGCGGCGCCTTCCCGGGCCGGCGGCTGGTGCTGGCCTTCCAGCCGCACCGCTACACCCGCACCCGTGACTGCTTCGAAGACTTCGTGAAGGTGATGGGCCAGGCCGACGCCGTGCTGCTGACCGAGGTGTACGCGGCCGGCGAGGCGCCCATCGTGGCGGCCGACGGCCGAGCGTTGACGCGCGCACTGCGCGTGGCCGGCAAGGTCGACCCGGTGTTTGTGGACGACGTGGCCGACATGGCACAACAGATCGCCGCGTTCGCGCAGCCCGGCGATGTGGTGATCGCCATGGGCGCCGGCACCATCGGCGGCGTGGCGGCCCAGGTGGTTGAACTTTGCGGCGGGAACGCATGATGAACAAGATCGACGTCAAAGCCCTGGGGAAGGTGGCCGTGCTGATGGGGGGTACTTCGGCCGAGCGGCCGGTGTCGCTGATGTCGGGGCCTGGTGTGCTGGCGGCGCTGCGCTCAGTGGGTGTGGACGCGCACGCCTTCGACCCCGCCGAGCGCGACCTGGGCGACCTCAAGCGCGAAGGCTTTGAGCGCTGCTTCATTGCCCTGCACGGGCGCGGGGGCGAGGACGGCACGGTGCAAGGCGCACTGGAATTGCTGGGCATCCCCTACACCGGCTCCGGCGTGATGGCCTCGGCCATTGCCATGGACAAGGTGATGACCAAGCGCGTGTGGATCGCCGAAGGCCTGCCCACGCCGAAGTGGCAGTTGCTGGACGCGCGCCACCACAGCCGCGAGAACAGCCGCGTGGTGCCCGACGCGTTGGGTCTGCCGCTGATCGTCAAGCCGGCGCGCGAGGGCTCGTCGTTCGGCGTCACCAAGGTCGAGGGATATTCAGGGATGGCCGAAGCGGTCACGCTCGCGTCAAAATACGACCCCGACGTGCTCTGCGAAGAATTCATCCTCGGCGACGAAGTCACCTGTGCGGTGCTGGGGGAAGGCGACGGCGCCACGGCACTGCCCGTGATCCGCATCGTGGCCCCCGACGGCAACTACGACTTCGAGCACAAGTACGTCTCCAACGACACCACCTACCTCTGCCCCAGCGGCCTGCCCGAGGCCGAGGCGCTTGAGATCCAGCGCATCGTGGTGCAGGCCTACCGTCTGTTGGGCTGCCGGGGCTGGGGCCGTGCCGACCTGATGATCCGCGCCAGCGACCGCAAGCCCTTCCTGCTGGAAATGAACACCTCGCCGGGCATGACCAGCCACTCGCTGGTGCCCAAGTCGGCCAACGTGGCCGGCCTCAGCTACGAGCAACTGTGCCTGCACTTGCTGTCGCAGGCCACGCTCGACACCGTCCCGGCCCCCCGCGCCTGAGCACCACACCATGGCCGCCGCCAGCATGTCCACCAACACGCCCACCGACGTTCGCCTGATGAACGCCACCACCGCCGTGGTGGGCGTGCTGGCGGGTTGCGTGCTGTTGGGCGCGGCGGGCTCGTGGGTGGCACGCCAGCCACTGTTTGCCATGCGGGCCATCAAGCTCGAGGGTGACGTGGCGCACAACAACGCCGCTACCGTGCGCGCCAACGTGGCGCCACGTCTGGCGGGCAACTTCTTCTCGCTCAACCTGCAGGCCGCGCGCAATGCATTCGAGGCCGTGCCCTGGGTGCGCCATGCGGTGGTGCGCAAGGTCTGGCCCAACCGCCTGCTGGTGACGTTGGAAGAACACCGCCCGGTGGCGCTGTGGAAGGGCCCCGAGGGCGATGACCGGCTGGTCAATTCCTACGGCGAGGTTTTCGAAGCCAACCTGGGCGACGTGGAAGAAGACCAGTTGCCTGAGTTTGAGGGCCCCGAGGCCCAGGCCCCGCAGATCCTGGCCATGTACCGCAAGCTGGTGGGTGCGTTCAACCCGTTGGGGCTGGAGCCGGCGCGCCTGGCTCTGTCCAACCGCGGCTCCTGGCAGGTGGAGCTGGACGATGGCGCCGAGGTGGAGCTGGGCCGTGGCACCGACGAAGAGGTGCTGGCCCGCACCGAGCGCTTCGTGCGCACCCTGACCCAGGTCACCGGCGGCAGCCGGCGGCCCCTGGAATACGCCGACCTGAGGCACACCGATGGCTATGCGGTGCGGCTCAAGGGCGGACTGGCTGCGGCCACCACAGAAAGACAATAGAGGAAAGCATGGCCAAGGAATACAAGGATCTGGTCGTCGGCCTGGACATCGGCACCGCCAAGGTGATGGCGGTGGTGGCCGAGGTGGTGGGCGGCGAGCTGCGCGTGGCCGGACTGGGCGTGTCGTCGTCGCACGGCCTCAAGCGTGGCGTGGTGGTGAACATCGACGCCACGGTGCAAAGCATCCAGCAGGCCCTGAAAGAGGCCGAGATGATGGCCGCCTGCAAGATCGAGCGCGTCTACACCGGCATCACCGGCAGCCACATCCGCGGCCAGAACAGCACCGGCATGGTCATCGTGCGCGACAACCGCGAGGTGACGCCGGTGGACGTGGCGCGGGTGATCGAGACGGCCAAGGCCATCAACATCCCCAACGACCAGCGCCTGCTGCTGGTGGAGTCGCAGGAATTTGTCATCGACGGCCACGAGGTGAAAGAGCCCATCGGCATGAGCGGCTCGCGGCTGGAGGTGAAGGTGCACATCGCCACCGGCGCGCAGAGCGCGGCCGAGAACATCATCAAGTGCGTTCGGCGCTGTGGCCTGGAGGTGGAACAGCTGTGCCTGTCGCCCACCGCCGCCGCCGCCGCCGTGCTGACCGACGACGAGAAGGACCTGGGTGTGGCGGTGGTGGACATCGGCGCCGGCACCACCGATGTTTCCATCTTCACCGGTGGCTCCATCCGCCACACCGCCGTCATCCCCATCGCCGGCGACCTGATCACCAGCGACATCGCGATGGCGCTGCGCACGCCCACCAAGGACGCGGAAGAGATCAAGGTCGAGTACGGCGTGGCCAAGCAGCTGCTGGCCGACCCGAACGAGCAGGTGGAAGTGCCCGGCCTGGGCGACCGCGTGCCGCGCATGCTCAGCCGCCAGGCGCTGGCCGGCGTGATCGAGCCGCGCGTGGAAGAGATCTACTCACTGGTGCACCAGGTGATCCGCGAATCGGGCTACGAGGAGCTTCTGTCCTCGGGCATCGTGATCACCGGCGGCACGGCGGTGATGCCGGGCATGGTGGAGCTGGGGGAAGACATCTTCCTCAAGCCGGTCCGCAAGGGCCTGCCCACCTACTCCGGCCCCTTGTTCGACATGGTGGCCAACCCGCGCTCGGCCACCGTGATGGGCCTGCTCGAAGAGGCCCGGCTGGCCCACACGCGGGGCCACAAAGCCCAGCAGCAGGCGGGCTCGGTGAAGACGATGTTCGGCAAATTGCGCGACTGGTTTTTGGGAAATTTCTGAGGACACAATCGCACTCAGAAGACATGAGAAGAAGCCCCGGGCACACAGCCGGGCAGGGTTCTAAGTTTCAAGCAACACGGCAACTGCAACACACGACGACGGAGGTTCCACATGGCCATCGAGATGATCGAAGAATTTGACCAAGGTACGCAGATCAAGGTGATCGGCGTGGGCGGCGGCGGCGGCAACGCCGTCGAGCACATGATTTCGCAGGGCGTTCAGGGGGTGGAGTTCATTGTCGCCAACACCGACGCCCAGGCCCTCAACCGCAGCGCTGCCGGCCAACTGGTGCAGCTCGGTGCCACCGGTCTGGGCGCGGGCTCCAAGCCCGACGTGGGCAAGGCCTCGGCCGAAGAGGCCGAAGGTCGCATCCGCCAGGCGATTGATGGTGCGCACATGCTGTTCATCACCGCCGGCATGGGCGGTGGTACCGGCACCGGCGCCGCGCCCATCATTGCCCGCGTGGCCAAGGAGATGGGCATCCTGACCGTGGGCGTGGTCACCAAGCCCTTCGAATTCGAAGGCGGCCGCCGCGGCAAGCAGGCCGACGCCGGCGTGCAGGAGCTGGAAGCCAACGTCGACTCGCTGATCGTGGTGCTGAACGAGAAGCTGCTGGAAGTGCTGGGCGACGACGTCACGCAAGACCAGGCCTTCGCCCATGCCAACGACGTGCTGAAAAACGCCGTCGGCGGCATCAGCGACATCATCCACATGGACGCCTTCGTCAACGTCGACTTCGAAGACGTCAAGACCGTGATGAGCGAGCCCGGCAAGGCCATGATGGGCACGGCCATGGCCACCGGCCCGGACCGCGCCACCAAGGCCGCCGAAGCTGCCGTGGCCTGCCCGCTGCTGGAGGGTGTGGACCTGTCGGGTGCGCGCGGCGTGCTGGTGCTGATCGCCGCCGCCCGTGCCACCTTCAAGCTGGCCGAAAGCCGCAACGCGATGAACGCCATCCGCCGCTACGCGGCCGACGACGCGCACGTGATCTACGGCGCCGCCTACGACGAGTCGCTGGGTGACCAGCTTCGCGTCACGGTGATCGCCACCGGCCTGAACTCGGCTTCGCGCCGTGCCCAGGCCCCGATCACCCTGGTGCAGTCGGCCCCCGTGCTGCGCACCGGCACCGACAACCTGCCGCTGCTGACCCAGCCGGTGGGCAGTGCCGCCGGCGCGGTGGCCACGGCCAGCGCCATGCCCTCGATGGGCGCCACGGCCACCGGGGGCGATTACGCCGGCCTGGCCACGCCCAGCGTCTGGCGCACTGGCCGCACGCAGGCGGCGGCCAAGGTGGAGGCGCTGAGCTCCAACGGCATGGACGAGATCGAGATCCCGGCCTTCCTGCGCAAGCAGGCCGACTGAATGGGGCACCCGGCTGCGGGGTACCGCAGCCACCCGCCGTGCGGGTTGCGCAGGCCGCTCCGGAGCGGCCGAGCGCTGGCCTGCGTGGCGCACCCGGTTGCGGCGTACCGCAGCCACCCACTCCATGCTGGTCCGCTCGTTGCATGAACGTGTTTTGCCTCTGGGCGCCTTTGGGCGCCCTTTTTTCTTGGCCCACTTGCGTCTACCCCCTAGAAGTCTCCCGGGCTGCCGTGCACCATGGCGCACCCCCTAAACTGCGAAGCCGATGAAACCCATCACCGTCCTGATCGTCGAAGACGACGAACGCTTCCGCGCCGCCTTCGCCGCCATGGTGGGCGAGGCGCCGGACATGCAGTTGGTGGGGGCAGCGGGTGACGTGGGGCCCGGCATGGCCTTGCTGCGCGAGCAGCGGCCCGATGTCTTGCTGGTGGACCTGGGCCTGCCCAGCGGCAGCGGGGTGGAGCTGATCCGACATGCCAACGAGCACCTGCCCAACACCGACGTGATGGTGGTGACGGTGTTCGGCGACGAGCCGCACGTGATGGCCTCGCTCGAAGCCGGCGCCACCGGCTACCTGCTCAAGGACACGCCGGCCGACGACCTGACCGAGCAGATCCGCAGCCTGCACGGCGGCGGCAGCCCCATCAGCCCGGTGATTGCGCGGCAACTGCTGCTGCGCCTCACGCCCCAGGCCGGCCCGGTGGTGGACGACGCGCTGCTCTCGCCACAAGAGCGCCAGGTGCTGACGCTGTCGGCCAAGGGCTTCAGCTTCGAGGAGATCGCCCGCATGCTGAACGTCTCGCGCCACACGGTGATGACCTATGTGAAGCGCAGCTACCGCAAGCTGCAGGTGCATTCCAAGACCGAGGCCATCTACGAGGCCCGCAAACTGGGTCTGGTGCGTGACTGACCAGCGCCGCAGCGGGCCGACCCTGCGGGTGCTGGGCCTGCTGGCGCTCTGGCTGCTGGCCACGGCCTTGTGGCCCAGGGTGGCTGCCGCAGAGCCCGCTGCGGCCCTGCCGGTGGCGGCCCACCAGTACGACCAGGTCTGGACGACCGAGCAGCCCTTTCCCCGTGCCAGCCGTGATGTGACGGTGAATGTGGGCACGGTGGTGGACCTGCCCGCGCCACAGGACGCGTCGGCCTGGCAAGCGCTGGGGCTGCCGGCTGTGGTGCAGCGGCCGCCAGTGCAGGCGCCCCTGCAGGGCTCGTTGGTGGCGCAGTGGCTGCGCGTGGCGCACCCGCTGCCGGCCACCGGCACCGGCCCCTTGGCCCTGTACATCCCCCGCGTGGAGTCGGCCGCCGTACAGGTGGCCGTGCACGACGGCCAGCAGTGGCGCATCGTGTGGGACGGCGTGGCCCAATGGCGCGAGCAATGGAACCGGCCTGTGCTGGTGGACCTGGGCGAGCCGCAGGCCGGGCAGCGGGTGCTGCAGGTGGCGGTGGGCCTGGTGCATGTCACGGGCCGTGAGCTGCGTGTCACGCGGCTCACGCTGGGCCCACGCGCCGCATTGCAGGACGAAGCCGCCTGGCGCCAGGCGCTGCAGATCACCGCACCGCAGGTGGGCAGCCTCACGTTTCTGGTGATGGGGGTGTTCGCGCTGATGGTCTGGCGCGGCCGCCGCATCGACCATTCCTACTTGCTGTTCTTTCTCTCGTCGCTGGTGTGGTTCCTGGGCAACCTGCATTACTACAGCCGCATGCCCACCGACTGGCCCACCTACCGCCTGTACTGGTGGATGACCGACGCCTCGCTGTCCTGGACCATGGCACTGATCTACCTCTTCGCGCTGAGGTTCGACCACCGCCGCATTCCCGCGCTGGAGAAGGCCTTGCTGGTGTTCGTGGTGGCCATGTCGGTGCTGACCCTGCCGCGCGACTGGCTGCACCTGCACACCCAGGTGCAGCAGCACATGGTGAACGCCGTGGTGGCGCTGTTGGTGCTGGGCCGGCTCACCGTCTGGGCCTGGCGCGGTGGCTCGCGCGAGGTGCGGGTCATCACCGGGGCGCTGTGGGTCACCGACCTGATGGGCGTGCACGACCTGCTGTTCGTGGCCAATGTGGTGGGCCCCGAGTCCATCTACCTGCTGCCCTTTGCCAGCCTGGTGCTGGTGCTGGCCTTTCTGTTCGCGGTGCAGACCCGCTACAGCCGGGCCCTGGGCGATGTGGCGCGCGCCAACGCTGAGCTGGAGCACAAGCTGGCCCAGCGCGAGGCCGAGGTGAGGGCCAACCAGGAGCGCATCGCCGGCATCGAGCAGCAGCAGGCCCTGCTGCTGGAGCGCCAGCGGCTGATGCGCGACATGCACGACGGCCTGGGTTCCACGCTGATGTCGTCGCTGGTGCTGGTGGAGCAGGGCAAGGTCGATCTGCCGGCCGTGGCCGAACTGCTGCGCGAGTGTGTGGACGACCTGCGCCTGGTCATCGATTCGCTCGAACCCCTGGGTCAGGACCTGGTGACCCTGCTGGCCTCGCTGCGCCACCGCCTGGGTCGCCGCCTGGAAGGCGCGGGCCTGCGCATGCACTGGGACGTGGAAGACCTGCCGCCGCTGGAGTGGATGCAGCCGCACGACGCCTTGCAGGTGCTGCGCATCGTGCAGGAGGTGCTGACCAATGTGCTCAAGCATGCCCAGGCCGCCACGGTGCGGCTGGCCACGCGCGCCCACCATGACTCGGTGACCGTGCTGATCGAGGACGACGGGGCCGGCTTCGACCTCGCACAGGAAGTCCGCGGGCGCGGCGTGCGCCACCTGCACCAGCGTGCCAGCCGGCTGGGCGGGCGCGTCATCCTTGACAGCGCCAAGGGGCAGGGCACGCGGGTGCGGCTGGAATTGCCACTCCAGCGCCGGCCGCAGTCTTGACCGACAATTGCGGCTGCCCATGCTCCAGCAACGCACCCTCCAATCCATCACCCGCGCCGTGGGCGTGGGCCTGCACAGCGGCCAGCGGGTTGAGCTGACACTGCGCCCCGCGCCGCCCGACACCGGCGTCGTCTTCCGCCGGGTCGATCTGCCCGAGCCGGTGAGCATCCCGGTGCGCTTCGATTCCGTCAGCGACACCCGCATGGCCTCCACCATCTCGCCCGGCGGCAACCCCGACGCGCCCAAGGTGCAGACCATCGAGCACCTGATGTCGGCCTGCGCCGGCCTGGGGTTGGACAACCTCATCGTCGACATCACGGCGGATGAAGTGCCCATCCTCGACGGCTCGTCGGCGAGCTTCGTGTTCCTGCTGCAGAGCGCAGGCATTGCCCTGCAGGACGCACCCAAGCGTTTCCTGAGGGTGAAAAAACCCGTGGAGGTGCGCGAGGGCGAAGGCCAGCGCCTGATGTGGGCCAAGCTGGAGCCGCACCATGGCTACACGCTCACGTTCCACATCGACTACAACCACCCCGCGCTGGACGCCACGGGGCAGGAGACGCGCTTTGACATGGGTTCGGGCCGCTACAAGCAGGAAATTGCCCGCGCCCGCACCTTCGGTTTCACCAAAGACCTGGACGCCATGCGCGCACGGGGCCTCACACTGGGCGGCAGCATGGACAACGCCATCGTCATCGACGACACGCGGGTGCTCAATGCCGGCGGCCTGCGCTACGACGACGAGTTCGCCAAGCACAAGATCCTCGACGCCATTGGCGACCTCTACATCGCCGGCCACCTGCTGCTGGCCACCTACACCTCGTACAAGGGTGGGCACGCGCTGAACAACAAGCTGCTGCGCAAGCTGCTGGCCGACGAGTCTGCCTGGGAGCTGGTGAGCTTCGACAACGCCAAGACAGCCCCGGCGGGTTTCGCCGAGCTGGCGCCCGCATGGTGATCTTCCGGCTCGTCTTTGGCCTGCTGCTGGTGGCGGGCATCCTGTGCTTCGCGATGTACATCGGGACCCGTGATCGCCAGTGGCTGCAGCGCGGCCTGGTCATCGTCAAATGGACGGTGCTGGCCGGGCTGGGCTTCTTCGGTGTGATCGTGCTGGAGCGGCTGGCGGTGCTGCTCTAGGGCTGCTTGCGGCGCGTTGCGGTCATGGCCGCGTCGCCTACACCGTCATTTCTACCTCCCACTCCGTCATTCCCGCGCAGGCGGGAATCCATGCCTTCACCTTGGGTGGCGGGCGGGCACCCGACACCCTGCCAAGCACCGGCGGTGGCACGCCACCAGTTGGGCCGCCACCGTCGGTGGTCGCAGGGGCAGCGGTGGTGCCTTCGTCTCGACGTTCAAACGCCCTTGGCTGTCAGGCCTTGCCCGATGCCACCTGAGCCGCCGCGTTCGCGGCCGACTTGGCCGCCAGTTCGGCCCGCAGGCGCTTGAGCTTTTCCTTGGGGTCTTCGCCGCCCCCGGCCTCGGCCAGCTTCATTTCCAGGATGAAGCGGCTGGGGATGCCGGCCACCGTTTCGCGGCCCTTCTTGCGCCGCCGCAGCGTGCTCACCACCAGGCTCTTCTGCGCGCGGGTGATGCCCACGTACATCAGCCGGCGTTCTTCTTCCAGGCGCTCGGGCGTCATGTCTTCCGCCTCGCTCTTGAAGGGCAGGATGCCCTCGTTCACACCGGCCAGCACCACGTGCGGCCACTCCAGGCCCTTGGAGGCATGCAGCGTGGTCAGCGTGACCTGGTCTTGATCGTCACCGCGCTCGGCCAGGCTCAAGATGACGCTGATGGTCTGCGCCACATCGAGCACGCTCTGGCGTTCGCTCTCGTAGGTGCTGCCGCCATCTTGCGTGATCTCGCCGCCGCAGCGTTTGGCCACCCAGTCCACAAAATCCAGCACATTGGTCCAGCGCGACGCGGCGAGCTTTTCGGAATCCTCGCTGTCGTAGAGGTGCTTCTCGTAGTCGATCTCGTGCAGCCAGTGGATCAAGAAGGCCTTGGCATCCTCCTGGCCCACGGTGTGGCGGGCCTTGTATTCCAGCTCGTTCACATAACGGCCAAACTCATGCAACGAGGCGATGGCCTTGGCCGGCAGCTTGGCTGCCAGGCTTTGTGCGAACAGCGCCTCGAACATGCTGGTCTTCCATTGCGCCGAGAACTCGCCCAGCCCACCCAGCGTGGTGTGGCCGATGCCGCGCTTGGGTGTGGTGACGGCGCGCAGAAAGGCCGGGTCATCGTCCTGGTTCACCCAGAGGCGGAACCAGGCGCACAGGTCCTTGATCTCGGCGCGGTCAAAAAAGCTCTGCCCGCCCGAGACCTTGTAGGGGATGCCGGCCGCGCGCAGCTTCTGCTCGAAGGGCTTGGCCTGGAAGTTGGTGCGGTAGAGCACCGCGAAATCGCTGAAGGCGAGGCGCGCGTCCTGCGCCCGCAGCGCCTGGATGCGCGCCACCGCGCGCTCGGCCTCGTGGTCTTCGGTGTCGGCTTCCACCACCCGCACCGGCTCGCCGTCGCCCAGGTCGCTCCAGAGCTTCTTCTCGTAGATCTTGGGGTTGCCGGCGATCACCATGTTGGCGGCGCGCAAGATGGCGCCGGTGGAGCGGTAGTTCTGCTCCAGCGGGATGACCTTGAGGTTGGGGAACTCTTCGGGCAGGCGCTTCAGGTTCTCGATGGTGGCGCCGCGCCAGCCGTAGATGCTCTGGTCGTCGTCGCCCACGGCGGTGAACAGGCCGCGCCGGTGTTCGTCGGGGTGGCTCACCAGGGCCTTGAGCAGTTCGTACTGCACCACGTTGGTGTCCTGGTACTCGTCCACCAGCACGTGACCAAACTGGTTCTGCCACTTGCTGCGCGCTTCCTCGTTCGTGGTCAACAATTTGAGCGGCAGGCTGATCAGGTCGTCAAAGTCCACCGCCTGGTAGGCCACCAAGCGCTCTTCGTAGAGCTTCATCACCTTGGCGGCCACGCGCTCGTCGTCGTCCTTGGCGGCGGCCAGTGCACCGTCGCTGTTCAGGCCCATGTTCTTCCACAGGCTGATGGTCCACTGCCAATGGCGGGCCAGCTTGTTGTCGGTACAGGCGCCGGCGTCGCGGATCACGCCCATCACGTCGTCGGAATCGAGGATGCTGAACTTGGCCTTCAGGCCCAGCTTGTCGCCGTCCTCGCGCAGCATGCGCACACCCAGGCTGTGGAAGGTGCTGATGGCCAGGTCCTTGGCGGCCTTGGGGCCCACCAGGCTCTTGGCCCGCTCGCGCATTTCCAGTGCCGCCTTGTTGGTGAAGGTGATGGCGGCGATGCGCTTGGGCGACAAACCGGCCTGCAGCAGGCGCGCAATCTTCTGTGTGATGACCCGTGTTTTCCCTGAGCCCGCGCCGGCCAACACCAGGCACGGCCCCCCCAGGTAGTGCACCGCTTCCATCTGCGCTGCGTTCAGCGTGGCGGGTGCGTTGGGGGGTGACGACATGCGGTGTTTACGAGGGAGAAAGGCCGCGGATCATAGCCAAGCCCACGCCCGCCGCCGCGACAAATCCGCTTGCAATGCGACAGCAGTGTGTCGGTTTCGGGTCAGAAAGTGCGGGGCCGCCCCGACAAAACAGGTCAGCAAGCGGTCAGGCATGCCTCACACACTCCGCTCCGCATTGACCTGCCCAGCAGGCCAACACTTTCCCCTTTGAAGGAGCGAGACACATGATTGATCCCGTGGTGGCCAAGATCCAGGCCAACCCCAAATACCAAGAGCTCAAAGCCAAGCGCAGTGCGTTTGGCTGGTGGCTGGCGCTCGCCATGATGGTCGTTTACTACGGCTACATCGCGCTGATCGCCTTCAACAAGCCCTTCCTGGCCCAGCCCATCGGTGCTGGCGTGACCTCGCTGGGCATTCCCATCGGCATGGGCGTGATCGTGTTCACCGTGCTCATCACCGGCATCTATGTGCGCCGTGCGAACAGCGAGTTCGACGACCTGACCAAGCAAATCCTTGAGAACGCCGCCAAATGAGCCGCATCACCAAACAACTCCTCGCGCTGCTGGCGCTGGCCGGCGTGGCCGGTGCAGCCATGGCCGCCGGTGGCGACCTGGGCCAAGCGGCCAAGCAGGAAACCAACTGGGTGGCCATCGGCATGTTCGGCGTCTTCGTCGCCGGCACGCTGTGGATCACCAAGTGGGCCGCCGCCAAGACGCGCTCGGCCGCTGACTTCTACACCGCCGGTGGCGGCATCACGGGCTTCCAGAACGGCCTGGCCATCGCGGGTGACTACATGTCGGCCGCGTCCTTCCTGGGCATCTCGGCGGCCGTGATGGCCACCGGCTACGACGGCCTGATCTACTCCATCGGCTTCCTGGTGGGCTGGCCGGTCATCACCTTCCTGATGGCCGAGCGCCTGCGCAACCTGGGCAAGTTCACCTTTGCCGACGTGGCGGGTTACCGTTTCAAGCAGGGCCCGATCCGCGCCTTCGCGGCCTCGGGCACGCTGGTGGTGGTGGCGTTCTACCTGATCGCCCAGATGGTGGGTGCAGGTCAGCTGATCAAGCTGCTGTTCGGCCTGGAGTACTGGATGGCCGTGGTCATCGTCGGCGCGCTGATGATGGTCTATGTGCTGTTCGGTGGCATGACCGCCACCACCTGGGTGCAGATCATCAAGGCCTGCATGCTGCTGGCTGGCGTGACCTTCATGGCCATCATGGTGCTGGCGCAGTTCGGCTTCTCGCCCGAGGCGCTGTTCGCCAAGGGCGTGGAAGTGAAGACCGCCATCGCCGCCAACGGCAAGGCGGCAGACATCGCCAAGGCCGCCTCGGCCGTGGCCGCTGCCTCGTCGCCCGAAGCCGCTGCCAGCGCCGCTGCGCTGATGGCCAAGGCCGAAGCCATCAACCCCGCCAAGGTGGGCTTGTCGCTGATGGGCCCTGGCGGCTTCATCAAGGATCCGATCTCGGCTATCAGCTTCGGCATGGCGCTGATGTTCGGTACCGCCGGCCTGCCCCACATCCTGATGCGCTTCTTCACGGTGCCCAGCGCCAAGGAAGCCCGCAAGTCGGTGCTGTGGGCCACCACCTGGATCGGCTACTTCTACGTGCTGATCTTCATCATCGGCTTCGGCGCCACCACCCTGGTGCTGACCAACCCTGAAATGGCCGATGTGGCCAAGGGCGTGATCAAGGGCGGTGCCGGTACCGCGAACATGGCCGCCGTGCTGGTGGCCAAGACCGTGGGCGGCAACGTGTTCTACGGCTTCATCTCGGCCGTGGCCTTCGCCACCATCCTGGCCGTGGTGGCCGGCCTGACGCTCTCGGGCGCCTCGGCCGTCTCGCACGACCTGTACGCCACCGTGCTCAAGGGCGGCAAGGCCGACAGCGCTTCGGAGCTGAAGGTCTCGCGCATCACCACCCTGGCCCTGGGCTTCGTGGCCGTGGTGCTGGGCATCGCGTTCGAGAAGCAGAACATCGCCTTCATGGTGGCCCTGGCCTTCGCGATCGCGGCATCGGCCAACTTCCCGGTGCTGTTCATGAGCGTGCTGTGGAAAGACTGCACCACCAAGGGCGCCGTGATTGGCGGCTTCCTGGGCCTGATCTCGTCGGTGGGCCTCACCGTCGTGTCGCCGGCCGTGTGGGAAGCCACCCTGGGCAACCCCAAGGGCTCGGCCTGGTTCCAGTACAGCTCGCCTGCGCTGTTCAGCATGACCATCGGCTTCGTTGGCGTGTGGCTGTTCTCCATCCTGGACAAGAGCCCGCAAGCCGCCAAGGAGCGCGAGGACTTCGCTGCCCAGCAAGTGCGTTCGGAAACCGGCCTGGGTGCCTCGGGCGCATCGGGCCACTGATGCCGCTCAGCCCGGGAGGTTTCGGCCTCCTGGTGCAAACACAACGAAAGGAGCCTCTCGGGGCTCCTTTTTCTTTGGCGCGATGAACCTTGGGTGGCTGGAGTCGGATTGCCGTCATTCCCGCAGCCCTTTCTCGTCATTCCCGCGCAGGCGGGAATCCATGTCTTTCAGCCTCGGCTGCAGCAGCGCAGCGGCGGCACCTTCGGACTACGGGCTCCTCGCGGACAAGCGCTGTGCCCCCTGTCGCACCTGCGCTCTCTTGTTCCGCCATGGCCCTCGGCGCTGTCAACCCACACGCGAATGTGCCCTCTGTCCGAAGGCACCACCACTGCTCTGCAACCACCGACGGTAGCGGTCCACCTGGTGGCGCGCCACCGCCGGCTCAGGCAGAGGGGGTCGGGTATCCGCCCGACGGAACTTAAGGAGGAATGGCTCACGCCCGGCTAAGGGCGTGAGACAGGGGGAGATGGAGTCGGGCGGGTACCCGGCGACCTCTGCCCCGCCACCCAAGACCAAGACTGGATTCCCGCCTTCGCGGGAATGACGGAGCAGGGAAGCGGGAATGACTGTTCTGCGCCGTTCAGCGTCAGAACAAGCCCGACAGAAAACTCAGGCTGCGGCCGTGGGCCAGGGCCGCGCTGCCCGCGTGGTACGAGGCCCGCGCCCAGCAGTTGAAGCCATGCTCGGCGCCGGGGTAGAGGTGGAATTCGGCGTCCTTGCCGGCCATCGCCGCCCTCACCGCATCCACCGCGTCCAGCGGGATGTGGGTGTCGCGCTCGGCATGGTGGAACTGCATGGGGCAGGCCACGCTGGCGGCCAGGGCCAACTGGTTCTGAATGCCACCGCCGTAGTAGGCCACGGCGCGATGGATGGGCAGCTTGGCCGCCGCCAGGTAGGCCAGGCGGCCGCCCATGCAATAGCCCAGCGCGCCCACCTGGCCGGTGCATGCAGGCATGGCGTTCAGGGCCTGCAGCGTGGCCTGCAGGTCGGCCAGCACAGTGTCGGGTTGGATGTTTTTCATCAGCGCGTAGGCCTGCTCGCGCTCCGCACCTTCATAGCCCAGCGCCACGCGCGTGGCATCGCGCCAGAACAGGTCGGGGGCCAGCACCACGAAACCGGCCAGCGCGTACTGCTCGGCCACGGTCCGAATGTGCGGGTTCACGCCAAAGATTTCCTGCAGCAGCATCAACCCCGGGCCACGGCCGCCGGGTGGCAGGGCCAGGTAGCCGCTGAAGCGGCCAGCCGGGCTGGCGATGTCGGTCCACGAAGTCTGCACGGGGGAGTGGCTCATGTCGTTGGCCCATCAGGTCAGTGGTTTGATCAGTAGGTGCGCCCGCCCTTGAACTGGGCATGGGTGCGGCGCTTGAGTTCAGTGGCCTGGGCCATGGCGGCGAACGAGCCGCCGGCATGGGCGTGGGTGATGGCCAGCCCCAGCGCGTCGGCGGCGTCCTTGCCGGGCACGCCGGGCAGGTTCAGCAAACGCATCACCATCTCCTGCACCTGCTCCTTGCGCGCGTGGCCGTGGCCCACCACCGATTTCTTCATCTGCAGTGCGGTGTACTCCGACACCGGCAGGCCAGCCGTCACCAACGCGGTGAGCGCCGCGCCGCGTGCCTGGCCCAGCAGCAGCGTGCTCTGCGGGTTGACGTTGACGAACACGATCTCGCACGAGGCCTCGGTGGGCTGGTAGCGCTGGGCCACCTCGCGGATGCCCTCAAAGATGATCTTCAGCCGGCCAGGCAGATCGCCCAGGGCCACGCTGTCGGCCTTGCTGCGCGAGGTGGTTCGGATGGTGCCGCTGGCCACGTAGTGCAGCTTGTTGCCCTCCTGCTCCACCACGCCGAAGCCGGTGCATTGCAGGCCCGGGTCGATGCCCAGCACGCGGCGCAGGTTTGGAATGGCTGTCACGGCGTCAACCTGAAGTACCAACGCACCGAGTGGAAGAACACCGGCGCCGCAAAGGCCAGCGGCGCGATGCGGTCCAGCAGGCCCACCGCGCCGGTGACCGAGGCCTGGTTGCCCCAGTAGTCCACGCCAGCGTCTTTCTTCAGCGCCTGCATCACAAACTCGCCCAGCGTGCCGGCGGCAGCGGCGATCAGCGCCATCACGAAGGCCTGCCAGGCGTCGAACGGGGTGATCCAGAACAGCGCCGTGCCCAGGAGCGCGCCGATGAGCGCCCCCGAAGCCCAGGCCCGGTACGAGAACGAGCGGCTGATGGCGCGGGCCACCGGCCGGCGGCGCAGCCAGCGGCTCATGGCCTCCTGGGCGATCTGCGCCACCGCCGCCACCGTGACCAAAAAGAACACCAGGAAGGCGCCGCGGCCCGCGTGGCCGGGGAAATCCAGCAGCAGCAGCGCCGGCGCGTGCGAGAGACCGAAGATGCAGACCATGATGCCCCACTGGATCTTGGCGTTGCGCTCCAGAAAGCGCTCGGGGTCGCCGGCCAGCGCGCTGATGACCGGCAGCGCGATGAACACGTAGACCGGGATGAAGACCGAGAACAAATCGAAGTGCCGCGTGCCCACCATGGTGTATTGCGCCGGCAGCACCACGAAGAAGGCAGCGATGAGGCTGCGGTGGTCGCTGCGGCGGGTGTGCAGCAGCGTGATGAACTCGCGAAAGGCCAGGAACGACACCACGCCGAACAGCAGCGTGGCGCCCACCGGGCCCGACACCCACGACAGCCAGAACAGCGTGGCACCGGCCCACACCGCGCGCAGGTCGCGCTGGAAGCGGTCGTGGCGTGCCCACCAGGCCGCGTCGCGTTCCTTCATGCTCAGCAGCAAGGCGCCCACGCTCACCAGCGTGAGCACACCGAACAGGGTGACGAACAGCAGCGCCACCTGCTGGTTCACCTGCAGATGGGTCAGCCACGAGATCATGACGGCACCCCAGGGCCTGCGGCCCGCCCCGCCAAGCGGAGGCGAGCGCCTTCGGGCGGCCGGGCGGCGCTCATGCCTGCTCCCCGGCCGGGCGCTGCGCCAGCACCGCGTCGCGCGCGCGCTCCAAGAACACACGCTTGTCTTCACCGGCGTCGAGCTGCATGGGCGTGCCGAAGGTGACGGTGCACAGGATGGGCACGGGCACCACTTCGCCCTTGGGCATCACCCGCTGCACGTTCGAGATCCACACCGGCACCAGTTGCACGTGGGGGAACTGCTCGGCCAGGTGGTACAGGCCGCTCTTGAAGGCCTGCGGCTCGCCCTTGTTGCTGCGCGTGCCCTCGGGGAAGATCACCAGCGAATCACCGGCGGCCAGGGCCTGCACCAGTGGTTCCAGCGGATCCTGGTCGTCTTCGCGGGTGCGGCTCACGTACACCGCGTTGAAGACCTCGCGGGTGATCCAGTGCTTGAGCGGTGACGACGTCCAGTAGTCCTTGGCCGCGATGGGGCGGGTGAGCGAGCGCAGCTCGTGCGGCAGCGCGGCCCAGATCAGCACCCAGTCGAAATGGCTCTGGTGGTTGGCAAAGTAGATGCGCTGCAGCGCCTCAGGCGGGCAGCCCCGCCAGTGGCCTTGCGCGCCGGTGATCAGGCGCGCAACGAACAACAGCAGCTTGCCCATCAGGGTGGCTAGTGTCATGGGGCCGGATGGTAACGGCTGGCCGTGGCCGAAGGCCTGCGTGGACCCCTCGTCGTTCCCACGCACCGCTTGCGCCGCCACGCCCGCGCACGCCTCCCGTCGTCATTCCCGCGCAGGCGGGAATCCAGGTCTTGGCGCACGAATGGATTCCCGCCTGCGCGGGAATGGCGAAGCGTGCGGGGGGACGGCGAAGCTTGGGCGAAGCCGACGAAGCGCGCAGGAGCGACGAGACCCGCCGTGAGGCGACCTCAGCGGCCCGCGGCCTCGCTGCCGCCCAGCGCCTTGTACAGCGCCAGCCGGTTCACCCACTCGCCCAGCCGGGTCTGCACCGCACCCTGCTGCGCGGCCACCAGCGAGCGCTCGGCGTCCAGCACCTCCACCAGACTGGCGGCGCCGTTGCTGAACTTCAGGCGGGTGAGCCGTGTGCGCTCGCGCTCAGCGTCCAGCAGGTCGAGCTGGGCTCGCGTCTGTTCGTGCCAACTGCCCTGGGCCTGCAGGGCATCGGCTGCCTCGCGGAAGGCCGTTTGCACGGCCTTTTCGTACTGCGCCACCGCCACGTCGCGGCCCACCTGGGCCACCTGGACGTTGGCCTGGTTGCGGCCGGCGTCGAACAAGGCCATGGCCGCATTGGCACCCAGCGTGTAGGCGAAGCTGCCGCCATTGAACAGCCCGGCCAGCGTGGGGCTGACCTGGCCGGCCGAGCCGCTGAGCACGATGCGCGGGAACAGCGCTGCGCGCGCGGCGCCAATGTTGGCGTTGGCCGCTACCAGTTGCTGCTCGGCCTGGACCACGTCAGGGCGTGCCAACAGCAACTCGGACGACGCCCCCGCAGGCACCGGCGCCAGCCACTCGGTGCTGCCCAGGCCTTGCGGGTCGGGCAGTTGCGCATCAGGCACGGGCTGGCCCGCCAGCAGGTTCAGCGCGTTGCGGTCTTGCGCCACCTGGCGGCTGAGCTGGGCCACGCTGGCACGCGCCGAGGCGGTGAGCGTCTGCGCCACGTTCAGCTCCAGTGCCGACGCCGCGCCTACTTGCTCACGCAGCGCGGTGAGGCGCAGGGTTTCGTTGCGTGACACCAAGCTTTGCTGGGCCAGCACCAGTTGCTCGGTGTCGGCCGCCAGCGTCAGCCAGGCGGTGGCAGTTTGCGTGACCAGCGCGAGGCGGGCACTGCGGCCAGCGGCCTCGGTGGCCAGCAAGGAAGCGGCGGCGGCATCGTCGAGGTTGCGCACGCGGCCCAGCAGGTCGACCTCGTAGCTGCTCAGCTGCAGGCCGGCCTGCCAGCTGTTGGCTTCCACGCCCTTGCTGTTGGGCGCGCGGCTGGCGCCCAGCGCGGCAGAGATTGTGGGCCAGCGGTCGGCGTCGGCCAGGCGCAGTTGGGCGCGGCTGCGCTCCACGTTGAGCAGCGCCACGCGCAGGTCGCGGTTGTTGGCCAGCGCCAGCTCCACCACCTGGCGCAAGCGCTCATCGCGCAGCAGGGCTTGCCAGGCGGGCATGGCAGCCGCCTGGGCGGCCGCAGCCGGCAGCGTGGCCGGCACGCTCAGCGCCGGGCGCTGGTAGCTGGGGGCCAGGTTCATGCAGCCGGCCAGGGCGGCCACGGCCAGCAGGGACAGGGTTCGCTTCACGGTGTTCGCTTTCATGCCTTGCCCCCGTGGGGGTGCAGGGCCTCGGCTGCGGCGGCGTCGGTGGCTGCCGAGGCGATGTGGGTGCTGTGCGGCGCCACGTGGCCGCCCGGGAACCACCGGCGGATGACCACGAAGAACACCGGCACCAGCAGCACGGCCAGCACGGTGGCGGTGATCATGCCGCCCATCACGCCGGTGCCGATGGCACGCTGGCTGGCCGAGCCGGCGCCGGTGGCGATGGCCAGTGGCAGCACGCCCAGGATGAAGGCGAACGAGGTCATCAGGATGGGGCGGAAGCGCAGGTGGCAGGCTTCGAGCGTGGCCTCGATCAGGCCCTTGCCTTCGGCCTGCAAGTCCTTGGCGAACTCGATGATCAGGATGGCGTTCTTGGCCGAGAGGCCGATGATGGTGATCAGGCCGACCTTGAAGTACACGTCGTTGGGCATGCCACGCATCCACACGCCCGAGAGTGCGCCCAGCACGCCCAGCGGCACCACCAGCAGCACGGCCACCGGGATGCTCCAGCTCTCGTACAGGGCCGACAGGCACAAGAAGACCGCCAGCATCGAGAAGGCCAGCAGGATGGTGGCCTGCGAACCCGAGAGCTTTTCCTCGCGCGACTGGCCAGTCCACTCGAAACCGAAGCCCGGCGGCAGTTGCGAGGCCAGCTTCTCCATCTCGTTCATGGCGTCGCCGGTGGAGTAGCCGGGCGCCACGTCACCGGCGATCTTCATCGCCGGGTAGCCGTTGTAGCGCACGGTCTGGATAGGTCCGGTCACCCAGCGGGTGCTGGCAAAGGCCGACAGCGGCACCTGCTGGCCCTTGCTGTTGGCGACGAAGAGCTTGAGCACGTCCTCGGGCCGCATGCGGGCGGCGGGCTCGGCCTGCACCACCACGCGCTGCAGGCGGCCGGCGTTGGGGAAGTCGTTCACATAGGACGAGCCCAGCGCGGTGGCCAGCATGGCGCTGATGCTGTCGTAGCCCACGCCCAGCGCGGCGGCCTTCTCGCGGTCGATGTCGAGCTGCAGCTGCGGCGCGTCTTCCAGGCCGTCGGGCCGCACGCCCTGCAGGATCTTGCTCTGGCTGGCCATGCCCAGCAGCTGGTTGCGTGCGTTCAGCAGCGCCACGTGGCCGTTGCCACCACGGTCCTGCAGGCGGAAGTTGAAGCCGGTGGCCGTGCCCAGTTCGGGGATGGGCGGCGGGCTCAAGGGGAAGATGAAGCCGTCGCGCACACCACCCATCATCGCGCCGAAGGCCTTGCCGGCCAGCGCCTGGGCGCTGTGCTCTTGCCCCTTGCGCTCGTCCCAGGGCTTGAGCGGCACAAAGGCCAGCGCCGCGTTCTGGCCTGCGCCCGAGAAGCTGAAGCCCAGCACGCTGACGATCTTGTCCACCTCGGGCTGGGCCATGAAGAAACCCTCCACCTTCTTGATGACGGCGTCGGTGCGCTCCAGCGCGGCGCCCGGCGGCAACTGCACGTTCACCACCAGGTAGCCCTGGTCTTCGTTGGGCAGGAAGGAGGTGGGCAGCTTCTGGTACATCAGCGCCACGGCGGCCAGGATGGCGGCGTAGATGACCAGGAAGCGGCCGGCGCGCGGCAGGATGCGCGCCACCACCGACTCGTAGTTCTTGGCGGTGCGTTTGAAGCTGCGGTTGAACCAGCCGAAGAAGCCGGCCTTCTCGTGGTGGTCGGCCGGCACCGGCTTGAGCAGCGTGGCGCACAGCGCGGGCGTGAGCGAGAGGGCCATGAAGGCCGAGAACAGCATGCTCGACACCATCGAGAGCGAGAACTGGCGGTAGATGTTGCCCACCGAGCCGCTGAAGAAGGCCATGGGCACGAAGACCGAGACCAGCACCACGGTGATGCCGATGATGGCGCCGGTGATCTGGCCCATGGCCTTGCGCGTGGCCTCGACCGGGCCCAGGCCCTCCTCGGCCATGATGCGCTCGACGTTTTCCACCACCACGATGGCGTCGTCCACCAGGATGCCGATGGCCAGCACCATGCCGAACAGCGTGAGCACGTTGATGGAGAAGCCCAGCATCAGCATCACCGCGAAGGTGCCGGTGAGCGCCACCGGCACGACGATGGTGGGGATCAGCGTGTAGCGGATGTTCTGCAGAAACACCAGCATCACCACGAAGACCAGGGCAATCGCTTCGAGCAGGGTCTTGACCACCTCCTCGATGGAGATGCGCACGAACTTGGAGGTGTCGAAGGGGATGTCCCAGGCCACGCCCTCGGGCATGTACTGCTGCAGCTCGGTCATGCGCGCGCGCACGGCGTTGGCCGTGGCCAGCGCGTTGCCGGTGGGCGAGAGCTGCACGCCGATGCCGGTGGAGGTGACGCCGTTCAGCCGCGACGAGGTGGCATAACTCTGGCCGCCCAGCTCGATGCGGGCCACGTCCTTCAGGCGCACCGTGGAGCCGTCGGCATTGGCGCGCAGCAGGATGTTGCCAAACTGCTCCACCGAGGTCAGCTGGCCGCTGACGTTGATGGTGGCGTAGGTGGTCTGGCCCGGTGCGGCCGGCTGGGAACCGATGCTGCCGGCCGAGACCTGCAGGTTCTGCGCGCGGATGGCGTTGTTCACGTCGCTGGGCGACAGGCCCAGGCCCTGCAGCTTGGCGGGTTCGATCCACACCCGCATGGCGCGCTCGGTGCCGAACAGGATGGTCTGGCCCACGCCGGGCACGCGCAGCAGCTCGGGCACGATGTTGCGGGCCACGTAGTCGCCCAGCGCCACCGGGTCGAAGGCCGGGTTGGTGCTGGTGAGCAGCACGGCAGCCAGGAAGTTGGAGCGCGCCTTGTCCACCCGCACGCCCTGCTGCACCACCGAGGCGGGCAGGCGCGGCGTGGCGCGGCTGAGGCGGTTCTGCACCTCGATCTGGGCGATGGACACATCGGTGCCCGGCTCGAAGGTGACGTTGATGCTGCCGCCGCCGTTGGCGTCGGCGCTCGACTCCAGGTAGATCAGGCCGGGCGCGCCATTGAGCTCCTGCTCAATGACGGCCAGCACGCTGTCTTCCAGCACCTGGGCCGAGGCGCCCGGGTAGGCCGTGCTGATGACGATGGTGGGCGGCGCCACCGTGGGGTACTGCGCCACCGGCAGCCGGGTGATGGCAGCGCCCCCCAGCACCACGATGAACAGCGCGATGACCCAGGCAAAGATGGGCCGGTCGATGAAAAAGCTCGATGACATGGCGTGGCTTTCGGTCGCGTCAGCGGCTGGCGGCCGAGGCCGGTGCGGAGGCCGCGGGCGTGTTGGCGCCGGCCGGGGCGGATGCACCCAGCGGGCTCCAGGGCACCGGCTTCACCGGCGCCTTGGGCCGGATCTTCTGGAAGCCGTCCACCACCACCTGTTCACCGGCTTTCAGGCCGCCCAGCACCACCCACTGGGTGCCACGCGCACCGCCCAGTTGCACTGGCCGGGACGAGACCTGGCCGTCGGCGCCCACCACCATCACGGTGTCGCCGGAGGCTCCCCGCGTCACCGCTTGCTGGGGCACCAGCATGGCGTTGTCGGTGGCCACCTGGTTCAGCCGCACCTTCACGTACAGGCCGGGCAGCAGGTCGCCATTCGGGTTGGGCACCTCGGCGCGCAGCGTGACCTGGCCCGAGGTGGCGTCCACGCTCAGGTCCGAGAACAGCAGCTTGCCGGCGTGGGCGTACTCGGTGCCGTCGTCCAGCACGATGCGCACCTGCGACGAGCCGCTGTTGCGCAGCTTGCCGGCTTCCACCGCGCGCTTGAGGCGCAGCACCTCGGACGCCGATTGCGTGAAGTTGACGTACAGCGCATCCACCTGCTGCACGGTGGCCAGCAGAGTGCCTTCGGCCTGGCTCACCAGCGCGCCTTCGGTCACATTGGCCCGGCCAATGCGGCCGCTGATGGGCGACGCCACACCGGCGTAGCCCACGTTCAGCTGGGCTTGCTGTACGGCGGCGCTGGCAGCGGCCAGGTCGGCCTGGGCCTGCTTGTGCGTGGCCTGCGTGGCCACCCACTCTTGCTGGCTGATGGCCTTGGCCTCGGCCAACGGGCGGTTGCGTTCCAGCTGCGCCTGGGCCTGGGCCAGCGCGGCCTCGGCCTTGGCGCGCTGGGCCTTGGCGCTGTCCAGCGTGGCCTGGTAGGGCGCGGCGTCGATCTGGAACAGGCTCTGGCCCGCCTTCACGGTGGCCCCCTCCTGGAACAGCCGCTTGTTGACCACACCGGTGACGCGGGCCCGCACCTGGGCCACGCGCTTGGCCTCCAGCCGGCCCGGCAGCTCGGTGGGCAAACTCACACCGGTGGCCTGCACCGTCACCACGCCCACCTGGGGCGGCGGCATCTGTCCACCACCACCACCTGCGGCACCGCTGCCACCGCCACAGGCCACCAGGGCCAGGGCGGGCAGGCTGGCCAGAACCAGGCGAGAGAGAACGCGCTGGCGCAGCGCGAGAGCGGAGGTGGGCAGGGTGTGGCGTGCGTGCATGAACATCCTTGGCAGGCCGATTGGCCCGGCAAAACCTTCAGGAGAACCTTCAGGGTGTGGGTGCTTGTGGAAGCGGCGCAGTATACATACAATCTTGCATGTATGTTTAACCACCGGCGGCATCGGGTCTCTGGTGCAACGGGACAAGCATGGTTCGCAAGACGAAGGCCGAAGCGGCCGAAACGCGCCACCAGATTCTGGATGCGGCGGAACACATGTTCCTCGCGCAGGGTGTGGCGCGCACCTCGCTGCAGCAGGTGGCCGAGGCCGCCGGTGTGACGCGCGGCGCCGTGTACTGGCACTTCAAGGACAAGGCCGACCTGTTCGACGCGATGATGGACCGCGTGACCATGCCCTGCGAATCCGCCTTGTCGGAAGCCCTGGCGCGCAAGCCCGAAGAAGCCCTGGCCGGCATGGCCACCATGGCCATGGTGCCGTTGCGCGAACTGGCCGCGCAGGAGCAGGTGCAGCGGGTGTTCAGCATCGCCATGCACTACACCGAGTACACCGCCGAGCTGGCCCCGGTGCGCCAACGCCACCAGGAAGCCGTGGCCGAATTCGTGGACCAGCTCGAAACCCTGCTGGTGCGCGCCCGCTCGCAGCTCAAACCCCGCCTGAACACCCGGGCCGCCGCGCTGGGCCTGTTCGCGCTGGTGGATGGCCTGATGCACCACTGGACGCTGGCCCCCGGGAGCTTCGACCTGGTGGCCGTGGGTGAGCAGTCGGTGAACGGCTATCTGGCGGGTTTGAAGAAGACCTGATCACGCCAGGGCAAAACCCCTCAACTTCGGCTCACGGCGCGTTGCCGTCATTCCCTCGCCGCCACAGCCGCCGTCATGCCAGCGCACGGCCGCTCCGTCATGCCCGCGCAGGCGGGCATCCAGGCTTTTAGCTTCGGCTGCAGCAGCGCAGCGGCGGCGCCTTCTGACTACGGGCTCCTCGCGGACCAGCACCGTGCCCCCGGTCGCACCTGCGCTCTCTTGGTCCGCCTTGGCCCTCGGCGCTGTCAACCCACACGCGAATGTGCCCTCTGTCCGAAGGCACCACCAGGGCACTGCAACCTGCGTCGGTGGTGGTCCACCGGGTGGGGCGCCGCGGTGCCTGGCGGGCCACCTGCACCACCGCACACAGAGCTGGGGCGCGAGAACCACCGACGGCAATGCGCCGCGAGCTGCGCTTGCCGGCGCAATTCAGGCCACCCAGGCCTCGCTGCGCCGCCACAACTCCTGGGCCAGCGCTTCGTCGCGTGCGGCGCGGCTGGGGGTTTTGGGTCGGCATTTGTCGTAATACAGGCCGGTCTCGCCCGCCACCTCGGGGGCCGTGGCGCAGTACAGCGTGGTGCGGGCGCCTTCCTCGGGGGTGATCATGAACAGCTTGATCAGGCCCTGCAGCGGCCAGGGCACGCTGCGCCACACCTCGGTGGCCACCACGCCAGGGTGCAGGGCGTAGGTGGTGACGCCGGTGCCCGCCAGGCGGCGGCCCAACTCGGCGGTGAACAGCACATTGGCCAGCTTGCCAACACCGTATTCGGGCAGGCCGGTGGCACTGCGCGTGGGTTGGCGCACGGCCTCGAAATCGATGCCGTCCACGCGGTAGTGCATGCGGCTGGCCACGTTGACGATGCGTGCCGGGGCCGAGGCCTTCAGGCAGGGCAGCAGCAACTGCGTGAGCAGGAAATGGCCGATGTGGTTGGTGCCGAAACCCAGCTCGAAGCCCGAGGCCGTCAGGCCCTTGGCACCCGCCACACCGGCGTTGTTGATCAGCAGGTGCAGCGGCAGGCCACGGGCCAGAAAGGCCTGGGCGCAGGCCCGCACCGAGGCCAGGTCGCCCAAGTCCAGCGGCAGCAGGTCCACGGTGGCGGCTGGCGCTGAGGTGCGGATATCGGCCAGCGCCGCATCAGACCGTGGCCCCGGTCGGCAGGCGATGAAGACCTGCGCCCCTTGCTGCGCCAGCGTGGTGGCGGTGACCTTGCCGATGCCGGCGTTGGCGCCCGTGACGAGGGCAACGCGGCCGGCGAGCGGCGAGGGGGCGGATGGGCGCATGCGGGCAGCATAGCCTGCTGCCCGGGGACTTGTTCAGCGTCGCCCTGGGTCAGGGGCAGGCCAGTGTGCCGTCGGCGCGCCGTTGCGAGCTGGTGTGGCCCGACTCCGGGAAGGGGTTCAGCCGCTGGATCACCGGGCGGGCGGCGTCGGGCAGGCCGTCGCGGCCCAGTGTGCCCAGCAGGCCGCCGCCGTTCTTCAGGAAGCAGAAGTTCTCGAACGGCACCGACACCGGCAGGCGCGGCCGGCCGAAGCGGGTGTTCTCGGGGTAGATGTACTCGGACACTGGGGCGGTGTACTGGCCCGAATCCAAGCCGCCGGCCACCTTGGTGCTGGTGTGCCCCTCGATGCGGATGCGCACGTCGCGCGTGATGGGCAGGAAGTTCGCCTTGGCCGGCAGCGTGATGCGGATGCGGCCGATCTGGGCCACCGGGCTGGGGGTCAGTGTGGTCAGACGGCGCTCGGTCTCAACGCTGCCGGCCACGTCCACCAGAAACACCTCCACCCGCCGCGATGGGTCGGTGGTGAAGCCCACCAGGCGAAAGCGCGAGGTCTCTTCCTGGTCGATGCCGGGGTAGGGTTCGCCCAGCGTGCCCACCAGGGCTTCTTCGACGAACACATAGGCAGGGTTGGCGCCGGGCGAGGTGTAGATGCCGGCCATGGCGTGCACCGCATGCGCGGCCACGAAGAACGTGCCGCTGGCCGGCGCGTCCTCGGTCAGCATGCCGCTGAAGTTGATGTAGTCGCCCACCTGCAGCGGTGCGGGCTTGACGGGGTTGCAGCCCGGCAGGGCCGGCGCGGTGGGCTCGGCCGAAATGGGGCCGCAGGTAAAGCGGCCGGTGTTGGGGGCGGGGGCGCGGTTGCCAGCGGGGCAGTCGGCGTCGGCGGCCGAGCGCGGCAGGCACATGGGGTAGCCCGTGTCGGCCGCCACCGGGGCGTTGCCGGGGTCGCTGGCAAAGCGCTCGTCCATTGCCGCGCCACCGGTCTTGGCGGCGTTGGCGCTGCCGTAGCGGCCGGCAGGGTCGTTGATGCGCACCCGGGTCATCGCGGCGCTGGGCACCGGGCCGGTGTCGGGGCCCACCAGCATCTCGCCCTTGGCGGTGTCGATGGCGCGGATGAAGCCGGCGCCCACGTTCAGGTCTTGCTGGGTGATGTTGACCCAGCCAGCCACGTACTGGCCAGCCACGATGTTGCCGATCACCTGCACCTCGAAGGCGATGGCGGGCCTGGGCACATCGGCCAGCGCCAGGCCGCTGCGGGGCTGCACCGCCGCCAGGGCGGGGGCCACACCGGGGTGCGGGCCGCGGAACAGGTCGTTCACGGTGAGGTACTGGCCGGGCATCTTGATCAACAGGTTGGCGGGCAGCACCACCGTGATGCCGTTGACGCGCATGCTGCCGGCCGACAAGGGGTCGGCCGGGTTGCTCAGGGCCAGCTCCTGCAGGTAGCCCAGCATGCTGAACGAGGGCGTGGGCACTTGCGCCCTGGCCGGTGCGCTGGCCAACAGGCCCAGCAGGGCCAGCGCACCCAGCAGCGCCAGCCAGGGTGCGCGCAGGCGCCGCGCCAGACACCGCGACAGGCGGTGCAGCGGGGTGTGCGGGAAGCGGTCAGTGGGCAGGCTCGGCATGGTGGTCCTCCGTCCAAAGGGTGGTCACGTCAAAACCGTGGTGACGGCTGGGCGTGAAGGTGAGTGCCAGGCCCAGGCCCGGCGTGGGCTCGAACCGGTGCAGGCCTTGCAGGGCCTGCTGAAAGCGGCTGCGGTTCAGCAGCCGGCCGCTGCGGGCCAGGGCTTCTTCCAGCACCCGGGCCGAGGCCTCGGCCAGCACGGCCCACAAGCCGCCGGGGCCGGTGCTGCCGGGGCTCAGTGCGGGCATGGGCAGGGCCAGCAGCTCGGCGGGTGCGTTGGGCGGGCCCGGCAAGGCCTGGCCAGACACCGCGGCCAGCGTGCCCAGGCACTGCGGGCCGCTGGCCGCGCGCAGCCTGGCCATCAGGGGCGGGCCCAGCGCTGCCACCACCAGTGGCGCGGGGTGGGTGGCCAGCGCGGCGTCCAGTTCGGCGGCGTTGGCCACGGCCAGGGCCTGCCAGGGGCGCTGGCCATCGGCCGCGCGGGGCTTCAAGGCCTGTGCCCAGGCTGGGCCGGGCGGGTGCAGTACCAGCAAGGGCCGCTGGCTGCCGCAATGGCGCGCCAGTTCACTGGCCAGTTGCTGCACCTGCCCGGCCACGCTGGGCAGCAGGTAGGTCAGTTGCGGCAGCGGCGAATCGGCCAGCGGCAAGCCCAGGCTGGCCACCAGCGGCAGGTCGTTCGCGGCCACAGTGCGGTGCAGGGCCTCGTCGGCGTCCTGCAGCAGGCTGGCCACCACGGCGAAGGGCGGCTGCGCGTGGTCGCCCAGCAGCGTCTGCAAGGCGCGTGCGGTGTCAGCCGCCTGTGGCCCGCCGTCCACCACCTGCAGCGCGATGCGCCGGCCAAAGATGCCGCCCCGCGCGTTGGTGGCGGCAAAGTGCTGGGCCAGGCTGTCGCGCACGCGTTGGCCCACGGCCGCTTGCGGGCCGCTGAGCGGCAGCACGGTGGCCACGCGCACCTGGGCCGGCCCCACGCCGGGCACGGGCTCGGCCTCGGTGCCCAGCACGCGCAGGTAGGCCAACAAGGCCTGCTGCTCGCGCGCGCTGAGCGCAAATTGCGGCATCGGCGCCAGCAAGGGCTGGGCGCTGCGGCCGGTGCCGGCAACGATGGCCTGCAGCACCGTGGTGGTGCCCGCGTAACCCGGTTGGCGCGCGCTGGGCTGCTGCAGGGCTTGCCACTGGATGGACGGCGCCACCACCCCGGCTTCGCGCCGCCCCTCGCCTTCGGCGCCGTGGCATTGGCTGCACGCGGCGGCGGCGGGTGGCAGGGCCACGCCGGCCAGCAGGGCGGGCTGGGCGGTGGCGCGCTGGCCCAGGTAGAGCTGCCGGCCTTCGTGCAGCAGGGACGCGTCGGCAGCGGCCAGGTCGCCCGCCGGCTCGTGCGCAGCGGCTGTGCGCGCGGTGGTTTCAAGCGCGGCGGTTTCGAGCGCAGCGGCAGGGCCGGCACACAGCGTCAGTGCGGCCAGGGCGCAGCGGAGGACGAGGGCGCGGTTCATCGCCGCAGCGCCTCGAACAAATCACCATTGGTCTGCGGCGAATTCAGCGCCGAGGTGCGGGTCCAGCGGCCGCGCGCCGGGTCGCCCAGCCACAGCAGGGCGGGGTGGGCGTCGGGGCGCTGCGCCACGTCAAAGGCCGACAGCGCGCGCTGCACCTCGCGCGGCGCACCGCTCAGCAGCAGCCAGCCTTCGGCGTCGCCCAGCGGCAGGTCAAAGCGCTGGCCGTAGGCGCGCAGTTCGGCCGGGCCGTCGTTCAGCGGGTCCACGCTGATCGACAGCATCAGCAGCTCGCGCAGCGCCGGGCGCGCCCGCCACTGCGGGCCGCTGGCCCTCAGCAAGGCGGTTTGCGGCGGGCACACGGTGGCGCAGCCGGTGTAGAAAAAACTCACGGCCACCGGGCGCTCGCGCAGCAGATCGGCCAGGCGGTGGCTGCGGCCGTTCTGGTCCAGCAACTGCACCTCGCCCACGGCCGGCGTGGGCAGCCAGCCCAGGGCCTGCGTGGCAGGGGCCCAGGCCAGCGGCGCGCCGGCGCACAGCAGGCGGGCCAGGGCGTGGCGGCGCTGCATCATGGCCGGTGCTCCGCCGCCCGCTCGGGCTGGGCCGCTGCCGAGAGTGAGGTCTCAGGGGCCGGCGGCCACGCCAGGCGGCCCAGGCGGCCACGCGCGTAGGCAATGCCCAGCGCTGGTGACTGCAGCATCCATTCAAACGCTCCGGGCTGCAGGCCCTGCAGCCGCGCGCTGTGGCGGCCCTGGCCCAGCCGCTGCACAGCGGCGCGCAGCTGCTGCGTGCCGCGCACCTGCACCGCCAGCACCTGGGCGTCGCTGGTGTCTACCGGTTGCCCGGTGGCGTCCATCAGCTCGAACATCAGCAGCGCCTCGCCGGGCTCGCCTTGGCGCAGCGACAGCAGCCGTGGCTGCGGGGCTGCCGGCGCACCCGGCAATGCCGGCACACCTTGCGCTTCCACCACGAAGCAGGCGGTGATGGCCGGGCGCAGGTTGCGCACCACCAGGTCGTAGCGGCCGCTGTGTTCCACCCGCACCGCCGCCTCGAACTGGCCGGGCGCGCGCTCGGTCAGGCTGGTGTCCAGCACGCGCAGCGCCCGCGCCTGGCGGCGGTAGTTGCTGAAGCTGCCCACCGGCACCATCATCCCCTCGGCATAGCGGTAAATGGTGGCGTCGCCGGGGTTGGCCACCAGCATGCCGTTGCCCTCGGGCGCAGCCGCCATCACCCCGGCCACGTTGATGGCCTGCGCCGCCTCGGCGGGGCTGCTGCGGCCCATGGGCACGGCCACCGTCTGCAGCCGGCCTTCGCGCGCCTGGGCCAGGTTGATGACCTGCACCTGGGCCGTGCTCTGGCTGCGCACGTAGGCAAACTCGCGCGAAAAGGCCAACTGGTCAGGCTGGGCCGGCACCGGCATCTGCGCCACCAGGCGGGCGTTGGCCAGGTCAAGCAGACTGAGCTGGGCGCTGCGGGCGTTGAGCACCAGCGCATGGCGGCCACCGTCGAACAGCCCGAACTCGACCACGCCGCGCTGCAAGGCCAGCGTGGCGCTGACCTGCGCGGCGGCGGGATCGATCAGGCTGAGCTCGCCCGCATTCAGCGACAGCACCGCCAGGCGCTGGGCCGCGGCACTCCAGGCGGCGGCCACCGGGGTTTGGCCCACGGCCACGCGGGCCACGGGCTGAAGGCTGTGGCGGTCGATCAGTGTCACATCGTCGCTGAGCGAATTGGTCACATAGAGCCAGGGCAGCTCGGGCGCCAGCAGGCCCAGCGTGTGCAGGCCATGGCCCACCGCCACGCGGGCCTGCACCCGGGTGGGCTCAGGGCCGGGGCCGGCGTCCAGCGCCAGCACCTGGTCCTGGCCGTCCAGGCCCACCCAGACGCGCTGCCCCGCTTCGTCCAGCGCCAGCCGGGTGGGCAGGCTGCCCTCGCCGGTGGGCACAGTGTGCAGCAGGCGGCGCGTGGCGGTGTCCACCACGGCCACGGCGCCCTGCTCGCGCAGGCTCACGAACAAGCGCTGCGAGCGTGGCGCCAGCACCCAGTCGTGGCCGGTGCCGGGCAGCTGGACGATGGATTCGAGCTTGCTGTTCTGCAGCCCCACGTGCGGGTTAATGAAGGCCAGCGTGTTGTCCTGGTTCAGCGTCACCAGGCGGTAGCCGTTCAGGTCCACCTCCGCGCGGGCCCCCAGCGAGCCGGACATCAGCATCGCGGCCTTGTCGTCGCAGCTGCGTTCGCTGGCCACGGTTTCCGAGCGGCGCGCCAGCATCCAGGCGGCCGGGCGGGCGCCGCCCAGGCCCTGGCCACTGGCAGCGTCGCTGAGCGTGATCTCGGCCTGGCCCACCCCCTCGGCGGCCTGGGCAAAGCGCAGGCTCACGGCCACCCCGCCTGCTTCTTGGTGCTGCGCCTGCGGCGCGGGCAGGGCCGCACTGGCGCCGGTGCCTAGCGCCATCAGCCAGGTGAACCAAAGGGATTGCAGCGCGCGCATGTCAGGCTGGCACAAAGTAGAGGTGGTTGATGGCCACCTGGGTGAAGTCGACCTGGTTGTTGGGGTCCACCACGTCGAACCACACCTCGGTGATGAGGCGGTCGTTGGCACAGCGCGCGCCGATGAACGGCGCCGTGCCACGCTGGCGGCTCAGCTGGCCAGTGCCGGCATGCAGATGCCACAGGCCATCGTCCAGCCTCACCGACATCTGGGCCAGGTAGACCTTGCCGACCGGGCCCACCGCCGACACCTGGGTGCCCACGCCGGCCACCGGCGGGTTGAAGAACAAATGCACCGGCAACTTGCCCGCCAGGTTGTCGCCCAGCAGCACGCCCTCGCCGGTGTCGAAGTTGTAGTCAAACCCCTGCTTGGAGCAGCGCGACACACAGACCGGTGGGCCGTCGATGTCGACCTCCACGCCGCCCTCGTTGAACAGGTAGCGCTGCAGGGCCTTGGTGAGCTTTTTCAGCCCGTCCAACGGGCCCTGCTGGGGGTGCTCGGCCCAGTCGAGCCAGACGCCGTCGGCGAAGTCGTCCGCGCTGGTGCTGAAGGTCACGTCATCACTCATGGGTGCTCCCTAGGTCCTGCGGCCCTGTCCCTCCGAGAGGGAATTCGCCCCTTCGGGCGGCCGTGCGTTGCTCATGGCTTTGGCTCCTTGCCGGGCTTGGGCAGCACGCGCATCAGGCCCCAGATGCCGCCGTCGTACACAAAGCTGGCCTGGCTGCGCCACAGGTAGTCCATGGGCAGCTCGGCGCGGCCGCCGGCCTTCATCAGCAGGTTGGCGGCCATCATCGGGCCGATGCTGTTGTAGGTGCCCTGCACCGTCCACGCATCGGCCATGGCCGCCGCGTGGTTGGCACGCATCGTGTGCGAGGCGCGGTTGGCCAGGGGTGGGCCGGCGTTCCACGGCGCCGGGTCCCAGTCGTGGCCGTGCACGGTGAAGGCCTGTTGTCGCGTGTGGCCACCCGGGTGCACCACGCGCAGCCGCACCTCGCGCCCGGCCTGGGCCACGAACAGCGGGGTCTCGGGGTCGCAGGCGTGGCGGCCGTCCTGCGCCAGCAGGGGCACGCCTGCCTGGCAGCGCACCTGTTTGGCGGCTTCCTTTTCGCCCAAGCGGGCCAGCAGTTGGTCGGTTTCTTGCGGCGTCACGGGCGGCCGCAGGGTGTCGAAATAAGTCGGGCTGATCAGCCAGCGCAGGGCCTCGGGCACCTGCTCGGGTGCAGGCAGCAGGGGTGCGACGTTGCGCACGGCCTTGGAACTGAGCACGCTGCCGTACTCGAATTCATTGCGCTCCTCGAACTCGATCGACGGGTCGCCGCCGCGGCGCGCCCACAGTGGCTCGCTGCGGTAGTTCGCGGCCTTGACGCCGTAGTCGTCCGGCTCCTCGGCGCCCTTGAGGTTGGGCACGCGGTCGCCGTGGATGCGCGCGTCCACAGCGTCTTGCAGGGCCAGCACGAATTCGCGGTAGGGGCCGTGCTGCGTGCAGATGGTGGCGCTGGTGTCGGTGTGCTGGTCGGCCAGGCGCTCGCGGGGGTCGTCCGACGCGCAGACCCGGCTGCCTTCGGGCCCGATCACCAGCGCGCCAATGGCGCCGTGGGCGGCGTGCTTGAACACGTCGCCATAGCTGCTGAGCGGCAGTGCGCCGAACTCGATGGGCACGCTCTGGGCCACGCCGTTGGCGTCGAGCCGGTGCTCACCGGCATACCAGAGCATGGGCGACGAGGTGCAGCGATGGTCAGGGTCGCCGGGGCGGCAGGCGGGGGTCAGGTTGGCCTGGGCCGCCACCGGCCGGCTCGATGCCGCCGCAGGGCCTGTGGCACCCAGCGGCGTGGCTTGGCGGCCAGGGCGCTTCACCAGATGGGCCTGCAGTTCGGCCGCCTCGGCGTCGTGGGTGCGCCGACGCTCTTCGGCGTTGAGGCCGAAGTTGGCGCCGTCGGCGACCAGGCCCAGGCGGCTCAGCATCGGGGCCGACAGGCCCACGCTGGACGAAGTGCGCATCTGGTTGTAGTTGAAGCCGTCGAGGATCATGGACATGAAGTTGTCGCTGGCCAACGCGTCGTTGTGCTCGCCACTCGCCAGCGGGCCGTCGCCCAGCTGCGGCGGCAGGTGGTTGCGCAGCGTGAGCTCCATGCAGGCGCCGGCCGGGGCACGCAGCACCAGCGGCTCCATGCGGCGCAGCCCTTGCGCAAACTCTTCCTGCAGGCGCACCAGCACCTGGGCATTGCTCTCATGCCGGCTGGGCGGGGCGTTGGGCTCGGGCGCGCCCGGCAGCTTGTTGTTGCGCACGTAGACGATGCCCTGCGGGTCGGCCATGCCCATGCGCTGGTTGTAGGGGATGCCCCGTGCGCCGCCGGGCTGGCCGCAGCTTTGCGTGAGCTCGCAGGCGCGCACCGCGCTGATCTCGAAATACAGCCGCTCCTTGTAGGTCTTGCCCTGGTCTTCGATGGCGCACACCTGGGTGGGCAGGTTGGCGTTGGACGGCGCCACGTCGGCGGCCATGGCCTTGGCCTGATCGCCACCCCGGCCCTTGCCTTGGCGCTGGCGCTGCAGGTCCACCAGGCCGCGCCGGGCCAGGTCCGACTCGTCGCGGTCGGCCGTGCGCTCGCTGGCCTCGGCCAGCGGCCGCCCAGACTTGCGCTCGGTCTCGTTGCGGCGTTGCTCGCGCTCGCGCCGGGTGGCCGGGTCTTTGTAGCTGCGCACCAGACCCCATTGGCCGTCCCAGAGCTGGTCGATGGACGAGCCGCCGTAGAGCGAATCCACCCGGTCCACGGCCAGCGGCGCGGGCTTGATGTCGAACTCGAAGTGCTCGGAGATGCCCAGCGGCTGGGCATTGGTGAGCCCCGAGCGCGGGTTGTCCGGCTCTTTGAGCCACTTCATCGCGCTCATGGTGAACACGTGCTGGGCTTCCTGCGCGCCCTGGATCAGGCGCACGTAGAGATTGTCTTTCTCGTAGGCCGGCAGGATGGGCGTGGCCGGGTCGCCCATCTCTCGCAGCAACTCCTTGCGCTGGATGCCGGGCCGGCAGAGGGCGTTGGAGAGCGCGGTCTCTGGGTAGAGGGCACAACTGAAGTCGCGCCGCCACTGCTCCACGCTGGCCATGGCCTGGTCCACCTGCGGGCCCACGGGGGTGCGGCTCAGCACCTCGCGCGAGGTGGGCGAGAGCAGTGCGCCATAGGGCTGCTTGATCAGTTCAAGGTCGCGCTGCGCATGGGCCGAGCTGCTGAAGGCGTTGGCCATGTCGCCGCTGCACTGCAGGTCATCGGCCTCGCAAGGCGTCTGCCGGTAGCTGAAGCCGCCGAGCAGAGGGTCGGGCGTGCGGTCGGCCACGCGCAGGGGGATGGGTTCGTTGCGGTAGTTGATGAGCTGGGTGCCGGGGTCTTCCGACGAAATGGCCAGCGGCCGTGGCACGTTCAGGGCCACCTGGCGGCGGCCCACGCGCAGCGCCGAGGTGTCGCGTGTCTCGGGGTTGATGGGTTCGAGCGCGGTGTTGTAGAGGATGGCAAAGTCGGCGATGGCCAGCGCGTATTCGCGCCGTGAATCGTGCGAGCGCTGCGCAACCGGGCACTGCGTGTTGGCCCCCGGCGCGAGCGGGTTCGAGTTCTTGCGCGAGCCGCCCAGCGACAGGCCCGACAGGCATTCCGGTGCCACGATGCTGGCACGCACCGAGGTGGGGCCACCGTCATCGCGCAGCACCAGGGGTGGCCGCAGTTCGGTGGCCGCGATGGTGCCGGTCGGCTGGGCTTCGCAGCGGCCGGTGGCCTTGTTGTAGCGGCTGGACAGGTTGGCGCCGCCCAGCAGCTTGGCCGCCTCGTTCTGCACGCCGGGTGCGTTCTCGGTGCCGTCGCACAGCAGGTCGAAATCGGGGCCTTGCTGGGCGTCGGCCTGCAGCCATACCGAGTTGCTGGGCTCGATGATCAGCGCCGCGTACAAGCCGTGCTGCTGGTGCGAGCTGGGCCCGAAGTGGTCGTGCGTGAAGACGGTGCGCAAGGTGTAGTCCTTGCCGTTCTTGGGATCGAAGATCGGGTCGGCATACCAGCGCTGCACGGTGCGCTGGGCGCCGCAGAACGGGTGCTTCTCGGCCAGTTCCTTCAGCGACATCCGGGCCGCGTCGGGCGGGCAGGTGCCGCGCTGCTGCAGGGCGGCGCAGCGGCTGTCGCCCGCCGCACAGGCGCGCTCGAACAGCGGGTGGGTCTTGAGGCTCAGCGGCGCCGCGCCACGCTTGGCGGCCGCCACGTTGTAGGCCAGCACGCGCTCGCGCACTTCCTCGGGCGAGAAGGTGCCGTCTTCGTAGTTCCAGCCATTGCCCGAGCCGTCGGACGAGGTGACGTCGAACTTCACCAGGTGGATGTGCTGGCCGATGGTGTCGGTGGGCGTGTAGATCTGGAAGTCGTCCAGCGCCAGCGCGTTGGGCACGAAGTTGCTGTGCTTGAAGTTGATGCAGTCGCCCGAATTGGCGCGGAAGAACAGCGGCTCGGGCAGGCGGTCGCGGGTGTTGGGGTCGATGATGTCCTGGATGTCCTGCTCCAGCGCCAGGATGCGCGCCTGCGGGTCGAACCAGCCGTGGCGGTTGACGGTGAGCTCGGTCTGGATCACGCCCACCTTGTAGTGGCGCAGGCGGTTCTTGCTGGCGTCTTCGGGGCAGGGGTCGGCAAAGGGGGCGCCGGCCACCGGCGCCCGGCCGTTGACATGGAAATAAGCCGGGCCGCTGGCGGGCGTTTGCCCGGCCACGCCCACGGCGCGGTCGGTGACGTAGGCCTTGTCGGTCTGGTCCCACTCCGGGTGCGCCAGCGGCGCGCTCACCGGGGTGTAGCCGGCTTGGCTCAAGGTGCCGGCATGGAAGCTCATGGCCAGCTTCTCGGCGGGCTCGCCGTCCTGCGCCAACAGCTTCATGCCGCCCAGCTCCGACCACTCTTCGGCCAGCGACATCAAGCTCGGGTCCTGGTTGCGGCCGCGGACGCGGCGGGCGTTGATCTGCGCGGTGAGCGAGCCCTTGGACAACGCGGCTTCCATCACGTCCTGGTTGGCCAGGGCTGTGACAGTGCGGTTGCCCTGGCCTTCCCAGCCGGTGATCACGTGCCGGGGCAGGCCGCCGTCCACGTCCATGTCCAGCGGCGGCTGCGGTGGGCGGTGGCCGGGCACGCCTGCCACGTAGAACGGGTAGCCGGCAAAGCTCTCGCTGGGCATCAGCGCCAGCGCGGTGCCGGGCAGCGGCACCAGGGCCGGGTTCTCGGTGCCGCCGGCCACTTCGGCGTCGGGCAGCTTGCGCGCAGCGCTGCCGTCCTCGAACACATCGTGGGTGCGCCACAGCTCCCACATGCCTTGGGCAAAGTGCGGGTACAGATGGCAGTGGAAGATGGAATCGCCCGGCGTGAGGTTGCGGTTGCCCGAGCCGCCAAACTCGATCTCGTAGCTGAAGGTGGCCCCAGGCGAGATGGTTTGCGAATCGAGGTAGGTGGAGCCCGGCGCGCTGGCGTCCATCACCCACTGGTGCGCATGCAGGTGAAAGACGTGTGTCTCCTTGGGCCCGGCGTGGATGTTGCGAAAGCGAACCGGGTCGCTCAGGTACGAGTGGTGCACGTTGGACGGGTCGTCCGGGTACATCGCGCCCACGGGCTGCTTGCCGCTGGCGTCCCAGCGCAGCACCAGGGCCGGATCACCACTGGCCCAGGAGCTGAGAAAGAACTCCTCGGCGCGGCACTCGGGGCAGTCCTTCACCGGGCCGGTGCGGCGGTTGCGCGCCACCACCATGGCGCCCATGCCGCCCACGCCGTAGTTGATGCCCATGCCGTCCTTGATGTAGTGCAGCGGGTTGTCCGGGTCTTCCAACTCGGCAAAGGCCTGCACGGCCTTGACCTCGTCGTGCATGATCACCGTGAACTCGCGGTAGGCGGTCTGGCCGCAACTGGTGCCAAAGACATAGTCCTTGCAGTGCTTGCCGGCCGACGTGGTGTCGTGGCGGTCGGGCGTCGGCCCGGTGAGCACGACGATGGCGTTCAGATCGGAGTGCACGATCTCGTTGCCGTCCAGCATGGCCAGCACCGGCAGGCCGCGCCTGGGCCCGGCGTTGTAGCGTGCGCCGTCGTAGTCGAGCTGGCTGTAGGGGTGGTGGCCGGCCGCCACGGGCCGGGCGGCGGCGTACAGGTCGGCCTGCGTGACCTGCGAGCGGTACCACTTGGCACCGCGCGGCTGCACGTTCACGGCGCCGAACAGGCCCGCACCGAGCTGGCCGCCATCGCCCTCGCCACCCACGGTGGCGCCGGTGGAATAGGCGAAGTAGGTGCCTTCGCGGAAGGCGCGCATCCGGTAGAGCGCGCTCTGGCCGGGGTAGACCTGGCCGGCCTGCTGCTCCAGCCGGCTGCGCAGTGGCTGCGGCGTGGCCGGGTTCACCGTGGCCAGGTTCAGGCCCACGTTGTCGCCGTCGGTGCCACACACCCATTGCCGTGTGGCGGTGGACAGCGGGCACTGCGCGGCGGGCACCGGTAACACGTCCAGCCCGTTCACGTGGAAGGCGGCGGCGCGGGTGTGGGGCAGGTCGTTGCTGATGGCCTGGGGCATGACCAGCTCGCGGCCGGTGTCGCTGCCGCTGCCGCGGTTGTAGAGCGTGCCCAGCGGGCTTTCCAGATGGGCCGGCACGGCGCCACCGTATTGCTCGGGGCCGCTGTGGCGCTCGTCCGGCACGCCGGGCATCAGCAGGTTGTGAAAGCGCACCTCCAGGCAATCGCCCTCGTTGGCGCGCAACACCAGCGGGCGCGGGCGCTTGTCGGCACGCAGTTGCACGTGGCCGGGCGCCTGGGCCAGGTTGGCCTCCACCACCGGCGTGCCATCGGCAATCTGGGGGTGGCCGTGGAAGACCACGTCGCGCTGCAGCGCGTAGAGCATGCCGGCCGGGTTGAACGCGCCATAGCGGTTCAGCACCATGGCCTGCTCCAGGGCCACCACCTCGGCGCGCAGCGTGCGTTCGCAAGCGGCGGCGGGCGCGGCCCATGCCGGCGCGCACAGCGCCAGCAGCCCGATGACGCCCAAGCCACGCGCCGCCTTGTCCTTGTGCATGGACACCATGGCATCACCTCCCCGCATCCAGGCTGCAGACATGCAGCCCATGACCCTCGAACGTTGCCGACGCTTCGAACCGGACAGCTTCGGCGAGCGAACAGTACTGCGGGCGTTATGGGCAATGCATCCCTAGGTGCCGTGCGTTACTTCCACCCATCTCCCTAGCTTGGCGCTTGCAATGACGGCAGCAGGGGCAATGTGGAAGTGCTGGCAATGCGCTTCGCCGTCATTCCCGCGCAGGCGGGAATCCATGTCTTCTCGCTGTGTGTGCCACTGCTGCACTGCGACGTTTGGCGGTGGCGGGCCGACTGGATTCCCGCCTGCGCGGGAATGACGAGACGAGGGGCGGGAATGACGAGACGAGGGGCGGGAATGACGAGGCGAGGGCGAGCATGACGGCGTTGCCCGGGAACAGCCGTCGAAGCACGGCAGTTCGCCTGCACCTTTGCAGGCGAGACCGCGTCAGAGCGTCACGGTGCCGCTCACGCAGGCCGCCACATCGCCGCCGATCCAGACGGTGTCGCCCTCGCGCTCCACGTGCACTCGGCCAGCGCGCTGCAGTCGCGCGCCTTGCGCCGCCACGTAGTGCTCGGGCGCCTGGCCGCTGGCGATCAGCCACTGCGCCAGGCTGGCGTTGAGGCTGCCGGTGACCGGGTCTTCGTAGCCAAAGCCTTCGCCGATCAGCGCGCGCACCTCGAACAGCGCGTCATGGCCAGCAGCCTGCGCACCCACCACGCCCAGCTTCAGGCCCCGCAGCGCGGCCCAGTCGGGCTCCAGGGCCAGCACGGCCTCGGCTTGGCCCAAGCGGATGGCGCACCAGCCCGGGCCGTTGTCCACCCACTGGTGGGTCTGGATGGCGTCGGGCGTGATGCGCAGCGCGCGGCAGATCTGCGCGATCACCTCGGGCTCCAGCGGGCCCGTGCGGGTGCAGGGCGGTGCGGCAAAGGCCAGGCGCGGGCCGCTCTGGCGCACGCGGATCAGGCCCACGGCGCATTGCTGCACCACCATGCCGGGCTTCTTCGCCAGGCCACCGGCGGCCAACCAAGCGCGGCAGCTGCCCAGCGTGGGGTGGCCGGCGAAAGGCAGCTCGCGTTGCGGGGTGAAGATGCGCACGCGGTAGTCGGCCGCAGCATCGGTGGGGCTGAGCAGAAAGGTGGTTTCGCTCAGGTTGGTCCAGCGTGCGAAGGCGGCCATCTCAGCCTCGCTGAGGCCGTCGGCGTCGTGCACCACGGCCAGCGGGTTGCCCAGCAGCGGCGTGGCGGTGAAGACGTCGAGCTGGGTGAAGCGGCGGATCATGCTCATGGCGCGGTTTCGGCGACCAGGTCTTCGTTCAGGTGCTTGCGCAGCACGGCGCCCAGCGCGGCCACCGCAGTGCGGATCTCGGCGGGGCTGAGCGTGACGAACGAGAGCCGCACGCTGCGCACATCGGGCTGATGGGCATAGAAGGCCTCGCCGGGCACATAGGCCACGCCCGCTTCCACCGCCTTGGGCAGCAGCGCCATCGCGTGGCAGCCGGCCGGCAGGCGCACCCAGAAGAACATGCCGCCCTGCGGTTGCTGCCACTCGCAACCGGCCGGCAGGTGCTCGGCGAGCGCCGCGGCCATGGCGTCGCGCTGGGCTTTGTAGCGGGCGCGGATGGTGGGTACGTGCTGGTCCAGAAAGCCGTTCTTGATGACCTCGTAGACCACGCGCTGGTTGAAGCCTGGCGTGTGCAGGTCGGCCGCCTGCTTGGCCTGCAGGAACTTGGGGCACAGCTCGGGCGGCGCCACCAAATAGCCCAGGCGCAGGCCCGGCGCCAGCACCTTGCTGAACGAACCCAGGTACACCGTGCCCTCGGGCCACTGGCTGGCCAGTGAGGGGGGCGGGGCCTGGTCGAACCACAGGTCGCCGTAGGGGTTGTCCTCCACCAGCGGCAAATGCGTGGCCTGCGCGGCGGCCACCAGGGCCTGGCGGCGCGCGGCGGGGATGACGCGGCCGGTGGGGTTCTGGAAGTTGGGCAACACGTAGAAAAAGCGCGCACCGGGGGCGTCGTGGGCCAGCCGGCGCACCGCGTCGGGCGAGGGGCCGTCGGCGTCACCGGCCACGTCGGCAAACAGCGGCTCGTAGGGGCTGAAGGCCTGCAGCGCGCCCAGGTAGGTGGGGCATTCCACGGCCACCGGCGCGCCGGCGTCCACCAGCACCTTGCCGACGAGATCGAGCCCCTGTTGCGAGCCTGTGGTGATCAGCACCTGGCTGGGCTGCACGGTTTGGCCCTGGGCCTTCAGCGAAGCCGCCACCCATTCGCGCAGCGGGCCAAAGCCTTCGCTGGCCGCGTACTGCAGCGCCTCTTTGGGCGTGTCGCGCAGCACGGTGGCGGTGGCCTCGCGCATGGCTTCGATGGGGAAGCTCTCGGGCGAGGGCAGGCCGCCGGCCAGCGAGAGCACGCCGGGCTGCTCGGTGACCTTGAGGATCTCGCGGATGATGGACGGGTTCATGCGCGCGGCGCGCTGCGCCAGCTTCCAGGGTGTCTTGGTTTGTGTCATGGGGTCTCCAGCATCCAGTGCACAGCGGCTGCGGCATGCAGCGCGGTGCTGTCGTACAAGGGCACAGGCCAGCCAGTGGCCTGCGGATCGATCAACAACGAGATTTCGGTGCAGCCCAGGATCACACTGTCGCAGCCGGCGGCGGCCAGGCTGGCGATGATGCGCTCAAAGGCCTGCTGTGACGAGGGCGCCACCACGCCCCGGCACAGCTCTTCAAAGATGACGCGGTGCACCTCGGCCCGCTCCGCCTCGGCCGGCACCACGGTGGCGATGCCGTGCTGCGCCTCCAGGTGGTCGCGCAGGAAGCGGTCTTCCATCGTGAAGCGCGTGCCCAGCAGGCCGGCGCGGCGGCGGCCCTTCGCTTTCAAGGCCTCGCCGGTGGCATCGGCGATGTGCAGCAGCGGCAGGCCGTTGCCGCGCACCACCGCGTCGGCCACCTTGTGCATGGTGTTGGTGGCGATCAGCAGACCCTCAGCCCCTGCCGCCCGCAGCCCGGCGCCGGCGCGGCCCAGCAACTCGCCGGCATCCGTCCAGCGGCCTTCGCGCTGCAGGGCGGCCACCTCGGCGAAGTCCACGCTGTGCAGCAGCAGCTTCGCGCTGTGCAGGCCGCCCAGGCGGGCACTCACGCCCTGGTTGATGAGGCGGTAGTAGACGAGCGTGGATTCCCAGCTCATGCCGCCGAGGATGCCCAGCACCTTCATGTTTTCACTCCCTTTGCTGCGCGCACCGGCATGCGCTTGCCCAGCACCACCACGGCCATCACCGCCAGCGAGAAGGCCAGCGTGCTGGGCCGCAGTGCTTCACCCAGCACTGGCACCGCCAGCAGCAGCGCCAGGAAGGGCTGGATCAGTTGCACCTGGCTCACGCGCAGCGCGCCGCCCAGGGCCAGGCCGCGGTACCAGGCGAAGAAGCCCAGCCACATCGAGAACAGCGTGACGTAGGCCATGCCGCCCCAGGCTGCCAGCCGCACCGGCGCCGTGGGCCACTGCCACAGGGCCACCGGCAGCGTGAGCGGCAGGCTCAGCACCAGCACCCAGGAGATGACGTGCTCGGCCTTCCACTGCGCACTCAGCCGCGCGCCGGCCACGTAGCCGGTGGCGGCGCTCAGCACCGCCAGCATCAGCCAGCCGTCGGCCGCCACCAGCGCGCCGCCGCCTTCCAGCGCGGCAAAGCCCAGCACCAGGCCGCAGCCCAGCAGCGCGCAGACCCAGAAGCCGGTGGAGGCCCGCTGCCGCAAGGCAAAAGCAGCCATGGCGGCGGTGGCCAGCGGCAGCACCCCGGTGACCACGGCCGCGTGCATGGATGGCACCTGGCGCAGTGCCAGCGCAATGCCCAGCGGGAAGCCCACGACGGTGCCCAGCGCGCTGACCCCCAGCAGGCCCAGGTGCCGGCGCTGTGGGCGCGGCGCATGGGTGAGCCAGAGGTAGATGCTGCTCAGCAGCCCCGCGCCCGCTGCGCGCCCGGCGGTGACGAACAGCGGTGGCAGTTGTGGCGCTTCGGCCGGGCCCACGGCCAGGCGGGTCATCGGGAAGGTCATCGCGAAGATCAGCACGCCCAGCGCGCCCAGCCACAGGCCACGCACCTGGTCCTGATGGGATGGCACAGCATTCATGCGGCCCCCTGGACGCTGCGCGTCTTCCCCCCAAGGGGGAGCGAGCACCTTCGGAGCGGCCGTGCTGTGCTCATGCGTTCACCATCCACGCCGCCGTGGCCACCAGCACCAAAGCCATCACGCGGTTGAACCACAGCAGCCGCGCACCGTGCTGCAGCCAGGGCCGCAGCACCGAACCCAGGGCGGCGTAGCTGAGGTTGCTGGCGAAGGCGTAGGCGGCCAGGGTGGGCAGCACCACCAGCAGGCGTTCGCCCAGGCTGCCAGTGGCCACCCAGCCCGCAGCCACCAGCAGCGCGGCCAGCCAGGCCTTGATGTTCACGAACTGCAGCGCCACGCCCTGCGCAAAGCCCACCTGCAACTGGCGCGCGTCGGCCTGGCCCAGCGCGCCGCTGCGCCAGAGCTTGAGCGCCAGCCACAGCATGTAGCCCAGGCCCAGCGCCTTCACCGCGCCGCGCAGCGCGGGCTGGGCCTGCAGCAACGCCCCCAGGCCGAAGCTGCAGGCCAGCAGCAGCGCACACCAACCTACCGGCACCGCCAGGCAGAAGCGCAGCGCCACGCCCAGGCCACGGTTGGCGGCCAGGGCGGCGGCCAGCGTGGTGTTGGGGCCCGGGGTGAAGGCCATGGCCGTCACCAGGGCCAGCAGGGCGAGGTAGTCGCTGAGGGGCATGTGGACAGTCTAGCCAGGGTACCGGTACAGTACCAATACAGTCTGGCGCGTCACACTCGGCATCTGTATTGGTGATGGCGTGGGCACAGTTGTACTGGTTTCCCCTGAAAACACCATGGCCGCACGCGACTCGGACCCCTTTGACCTGGCCGCCAGCCCCTCGGTGGCACCACTGGCGCGCACCACCGGCCTCACGCTCACCGAGCAACTGGCCGGTCATTTCGCCGAGCGCATCCGCCAGCGCCTGTTGGCGCCCGGCGCACGCCTGCCCTCGGTGCGCGACTGCGCCCAGCGGCACGGCGTGAGCCCGCACACCGTGGTGGCTGCCTACGACCAGTTGCTGGCCCAGGGCCTGGTGGAGGCACGCCGGCAGCGCGGCTTTTTCGTACGCGAATCCCGTGCCACCCACCGCCCCACAACCCGCCCGACCGCAGCCCCCCAGCACCAGCCGCCGGTGGACGCCACCGCGCTGATCCGCGGCATGTTCCAGGGCGGCTCGGGCAAGCCCGCGCCCGGCCTGGGCACCTTGCCGGCCGACTGGCTGGACCTGCCGCTGTTGGCCAGCGCGCTGCGCCGCGTGCTGGCGCAAGGCGACCCGCGCATCGCGCTGGCCTATGGCCACCCGGCGGGGGACCAGCGCCTGCGCGAGGCCCTGGCGGTGAAGCTGGCCGACTACGGCGTGCGCGCCACGGCCAGCCAGATCATCACTGCGGGTGGCGCCACGCAAGCGCTCGACATCCTCTCACGCACCCTGCTGGCGCCCGGCGATGCGGTGCTGGTGGACGAGCCCGCTTGGGCCGTGGAATACGCCCGCCTCACGCGCATGGGCGTGCGCCTGCTGCCGGTGCCGCGCGGTGCCGACGGGCCCGACCTGGACGCGATGCGCACGCTGATCCGCGAGCACCAGCCGCGCATGTACGTGACCGTGCCGGTGCTGCACAACCCCACCGGCCACTGCCTCAGCCTGGCCTCGGCGCACGAGGTGCTCAAACTCGCCGAGGCGAACGATTTCTGGCTGGTGGAGGACGACACCTACTCGCACCTGGCACCCGCCCATTTGCCGCGCATGGCCGCGCTGGACGGCCTGCGGCGCACGCTCTACGTGTCGGGGTTCTCGAAGATCCTCACGCCCAGCTGGCGCGTGGGCTACATGGCCGTGCCGCCGGCACTGGTGGAGCGCACGGTGGACACCAAGCTGGTGAGCACGCTCAGCACACCGGCCGTGCTGGAGCAGGCCGTGGCGCTGTGCCTGGAGCAAGGCAGCCTGCGCCGCCACGCCGAGCGCGTGGTGACGCGGCTGGACGCCGCTCGCCACCGCACGGTGCAACTGGCACAAGCGCACGGCTGCCGCTTCGTGACGCCGCCGCAGGGGCTGTTCGGCTGGCTGGACGTGGGCGTGGACACCGAGCAGCTGGCGCTGCTGATGCACGACGACGGTTGGCTGCTGGCGCCTGGCCACCTCTTTCACGCGGCACGCCGCCCCGGCACGCTGATGCGCATCAACTTCGCCAGCACGCAGGACGCGAGCTTCTGGAAGGCACTGGACAAGGCCCGCAAGGCCCTGTGACCATGGCGGCCATGCCCCAACTGCCGGACGTCACCCGCCGCGACTTTCTCAATGGCGTGGCGCTGGCCGTGGGCGGTGTGGGCCCTGCGGTTCACGCCGAGACGCCCAACGCCGACCCCGCCCTGCGCACGGGCCTGCAGGGCCAGACCGACGCCGTCAACGCTGCGGCCCATGCCTGGCGAGACCACCCCGCCGCGCTGCGCAACGCCGCTGCCCTGCAAGACCCCGAGGTGCACGACCTGGTGGTGGTGGGCGCGGGCCTGAGCGGCCTGGCCGGTGCGCACTGGTTCCGCCAGCACGCGGGCCGGCCGGTGACGATGCTGCTGCTGGATGCGTTGGACGACGTGGGTGGCCATGCCCGCCGCAACGAGTTCGTCTCGCGCTCGGGCCGTCGGCTGGTGGGCTACGGCGGCTCGCAGTCGCTGGATTCGCCCTCGCTGTTCTCGCCCGCCGCCAAGGGCCTGCTGGCCGATCTGGGCCTGGACCTGAAGCGCTTCGAGACCGAGTTCTTCGACCGGGGCTGGGCGAAGCGCCAGGGCCTGGTGAACCGTGCGCTGTACTTCGGCCGCGAGGCCTGGGGTGACGAGCGCATGGTGCTGCGCCAGCCGGACGAGCCCCCAGCCCAGTGGCTGCCGCGCACACCGCTGTCGGCGCGGGCCCGGGCCGACGCCTTGCGGCTGTTTGACACGGCGCCCACCCACCACCCGCTGCAGCGCCTGCGCACGGTGGCCGCCCGCCGCGCGCTGCTGGCCCGCACGCTCTACAGCGATTACCTGGCCCACCACTGGCACGCCGACCCGCAGCTCATCCGCCACCTGCAGGCCAACACCCAGGGCTACTTCGGTGTGGGCACCGACGCCACCACCGCGCTCGACGCCTGGGCCGCCGGCCTGCCCGGCTTCGAGGGTGTGGATTTGGGCGAGGCGGTGGACGCGCGCATGTCGCCCAGCGGCCGGCAACTGCACCTGAGCAAGGACGACTACGTCTACCATTTCCCCGACGGCAACGCCGGCCTGGCACGGGCCTTGATCCGTTCACTCATCCCAGAAGCTTTGCCCGGCAGCAGCATGGACAGCCTGGCCGACGCAGCGCTGAACCGTGCCGCGCTGGACGTGCCTGGCACCCCGGTGCAGCTGCGCCTGCAAGCCACCGTGGCGGGCCTGCGCCACCTGGGCCCGCCCGAGCGCGCCGAATGGGTGGAACTGCGCTACGTGGACGACCAAGGCCGGCTGCGTGCGGTGCGCGCCCGCCAGGTGCTGCTGGCCTGCTGGCACCGGGTGATCGCCCGGCTCACCGACGAGTTGCCCGCCGCCCAGCTCGCCGCGCTGAACGACCAGGTGAAGGTGCCGCTGGTCTACGGCACGGTGCTGCTGAACAACTGGCGCGCGTTTGCCAAGGCGGGTATCAGCGGCTTCAACCCGGTGGCCGGGTTCTGGGGCGACGTGGCGCTGGATTTTCCGGTGAGCATGGGCGGCCTGCGGTTTGCACAGAGCCCGGACGAGCCCATCCTGCTGCATGTGGGCAAGGTGGTGGTGCCGGGCCATGGCGCTCCGGCCCGGCAGCAGGCGGCCGAGGGCCGGGCGCTGCTGCAGCAGTGGTCGTTCGGGTTTCTGGAAGGCCAGTTGCGGCAGATGCTGCAAGGCGCGCTGGGCGGCTTTGGCTTCGACCACGCGCGCGACATCGAGGCCATCACCCTCAACCGCTGGGCGCATGGCTACGCCTACGAGTACATGCGCCCCTGGGACGCGCACTGGCCGCAAGGCCCGCTGCCCTGCGAGCGGGCGCGCCAGGGCTGGGGCCGGGTGGCCATTGCCAACAGCGACGCCGGCGCCTACGCCTATGCCCACAGCGCCATCGACCAGGCGGCCCGGGCGGTGCAGGCCTTGCTGCCTCAGGCCAGTCTGCCCCGGTGGCACACCCGGCCCGGGCCGCCGATGCCGGCCTGAGCCCCGGGCCCCGGGCGCCAGGCCCACCGAAGTGACCTGTTTGTGGGCTGACTTGCCTCAAGTCTGGCCACGAAGCTGCCGATCAACCGTCTGAGTAGAGAAAACCGCTGCCCGCAGGGGCGCGGAACACAGGGAAAGCACCATGGCGGTCACGGTAGAACTGGACGAATTGCGAATCGGGATGTTTGTGCATCTGGACGTGGGCTGGATGTCGCACCCCTTTCCGCTGTCCAGCTTCAAGATCACCTCGGCCGACCAGATCGCCACCATCCGTGGCCTGGGGCTGAAGAAGCTGCGTTGGAGCCCCGAGCGCAGCGACGCTGCCCCGGCGGCAGCCACCCGGCTGGACCTGGGCCTCGGCGCCGCCGACCTGCCGGCCGACGCCCCGCCCCGGGTGGACGAGGCCGAGCGCAGCCGCCGCGAGCGGGCCGAGCAGCTCTCGTTGCAGACCGAGGCCCTGCGCCTGTGCGAGCGGCAGTACGGCGAGGCTTGCCGCGACCTGCGCCGCGTGAACGACGCCGTGGCCGGTGAGCCCCTGCAGGCCCGCGAAAGCGCCCAGCAACTCACCCAGGCCCTGCTGGACAAGATGCTGCTGGACGAAGAGCTGTGCGTGCGCGTGCTGGGCGAGCCGGTGGGCGACCGCAGTTCCTCGCACGCCATGAACGTGGCCATCATCTCGATGCTGCTGGGCCGGGCCCTGCACCTCTCGCCGGTCGACCTGGCCGACCTGGGCACCGGCGCCCTGCTGCACGACGTGGGCAAGCTGGTCCTGCCCGACCGCCTGCGCCTGGCGCACGAGGACTTCAGCCCGGCCGAGCAAAAGGCCTACCGCGAGCACGTGGCCCATGGCCTGGCCCAGGGCCGGCGCATGGGCCTGTCGCCCGGCGCCCTGCTGGTCATTGCCCAGCACCACGAGCATGCCGACGCCACCGGCTACCCCAAGGGCGTGGACCTGGAGCGCATGTCCACGGGCGCCCGCATCGTGGCCATGGTCAACCACTACGACAACCTGTGCAACGCAGCGGTGCCGGCCCAGTCGCTCACGCCACACGAGGCCCTGTCGCGCATGTTTGCGCAGCTGCGCTCGCACTTCGACGCCACCATGCTCAACGCCTTCATCCGGCTCATGGGCATCTACCCGCCGGGCTCGGTGGTGCAGCTCTCGGACGACCGCTACGCCATGGTGATGACGGTGAACTCGGCCCGGCCGCTCAAGCCCCGGGTGCTGGTGTTCGACCCGGCCGTGCCGCCCGACCAGGCCCTGCACCTCAACCTCGAAGCCGCGCCCGACCTGGGCATACGCCGCAGCCTCAGGTCCGAGCAGTTGCCCAGCAAGGCGGTGGATTACCTGGCGCCACGCCAGCGGGTGGCCTACTTCTTTGGCGCCGACACGGCGCCGGTGGAGCGAGCATGAGACACGCACGGCCGCTCCGAAGTGTCTCGCTCCCCCTCGGGGGGACGGCGCGCAGCGCCCAGGGGGCAACATGAACGCCAAGCGCACCACCGCCGGGCCGCCCGCAGCCACCGTGCCGCCGGCCCAGGCTGCCCTGGTGGACAGCCTGCCCGATGCCGCCTGGCTGGTGGACCTGGCCAGCGTCACCGTGGCCCATGCCAATGCCGCGGCCTGCGCCTGGCTGGGCCAGGGCGGGCAGGCGCTGGACGGGCTGTCGGCCTATGCCCTGCTGCCCACGCTGGAGGACATGGCCTACTGGGACGATGTGCGTGCCGGCGCGCTGGCGCCCCTGACGTCCGAGACCGACCTGCGCCTGCCCGATGGCCGCGCCGTGCATGTGTTGCGACGGGTGGTGCCGGTGCCCGAAACCGGCGGGCCGCCCCGGCTGGCCCTGGTGACGCTGCACGACCTCAGTCGCCAGCACCAGGCCGAGCGCGAGCGCGAGGTGCTGCTGGCCGAACTGCGCGCCACGCTGGAGGCCACGGCCGATGGCATTCTGGTCACCGACCTCACCGGCCGCATCCGCGCCTTCAACCGGCGCTTTGCCGCGCTGTGGTCCCTGCCCGAGTCGGCGCTCACCGAGCGCAACGACCAGCGCGTGCACGACTGGATGCGGCTGAACGTGGCCCAGCCCCTGGCTTACCAGGAGCGGCTGGACAACATCGCCCAGCAAATGCTGCTGAGTGCCACCGACACCCTCCGGCTGGTGGACGGCACCGTGCTGGAGCGCATCACCCAACCGCAGTGGAGCCATGGCCGCCCCATTGGCCGCGTGTACTCGTTCCGCGAGGTCAACCGGCGCCGCCCGGGCGCGCCCCGCCGCGAGCGTGGCGACAGCATCGACGACTGGACCCAACTGCCCGTGCGCAGCGGCTTTGTGGCACGGCTGGAAGCCGCCGTGGCCCGGGCCCGGCAGGGCGGGGCCACCTTCTCGGTGCTGTGCATCGAGTACGACCGCGAGGCCCTGTTTGGCTGTGGCTCGGACGAAGCCAGCCATGCCCGCACCATGGTGGAGCTGGCCGAGGGCCTGCGTGCCGGCCTGCGCACGCCCTACATGGTGGCCCGCCTGGGCGGTGCCCGGTTCGGCGTGCTGATGGACGGCGCCGGCGAAGCCGCGGCCGAAGCCATGGCCAGGCGTTTGCTGGACCAGGTGCGCCTGGTGACCCCGGGCGCCCTGGTCACCGACGGGCTGGCTGCGGCCGTGGGCGTGGCCTCCTACCCGCAGGCCGGCCTGAGCGCCGACGATCTGATCAACCACGCCGAGCAGGCCATGGCCCTGGCCCGCCGCGAGGGCGTGGGCTACCGTGCCCACCGCTACGTCGTGCCCACCGATTCCGGGCGCCAGGACCGCCTGGAACTGGCGCTGCGCGAGGGTCTGTCCAACCCCGATTTCCGCATCCAGTACCTGCCGCGGGCTGACGCCCGGACCGGACAGATCCAAGCCCTGGAGGCGCTGGTGCGCTGGCGCGACGAGCATGGTGAGTTGCTGCCCTCGCAGTTCCTGCCCTTGGCCGAGCGCACCGGCACGGCGGGCCGGTTGGACGACTGGGTGATGGAACAGGCCCTGGGCCATGCGGCCCAATGGCATGCGGCGGGCCAGCCCCTGCACCTGTGCCTGAACGTGAGCGGTTGGCAGCTCACCCAGCCCAACTATGCGCGGCGTGTGGAGGCGGTGCTGCGGCGCAGTGGCCTGCCCGCCGCCCACCTGGAGCTGGACGTCACCGAGACCGCACTGGCCGCCGACCCCGAAGCGGCACTGCAGGCCATCCGAGCCCTGCGGCACCTGGGGGTGGCGGTGGTGCTGGATGATTTCGGCGCCGGCAGCGCTTCGCTGGCCCTGCTGCGGCGCTACCCCTTCAGCGGCGTGAAGATCGACCGCTCGCTGGTGATGGGTCTGCCGCGCAACCACAGCGACACCGCCCTGGTGAAAGCCATGGTGCAGATGGCCAGTGCCCTGGGCATGGCCGTGATGGCCGAAGGCGTGGAGACCGAAACCCAGCGCCGCTGCGTGGTGGAGCTGGGTTGCAGCGGCTGGCAGGGGCAGCTGTGCGCCGGCCCCATGGATCCGCGCCATGTGCTGCACTGGGTGGACAAGGGCGGCCTCGCCGTGCGACACGAGCGCCGCGCTGCCAACCACTAGAAATGGAGCACCCGGTTGCGGGGTACCGCAACCACCCTCCGAGAGGGTCGCAGGCACAATGCCGCCATGATCTACAAGTTCAAGAGCAAGGCCGCCGGCGACGTCATCATGCTGGGCGCCAATGGCGACCGCGTGCTGGAACTGATCGGCAAGGACCGCACCCCCCAGGGCATCATCGAGCCGGGCCAGATGGCCGCCGCCATCGATGCGCTGTTGGCCGCCGTGGCCGCCGATGACGAGGCCCGCGCTGCCGCTGCCGCTGGCGATGACAGCGCCAGCAAGCCCGAGGGCATCTCGCTGCGCCAACGCGCCTGGCCGCTGGTGGAGATGATGAAGCGCGCGCTGGCCGAAAACGAACCCATCGTCTGGGGCTGAGACGTGGGTGAAGCCACCCGCCTCATCGCCATGCGCCATGGCGAAACCGCGTGGAATGTGGACACCCGGCTGCAAGGCCAGCTGGACGTGCCGCTGAACGACAACGGCCGCGAGCAGGCCCGACGTGCCGCCCAGGCGCTGCTGCACGACGCGCCCGACGTGGTTTACAGCAGCGATCTTTCGCGCGCCCTCGAAACCGCCCAGGCCGCCGCCGCCGCGCTGGGCCTGCCGGTGGCCACCGACACCGGCCTGCGCGAGCGCTGCTTCGGCGTCTGGGAAGGCCACACCTACGCCGAGGTGGAGCAACGCTGGCCCGACGAGAGCGCGCAGTGGCGCGTGCGAAACCCGGCCTTCGGCCCCGAACAGGGCGAGACCTTGCAGGGCTTTTACGACCGCGTGGTGGCCACCGCCACCCGCCTGGCGGCGGCCCACCCTGGCCAGAGCGTGCTGCTGGTGGCCCATGGTGGCGTGCTGGATTGTCTGTACCGCGCCGCCTCGCGCATGGCGCTGAATGCCCCTCGCACCTGGGAGCTGCCCAACACCGGCATCAACCGCTTGCTCTACACCGGCAGCGGCTTCACGCTGGTGGGCTGGGCCGACGTGCACCACCTGGACGAGGGTGCGCTGGACGAGTCCAACGACCAGACCGCCCGCTTCGCGTAGGCGGCAAACGGTGCGCGCCGGGTGCCCTCAGGTGGTGCCCATGAGCCGCGCGATCATCTCGCTGGCGCTGCTGGCGCCCATCTTTTTCATCAGCCGTGCGCGGTGCCCATCGATGGTGCGCGGGCTCACGTCCAGGTCGCGGGCGATCTGCTTGGTGCTGTGCCCGGCGGCGATCTGGCGGGCGATCTCGCGCTCGCGGGTGGTGAGGTCCACCACCACGCGGCGGGCCGAGATGTCCTCGAACATCCACACCGCGCAGGCATAGGGCTGTTCGGGCTGCAGCGAGCGGCCCGAGGCGTGGCACCAGAACAGGCGTCCGCCGCGGTGCCGCATGATGCGCTCGTCGCTGTAGGTGCCGGTTCTGCGCATCTGCGCGCGGCCTTGTGCGCCGATGCTCTCGAACTCGGCCACCGAGGGGTAGAGCACCGCGAAGCTCTGGCCCTGCAGTTCCTGCGGGGTGTAGCCGAACATGCCGGCGAAGGCGGCGTTGCAACGCTCGATCTGCCGGCGCCGCGAGACGCACAGGCCGACCGGTGCGAGCTCGAACACCAGGCTCGGATCGGGGTCTTCGGGCGAGGGGGTGGGCACCAAGGGAGAGCCCTTGGGGGTTAACGCCATGAAGTAGTCCTACGTGTTTCTGTCACCGCGTGAGTTTCCTACAGTCGCGCCATTCCTAAGCCCGGCAAGAGACGGCGTTGGCGAATGCGGACACCCACCCCACAGACCACGATGGAGGCAACTTTCATGCACAACCAATTCAAACGCTTCTCGCCCCTGGCCCTGGCCGCGCTGGCCGCCTGCGGGGGCGGCGACGAGGCGCCCATCAGCACCCTGCCGGCCCAGGTGACCGAGGTCAGCGTCACCGCCTACAGCGCCACGGCCAAGGGGGCGGGCGACACCGCCGCCACCCAGGACCTGCTCACCGCCGGGCTGGGCAAGTCCGGCTTGGGCGGGGCCACGCCGGCCTATGCCGACCCCTTGCACCCCACGGCGGCCGAGCTGCGGCGCAATGCTGTCTACAGCAACTACCGCGGCCTGATCGACTACACCGAGAAGGGTGGCTACGGCGTGCTCTACGGCCCCAACGTCGACAACAGCTACGTGGCGGGCACGGGCGAGGGCCTGATCCCCGGCAAGGAGTACGTGGCCACGCTCGACGACGGGACCGGCCGCAAGAACGTGGTGATGGCGGTGCAGATCCCCGACAGTTTCAATGTCGACCAGCCGTGCATCGTGGTGGGGCCGTCTTCGGGCTCGCGTGGCGTCTACGGCGCCATCGCCACCGCCGGCGAGTGGGGCCTCAAGCACGGCTGCGCCGTGGCCCTCACCGACGCCGGCAAGGGCGTGGGCCTGTACGACCCGGCCGACGACAGCGTGAACCAGGTGGACGGCACCCGCGCCACCCGCTCGGCCGCCGGGGCCCTGGCCCACTTTGCGGCCAACCTCAGCGACGGCGTGCGCGCGCTGTTCAACACCGTCTACCCCAACCGCCTGGCGGTGAAGCACGCGCACTCGCAGCAGAACCCCGAGAAGGATTGGGGCACCGACACCCTGGCCGCCATTCGTTACGCCTTCTACGCGCTGAACCAGGAGCACGGCCCTGTGGCCGGCGACGGCAGCAGCCACCGGGCGCGGTTCAACCCGGGCAACACGCTGGTGATCGCCGCGTCGGCCTCGAATGGCGGCGCCGCCATCCTGCACGCCGCCGAGCAGGACCAGAACGGGTTGATCGACGGCGTGGTGGCCGGTGAGCCCAGCGCCCAGCCGTCCAGCACCAGCGGCTATGGCGTGCAGGTGGGTGGCGCGGCGGTGCCGCTGTACGGCATGCCGCTGCTCGAGTACTTCACCGTGGCCAACCTCTACCAGCCTTGCGCGGCACAGGCGCCGGCGGCCACCATGGCCGAGGCCAGCGTCTACAACTACATGACCCTCACCGGCATGAACGCGCGCGGCGCCAACCGCTGCGCCGCCCTGGCCGCCAAGGGCCTGGTGAGTGGGGCCACCACGGCCGAGCAGGCCGCCGACGCGCTCAAGCAATTGCGCGACCATGGCTTCACCGCCGACAACGACACCATGCACAACGCCCACTATGCGCTGGGCAATGCCACCATCATCTCGATGATGTACGCCAACGCCTATGGGCGCTTCTCGGTGGTGGACAACGTCTGTGGCATGAGCGCGGCCCAGGTCAACGCCACCGGCGACGTGGTGCCCGTCAGCGCCGCCCTGAAGGCGCAGAGCTTTGCCGTTGCCAACGGCACCGTCAATGGCACGCCGGCCACGGTGGTCTACGAGAAGTCCGTGGGGGGCGCCAAGTCTTGGGCCCTGGGCGTGTCGCCCAGCAGCGGCCTGGCCGATTTGTCGCTGGACGCAGCGCTGTGCCAGCGCGCCCTGGTGACGGGCAAGGACACGGTGACAGGCGAGGACCTCACCGACACCAGCACGCCCACGCTGGCACAGAGCCTGGCGGTGCAAGCCGGCATGAAGGAGGCCCAGCTCAGTGGCAACCTGCGCGGCAAGCCCACGCTGATCGTGGCCGGTCGCAGCGACGCGCTGATCCCCATCAACCACTCCGAGCGCGCCTACACCGCCTACAACCGCAGCGTGGAGGGCGACAAGAGCCAGGTCAGCTACATCGAGGTCGAGAACGCCCAGCACTTCGACACCTTTGTGCCGTTCTCGGGCTTCGACACCCGCTTCGTGCCGCTGCACGTGTACTTCAACCGCGCCATGGACGCGATGTACGCCAAGCTCAGCCAGGGCACGGCCCTGCCGCCCAGCCAGGTGGTGCGCACCACGCCGCGTGGCGGCACCCCGGGTGCCGCGCCGGCCATCACGGCCGCCAACGTGCCCAGTTTTGTGGCCACGCCAGCGGCGGCCGATGCCATCACCCTGGGTGCTGGCAATGTCATCAACGTGCCCAACTGATCCGGCAAACTGAGCCCGGTTTGCCGCAGGTCAGCCCCGCCTGCGATGGGTGGGGCAAGCCCGCAGCTTGCCCAGCCGCTTCGCAGGCTACAGTCGGCCCATGCGTGGGTACCCACTGACGCTTTGAACCTCGGCCTGCGGGCCGCCCCAGACACCCGAATGAGCGAAGACACCATCCTCGAAACCCGCGAACTCACCAAGGAGTTCAAGGGCTTTGTCGCGGTCAGCAAGGTCAACCTGAAGGTCCGGCGCGGCAGCATCCACGCGCTGATCGGCCCCAACGGTGCCGGCAAGACCACCTGCTTCAACCTGCTGACCAAGTTCCTCACCCCCACGCGCGGCCAGATCTTGTTTGACGGCCACGACATCACCGGCGAGAGCCCGGCCACCATCGCGCGGCGCGGCGTGATCCGCTCGTTCCAGATCTCGGCCGTGTTCCCCCACCTCACCGTGCTCGAGAACGTGCGTGTGGCCCTGCAGCGCAAGCTGGCCAACTCGTTCCAGTTCTGGCGCTCCGAGGCCTCGCTGTCGCAGCTCGACGGCCGTGCGCTGGAACTGCTGGCGGCGGTGGACCTGGAGAAGTACGCCCACCTCACTGCGGTGGAACTGAGCTACGGCCGCAAGCGCGCGCTGGAGATCGCCACCACCCTGGCCATGGACCCCAAGCTGATGCTGCTCGACGAGCCCACCCAGGGCATGGGTCTGGAAGACGTGGACCGCATCCGCCAGCTCATCAAGAAGGTGGCCGCCGACCGCACTGTGCTGATGGTGGAGCACAACATGAGCGTGGTCAGCTCCATCGCCGACACCATCACCGTGCTGCAGCGTGGCGCCACGCTGGCCGAAGGGCCCTACGAGCAGGTCTCGAAAAACCCGGCCGTGATCGAGGCCTACATGGGCAGCGCCCAGACCGAACTGCAAGGCGCGCACTGATGACGACCCCCAAGCTCACTTCGTTCGCACCCCCCCGAGGGGGAGCTGGTCTCCCTTGGGGCGGCCCGGCGGGAGACCACTGATGGGCACCCGCTTCCTCGAAATCAACAACCTGCAGGGCTGGTACGGCGAATCGCATGTGCTGCATGGTGTGAACTTCCATGTGGACGAAGGCGAGGTCGTCACCCTGCTGGGCCGCAACGGCGCGGGCCGCACCAGCACCATGCGCGCCATCATGGGCTTGATCGGCAAGCGCACCGGCTCCATCAAGGTGCGCGGCACTGAGACCGTGGGCCTGGCCACGCACCGCATCGCCCGGCTGGGCATCGGCTACTGCCCCGAAGAGCGCGGCATCTTCTCCAGCCTCTCGGCCGAAGAAAACCTGATGCTGCCGCCCGCGCTGGCGGCCGGCGGCATGAGCGTGGACGAGATCTACGCCATGTTCCCCAACCTGAAGGAGCGCGCCAGCAGCCAGGGCACGCGCCTCTCCGGGGGCGAGCAGCAGATGTTGGCGGTGGCCCGCATCCTGCGCACCGGCGCCAAGCTGCTGCTGCTCGATGAGATTTCCGAAGGCCTGGCCCCCGTGATCGTGCAGAAGCTGGCCGAGATGGTCACCATGCTGCGCAAGCAGGGCTTCACCATCGTGATGGTGGAGCAGAACTTCCGCTTCGCCGCACCGCTGGCAGACCGGTTCCTGGTCATGGAGCATGGCGAAGTGATCCAGCAGTTCAGCCAGGCCGAGCTGCCCTCGCGCATGGACAAGCTGCACGAGTACCTGGGTGTCTGACCGCCAGGCCAGGCACCGTTTCAACCGCACCCCGTTCCCCGTTCCCCTTTTGGAGGCAATGACGATGAAGACGAGCAAGATGAAGCAAATTTCCGCCGCCTGCGTGCTGGCTGCCGGCGCCGTGCTGGGCGCCCCGGCTCAGGCCCAGATGTCGGGCGACGTGATCAAGATCGGCATCATCACCGACATGTCGGGCCTGTACTCCGACATCGACGGCCCGGCCGGTGTGGAAGCCATCAAGATGGCCATCGCTGACGCAGGCGGCACCGTCAATGGCAAGAAGGTGGAAGTGCTGGTGGCCGACCACCAGAACAAGGCCGACGTGGCCGCTGCCAAGGCGCGCGAATGGTTTGATACGCAAGGCCTGGACATGCTGATCGGTGGCACCAACTCGGGCACCAGTCTGGCCATGTCCAAGGTGGCGCTCGAGAAGAAGAAGGTGTTCATTCCCATTGGTGCGGCCACCTCGGCGCTGACCAATGAGCAGTGCTCGCCTTACACCATCCACTGGGCCTACGACACCGTGGCCCTGGCCAAGGGCACCGGCAATGCGGTGGTGAAGTCGGGTGGCAAGAGCTGGTACTTCCTGACGGCTGACTACGCTTTTGGCGCCGCGCTGCAGAACGACACCTCCAGCGTGGTCAAGGCCGCGGGCGGCACGGTGGTGGGTTCGGTCAAGCACCCGCTGTCGGCCAGCGACTTCTCCAGCTTCCTGCTGCAGGCGCAGGGCAGCAAGGCCCAGATCCTGGGTCTGGCCAATGCCGGTGGCGACACCATCAATGCCATCAAGGCGGCCAACGAGTTCGGCATCACCAAGACCATGAAGCTGGCTGGCCTGCTGGTCTTCATCAACGACATCCACTCGCTGGGCCTGAAGACCACGCAGGGCATGTACCTGACCGACAGCTGGTACTGGAACAAGGACGCCGAGGCCCGCGCCTGGAGCCGCAAGTTCTTCGAGAAGATCAAGCGCATGCCGTCCAGCATCCAGGCGGCCGACTACTCGGCCACGCTGCAGTACCTCAAGGCCGTGAAGGCGGCAGGTACCGACGACGCCGACAAGGTCCTGGCCGAGCTGAAGAAGGCCAAGTTCAACGACATGTATGTCAAGGGTGGCTGGGTGCGCGCCGACGGCAGCATGATCCACGACATGTACTTGATGCAGGTGAAGGAGCCCGCCAAGTCCACCGAGCCCTGGGACTACTACAACGTGGTGCAGACCATCAAGGGTGAAGAGGCGTGGACGACCAAGGCCGAGACCAAGTGCGCTGCCTGGAAGTGACGCGTTGAAGCGGCCTCCCACCACCGTCATTCCCGCGCAGGCGGGAATCCATGGTTGGTGGGAGCTCTGCTGGATGCCCGCCTGCGCGGGCATGACGACAGATCTGGCATTTCGCGCGAACCACCAACGGCACATCTGATGGAAATTTTCGGTATTCCCCTGCAGGCCTTCCTGGGCCAGCTGCTGCTGGGCCTGGTGAACGGCTCGTTCTACGCGATGCTGAGCCTGGGCTTGGCCGTGATCTTCGGCCTGTTGGGCATCGTGAACTTCGCGCACGGTGCGCTGTACATGATGGGCGCCTACGTGGCCTGGCTGGGCGCCGAGAAGTTCGGCATCGGTTTCTGGCCCTCGCTGGTGATCGCGCCGCTGCTGGTAGGCGCACTGGGCGTGCTGGTGGAGCGCACGCTGCTCAAGCGCTTGTACAAGATCGACCCGATCTACGGCCTGCTGCTCACCTTCGGCCTGGCGCTGATCGCCGAGGGCATCTTCCGCGACCAGTTCGGCGTCTCGGGCCAACAGTACGAGGTGCCCGAACTGCTGCAAGGCGCCACCAACCTGGGCTTCATGGTGCTGCCCAACTACCGCGGCTTCGTGGTGTTCGCGTCGCTGCTGATCTGCTTCTCCACCTGGTTCATCATCGAGCGCACGCGGCTGGGCTCGTACCTGCGCGCGGGCACCGAGAACCCGGCCCTGGTGCAGGCCTTTGGCGTGAACGTGCCCATGATGGTCATGCTCACCTACGGCGCCGGCGCCGGTCTGGCCGCCCTGGCCGGCGTGCTGGCGGCGCCGGTCATCCAGATCACGCCGCTGATGGGCAGCAACCTCATCATCGTGGTCTTCGCCGTCGTGGTGATCGGCGGCATGGGTTCCATCATGGGTTCCATCCTCACCGGCCTGGCGCTGGGCCTGATCGAAGGCCTGACCAAGGTCTTCTACCCCGAGGCGTCGAGCATCGTGGTCTT
>WBZX01000124.1_pt1 | contig 71895 bp, 73 predicted proteins | sample 5204211 | NCBI WGS metagenome assembly WBZX01 (sample SAMN12344362, study PRJNA552823) | activated sludge metagenome | biome: Activated sludge suspended growth; feature: Nitrification reactor; material: Wastewater; isolation source: activated sludge from nitrification reactor of wastewater...
CAAACCGATTCCGGCTCTCAGTCCTCCGCCGGTGGGCCAGCAATCGCTCGGGAGCCGGGTTCCGGTTCAGTTGCCCGGCATTCATCTGCAGGGCGTTCTGTATGTCGCGGGTGATGTGCGGTATGCAGGACACCTCAGAGTCTATGGCGGGGTAGTCTCGCAAGGCGCCATTGTGGACGTCGCGAACGGGTCGGGGATGTTGGAAGTTTGGTACAACCACGACCTCCGCGAGGGGCTCGTGCAGGGTATGCCGTTGGTCTTTGTGGCACCTGGAAGCTGGCAGGCCAAAATCTGACGGCAGTGCTGCAGGGTTGACGCGGGCGCTCTGCCGGAATGTTGAATCCAGACTATCATCTGCAATCGAATCGTTTCCACGGAGTCCAGAAAGGAATTGCTGCGATGAGTCGTGCCACGATGTCCACGTTATCAGCCGGTGAGTATTCTCAAGGGGGCAGCGCTTCAGTGCAGGCGCGCTCCGTTAATTGCTACCACCGGCTCGTCGAACAGGGTTTTCTGCGACAGGAGGAGTTAGCGCTCGCCACAGCCGAAGCCGCGCGAAAGCGGCTCGATGTGGCAACTGTGCTCATGGAGCGGTACCGGATACCGAAGCCGGCGCTCGGTGCCGCACTGGCGGAATTCTATCACTGCCCGTTTCTCGCCTATGACGAACGCACGGTTCTGGAGCGGGAGTTATTCAAGAATCTCAGCCTGGACTATCTTCGGCTGAACCATTGGGTTCCGCTCAGGCGTCAAGGCAACGGAATCGAAGTCCTGATCGACGACCCGCACAATCCGGACAAGTTGTTCGATGTGCGCCGAGCGTTTCCGGGCCAGGCACTGTCCTATCGTGTCGGGCTCCGTTCCGACATTGAGCGATTGTTGAACGCCATTCAAGGGCGTGAATCCGGCGATGCGATATCCGACATTCTTGGCGAACTGGTCAGTGAAGCGCAGCTCGAAGAACAACAAAATGCGACGATTGCTGCGATCACCGAAAATGATTCGGCCATCGTCCGGCTCGCTAATCAGATCATCACCGACGCCTATCGGCGCGGGGCATCGGATATCCATATTGAGCCCTATGCCGATCGAAAGGAAACGGCTGTGCGCTTCCGCGTCGACGGCACCTGCTTTACGTACATGAAGATTCCGGCAGCCTACCGCCGGGCCGTCGTTTCGCGCCTGAAGATTATGGCGAGTCTGGACATTGCGGAGCGGCGCAAGCCGCAGGATGGCAAAATCCGGTTCAAGTTGGGTACCGGGCAGGAGATCGAATTGCGGGTCGCAACACTTCCCACTTCCGGCTTTAATGAAGACGTGGTGATTCGCCTGCTGACTGCCCACGGACCTCGCCGGCTGGAGGAACTGGAGTTCAGTGACGGAACACGCCGGCTCGTAGGGCAGTTGGCTCAAAAGCCGCATGGCATTGTCCTGTGCGCTGGTCCGACCGGATCAGGAAAGACCACCACCTTACATGCCATTCTGGCCTCGATTAATACCGATGAGCGAAAGATCTGGACGGCGGAGGATCCGATCGAGATTACGCAAGATGGATTGCGGCAGGTGCAGGTTCATCCCAAGATCGGACTCACGTTTGCCACGACCATGAGGGCCTTCCTGAGAGCAGATCCGGACGTGATCATGATCGGGGAAATGCGCGACAAGGAGACGGCGGATATTGCCATTGAAGCCTCTCTGACCGGACACTTGGTGTTCAGTACCATCCATACCAATAGCGCCGTCGAAACTGTGGTGCGATTGCTCGATCTGGGGTGCGACCCGTTCAATTTTTCAGATGCCATGTTGGGAGTGTTGGCGATGCGGTTGTGCAAGCGCATCTGTCCCAACTGCCGCGAGACCTACCATCCCACGCGCAGCGAATATGACGAACTCGTGCAGGCTTTTGGGGAGAGCGATTGGGAAAGCGTGCATCCTGCCTACAATCCGGGGCTCACACTGTTTCGTGGACGAGGGTGTGACACGTGTAACCAGACCGGGTACCGTGGACGAGTGCCCATCCATGAGTTGATGGTGGTGTCTGATTCCATGAAGGCACTAATTCAGTCCAGAGCGCGCACAGGGGAACTACTCACGCTCGCAAAAAGCGGCGGGATGAGGACGTTGGTGCAAGACGGTATCGAGAAAGTGCTGCAAGGACTCACCACGTATAAACAGGTGCGGGCAGTCGCGATCAAATAGTGCCCTCGCGTTCACCATGTCCCATGTCTTGCCCAAGGGGGATTCCCTCCGTTCAAGACCGTTCCTGCTTGTTATTCATGCGCGCTGAAAGTCAGCAATAGCTCGCTTGAATTGGCGCCGGTCCCGAATGCATTGTTCCGGTCTCTGCCCGCATCAAGAGGCTGGTCGAGGCTTCTCTTGTGCCCTTCCTATCGCCATTCCTGGCTCACCAGTAGGTGAAGTACGCCAGAAATCCGACAAAAATTGTCATCGAAGTGATCACGAAACGCTCGGAATTGTACGCCGTCCAGTATGAATGGGCTTGATATATCAATCTGTTAGGCCATCATTCCATGTCATATCCATCGGCATGGCACTTGCTCATCTGGCTGTTGCCATGTGTGTCTCTATCTCTCTCCAGGGGTCTACTGCTGTCCGCCGCCAGTGCGGCTTCACCCTTATCGAGGTGATGATCGCGGTTGCGATTGTCGGGATTCTGGCCATGGTCGCTGTCCCCAACTATCTTCAATGGAATGCCCGCTATCAGCTGAAACAAGCCACAACGGAACTGGCTGGCAGTCTCAACCTGGCCCGGATGGCAGCGATGAATCGAAATCTCGCCGTCACGGCCACAGTGGCCCTTGTGTCAGGCAGGGTGAATGTCGATTTTGGAGGTGCGTTAGCCCCCATTGTGTTGCCCCAGGCCGTCGTCGGATTCACGGGAGGTCCGACGATTCAATTCACCCAGCAAGGGTTGAGCGGAGCTGCGGCGAATGTTCCCGTGACGCTGACGTCCCAACAGGGGACGACCTATTCCGTGGTCGTCACTCCGGCAGGCAAGGTGAACTGGTGTGCGCACGCGACGTGCCCATAGAGGCCCAATGAAACACCGTCGAAACTTACACCGCTGCTTCAGTCTGCTTGCCGCCGCGCAGCGGGGGTTTACGCTGTTGGAAGCCATGATTGCGGCGGGTGTGCTCTCGGTCGGACTGTTGGGATTGGCAGGTCTCTCGGGGATGTCGCTGGGCAAGAATGTCGATGCCAACGATATGTCACGGGTGACCAATATCGCCGCCGATATGGCGGAGCGCATTCAAAACAATCGGCAGCGTGTCATGGACTACCATAACACCAACACGAGTGTGGCTTGCGCACAGAGCGCGAACACTCAACGTATGGCGTTGGGAGATTGCACGCAGTGGCAAACGTTGGTGGCCAATTCTGGTCTCCCGAGCGCCACCGGATTGGTCACGGTAGCCCAACTCGATCCGGCTCCCACGGCGAATCCGGTGACGATGAACCGGTTCCTCGTCACGGTGACCGTCAGCTGGCAAACCAGACAGACGGATGTCAGTACGGTCCGGACCAAGACCGCGATGTTTACGACGATGGTCGCGCCGGAATAGGCGTAGCCTGGAGCATGACGATGCGTAGATTCGACTGGAACCAACAGGGCTTCACTCTCGTGGAACTGATGGCAGCTGTCCTGATCACAGTGGTGATTGTGGCGGCGACGATGACCACCGTGGTCACCTCGAATCGCGCCAATGTCGTCAACACACAGGTCGCAGACACGCAGCAGAATGTGCGATTGGCCATCGACTTGCTCAGCCGGGATATCAAACTGGCCGGCTTTAACTACAATGCGACCGATCCGGCAACCGGATCTGTGGGCGCGTGCAATGCCACCATTGGCGCCGTCGTCAAGCCGGTTGGACTGCTGCCCCAAGACCAAACGCCGACAGGTGCGGACACCGGGGCTGATAGCGTGTCAATGGTGTTGCCGGTGGTGAATACGACAGGGTGGACACTGACGGCGGCGGTCGGTGGAACGCCGAACAATAAGACGTATGACAACAGCATCAGTCTTTCCGGAGCCGCTATGACGGAGATGGTTGCACAAGGCCTCGTGGTCGGATCGACGATTTCCATCGGCGGGGCATTGTCAAAGACGGTGCAGGCTGTCAATGCCACGTCGATTGGCTTCGGTACCGGAAACTTCGTCGATGGACAATTCCCGGTCGGCACGCCTGTGTACTTGATGCAATGCGTGCGGTATCAAGTCGTGGCGAATACGCCGGCGACCTGCGGCAGTGACACGCCTTGTCTGGTGCGAAACAACGTGCCGCTGGTCGACGGTGTGGAAGACTTGCAACTCGCCTACGCCTGCGACGGGTGCAATCAGGCCGCGCCCAATCCCTTGTTTCCGGACGGGGTTGTCGATGATCAAGATGCCTCCTCGACGTCGGGATTTCCCACCTTCACGCAGGGAGATTTTGTCTCCAACAGTGCGTGGGCGATTGCCCCGTGGACGCCGGATAAGATCAGGCTGGCACAAGTGAGCCTGGTAGTCAGGCCGACGAACGCGGATGACGGTCTTGATGAGAAGGGAACCAAGGCCGTCAACACCACCGGGCCTGTGATCATCGGCGACCACAATCCATCGGCAGATACGGGTTACAACGCGAGCACGTATATGCAACAGCGACGGCGCGTGATGATCCGCACGATTCAGCCGAGAAACCTGTAACGAGAGACGCTGTGATGAATCTGCGACAGGCCACAACCGGTCGAGGCCAACAAGATATGTGCACAGGGGTGAGGGATCAGCGTGGCATCGCATTGCTCACCGTGATGTTGATGTTGTTGATTCTCACCATACTCGGCATCGCCTCCATCACTGTCACCAGTATGGAGAATCGAATGGCGGGATTTTTCCGCACAACCGAGGCTGTGGTAGCGGCTGCCGATTCGTGTGAAGGACTTGCCGCCAACATCATTCAGCAGACGTTGTCCCCTCCAGGGGTGCTCCCGGCTTCGTTCATCGCGCCGACGGGGCCGGTTCCGACGGCCAATGCCACCACATTGTACGCAGAAATATATGGCTACGATCTGCCGTCACCGGCTCCGGCAAATACGCCGGCCGTCAACTATGCGGATGTGGCGAGCACAGCGCCGAATTTTGTGATGACGAATCTTCCCGGGTTCACGGTCAACGGCGACATCGATCTTCTGTATACGCATACGAAGAGTGGCCAGGGCACAGGGGTGGCCGGCACAGAACATGTCTATCGGATTACCTGCATGGCGAATAACCCCGCGACCGGTTCCAATAGCACGGTGACCTCGGTGTACGGCTGTTTGGATGGCGATACCTGTGTCAAGAAAATCAATTGAGAGAGGGAGCATGGCGATGAACAACACAGTAGGTAGTGTGATGCTCGGCCTGCTGACACTCGGGCAAACGATGCCCTCCGTGTCGTCCGTCAGCTTTGCAGATACAGTTCAGGCACAGGAGCCAATGCTGTTTTCGACGGCTGGGTTTCAGGCCGGCGTGATTGACGAGGTGCAGGGATCAAGCATTCGCATCGATGGTCGTAGTTACGTGTTGAAGTCTGCGGTGGTGGTGCTCACCCACGAAGGGGAGCCGCTCGAGATTGAACGCATCATTCCCACTTCGCTCGTAAAGTTTCATTTGAAAGAGGGCCACATCGACAAGATGGTGGTCACGTTGCCGCAGTAGCGTATGAAAGGTCTTGTCTCAACTCGTAGCCGAGAATCGACGGCTGTTGTCCTGCTTGAGATAAGGAGGAAGAACGCATGAATCGCCGAACCCTTGTCGCTGTGATGTTGGTGGCCGGCAGCCTGAGTGCTGCGTTGCTTGGCTCCCGTGATGCCGAGGCCGTCGTGTCCAACGCCGATTACACGGCTGTGCCGGCTTTCGTGTCGAACGCGACGACACCGAATATCATTGTGGTCATGGACAACTCGGGCAGTATGAGCAACCGGGCATGTGAATCGTCGTCATGCGGGACGCTGGCGGATGGGAGCACGTCGACGACGACCACATGGACCAATACTACACGGTACTCCGGGTACTTTGATTCGCTGCGGTGCTATACCTACAACACAACCGAGACTCGATTCGAGAGCGGAACCGGCAAGACCGCATTGGCGACAGCCTGTCCTGACACGGAATGGGACGGGAACTTTTTGAACTGGGCGACGTTGCGCCGGTTCGATGCGGTGAAGCGAGCGATGATCGGAGGAGATTGTGCCAGCACCAGGGCTACGGATGGAACGTGCCCAGCCAGCGGCACGCCGGCACTAAAGACGGTGCGTGCGCAGGCCAGTGGCTTGAGCAACGAACGTGCGGACGTTAACTATGGCGGGGGCACCGGTGCCAGTACCTATGTTGACCGTATTCCACTGGCCGATCGAAGCGGTAGTCCGGCGACGATCTCTATTCATGTATCGGATGCCTATTTTTGTGTCGAAAACGATACAAGCTTCAATAGCAACTGTGGGGATTCCTACAGTGTCCGAAAATATCACCTGAAGGTCGGCTACACGGCGGAGCCGACCGGGGTCATTCAGCAGATCGGAAGCAAGGCGCGGTTTGGATTGGTTGAGTTCAAGTCCAGCAGCGAAGGCGCGCGTATGCTGGTAGGGGCCGGTTCTCGCCAATCAATCGACTGGGCCGACGGCGACGTTGAGACGTTCACGACCAACACGGCGGCCATGGTTGATGCCGTGCAGGAGTCGTATCCTTCGACATGGACTCCGTTGAGTGAGGCGTTATATGAAACCGCACGGTATGTCGCGCAGATCCAATCCACGTTTACGACGGGCTATGTCTATCCGATCGCATTTTCCGGTGGAATTTCAAACGGGGTCAATTTTGCCACGAGCGGTGCCGGTTCGATCGGAACTAGTGAAATCACGGCATTGGTCGGTACTGAAACGTGCCCTGCCGGATATATCTCGAATGCCTGTGGCCGAGACCCGTATTTTTTTGGACAAAACCATACCCCGCCATGGTCCGCCAGTTCTCAGGTTGTGGCCTGCTGTCGGACATTTGTGATCGTATTCACGGACGGCGAGCCGACGCAAGATCAGAGTATCCCGACGGCTTTGCAAGACTATGGGCATGCGCATCATGGGCAGCATTGCAATGGGAGCGATAGTGCGGCCCCTCCACGTCCTATCAATGGAACCTGCAACACGAACGCTGCGACGCCGTATAGTGATTTGCTCGCGGAGCACAAGACCGACTATGCCGACAGTGGCAGCCACTACTTGGATGACGTCGCCTATTGGGCCCACACGACCGACCTTCGGCCTTGTAGCGGCACGACTGACGGCACCATCGCAGGTTTATCAGTCACCGGGCATTGCATCGCAGGGACTCAGAGTCTGACCGTGTACTCTTTCTTTGCCTTCGGCAATATCAATGGTCGTGGAATTCTGGCCCAAGCGGCCCGGTTGGGCGGGTTTGAGGATTCCAACAATGACGGCATCCCACAAACGAATGAATGGGATAAAGAGAATAATCTCACCGGCGCGGCGACACCTGACGGTATTCCGGACGCCTATTTTGAATCTTCGAACGTGGACGATCTTCAGGACAAGCTGCTCGCCACGATCGCAAGCATTCTGAGGCGAAGTGCGTCCGGTTCATCTGTATCCGTGCTGGCCACTGCCTCGACCGGCGAAGGGGCCCTGTACCAATCCTATTTTTATCCCAGCACGATCGAACCCTCGACGCTGAGTGACGTGAAATGGACCGGCTATACGCAGGCCTTGTTTATCGATACCTTCGGCAATACCCGTGAGGATACGAACCAGGATGGCCGGCTTGATTACAAGGTCGACAAGATCATCAAGACTCGTTTTGATTCCGTGTCGAATTCGGTCAAAGTCGACAAATATGTGGATTCCGATGGAGACGGATTGCCTAACGATCAGAATAGCGACAATCTGGTGACGGTGGCGGACTGCAACCCCTGCGGGCAGACGTTGAGCGAGATCCTGCCTATTTGGGAAGCCGGGAAGCAACTGGCGTTGAAAGACTCCACTACTCGTACCATTCTTACCTGGGTTGATTCCGATCATGACGGCGTGGTCGATTCCGGCGAACAGCTGGCATTCACGACAGCCAACGAGCCCACGCTCCGACCATACCTTCGTGCCACGTCGAGTGCGGAAGGGACCAAGATCATCAATTTTGTGCGTGGTTGCGATGTGGGGACATGCGCGGAACAGGCGACGACAAGGGATCGTCGTCTTCAGGTTCCGGCCGGGAGCGGGAGCCTGAAGGTGTGGAAACTCGGGGATGTCATTCACTCCACCCCGACGGTGGTTGCGGGTCCGAAGGACCGGCATGATGCCATCTATGGCGATCAGAGTTATTCGGCTTTTCTTCAGAAGTGGTACAACCGCAGGCAGGTCGCCTATGTGGGCGGAAACGACGGGATGTTGCACGCGTTCAACGCGGGTTATTACCATCCAGGCGATGATGCGAGTGCCTCTGCTCCCGCAAATATTACCGAACACGGCTGGTTTACGACTGCCCCCGCGGACAATTCCACCGGGTCTCCATTAGGGGACGAGCTGTGGGGATTTGTACCCTATGAACTCCTTCCGCAGCTGGAGTTTTTGAGCCGCGCCGACTACCAGCATACCTATTATGTTGATTTGCCCCTCAAGGTCGCGGATGTCCGCATTTTCACTCCGGACGCGGATCATCCGAACGGGTGGGGCACGATCCTGATCGGCGGATTCAGAATGGGTGGAAGTTGCGGCGCCTGTTCGGCGGGAACCGGTGCGCCGCCGATGACGGTCAATATCAGCGGTACGGACTATACCTTTTACAGTTCGTACTTCGCCATGGATATCACGAATCCTGATGCTCCCAAATTGCTCTGGTCGTTCAGCAGTTCGAATTTGGGGTTGACGACGAGTGCGCCTGCCGTGGTTCGCGTGAATCCCGCGGCCGATGCCAAGGCCAGCAATACGAACGCGAAGTGGTTCATGGTGGTCGGGTCTGGCCCGACCGGATATGACGCCAGCGTAGTACAGAGTGCCAAAGTCTTTGCTGTCGACCTTGCGACGGGCCCGGGTAGCGGCAACAGCCTCGTCACGTCGTATTCGGTGGGGTCCTGGAATTCGTATATCGGAGATATCACGGCTTTCGATCGAGATCTCGATTACCGCCACGACGTCGTGTATTTCGGGCGAGTGATTCATGACGGAGCGCTTCCCTGGCGGGGCAAGATATATCGTTTGACCATGGGAGCCGGGGGGGCCACGGCCAAGTTCGGCACGGTCACCAGTCCGACTCAGTGGGGCATCGCCTCGGGGAGCGCTCGCGTGCCCACGGAGATGTTGGATACGTTCGTATCAGGGGCGGAGATGGGCCCTGTTGCGACCGCGCCTTCCGTGACCACCGACGATGCGGCAAATGTCTGGGTCTTTGCGGGCAGCGGACGCTATTACAGCAAATCCGACAAGACTGACGTGTCGACGCAGTACTTCGTGGGGTTGAAAGACTCGGTCCTCAATGCCGGATGCAATCAATCAGCCGGCGCACTCAACTGCATGGACAATGATCTTGTGGATGTCTCGAATGCCACGGTCTGTGTGGTGGGAGTCGGCGATTGTGGTCAGGCCAGTGGAACCAACCAAGTTTCCGGCGTGTCCGGTGCCACGACGTTTACCGGCTTGATCGGATTGGTTCAGAGTAAAGATGGTTGGGTGACTAAATTGGTCGAACCAGCCAACCCACCGACTAACCCAGTCCCTTACGGCATCGGTGAACGCGCTGTGAGTAGTCCAACGGTATTCGGTGGGGTGGTATTTTTTCCGACCTTTATTCCAACGAACGACATTTGCGTCTCATCCGGAACGAGCCGACTCTGGGCGCTCTTCTATAAAACGGGGAGTGCCTATCAAGAGCCGATCATCGGAACGACGACCTCAGGAGCGAATCAAACGGTCAATAAGTTCGGCTCTCTCGGCGAAGGATTGGCATTCGGTATCGTGGTCCATATGGGCTCAGGACGGGACGGCGGCAGTCCGTTCGGCCTCCTGATCAATATGAGTCAGGGAAACTTCGGTGACTGTGCAACCTGCGGGTTCGGCGGAGGGTCTCCCGGAGGTCTTCCGAGCTCAAATATCGGGGCCAATGTTGCGATTGATCCACGGAGCCGGTACTTCTCATGGACGAACATGTGATGATCGCCTTGGGGCAGGCCATACACGGGAGGGTGGGGGGGCTCCGTCCCCTTACCTTTCCTCAGGCAACTCGTCTGGGCTTCACGGCCCTCGCTGTTGCTGTCTGCTGCGGTTGTTCGTCATCTCATCAGGATGGCGCGGTTCCCGGGGGCGGCCCGAAAAATAACCACCCTCCGACCGTCCGCCTCGTGACCATCGTTCCCAATCCCTTGATATTGACTGGGCCCATCACCGCACATGTTGCGGCCGATGACCCGGACGGTACCGAACCGACCAAGCGATTCCAGTGGATGGTCAACGGGGCTTCGGTACCTGGTGCGACGGGGCATGAGCTCCGTACTGACCATGTGAAGCGTGGCGACACGGTCGCGCTCGAAGTGGTGGCGTCTGACGGGCAGGCAGAGAGCGCTCCCTATCGCTCAGAGCCGGTCATGGTGGTGAATACGCCCCCTCTCGTGTCACGGGTGACAATTGAGGCAGATTCATCCGATAAGGGGAATCGGGTCCTCGCCAATGTCGAGGCCTTGGATCCCGACCATGACGACATCCAATACGTATATCGCTGGTGGCGTAACGATAAGCAGGTGAAAGAAGGCGAGGAAAACGTTCTTGATACAACCGGGTTTGGTCGAAAGGATATTGTGGCGGTCGAAGTCGTCGCAAGGGATCAGGATGCGGAGGCCCCACCTGCGCGATCAGTGCCGATCGTTCTGGGGAATTCACCGCCACAGATCTTCTCAAATCCGGCCGCGTTGACCGATAAAGAGCAATACGAGTACTTCGTCCAAGCGAAGGATGCCGATGGCGATAGCATCAACTATGGGCTCGAGACAGGGCCTCCGGGGATGACGATTGACAAGGCGACCGGCCACGTGACCTGGAAAGTGACACCGGGTGTCGGGGGGACTCATCGCATCAAGATTATGGTGGACGATGGGCAGGGTGGGACGGCCTGGCAGGAGTTTGAGCTCTCGATTCCCTCTACGGCTCAATCGCCGACAGGTTCCTCCGCTCAGGGCTAGTCGGTTCCGGGTGGCCTCCTTATTTTCCGTCCTGTCCCCTCCGACCTTGTTCCGGACTTTCCCGGTTTGTTAGAATCTCCCTATCGTCCTGGCGAAAGGAGTTTTCGACACCGGCGTGCGCAAGATTAAACTACGGGAAGGCACGAATACCGCAGCCCTCTTCGGGCACCATGATCGACACCTCAAGCTGATTGAGGAAGAGTTCGGCGTGCGATGCTCGGCGCGGGGTGAAGAAGTGACGGTGGAGGGTACGCCCGAGACCGTCAAGCAGGCGGAACGGGTTCTCAATGAGCTCGCTTCCTTGACGAATGAAGGGTATGACCTGCGGTCCGATGATGTGACGCATGCGCTGACCGCTCTCCGCCACAACCACGACGCTTCTCTTAAAGAACTGCTTTTCAGCGCCTCGCCCATCGTCACTCGGAAGCGATTCATCGTTCCGAAGACTCCGACCCAGAGATATTATCTGGATGCGATCGAAAAACACGACATCGTGATCGGTATCGGTCCTGCGGGCACGGGCAAGACCTACTTGGCCATGGCGATGGCGGTCAGTGCGCTGATGAAAAAAGATGTCAGCCGCATCATCCTTGCGCGGCCGGCTGTTGAGGCCGGCGAGAAGCTGGGGTATTTGCCCGGCGATATGTATGCCAAGGTCAATCCCTACCTTCGGCCGCTCTACGATGCCCTGTTCGATATGATGGACATGGAGCGGGCCAATCGCCTGATCGAGCGAGGGGACATCGAAATCGCGCCCCTCGCATTCATGCGTGGCCGTACACTGAACGATTCATTTGTGATCCTGGACGAAGCGCAAAACGCGACCGCCGAACAGATGAAGATGTTCCTCACACGGTTAGGATTTCATTCAAAGGCCGTGGTCACGGGGGATATTACGCAGATCGACCTGCCGTCGGACCGGGTGTCCGGCCTCATCGAGGTGCGCGACATTCTGCAGGACATTGCCGGGATCGAGTTCGTCTACTTCGATGAGCGAGATGTCGTGCGACATCGGCTCGTCCAGGAGATTATCAAAGCCTACGATCGCCACACGGCCGGTTCTGGGCATCCGACCCAGCCACGAAAAGGCGAGGCTCAGACGAAGGGCCAGCGGTCGGATGCTAAGCCCACTCGTCCCGCATCTCCTTCCACGGGTTCTTGGGGCCAGTCTCATTAATGCCGGTTGTGATCGGCATGCGGCTGACGCGGAGGCCCCTTCGCCTCGGTGCCCTCAAAAAATTTGCCATGCAGGTGTTGCAGGCAGCCGGCGAAGCTGAAACGCTGTTAAGTCTTGAGATCGTCGGCGATGTCAGGATGCGGCGCCTGAATCGAACCTTTCGTCATCGCGACAAGACAACGGATGTGTTGGCGTTCGCGACCAGGGAAGGGCCCGGGCCACCCTCGTCTCTGCTCGGGGACGTCGTGATTTCTCTGCCGCAAGCTATCCGTCAGGCGCGTCGTCATGGGCAGGGCGTTGACCACGAGTTGGCCGTGCTGCTGATTCACGGCATTCTCCATTTGTGCGGGTATGACCATGAGCGCAGTGAGGCGGAGGCGCAACGCATGAGCCGGCGCGAAAAGGCCCTGCTCCGCGCCGTTGCTCCGGTTCCACGGCTATTGGTGCCGCGCGGATCGGATCGGGTATGATGCGATATTTGGGCGCCGTGCACGAGAAGTCCTAGGCTGGATCGTTCACCAATCTTTTGGATCGCTTGATGAGAGGGTGAGGTACGCGGTGGGTTGGCTTCAAAAGCTAAGTGCGGGACTCTCCAAAACACGAGATGCGGTCACGGGACAACTGGACCGACTCCTGGGGCGGGCGGCTGATCCGGCGCTGCTGGATGAGCTGGAAGTGGCCTTGATCAGCGCAGACCTAGGCATGCCGGTCGTGGAACGCGTGATGGGGCAGTTGCGGGCCCAGATGCGGGGCGGTAATTTCTCGTCGGCCGATAAAGTCCGAGACCTATTACGGCAATCCGTGCTGGATATTCTTCTTCCGACACAATTTGCCTCGATGGAGCAATTGGTGGCACAGGGGCCGCGTCCCTTTGTGATTCTTGCCGTGGGGGTCAACGGTGTTGGCAAGACCACGACGGTGGCGAAGCTGACGCAACGGTTTCGGCAACAGGGGAAAAAACCATTACTCGTAGCCGGGGATACCTTCCGCGCGGCGGCAATTGATCAATTGCAGGTCTGGGCGGACCGCATCGAGGTCGACGTGATACGTCATCGACCGGGTGCGGATCCGGCTGCCGTGGCCTACGATGGGATGACGGCTGCCAAAGCGCGCGGGTCGGATGTGGTGTTGATCGATACCGCTGGGCGACTGCACACCAAAACAAATCTCATGGACGAATTGCGCAAGATCAAACGTGTGGTTGCGCAAGAATGCCAGGGGGCCCCCCATGAGGTGTTGTTGGTATTGGATGCGACGGTCGGCCAGAATGCCATTGCCCAGGCACGACAGTTTCACGAGGCTGTGGGAGTGACCGGAATCGCCCTGACCAAGCTGGATGGAACGGCGCGCGGCGGGATCGTGGTGGCCATCGCCGACACCTTTAAGATCCCGGTTCGTTTAATCGGTGTCGGGGAAGACGTCGAGGACCTCCAGGACTTTGACGCGAAGGCGTTTGTCGACGCGCTGTTCTAGTCGTTCCTGACGAACCGCCGCCCGCGGTATCTCCAGACGCTTTCATTCAATTTCTTCTCATCCTGCCGTGCCCGTGCTAGGCTTCTGCTGACGGGCCACTTTCCTCCGTGGCCCTGTCGCTCCTGATCCAGACGCACAAGCGAGACACGATGATGAGCACGTTACTGGTGATCGACGATGATCGGTTGCACTGCGACCTGCTGCAGATGGCGCTGGCCCGTCACGGGTATCAAGTCAGCATCGCGATCGGCGGTCGTGAGGGAGTCGCGTTGTTTCGGCAGCTTCGCCCGCTGGTGACGCTGCTCGATCTGCGCATGCCGGAAATGGATGGTCTGGCGGTGCTCAAGGAAATTCGAACCCATGACCCTCGCGCCGGGGTGATTATGCTGGGTGGCGGCGCGACGGAGGAATTGGAGAATCGAGCGCGCGAGTTGCGCGTCACGGATTTCCTGCGCAAGGGGCTGTCGCTGGATGTGCTCATCGGGGCCGTCCATCGTGTGGCGCAACAGGCGAGGCGACAGGCTTCGTCCGAGCAGGCCCGTGCCGGAGAAGAGGCGGACCAGCTTCCCGACGAGCATATCCTTGTGGTCGATGACGATGTGATGGCGCGTGATCTGCTGGTACGGTTTCTCAGCCTGCGCGGATACCACGTTCGCGCCGCGCCAGATGGCCGTGAAGCGTTGCGGCTGATCGGTGAATCGGTGCCGGACCTGCTGATCCTGGATCTCGCCATGCCGGAAATGAACGGTGTAGAGGTCTTGCGGGCGCTTGCAGCGCGAGACTATGCCGGCAGGACGATCATTTTGAGCGGACATCACAATGACTCCTTATTGGCCGAGGCCTGGGCGTTGGGTCCGCAAGAGGTGCTGGATAAGCCCATTGATTTGGAGCGGGCGTTGATGGCTATCCAGCTTGTGATGGTCTGTCGAGAGTGTTAATCTTCACCGTCCACCTCGGGGTGCCGGTGAAGGGTGACTGGTTTGTATCGCCTCATCCGTTTGGGTCTGCTCACAATTTGTCTCCTGCCCGCGCCTGTACTCGCTGCGTCAGTCCTCCAGCATCCGACGATTGAACATCATCAGCTTACCCTTGAATTACGTCCTGATTCCCATCAACTGGTTGCCACAGATCGAGTGACCGTTGCGGGAGGAGTTCCCGGGCAGGAACTGGCATTTTCCCTTGCACCGACGCTCTTGTTGGAACGGGTTGAGGATCTCACGCATTGTCAGGACCCCTGCGAGGTCGTCCCCTCCGTTCCATTTGCACGGGACAGGTCGTCGAGTCAGGCGGAGTCGCAGCGCATTCTCCTGAAGCAGCCGCCTTCCACCCGAGCGGGCGGATCCGTACGGCTGAAGTTCGTGTATCATGGGGTGATTGATGATCCTCCCCGGGATCCACGCCACCTGCGGTTTGTCACGCCGAGCGAAACGGCCGGGCACATCGGTCCGGAAGGCGTGTACCTCAGCAGCGAGAGCCAGTGGTACCCGGACCTCGACGATTCGCTGGCCACCTATGATGTACGCATCACGTTGGCTGAAGGGTGGGCCGCCGTTACGCAGGGCACGGCCCAGGTCGATTCCTCGCGATGGATTGTCTCGACGAAAAGCGAAGCGCTGACGGTGGTGGCCAACCGCTTTGTGGTCAAGACCCGCGCCTGGAAGGCGCAATCCGGACAGGCGGTCCAATTAGCCACATATCTGTTCCCTGACGATGCCGCGCTCGCCGACGAGTACCTCGATGCCTCGGCTAGATATCTCGATGCCTATATCCCGCTACTGGGGACCTATCCCTTTTCGCAATTTGCCGTCGTCGAAAACTTTTTCTCGAGCGGATTGGGCATGCCCTCCTTCACATTGCTGGGGAGCGGAGTCATTAAGCGCCACTATACGCAACCATACGCTTTGGGCCACGAGATCGTGCACTCCTGGATCGGCAACGGGGTGTTCAACCGGGTGAGTCAGGGCAACTGGGTGGAGGGGCTCACGACCTACCTGTCGAATTATTACTATCACGAACTGACCGGCGACGAGGCTCAGGCCCGTGAACAACGGCGGTTGATGCTGTTGGGCTATTCCATGTATGTGCGTCCCGGCGAAGGGTACCCGCTCAGGAGCTTTGCCCAAAAGAGCGATGAAAAAGACAATGCCATCGGCTATCAGAAATCCGCGATGGTCTTTCATGCGCTCCGGCAGGAAGTGGGCGACGCGGCATTTTGGCGGGCGCTGAAACGAATTCCGGAACGGTACCTGGGGACGGTCGCCGATTGGAGTGATCTGGAGCGGACCTTTCAGGAAGAGGCGGGCCGAGACCTCCGATGGTTTTTTGCCCAGTGGGTCGAGCGAGCCGGTGTGCCTGAGCTCGCCCTGTCCGGCCTTCGCCTTCAGAGTGCCTCCGGCGCTTCGGGCCACGCGAACCTTGTCGAGGCGACGGTCCATATCGCCCAGGGTGACGACCCCTATCGGGCTCCGGTCGAGCTGGAGTTCGTGTTGAGCGGAGGGCGCACCCAGCGTGTCCGTGTTCAAGTGAGCGCCGCGCAGCAGGACGTGGTTGTGCCTCTTGCGGAGCCACCGGCGGCAGTCCGGCTGGATCCGAACTATCATCTGTTTCGTCGTGTCGCGCGCAGCGAGATGGCTCCCATGCTGAATCTGTATGTGACGGATGCCACGCGAACGGTTGTCCTGGCCCAACCCTCGTCCGGGCCGCCTGGTCCGTTCAGCGATATCCTCCAGCGTATCGCCGCGCAGGAAGCGGCGAAGGCTGATGCCGTGCGCACGACGGTGCTTCAACCAGGTGCGGGCAAGCAGCCTCTGCCGACGGGATCGCTGTTGTTGCTGGGGGATCCGCGCGAGAATCCGTTGGCGGCAGAAGCATGGCGGTCTTGCGGTGACCATGTGCGTTTCTTAGACAGCGGATTTTCCGTGGCGGGTAAGACCTATGAAGGTGCCGGTATGGCGCTACTGGTATCCTGTCGGCGTAGCGACCAGCCCGGGAGTGTGGTGACGCTGCTTTACGGAGTGACGCCCCAGGCGCTGGGACGTATGGGTAGGCTCTTGTTTTTTTACGGATGGCAGAGTTATGTGGTCTTTCAGGAAGGCGCCGTGGTTGCACGGGGAGATTGGGAGGATAGGATGAGTACAGAGGTGCGAATTGAAACACGTTAAGACGGTGATGATCGGAATGTTGGGGCTCGCGCTGGTCGCCGCTTCAACGGTGTCGGCGGGAGCGGCCGAGCCGAAGCCTGCGCAGCCACCGGCGAAAGTGTCTGCCTCGGCCGAGCGGCATCTGACGAATATCCGGCAACTCACATTCGGCCGACAAAATGCCGAGGCCTATTTCTCATTCAGCGGGGATAAACTGATCTTTCAGTCCACGAACAATTGGATGAAAGACACGTTTGCTGCGGCTATGCATCCGTCCGATATCCCCCTCGGCTGTTATCAAATGTACGTGATGGATCTCGGGAGCGAAAAGATTCGGATGGTCAGCACCGGTTCCGGGACCACGACCTGCGGCTATTTCTTCCCCGGCGATCGGCGTGTGTTGTACTCGTCCACCCATCTGCGAGGTCCCAACTGTCCTCCGAAGCCGAAGCGTGACGGTGGGGCCTATCGCTGGGCGTTGGATGACTACGATCTCTTTTCCGTGAGGATCGACGGGTTGGACCCCCAACGTTTGACGAACACGCCGGGGTACGATGCCGAGGCCACGGTCTCTCCCAACGGCAAGACGATCGTCTGGACCTCCATGCGCGACGGGGATCTGGACATCTACGCCATGGATCTGGATGGGACCCACCCCCGTCGACTGACGCAAGAGATTGGCTACGACGGTGGCGCGTTTTTCTCTCCCGACAGCAAGCGGATTGTGTATCGCGCGCAACATCCGAGCAATCAGGAAGAGCTGGATCAGTACAAGGCGCTGCTCGCTCAAAATCTTGTGGAGCCCGGGCGGCTTGAAATTTTCATCATGAATGCCGACGGATCGAATAAGCAGCAGGTGACGAATAACGGCGCTTCAAACTTTTCGCCCTTTTTCCATCCCGACGGCCATCGGGTGATTTTTGCGTCGAATGTGGAGACGCGGAACGCAGCGGGGCGACCGGAGTTTCACCTCTACCTCGTCACCGAGGACGGTTCCGGACAGGAGCGGTTGACCTTCGATGGACAGTTCAACAGCTTTCCCATGTTCTCGCCGGACGGGAAGATGCTTGTCTGGGTATCTGACCGGCATGCGAAAGAGCCCGGAGAGTTTAATGTGTTTCTCGCCGATTGGGTTCCATGATCGAACCAGGTGACGGGTCGGCTGCGCCGCAACCGGCGCAGCCTGAACCACCACCGGCCTGCCCGCCGATGCCGGCGGTCGTGCTCTCCGTGGCCGCCTTGCTTGGTTCGTTTGCCGCTCTGTTTCACATCGATATTCCCATCCTCTGGTTTCTCCGGTCGCACAATCTGTCGGCGCTCCAATCGCTTGGGGATCTGGGCGAGAAGCTCGGCAACGGCGGGACCCTCGTCACCATCAGTGGGCTCCTCTTAGCGGCCGGGTATGTTCTGAAGCGCCGCGCACTCATGCGGGTGGCCTTGGATAGTCTCCTGGCGCACGGGGTGGTGGCGATTTTGGTGAACGGTCTGAAGCACATCATCGGACGACCGAGGCCCAGACTGACTCATTCGGGAGGGTGGCAATGGTGGCCATCGCTGGATTCGGGGCTGGATTCGTTTCCGTCCGGCCATACTTCTGCTACTGTGGCCGTGGTGACGGTGTTGGCGCGGGCATTGCCCCGGTTCCGATGGCTGCCGTTTGCCCTGGCCGCGTGGGTTGCGGCCAGCCGGGTTTGGCGGGGCTCCCATTTCCCGGGTGACGTAGTGGCCGGCATGGTGTTGGGGTTTGTGGTGGGCTCGATCTTCAATGGCCCGCTGCGTTGGTGGGGACGGTCCTGTGCGCAGGCGCTCGTCCGCATCGCTCCGGTGGTCTTGTCGCTGACAGGTCTCTTCTGGGTGCTCACGCACCGTATCGTCGACCCGCTGACCGATCACATCCTGCTTGCATCCGGAATAATGTTGCTGGCTGGAGGTGTGGCGTTGCGAATGGCAGGACGTCGGAATCCGGCCGGTGACGGCAATGTCACGAGAGTCGCAGCGGCAGAAAGTCTGGTCGGATTGGGGTTAGGTGTCGTGACCGGCGCACCGGTCGTGATCGGGTTGGCCGGCCTGGTGTGCTTCGCACGATGGAACGGGAGAGTCGACTGCGCGGATCGGTGCTCGGTCGCGCCGCCTTCCTCCTCACGGCACATCCTTTATGTGGCAGGACTCATGGCTGCTGTGGTCGTGATCCAGGCGTGTAAAGGGCTCGTGCCGTTGCAGTAGGGAATGGGTCAGTGCCCTGGAATGCGAACCGGCGGCTGCTCCGCCTCTTCCGGCACATGGATCAGCGATTGGTTGGCCAGCAGGATGTAGCCGTATCGTTCGAGCAGAACCGGGTAGTCCATGGTTTCGAACGGCAGCCTGTTTCGAAGCGCCGCCGGGAGGAGAATCATTGTGCGTCCCGGCTGTGTCAGATAGGGCTTGATGTTCGCCTCCTCATTTTTCGGGACGACAATGGCTTTCCGCTTCGCATAGAACACCAAGGAGGGGCGTGGTTGCCCGTAGAGGATCAACCGATCGTTGGGCCCGAGATTGACGCCTGCGACCTCGGCGAGTTGCTGGGGCGGTTCGATCACAAAGTGGTGCACCAGTGGGAAGATCAACTGTGTGGTCGCGAGGACGACGAGAGCCAGCGATCCGCCGGCGACCCAGAACACGGCCGGTCGTCTCGTTTCGCTGAATCCGAAGTAGGCGATGAGACCCATGCCCACCAGAAAGATGGAGGCGACGGTATAGGGGCCCGGTCCGAGTGTCACCTGCCCCGCAAGGGGGAATTCATCGATCAGCTTTCCTGCGAACTTGGCATAGATGGGCGGCAATAAAGCAAAGGCCAAAGCCAGGAGGGAGCCCACCGCGGTGATGGTGTGGATCGCAGCGCGCAGCCCGGGAGTGGCCTGATCGGTCACGCAGCGGTTCCAGTAGGACGCCGTCAAGATCGCCGCCGCAGGAAACAAAGGACCGATGTAATGTGGCAACCGGGTTGAGGACAGGCTGAAAAAGACCAATCCGCCCAGCACCCAGACAGCGGTGAACCATTCGAGCGCATAAGGCGAGGGCTGGACATCCGAAACTGAGTTCCGAAGGGGAGGCAGTGCGCCGGATTGTTTCGAGTCCTTCCAGCTGCGATAGGCCTGGTACCAGGCGAAGGGCAGCAGGCCGCTCCAGGGGAAAAATCCAAGCAGGAACACGGGGAGATAAAAGACCAGCGTCCCGCCGTGCCCTTCCATGGTGCCGAAGAACCGGCCGATCGTGTCGCCCTGCGCCGAGGTCGTATATCGCTGTCCATGGATATTCAGCATCATCAAGTACCAGGGTAACGCCAGGAGCAGAAACAGTACGAGGCCGGGAATGGGAAACCCCTGACGCCAAAAGAGTGACCAGGAGCGGGTGAGCCACAGGTACAACCCCACGGCCAGCATGGGAATGAGAAAACCGATCGGGCCCTTCGTCAGGGTTGCGAGCGCCATGCCGATGTAGAAGAACCACAGGTAGTGGCGTTCGCGGCCTTCCCCATATAAACCCAGCCAGAAGCCGTAGAGGGACAGGGTCGTAAAGAAGATCAGCACGCTGTCGGTGAGCGCCATCCGGCTGAGGCCGATGATTTCCAGGTTTAGTAACAGCATGGCCGCGCCGAAGAGGCCCACCACCGGCCCCCGGCAGCGTGTCAGAAAGAGATATTGGAGCAGGATCAATCCGACGCCGAAGAGGGCCGACGGGAATCGTGCGGCGAATTCGTTCACCCCGAAGGCGTGATACGAGAGCGTCATCAGCCAGTAGACGAAGACCGGTTTGGCGAAGCGCGGTTCGTAATTGAAGGTGGGGCTGATGTAGTTGCCCGTTTCGTACATCTCGCGGCCGGCTTCGGCGTTGCGCCCTTCATCTCGATCGGTCAACCCGAGCGCGCCGAGACCAACGAAAAAGAGCACGGCGGCGAGCGCCAGCAAGAGGATGAGCGCCAGCGGTTGGACCGATCGGTCGGCCTGCGCCGGCGTCTGCGAGGACGGGTGCTGTCCGTTCATGTGAAGTTCCATTAGGATTTGGTCGCCGGAGATGCCGAGCCGGACTCGGCTTGGCTGGGACGGTGAATCAGCATGAGGTTGCGGAGATAGACGATACTGCCGATGCTCTGTCCGGCGATGAACACCGGATCCTGCCGATAGATCGCATAGGCCAACGTAATCAGCCCGCCGATCATACTCATGTACCAGAAGGCGGTCGGCACGCGACTTTCCGCATGACGCTCGGAGGCGATCCACTGGACGACCCAGCGCATAAAGAAGATCCCCTGCCCCAGGAATCCGATAATCAGCCAGATGGTGTCGAGTGTCATAATCGTGTGGGGGCCGATGGCGAAGGCGAGGATGTCGTCGCGGCGGTCCGATATTGATAGCGCAAGCAACGGTGCTGCATCCATCGCACGGCCACCAGGTCGTAGAGGCCTTTGAAGAGGCGGTTGCCCACGCCGTATTTCGAGGTGCCCCGGGTGCGTGGATAGTGGCGCACCGGTACCTCGGTCACGGTGAACCCATGCATCAAGGCGAGGGCGGGAAAGAACCGGTGCATGCCCTCGAAGAGTTGCATTTTTTCCACCACCGCGCGGCGAAACAGCTTGAGCGAGCACCCGGTGTCGTGTACGCGATCACCGGTGACGGCGCTGCGGACGCTGTTGGCAATACGGGAGGAAATCTTGCGTGTGAGGTTGTCGTGGCGATCTTTGCGCCAGCCGCAGACGAGGTCGAAGGTCTTGATGTGCGGAAGCAGCGTGGCGATATCCGCCGGATCGTTTTGCAGGTCGCCGTCGATGGTCATCACCAGTTCCCCTGTCGACCGCTTGAATCCGGCATCGAAGGCCGCCGACTGGCCGTAGTTCCGGTCGAAGTGAAACACTTTTACTGTGAGGTATCGGGCGACCAGACTGTCGAGAACCTCCGAACTGCCGTCCGAACTGCCGTCGTCGATGAAGATCAACTCGAATGGGGCCGATCGTGACTCCTCCCGGGCGTCCAAGACCTTCACGAGCTGTTCTGTCAAGGGCACCAGATTGTCGCGCTCATCCTTGATAGGGATGACTACGGAGGCCCATGGGCGGGTCACAGTCATGGAGCGGGAACAGTTCCTTCACGCAGCGGTTTGTCGGTGTGCACGGCGCCCATTCTACAAAACGCATGGAGGGGTGGTCAAACGGTTCCGTCCAGGGTTCCGTCTCAGGATGTGTGGCCGCGCTCACGAGTCGAGTGAGATCCGACGGTCAACGAAGGCAGAGAAGTTCGGATCGTTGGACAGGAAGATGACCGACCAGGGTTCGTCTTTGGCGCAGAGGCGGCGAAGCAGCACCTCCCGCGTGGCGGGCAGCATGTTGTGGAGCGTGCCGTCGAAGATCAGTAGTTGCGGCCGTATCACAATCGCGCGGGCCACGAGGAGCCGCAGGATCTGACTCATGGAGAGATTGGTTTCCAGGCTGGACACGCGGGTGTTCAGGCCCTGCGGCAGCGCATCGATGTCGTGATCCAGTTCCACAAACCGGAGCGCCCATTGGAGGTCTTGATAGTCGATCGTGGGCCGGCCAAGTGTGATGTTGTCTTCCAGCGTGCCGTCCAGCAGTGTGGGATGGGAATCGAGGACGAGTCCGCGAACCCGACTGATCGAATCGCGTTTCACCTCTACCAGATTCATATCGTTGTACCGGACGAAGCCGGCAGCCGGCGGGTGCAATCCAGCCAGGACCTTGGCTAGAGCGGTCTTCGCGTTGTTCGTGCTGCAGAGGACGGCCACCTTCTCCCCCGGGGCGACATCGAGGGACACGTTCTGAAAGGTCGGTGCGCCATCCGGGCCGGTATACGAGAGGTTCCGGCACGTCAGACGGATGCCGACGGCTCCAAACTGTGCCGCCGGCACGTCTTCCTTCGCGCCGTCCTCTTCTGTGGGCAGGGAGAACACCGCGGCCATCTCTCGACAGGACACGAAGGTGAAAAACATCGCGACCATTCGCCGGGCCAAGGTATCCATGTTGACCAGAAGGTTGCCGACCAACACCTCGGCGGCGGCGAATTGCCCCACGGTGAGTTGTCCGTCCACCACGAGGAGTCCGGCGGTGATCAGTAGCCCGCTGTGGCCGACGACTTGCCAGAGGGCCGCGGCCTTGTATTGCCGGCCCGTGAGCGTGTCGGATCGGCGCTGTCGAATTCTGGCATAGACGCGGGTTAGTGCATCGGTTCGTTCAAGCAGATACGGGCTGTCGCCGGCGGCCCGCAGATGGGGGAGATTGTGCGCGATGTTCTGAATCCACCCGAAAATGTCGTAGTGGAGCCGGGACATTTCCAGGGTGATGAAGAAGCCGCCGCGCCCGAAAAGGGTCAGTAATCCCACAAAGCCAAGGATCAGCAACAGAATGTAGAGGAGAAAGAAGGGGTGAAACAGGATCAGCATGGTCACCCCGATGGTACCGACCACGGCGACATTGAACAGATCCGCCACCATGGCCACCAATGCCCGGGTCAGCAGGTCGGCCTCCATGAACCGATAGGCCTGCGGCGTGGCGAAGGTATCGTCGCGGAGGCGGGGGAGGAGACGCGTAAATCCGATCGCAATGCGGGTGTAGATCCGCTGTTGCAGCGTTTCGACGGCGCGGGCTTGCAGCACACGGAATGCCGCGACCCCGGTCAGGGAACTGGCGACGAACAGCGCCAGCGTAAAGATCATGCGGGGTTCCATCGCAAAGGAGAACGTGCTGACGAGCTCCTGGACGGCGATGGGAACACAGAGCAGGAAGAACCCGATGGCCACCGCATACGAGGCGATGATGCCCAGGATCGATCGCTCGAGCTTCAGCAGGGTGCTCAGGTGCGCGAAGATATCGCGGAGGACCTTGGTCAGCTGATACTGGGGATAGGTCGGGATTGTTGTGGGGCGCTGGTTCAAAGCAACTCCTACCGCGTTGGGCGCTGGTAGGAGTTATCAGCCGAAGGCGAGGATCGCGACCGGCGGTTCTCGGTGAACTCCATCACCTGGGGATTTTTAGGACTGTGCGAAGTCTAGACCGAGACTCTGTAGTTCGTCAACACATCGCCCGATTCCCGGCCTCATGTTCGTTGGCTTGGCGTGAGCTAAGCCGCCAGCTGACCAGTCCATTGTCGGTGGTATACGGCGCCGGCGGAGTGTTTCCGCATCCGATCAGCGGAGAAAGAGGGACTTGAAAATCAGGGCGGTGCCGGACAAAAAGAGGAATGCGGCGAAGGTGGTGCGGTAACGTTCGGTGCTCATCTTGTTATAGAGCAGCAGTTCGGTAGCCAGGAACATGCTTACGCCCACCGCCATATAGAGTACGGTGGCGGACGTAGCAATGGCAGAAGGACCGAGGGAGATGCCCAACGTGACGAGTTGAAACAGCGCGAAGGTCCCGTAGGACACGGCAGTCGTGGCGCGGGTCTGATCTTTGTCGTACGGTTTACTGTGGATGATGGCCGTCAACAGCGAGCCCCCCAGATTGGTCAGGCCGTGCACAATGCCCATCACGATGAAATAGGTGCGCTCATATCGCACCAGCGACTCGATCAACCGATTAAATGGCGCATAGACGCTCTTGAGCGCCGCGACGATCAAGAAGAGTCCGACAATGCTGCCGATGTTCAGTTTGAGTTTTGTGACCAGTAGGAGACACAGCACCACGCAGGGAATCGACAGGGTGAGCACTTGCCGGTAGAACGGCGCCTGGACGTGCCGGTAGTCCTTGCTGACTTGTAGCAGGTTGATGGTCAGCGAGATCGGGAGGAGGATGGTCAGGGCGGTGATGAAATCGTAGCCGAGCACGAGCAGAATCGGGGTCCCGAACAACAGCACTCCCACGCCAAAGAGAGATTGGATGGTGGCCGTCAGGAGGATGGTCGCAAGAATGTCCCACTGCACGGCGATGAGGCTCCTCTCGGGCTGCACGCGTCCACGACCGATAGGTTCTCGATTCCCGGTTCGGTAGCACGGTATAGCCCAGCGTTGGAGCGGGCGTCAATCAGTCCACAGGCGGGGCGTAGGTTACCGGCTCCCGGCAGGGGCTCCCGAGTCCGTCGAGGCGGTGATGGTGAAGCGCATGGTACCCATCAGGCTCATGTCGTTGATCTGTTCACCGGCATGGATTTCCACCTTATACCGTCCTGGTTTCCAGCCACCTTCTGCCGGGAACAGCTTCAGGTAGCCGGTTTGGTCCTCCAAGGCGATGTACATCGCATCGTCAGCGACCACGGTTCGCCCGTCTAACCCTGCCACTTCCTCTGGGTAGCAGCGCCCAAATACTTGAAACGATTGGTAATGCTGATGGAGTTCGAAGACGATGAAAACCGGTTTGGGACCGGCGGGGAATTGTTCGGCCGGTCTGACGGGGACAATTTCATGGGTCCGTTGCAATCCGAGCTCCTCATCAAACCCTTCGGCGAGCACGATATGGCGAAACATGCCTTCGGGCGGGGCGTCGAAGTTATAAGGCTTCGCGCTCTCGGTGCGGTTCTGGAAATCCGGAATCGGCACATTGCGGGTAAGCGGAAGATCTTCGGCCCAGAGCAGGGAGCCGGAGAGAAGGAAGACGGGACAGCAGAACCAGAGCAACTGCCTCATCCTGACTTGGTACACTCCGTCCAGCCGGCCTGTCAAGGAACGGGTGTGCGCTGGGTCTCTGGCTGGACGGTCCGTCCGGTGAGACGGAGGTCTGAGCGGCGAGGCAGGGGCGATGAATCGTGCGGGGTAGGTTGCGGGTGAAAATTGCTTCCTGTTAGACTTTCCTCCTTTCTACAGGGGGACAGACATGGAACAGCACCTCGTGACGCAGGTAGAGGATCCCGACGCGCTGCCGCAGCCGCTTGGGGAGTATAAGCCGGTTGATTACTGGCAGGCCCATATCAATACCCTGTTCTATCAATTGCGAGGCGACCAGCAACGCAGCTTCTACCAGACATTCACCTCGGCTGATTATCGATTGGCGCATGCGTTGGCCGCCGACTACTTCGAGCAGGTGACCAAACGCGACAAGAAAGTCGCCGCAAAACAGCTGACGCCGAATGGCCCCGGTTCGAATCCGCTCTCCGACGCCACTCCTCAAGCTCAGTTGACGGTCATGGAATGGGGGCCGGGAAACGGGAATCTGGCCGCATGTTTTCTCAGCCATCTGCAGCGGCTCGACAAGGACGGGCGGGTGTATCCACGAGTCCGGTATCTGCTGGTCGATTCTCAGGCCCATGCGTTGGAGCGGGCGCGTGCCCATCCTGATCTGGCTCCCCACCTTGCGAAGGTGGAGTCGCTGTGTGCCGAGGTCGAGCACTTGGCGACTATCGCCGACGGCACCGTCGATCGAATCTTCTGTAACGAACTCTGGAACGAATTGGCGACCAAGCTTATGGTTAAGAAGGGGGGCGAGTTCGAGGAAGAACACCTCCGTCCGAACCTCAATGAGCGTAAGGCGGCGGCCATTGCCGATTGGTCTGGATTTGTCCGTGCCTTTGAAGGCAAAGATATCGAGCGACTCAAGCAGTTTCCGCCCTTTCTGGACGACCTGATCTGGGAGCGCGAATACCACAAGGTGGACTGGAAAGACGTTCCCTTTCGCAAGACGATCACCGAGTTCATGAAGGCCATCGACGATGAGGTGTTGGTGCCGGTCAATCTCGGCGCGTTTGCATCCCTGAAGGAAGCGAAACGGGTGTTGGCCCCGGATGCCGTGGGGTTCAGCAGCTTCGATGCCGGGACGGCGGATATGGAAGTCCTCAATGACCCGGACAAGCCCTGCTATGGCCAGTTCGGTGGCCAGTACAGCTTCATGGTGAACCTGGCCCTGATTCAGGCCGTGGCCAAGCATCTGGGGCTGAACGCGGTCGCGATTGAAACACAGCGCGAATTCGTCGGGAGCCGGCTGGGGACGAATGTGATGACGCTGATGGACTTGCTGGCTTGCCACCCGATGGTCGGCTCAAAGGTGCAGCCCTGGGAACTGGATCGCCTCACGGTCAAGACCATCCGCACGTTGAACGAGACCTATGAGAGTCCCTATCAACGCAAGATCGAGTTCCCGTTGCGCAGTGAGATGCCGGCCGAGGAGCGCGATGCGGCGCAGGGTATTCTGCTCTCGCTCAAACCGAACGGGATCCCCGATACGATCGCCTATGTCACCGAAGAAGAATTAAGCCAGGCACAACCGGAGTTGGAGCATCTGGGCTATGAACGCGAGGCGGTGTTGATGGCGCTCGGGGCGCCTCCCAGCCCTGTCGAGTACTATCACTTTGCCTGTCGTCCGTGAGCCGTGCCGGGTCGTGCGGCAGGACGGGCCTACCAGGTAGTGTCTGTGGGAGAAAGAGCTTGACTAATTAATTCCATTTCTATAGCCTTTCCCGCGATTTCGAAGAAAAGACCCGTCTCCCCTCCGTGCATCGCGAACATTCAATCGGGATGGGGTCACGCAGACACGATCATCTGAGACGACGTTCCTCACGATACGGTTTTGCGGTCGCGAGTGCGTGAACATACGTCGTGCGAATAATCGCACAGCTGTAACAAGGAGCATACAGTACCATGTTTGGTTCGTTTGGCTGGATGGAGCTGTTGCTGATTCTCATCATCGTCCTGATCATCTTCGGTGCGGGGAAAATTCCCCAGCTCGGTGAGGGATTAGGTAAAGCAATCAAAGGGTTCAAGAAATCGGTCCACGAAGCGGATGCCATTGATGTGACGGCCACCGAGGCGGAACCTGCCCCGGCTCAGCCGTCGGCACAGATCCAGCAAACCGGACAGCCGGCCACACCGCCGCCTGCCCAGCAGGCCGGTGCGGCTCCACCGCCACGGACGACGCAGGGGTAACTTGCGAAACTGAGGATGCAGACCGAATGACGGCGAGGTGATCTCGGAGTTCCGCCGCCCCGGTCTTCAGTACACCCCCCTCAGTATGGAACACCATGTTCGGTCTTGGCGCTGGTGAAATTCTCATAATCCTGGTCATTGCGTTCCTGCTCTTCGGGCCCAAGCAGTTGCCTGAGATCGGGCGTCAGGTGGGCAAGGCCGTGAAAGGATTTAAAGAAACGGCGGACGATCTGAAGAAGACTGTTGAGCCGGAGCTCAACATGATTCAGCAGGAAATGAAAATGGTGGAGCAGGATTTTGAGTCGTCGATGAAGGAAGCGGAAGAACAGATTAACCACGCAACATCGGGCGTAGAGCACGGGGCAGAGGAATCGGGTTTGCCCAAGCAGGCCTAATACCATTTCATATCCGCTCTACGGCTGTGAAGGGAGGTGACCACAGCAACAATACAAGACCTTACGGTGTGAGGAGCTCGTTTCAGGAGTGAAGCGAGGATCGGGACCGAATGGTGGGCACCATTCAGGTTCGAGCGTCCCGACATCACACACAAAGTAGGCTTTGTAGTGCAATAGCGGTTGGATGTATAGGCGGCACCCGGCGTGAGTGGGTACACAACGGGTTGCCATCCAATTCACAGGAGGAACGCTATGAAACGCATCCATGGACGGACCAGATGGGGCCGGTTGGCTGCCATCTTCGGCGCTGCGGCAGTGACGGCTCTGCAGTGTCTGACAGTCCCGGCCTTTGCCGGATTCGAACTTCCCCCGGGCGAACGTATCACCAACCTTCCCGCAATTCCTCGTAACATGCCGCAAAAGGAAGCGTACGAACTGTACGATCCGGTCATCGGCCGGAATTTCGACATCAAGAATTTGTGGATGCGCGCCGACCTGCGTGTGCGGCCTGAAATGCGAAACAATGCCTGCTTCGGCTTGGCTCAAGGAGCCGGCGGAACATGTAACTCTTTCGGAACCCGCGGAACCGCAGCCGGCGGCGGCAACAAGGGCAATGACATGTTCGTGCAGCAATGGATGCGCTTGGGCATCGGGTACGACCTCTCTCCCGATGTGAATTTCTACGTGGAAATTATCGACAGCGCGACCTGGGGCGGAAATGGCAGTGCGACCAACGCGGGGAACGGTGGTGATCCGCTGAACCATAATGGTGGGGCTATACAGGGAGCCAACACTAATGGAAACGGCGGCCGTTTGGGCGTCCGTGCGGCCTATATGTTGATCAGGAATCTGGCCGATGTGCAGGGTCTGAGCGTGAAGATCGGTCGGCAGTATGTCGTGTTCGGTAACCACTCTCTGTTCGGTCACTTCGATTGGGCCAACACCGGTTATTCACATGACGGTGTGATGTTTGCCTACCAGACGAAGAGCTGGGACAGCTATTTCGGCTGGTTCCGTAACTCAGAAAGTGACCTCGGTCAGGCAGCTGCAGTCGGGAGCGGCGCGCCCAATATCGCCGGCAGCGGAGCTCAGGATGCAAACCGCGATGCTGACATGTTCATTTTCTACAACCAGATCAAAATGGTGCCTGGAATGGTCATCGAGCCGTTCTATGTCTTGTACCAGAATCGGTATGGTTCAGCGGACTTTGCGGGGCAGGGACTTGGTACTGCGAAGCACTCCAACCAGACCCGGCACATGATCGGAAACCGGATCGAAATGCGCAAAGGCGGATTCGATTTCAGCAACGAAATCGCCTATCAGTTCGGCCAGATGGGTCAGGCTGGGGCTTGCGTGGGTGAACAGAAGTGTTTGCACATCAATGCCTGGGCGACCAGAAACTGGATCGGCTACACGTTCTATGACACGGCGTGGAAGACCCGAATCGCATTCAACCTCGATTACGCCTCTGGCGACAGCCGGAACAACACCTGCGGCGCGACGGCTGGTTCTTGTAAGACAGCGAATACCTTTGAGAACTTCTTCCCGACGAACCACATCCACATGGGCTACATGGATGTGCAAGCGTGGAAGAACATGCTGTCACCATCTGTCAACTTGCAGGCTCGTCCTACCGCACGTGACCATATCGAATTGTGGTACACGAACCTGAACCTCGCCAACTCCAAGGATTGTTGGTATCGAGCCGCTCAGGGTTGCTACGTCTTCTCGAACGCCAACAATACCAAGACGCACATCGGCGACGAAATCGACGTCAGCTACACCAGAATGTTTGCCGACGGCAAAGTCGCGCTGCAGACCACCTACGGCACGATTTTCAGCGGCGGCTATTTGACCAGCACCCTGAACCAGACGCAAAATCAGCACTGGGCCTACATGTCGCTCTGGATGAACTTCTAGGAAGAAGCGATCAGCTTACAGCTTTCAGCTGACAGCGTCCTTGCTGATCGCTGATGGCTTTAGTCAAAGGAGATCATGATGAAAAAACTCATGTTCGTAACGCTGGGCGTCGCAGCGTTGGCGATCGGCAGCCAGCCGGTCACCGCGCAGGCTCAGGTCGCGGATGCGATTCAGGCAGTGAACGATGCCATCGTCGAGTTGACCGATGCGCCGGGCCTCGGCAAGCGCACGACCGTCGACTTGGCAAAGCGATGGGGAGCCGACCGGTCCGTCATCGACAGTGCCACGGCAAAACTGCAGGACGGACTCAGCAAGGCCCAGTCAGGCGGAGCCGGGGCCGATGCCATGCGTCAGTTGAAGCTGGCGGTGGATTACGGCAAGGCTCGCTTGCACAAAGAAGCCCGCTTGTCCGCACAGGGTGCCCTGCGGCATCTGTGTGTGGCGAATCAGGATCAAGGTCCCGGATGCGACACGGTGCCGAAGTTCGGCAGCTATACCGCTCCGTAGGGTGAATCGACCGACAGAGTGCGAGGCGTGAGGGAGATCCCCTGCCTGTCTCGAAGCGTGAAGCCCCGCCGGGTGATCCCCGGCGGGGCTTCTTTTTTCCCGCGCCGGTGGTCAGCGGGTTGGGGTGAGAGCGTCGGCTTGCCCGCAGTCAGTCGATCGCCTTATACTCGGCCACTCGTCATCTTCATCATTGTTCCTGCGTTTCTTTCCTTACCGTGGACGATCTGAGTACACAGCTAAGCCAGACATTCGGGTTCTCGGCCTTCCGTGCGGGTCAGCGCGAAGTCATGGAGGCCGTGTTGACCCGTCGCGATGCCATGGCGGTTATGCCGACAGGCCAGGGCAAGTCGCTCTGTTACCAGCTTCCCGCCACCCTGTTGCCAGGGGTGACCCTGGTGATTTCTCCGCTCATCGCGTTAATGCAGGATCAAGTCACTGGTTTGAAGGCGCGGGGGATTGCCGCGGCGGCGTTCCACTCCGGGCTTTCCGAGCAGGAGCGGGATCGAGTGGTATTGGATCTCAAGCTGCGCCGGGTACAGTTGCTCTATCTCGCTCCGGAACGGATGCAGCACGAGCGGTTTCTCCGGTTGCTCCGCTCGCTGTGGGTGTCGTTACTCGTCGTCGACGAAGCGCATTGTATTTCCCAGTGGGGGCACGATTTCCGCCCTGACTATCTGAACATCGGCCGGTTGCGCAGGGAACTCGAGAATCCCCCTTGCCTGGCCTTGACGGCCACGGCGACCGCGCGTGTGCAGGCAGATTTATGCGATCGACTGTCGCTCCAGGATCCGCTTCGCCTGGTGACCGGCTTTCGACGGCCTAACCTCGCGCTGTCCGTTCGCCTCTGCCGCTCCCGCCAGGAAAAGCTCGCGATATTGGATCGTTCGGTGCGTGAATACGAAACGGGCACCATTCTGGTCTATTGCGCCACGCGCCGAGCGGTGGAGGAGGTGGCGGCCTGCCTGGGGGCGTCGCAGTCGTCGGTCGGATATTATCACGCCGGTTTGTCGGATGAAGAGCGACGGAAGGTGCATGACGAGTTTCGGGTTGGAACGGTGAGGATTTTGGCGGCGACCAATGCGTTCGGCATGGGGATCGATAAGTCGGATGTCCGACTGGTGGTGCATTTCGATATTCCGGGAAGCCTGGAGGCCTACTATCAGGAAGTGGGCCGGGCGGGGCGCGATGGCCGACCTGCCGCCTGTCTGCTGCTGTTTCACGAACGGGATGTGGCCACCCAGGAATACTTCATTCAGCAAGCGTCGAAAGAATCCGGCAGTTCAGCACGCGCCGATCGCATGAAGACATTGCTTCAAGACTTGCTGGAATACGTGTCGGTGCCGACCTGCCGGCAACTCGCCATTCTCGACTACTTCAGTGACGAGGCCGAACGGGCCCTTGGGCCCTGTGGGCTGTGTGATCGTTGCGTGGTGACGTCACAGCCTAGTGCGCACGTTGTCGGTGATGAGGCCACCTGCGCGAAGGCTGTCCTGGCGGCGGTCTCCTGGTGTAGGGGCCGATTCGGTGTGAGCCGCATCGTCGACATGCTCCGCGGGAGTCGATCGAAGGCGCTGCTCACCTATGGGGCCGAAGAGTGTCCGGGGTATGGGGGCTATCACGCATGGTCGAAGACGGCGTTGACTCGTCTGGTGAAAGCCCTGATCGATGCGGGATATCTGCAGGTCGAGGGACTGGAGTATCCCACGCTCGACCTCACGCGGAAGGGACAGGAGGCGTTGAAAGGAATCAGTCCTCTGTTAATGAGCGAGCAGGTTGAGGATCCGGCAGCGTCGTCGATAAAGTCACAAGCGAGTGAGCGGGGCAGCTCGATGGCGCCTATTCACACTGCCTCCGTTGACCCACAGCTCTTTGAGCGGCTCCGCCAGTTGCGGAGAGAGCTGGCTGAGGAAGAGGGGGTCGCACCGTTTGTTATTTTTCATGACAAGACCCTTCGGAATATCGTCGGTTACAAACCCGTGACGCTTGCCGCCCTGCTGGAGATTCCCGGGATCGGCGAGGTCAAGGTGGAGCGGTATGGCCGCCGAGTGCTTGGCGTGGTGAACGAGGCCTGTGACTAAGCCGTCGTCTCGTTATTGTCTTGCGACCTTCCGATGCCATTTTGCCGGAGAAGAATGATTTAGTAGCCGTGTGGCTATTATTCGCGCAAGTTCCCTGCCTTTCGAAATTGCTCCTGCAGTTCGGCATACGTGTTCGTCACCGGAAACTGAGGGAATTCTTTCGGGAGATGGCTGGGCGGGCGGAAAAAGAATCCGGCGTGAGCCTCTCCCAGCATGGCAGTGTCGTTGTAGGCGTCCCCTGCCGCCATGACACGAAAATTCAGATTTTTCAACGCGGCCACCGCATGTTTTTTCTGGTTCGGCTGGCGGAGTTTATAGTTGACGATCTTGCCGGTCGGCCCAATCTCCAGTTGATTGCAGAAAATCGTCGGATATCCGAGCTGCCGCATCAAGGGAAGCGCGAATTCGTAAAACGTATCCGACAGAATGATGACCTGTGTCCGTTCCCGCAGCCACCCAATGAATTCGGCAGCGCCTTCCATCGGTCCCATGGCGTCAATCACGGATTGAATGTTTGCCAGGGTCAGGCCATGTTGATCCAGGATGCTCAAGCGGCGTGTCATCAGGGCATCGTAATCGGGCATCTCGCGGGTGGTAATCTTGAGCTCTTCGATCCCGGTCTTGATGGCAAAGTTCACCCAAATTTCAGGCACCAGCACGCCCTCAAGGTCCAGACACACAATCACGGGGTTCTGCATTCATCCTCCTGCGGAATCGGTGGGTGGTGAAAAGTGAACTTCTCGGTAACGGAGAGTAATAGGGTCAACCCAACGGGCTACCCTATCCCACATTCCTGCGACGAGCCGTTTCCTGACTGAGATACTGCCAGACTTTGTCCATGGCTTTCTCGAATAATTCCGTGCCGGCCCATTGGTTGGTCTGCTCTTCCTTATGCCGTCTGGCCCAATCAACGGCCAGCGGAAGCGGGATCAGCCTGGGTGCCGTTCCGGTCAGGTCTGCCCAGAGCAGGCTCAGAGCCGTACTGAGACGAACGGCGACGGGAACCGGCTGGACGGTCTGCTTGGTCATCTCCTGACATTCTGTGGCCGGCGACGTGACAGCAAGCTCCCGGCAGGCTGCCGGCCGATCGGCGTAAATGCTGCAGGTTTCGTTGTCGAGAAAGGGGCAGGGCATACGAAGCGCATAGTAGGCCCGGTTCAACGGCTCGATCGCCTCGTCATTCAGCGGCTCAGAAGAATCGGCCAGCGAAGAGAGTTGTTTCAGGATACCGGCGCGAGCCAGTTGTTGCTGGGCCAGGTCGAGTTTGGCCAGCAGGCGATTCCGTTCATTCTGGTCCAGTTGGTCGATGGCATTGGTGAGAGCAAAGGCCTCCGGCACCGATATCGGCACGAGCATCCGGCAGCAGGCGGCGCAGCCCTTTTCGCACGAAATCCTTTGGCCTGCTTCGAGTAATCGGCGTTGTTCCAGCACCTGGGCTTCTCCTCCGAGACTGCGCATGAGCGGGAGAATCGCGGTGATCGGTACGAAGCCCGCCGGCACGCCTACGGCAGTGCTGATTTCTCCGCTTGGAGTCTGTAGCGAGATTTCAAAGTGTTCAGCAGCAGGGTGGTTACTCACGGGTACCCATCTTTCAGTTCGAATGGGAGTCAGCAGCGGGATGGCATTCGAGCCATGCTGCGCAGCCGCTATCATAGAGAACCTCAGAATCAGTGGTCAACCAAAGCCTCTTCGCCCTGAGTCTTGCCCCGGGAGGACCGTTGCGGCTACTCTGTCGTCGATGCGCTTGTCCGGCCATATCATTGGATTGTTGAAAGAATACATGCGGGATCTTGTCGAGCAAGCGCGGCAGGAGTCGCAGGCACAGGAGGCCTTCGGCTTCTCGGCACCTCCTTACCAGCCGGATCATGCCATTGCCGATTTATTGGCTATTCTAGATGACCGCATCGAGTCGGAAGGGGTGCAAGTCGGGCTGCCTAGTGAGTTTTTGCACGAGATGTGGCGGCGTTGCAACGAAGCGCGCAATGAGATCGCCGATCGTGTGTGGCTCGAGAGCAATCTCGGTCCCTCTGGTCTTTCCAAGGCTCGTGTTCGCGAGCTGACCTATGCCTCTGTGATTGAGTGCCTTGAGCATGAGTCTTCCGGCGAGTGATCCAGACACACGAGCGCATCCTTTCGCACAACTACCCGGTTCTGATTTGCTTGACGGTGTGGAGTCTCGGTCGGCTCGGGAGTCGTGGACCCTACAGTTTTCCCGCAAGCCAATAGACGATGATCCCTGCCACTTCATCGACGGCTTGGGAGGTGATGAGCAGGGCCTTGGCTGTGGGCAGGAAGTCAAAGAGGGTGGCCTGTTCCCAGGCTTGCCGTGGAGTGTGTTGAGATTCAAAGCCGCAGGGAAATGGGGTGACGACAAAACCTTGTTTTTCGAAGAGTCTGACTGCCCGGGGCAGGTGATAGGCTGCGGTCACCAATAGGATGCGTCCTGACCCGAGCATGGACTTGGTTTGCACGGCGTTTTCATAGGTGGTCCTGGATTGTTCCTCGGTCAGGATCGCGGATTCCGGCACACCAAGGCGAATGGCCCACCGTTTCATCTCGTGGGATTCCATCAGACCGGTTCGGAATACGGTGGCGTCGCCCCCGGTGAGTACCAGTTTCGGGGCAAGATTCTGTTTCCACAAGTCTGTGCCACAACTCGTACGCTGGCGGGAGGCATCAGAAACCTCATCGGCTGGGCGGAGTGATCCCTTCTGAAAGACGCCACCTGCCAGAACCACCACCGCATCGAACTTCGATGCGGAAGCGGGCAGGAATGATGGATACTGCGTTTCGAGCAGCGCAATGTATACGAGGGATAGTACGGGGGTGGCCGTCAGCAGCAACAGTAGCACGGTGAGGAACAAGAAGCGCCTGACCCAAGTCGTCCTTCCGGGGGACACCGGGAGGCAGGCGGTCAATAAGGCAAGTAGTCCGGCGATGAGAATCCAGGACAAGGGGTAGAGCAGGTATTTCAAGGCCTTATACACACCGAACCACATGGGCGTAAGGTCCATAGACCCTCCCGGTTAACAGGCGAAACACAGGGGATTCAGCATACACTGAGGGCGCACAGACACCAAGTGTTGAGGAGGATTCGATGGCAGACGGACGACACTATTGGTTGATGAAATCCGAACCCGAGGTCTTTTCAATCGATGATCTTGCTCGGTCACCGAAAGGAACGACTTCGTGGGATGGTGTACGGAACTACCAGGCGCGTAACTTTATGCGGGCAATGAAGGTCGGGGATCAGGTCCTCTTTTACCACAGCAACGCCAATCCTCCCGCGGTGGCGGGAGTTGCGGAAGTGGTGAAAACGGCTTACCCCGATGCCACGCAGTTCGACAAGCGGGATACGCACTACGATCCGGCCAGCAATCCGGATGAGCCACGCTGGGACATGGTCGATATCCGGTTTATTCGAAAATTCGTCGCACCGCTGTCGTTGGATCTACTGCGTGCACAGGCTGGCCTGAAGGGAATGGAATTGCTTCGAAAGGGCTCGCGACTGTCGGTTCAACCAGTGCGGGCGGCCGAGTGGAATGAAGTTATCAGGCTGGCAGAGGTACAGGCAGACAGCTAGGAAGTTCTGGGACGAACTCGATTCCGGACGGGAGGTATCCTCGGTTCAGAACAGGTCAGCTGCGAGCCTTTCCATCATCCAGATATCGATGTTGCCAATCGAGCCAGGCATGCCCCAGTTCGTGGGCGAGGATGTATCTCCGCCTTGTGACGGGCAAGCGTTTGCGGATATAGATGGTTTTGGCCTCATTGTCCCAAATCCCATCCGCATTCGAATCCTGCCGGTCCATCTCGGAGTCCGTGACCTGCCTGATCATGATGTGGTAGCCGAACGGAAGGATGACTTTGTTTGGTATTCGCACCATGCCCCCCACGGTCGTATCAATTAGGTGGCCTCAGCCAGGAATTCCTGCTTCGGAATAGCCTAACATATTTCCTTGTTGCTCTTCCTGTGTAAGTATTCAGTATTATCAGTGGCTTAGGAGATATTGCTGCTTGGCTGCTCTATTGTGGCTCGGTGGCAATTGACTAATTTTCGTTGGTGATGAGACGGCGCCGAGGATTTCAATTGAAAGATTGGATGGTGTATCATGCCTCCATGGTTGAGAAACTTCTTGCGCAAGAACTCGCGAACCCCTATCCCGCAGTCGTTCGGATCGTGGGCGTAAAGATCCGTGACCGTGGAGAGGTCAAGAAATTCGATGCCGGAGAGGCGTCGCTGGTGATGGGGGATCGGGTGCTGCTCGAAGTGGCCGGCGAGTTGAGCTACGGGGTCGTTTACGGGGCTCCTCAGGTAATGCCGTTCATTCCGCCCATGCGCGTGCTTCAGTCGATCACCAGGAAGGCGACAACGGAAGATGTGGCCACGATCGATCGGTACGAACGGTTGGCATCGGAGGGAATGAAGGCCTGCCGGGAGCAGGCGGCGGCCCTGGGACTCAGAATGAAACTTGTGGAGGTGTTCTGCTCGTTTCATCGCCGGCAGATGACCTTTGTCTATACCGCTGAGGATCGAATCGATTTTCGCGAGTTGGTTCGCTTGTTGGCGCGCCGATTCGGCGGGCGCATTGAAATGCGTCAAGTTGGGGTACGCGACGAAGCCAGTCGGTTGGGCGGGATCGATACATGCGGTCTCGTACTCTGTTGCGCCGCGTTCCTCACTGAAGTGAAACCGGTGACTGTCAAGCAGGCACGAGTGTTGGGGCTTCCTGTCGATGACCCCAAATTACTCGGTGTCTGTGGTCGTCTCAAGTGTTGCCTTTTGTTTGAGGCGATGGACAATCCCTCCTCAAAATCATCCGCTCTGATTAACCCGTCCCGTTCGCGCCTGGCGTCGTCGTAATCCACAGCAGTTCAGAAGAGTATTCCTCTCATTCGTCTCCACGGCTCCGCTCTGCCCTCACCTTTCGTATAGAAAAGGCGGTTCTTTTCGTCCGAAGGAGTATAATGGGCTGTGAGGTGATGGATGCCTCAGGTGTTGGTGCTTGGAGCCGGAAAAATCGGGTCCCTCGTGGCAGGGTTGCTGTCGGCTACCGGGCAATACCAGGTTCACTTGGCCGATCTCACGCTTGATGTCCCGAAGCGACTGGTTGACGACTTGTCGCTGTCCACTGTTACTCCCTGTGCGTTAGACGTGCGGCGACCGGATGCGGTTGCGGCATACGTCAGTTCCTACCCCTTCGATGCGGTGATCTCCAGCCTGCCGTACTTCTGCAACCCGACCGTTGCCGAGCTCGCGCGAGCCCATCAACTCCATTATTTCGACCTGACCGAAGACGTGGCCGTGACCGGTCGCGTTAAGGCGATCAGCGCGGGCGCCGATCGTGCGTTTATTCCTCAATGCGGGTTGGCGCCGGGGTTTATCAGCATCGTGACGAATGACCTTATCGGCCATTTTGAATCCATCGACAACGTGAAGATGCGTGTCGGCGCCCTGCCTGTTCATCCGAGTAATGCGCTGAAGTATTCCCTCACCTGGTCCACCGACGGGTTGATCAATGAGTATGCCAACGTCTGTATCGGCATTGAGGGGGGGAAGGAAGTCCCCCTTCAGCCGTTGGAAGGATATGAGACAATTGAATTGGACGGGCTGCTCTACGAGGCCTTCAACACGTCCGGCGGTCTAGGCACTCTCGCGGACACGTACCGCGGACGGGTCCGAACCATGAATTATAAGACCCTACGGTATCCCGGGCATTGCGAAAAAATTCAATTTCTCATGAAGGACCTCAAGCTGAATGAGGATCGGGAGACGCTCAAGCGAATCCTGGAGCGAGCGATTCCTCAGACACAGCAGGACGTAGTGTTGATCTATGCGGCTGTGACCGGCACCAGGCAGGGTGAGTTGTTCGAGGAGACCTATGTGAAAAAGGTGTATCCGCGGACGATCCTCGGGCGGCTCTGGTCGGCGATTCAGATCACGACAGCATCGTCGCTTTGTTGTATCGTCGATCTGGTGATGGCCAGGCCTTCAGTTTATCGCGGCTTCGTCACGCAGGAACACTTTCGCTTGCAGGATGTGCTGAACAATCGATTCGGGGATTGTTTCCGGGCCTGAAGGCATCATGACGATACAGGAATTGTTCAAGACCTTGGGGTTGACGCAGGAACAGCCCGGAGGAGGTCTCTCCTCCGCGACGTGGAGTCGCACCACCGACGCCGGTATCGTCGAGTCCCGTAATCCATCAACTGGAGAGCCGCTGGCACGAGTGTACGGGTGTTCCCTTGCCGATTACGATGCCCTCGTAGCCGGATCGCAGGAGGCCCAGGTCTCGTGGCGGATGGTGCCCGCGCCGAAGCGCGGCGAGGTGATCCGCCTGATAGGTCAGGCACTACGCGTGCACAAGGATGCCTTGGGTACGCTGGTGTCCTTGGAGGTGGGCAAGATCAAGGCCGAGGGTGATGGCGAAGTACAGGAGATGATCGACATGGCGGACTTCGCCGTCGGGCTGTCGCGCATGTTGTACGGGCAGACCATGCATTCAGAGCGTGCACGGCATCGGATGTATGAGCAATGGCATCCATTGGGTGTGGTGGGTGTCATTACGGCGTTTAACTTTCCTGTGGCGGTCTGGGCCTGGAATGCTTTTATCGCCGCGGTGACCGGCAACACCGTGTTGTGGAAGCCGTCACCGAAAGCTCCGCTCTGCGCAATAGCGGTTCAGCGTCTGTGCAATCGTGTGTTGGAAGAGGCCGGGTATCCCGGTGTCTTCGCGCTTTTTACGACGGACCGTGTCGAGATGGCCGAGCGGATGGTGCGGGACGAGCGGCTTCCGTTGATCTCCTTCACCGGCTCGGTGCCCGTCGGGAGGCACGTTGCGGAGGTGGTCGGACATCGGCTGGGCCGGAGTCTTCTGGAATTGAGCGGGAACAACGCCGTCATCGTGGACGAAACGGCCGATCTGGATTTAGCGACACGCGCCATCGTCTTCGGCGCGGTCGGTACGGCAGGACAGCGCTGCACCAGCACCAGGCGACTGATTGTGCATGAATCTCAGTACGAGTTGCTGGTCCCGCGACTGTTGTCGGCCTATGCGCAGGTGAAAATCGGTGATCCCCTGGAGCCGGATATGCTGATGGGGCCGCTTATCGACGGGGAGGCGGTGGCACGTTACCTGTCTGCGCTTGAAGACGTGAAGAAGGCGGGCGGTGAGGTACTATGCGGAGGATGTGTCGTGTCTCGTCCCGGACATTTTGTCGAGCCCACGATCGTGCGGGCGCAGAACCACTGGGATATCGTCCAGCGGGAAACCTTTGCGCCGATTCTCTATGTCATGACCTATCGAACGCTGGACGAGGCCATCCGGATGCACAATGCGGTTCCACAGGGACTGTCTTCCGCGCTGTTTACCAGCCATCTTCGGAACAGTGAGACCTTCTTGTCCGCGATCGGCAGCGACTGTGGCATTGCCAATGTGAACATCGGGACGTCCGGTGCGGAAATCGGCGGGGCATTCGGTGGAGAAAAGACCACGGGTGGCGGACGGGAAGCCGGTTCCGATGCCTGGAAGGCCTATATGCGCCGGCAGACCAACACGATCAATTGGGGGACTGAGTTGCCGCTGGCTCAGGGCGTGACGTTTGGGCGAGTGGAAGGAGGGAACGATGGGGCAAGAAGCTGACCTCGATGCGTTGATGGCTCGTATGACGGCCGACTTTCTGGCGCAGAATAGTGCCGGCCGGATGCTCCGCCGGGCGCTGGACGACCTCGGGGTTGGGTTTATCCCGGTGATCGACCATGTCACTATCCGGACGATGGACATTGATCGGCGCGCCGAGGAATTTCTCGCGCTGGGGTATCGGTACGATGAAACGCTTCACTATGATGATTGGTACGCCAAAGTATTCCGGCGGGCCGGGTATCCGGCGCTGTTTGTCGATCAGGCCTATCCGGACGACCGTGGCAGGACCAGCATTATTCCCCGCTGGGTTGAGAAATTCGGTGATCAGGTGTTTCACCATGTGGCGGTCCGGGTTGAAGACATCGAGCAGGCCATTCTCAAATTGAAGGCGAAGGGCGTGGTCTTTGCCGGCGAGATCGTGGGCGTCCGGGGAGGCACGTTACGTCAAATTTTTACCGCCCCTGAGATGCTGGATGGGCAACCCTTTTCCGTGCTTGAATTGGCCGAGCGGCACCAGGGTTATCAGGGATTTCTTCCTCCACAAGCCGACAGTCTCATGCGCTCGACCGTGCGAGGCCTATAGGGCCGCAGGCGTCGGCCGACCGCTGCGCTGCTGTCGCGATGTGTTGCCAGTCTCATCCCGCCGCCAAAAGAGTGCCTCGACCAGATGTGTTGAATTGCGTACAATGCGCCGTATCGACCGAACCAGGTCGAAAGTGTCTTGCATGTACGGTCTCAACAGGAGGTTCTCTTCATGGTGCGATCCAACGCGACATTACGCTTGATTCTTGCCCTGCTGGTGCTTTGTGCATTTGGAGCAGGAAGTGGTTCCGTACAAGCATCGTCGTCCGGCCATGCCCCTCATGGGATCGTGACCATTGACGGTGTCACCGTGCCGGATGTCGGGCCCTTGCCGATGGTGGTCCCGGTACCGTCCTCCAACCTCAACTACACCGCCAAAATCGAACTCGGCAAGCAGCTCTATTTTGACGGGCGACTCTCCAAAAATAACGCGATCTCCTGCGCCTTCTGCCACAACCCCGGGACTGGATTTGCGGACCCTCGCCAGACCTCCATCGGAGTCGGCGGAGGCGTCGGGGGGCGACAGTCGCCGACGGTCTACAATACGGGATTGAATCACGTTCAGTTTTGGGATGGTCGGGCACGTTCGCTTGAAGAACAGGCCATCGGGCCGATTCATAACCCTGTGGAGATGGCCGAGACGCATGAACACGTGGTGGCCAAGCTGGGAAAGATCAAAGGGTATCAGCAACAATTCAAGGCTGTGTTTGGGACGGACGTCAATCTCCAGGGCATTGCCGAAGCGATTGCCGCCTATGAGCGCACGGTGCTCTCCACCAATTCCGCGTTTGATAAATATGTATTAGGCGATCAGAAAGCCATGGATGATGCGGCGGTTCGAGGAATGGCCCTGTTTAGGGGGAAGGCGCGGTGCATCCTCTGCCACAATGGGCCGAATTTCACCGATAATCAGTTTCACAACCTTGGCGTGCCTCAGGTTGGTCCGATGAAGGAAGACCTTGGACGTTTTGTCGTCAGCAGGGCGGAGAAAGATCGGGGCGCATTTAAAACGCCGACGCTCCGTAGCATCACGGAAACCGCTCCGTATATGCACGATGGTGCGTTTAGAACGCTGGAAGAGGTCGTCGAATTTATGGATCAGGGCGGCGGGAGCAATCCCAATCTGAGCCCCCTCGTCAAGCCGTTGAATCTGACGGCGGAGGAGAAAAGCGATCTCGTCGCATTCTTGAAAGCGCTGGCTGGAGAGCCGATCCCGTTCAGCATGCCAAAATTGCCGAAATAAACACGAATCCTTTTGGGCCGGCTGTGACTCTCACGGGCAGATACGTGTGCCTTGGTCAGTCTATTTTGTCCAAGTATCGGTGCGTTCCAACCCCCAACCATAGGAGGCCTTCTATGTTTCGAAATCTTTGTGTGCTCGGTGCGAGCACCATTGCGCTCGCCCTCGGCGGGCCCGCGCTTGCGGCGGATATGAAGCCGGGTCCGGCGGACGGATTCGACATTCACGTCATGGCACCCCACAAAATGGAAGATGGGTCGGTGGCAGGTCCATTCCATCACTATTGTAAGGCCGTCAAGCCGGAAGTCTTGCAATGTCTGCTATTCGAATCCACGGATCCCAATGCCGTGCTCACCGACGTGGAGTATTTTGTGGCCAAGCCTGTGTCACGGTCGGCGGTGCCTCTTGATGTCTGGAACAAGTTCTATCACGATCATGAGGTCGAAATAGCGACCGGGCGTGTTCAGGTGCTGGATATGCCTGATGCTCAGGCCAAAGAAGTGGCGGCGGCTGCGGCCAAGACGGATGGCATTATTTTCCACTTGTGGCCGAAGGGTGCGAAGGCTCCGGATGGATCGGTGGAGCATCCGACGTCCGTGGGGCATAAACCGCGGACGGAGTAAGTTTGCGAATAGCGCGTGATCCATCCTGTGCCCTAATTGTAAGGAGGCCACTATGCGAAGTGCGATTTTGATGTTTGGATTGTGTGCGGCGGCGTTGACGGCAGCCGGTTGTGCGGAGACTGCCCGCGAAATGAAATCCTCCTCTGCGGCACCAGCTGTCGCCACGGCGGCGAAAGCTCTGCCGACACCGGCTCAGGGCTATACCATTCATGTCATGGCTCCCCACAAGTTTGAAGATGGATCGGTGCATGGTCCGTATCATCACTACTGCAAGCCGATTTCCCCGGAAGTGCTGCAGTGTTTATTGTTCGAGTCGACAGATTCCAACGCTTTGTTGACGGATATTGAATATTTCGTCGCAAAGTCCGTCTCGCGCGCGCATGTTCCGTTGGAGACGTGGAATAAGTATTACCACGACCACGAGGTAGAGATTGCCACGGGGCGGGTGCAGATTCTGGACATGCCGGAGGCGCAGGCGAAGGAAGTCGCTGCCGTTGCGGCCAAAACCGACGGGATCATTTTTCATCTTTGGCCGGACGGAGCCAAGGCGCCGAACGGTCAGGTGGGACATCCCCAGTCTGTGGGCCACAAGCATCGCACTGAATAGTCGAAGCGACGCAGATCCATCAGGCGGAGGGGGCAGTCCCCCTCCGCCTGTGCTGTTTCTGATGAAAGGGAGACGCTGTGATGGATGCTGGACGTTTAGGCCTGATGGTATGGATCCTGCTCGGCGCGGTATCGGTTGGCTGGGCATCGAATTCCGAAGTGTTGCGACCGCGTGTTCCGATCGATCAGATCGAGGCGGCCAGAGCCGTCACCAATCCCTTTCCTGTGACACCGGAAATGCTTCAGCAGGGAAAAGCTCTCTTTGAAGGTAAAGCGTTCTGTCGCGCCTGTCACGGGGCGGACGGGAAAGGGCTCGGAATGGATTTGGACTATTCCACCTTCAAGGGACCGCTCCCACGGAACTTTACCGATAAGCTATGGCAGCAGGCCAGGACGGACGGTGAGCTGTTCTGGATTCTGAAGAACGGGAGTCCCGGGACGGATATGGCTCCGTTTATTCCACTCGTCCTGACCGAGGAGGAGGCCTGGCAAGTTCTCATGTATGTGCGTTCTTTCGGTGGGCGATGACGCGTGAGCGCCGCGCCGCATTCACGGTTTTAGTGTCGTCGATAGGCTCGGTTCTTTGCGGACGCCTTGTTTATCGGGACGCAGCAGGCGTGCCGCGCTGAGACAGGTGAATGGTCGGCATTGAACGAAGCCAAGGTGCTATATACAAAATATTGCCTGGGGGTTTCATAATGTTCGGCGTGTCTCAATGACAGCCTTTGGCCGGACCGAATGCTCGATGAACGGAACCGGGCGTCCTTGAGAGCGATCATAGTTTTCCTATTCACGGAAATTGTCGGTTGCAGGCAACAAGGCGTTGGCTCCAGATTGGATCGCGTTTTGTGCCCAGGGCAGGGTTTCTCTTCGTACCTTGGGTAGGGCTATCAATGGAAGAACGTTACGATTGAGCCCCAGGCATTGCAGGGGGATCGGCGAGCCTTCAATACGGCGGTCGTGATTTTATAGTACCAACACCTCCGTCGAGCCACAGCATCGACTGTGGGTTATGAGGACAGGCGTTTGCGACAGTGTTGTTGAGACGCTAGGAGGTCAGCGCTGGTGCGCTGATAGGAAATGAGCTAGGCGGGCCTGATCAGAACTAGGGAGCTTGAGGAATTCCATCCCAAAGTATTCCTCCCTGATCCATCGGACCGCGGCGAGTTCAATGGTCAGAGCGTGGGTGGAATCGGGCAGGAGCAGGCGCACAGCCATATAGCTGCCCTCCAGCGTGCTCCGGTTGCATTCCACTAAGCATCCCCTGTGAGACAGGTTGTGGATAAGGCCTTCTCCGATAGAGAGGGCGCCGGAGAACATGACAGGACAGGAAATTCCAAGGCGGTCTCGAGAGCGTTGAAATATGAGAATTGCTTCGGATGAAGGTGGGCGGTCCAGAGGACTAAGTGATGCTGGGGAGTAGTGGGTCATGGAGGGGAGTATAGTTCCGAGATGCAGTGTGGCAACATCCCGCCTTGGAGGGGCCATAGACTCGTTGGATGAAGTCGATGCGGGAATTCGAATGACTTGTGATGACAGGTAATTCAGGGACAGCTTATCGGCGGCTTGCGGCATAAAAGCGATGGCTGCAGGCTCGACACCGCCAAGGGTAACGACCAAGCAGGTACCGGACGAGGTCTCGCCAACCCCGACGTTCAGAGCGACGAATGATCCCGGTACAGGCGGGGCACGAATACGCTGTTTTGGACAGGGTTTCCAGTGAGCGCCGATCGCCCAAGAAAGAGATCATTTAGTGAGCCCCCGATTTGAGAGCTTCGCACTGGTCGGGGGCGTGGTTGTGAAGCGGTTCACAGGGAGCAGGTTTCGGGCCTTCCCGGTTCGCCATGCGATAAAATCGCTCTTGATAGCTGCTGGTGAGTAAGTCGAAGGGGCTGGGTCGAGGGTGTTTCCCCTGTTCACGTCGGCGGTCGGTCGCTGTTTCATTGTGAGCAGCGCTTAGATGCCTGGCGTGAGGACGCATTACTCCTGCCACCACACCAGGCGAATGAGATAGATGCCTGCCACATAAGTTCCCGCAATGACGATGGCCCAGAGCATGATCTGCCTCCTCTTTTTATTCTCTGTGTTTTTTCCGGGGCGTCGCTGCCATAACGACTCTGACCACTAGCAACTCGCGTACCAATCTGGGGTAGGTGCATTGATTTGCTTGTGGGGAGTGCCCGTGAGGTCATTGCGCCAAGAAAGTTCGTCTGGACAAATAGGGCCAAGGTGTATCTGATTCGATAATGACAGCATCAATTTAGATAACCTCGGGAAGTTCGGCTTAAGTATGAATGTGGGTTGGCTGTTCGTGGCTGGGGGAATTTATGGTTTGGACGGCCGGAATTGCCTGAGGGAACATGGCACTAATGGACTTGGATAGCACTGGCATGCTTGGCCTGGGATTGAAAGCGGGTCACCAAGCTGGTGCCCGCCTTGATCAAGGGGGCCTGGATTTTGGTCGCGAGAGCTAGTTTGATCCCAGAAGTGAGCTCACAATGGCCACCAGCACCATGAATAGCGATGTGATAAGACTGAGTGCCGCAGGCAAGTCGCTCTGTGCTCTTCGTAGGAGCTCTGTTTGGAGGGGATCTTTCTCAGCCATCTTGATCGTGGTTGAATTACGCAAGATTCTGAGCGGGCGTAGCGCTTTTTCGGGGTTGTTGTTCGACGGCCAAGGCATGGGCTGTGATGGCGTAGCCGCAGTGGCCGCAAGATAAAAATCCCCCCGTGGGGGCGAGGCTGTGATGTTTGCAGCGCGGACAATCATAGAGCTTCATAGCGGTTTCCTGGATTAGTGGCAGAAATCATTGTGTAGCGTCGGGATTGTGCCGGATGGTTGTGGCTGCCGTAACTCCTTATACCGTGCGTGTAGGTGCGCCACGGCGTTGGCAAACGATGTGAACTCGTCGGATTCAAAATGTAGGGTGACTGGACCATACTTGAAGTGGAGTTTCCCGCAGGTGCACATGTTGAGTGCGGTCTGGGCGTTGCGTGGTTTCAGTGAATGCATGGGTTGAGCGCTCCTTGGTTGCATGAGGTGGCTGATTCGATGATCGGTCGCAAGACCGGCTGATGATTCGCAATAAAGGCTCATCTGGGTTAGGACTAAGGATTCCGTGTGAGTCGTAGATCCTCTACAGTTATGTTGGGTAGGTTGCGGCGCGATCTCGCCTGGCTCTCGCGTGAGGAATATGAACGAAGTAAGCTATGGGCCCCGCAATTGATGCACCTCCACCGGTCCTCCGGATGATAGAAGTCATTGGATGGCTCGCTGGCAAGATATCCTCCGCAACGAGAACAATTCATGAGTTGGCCCTCCAGGGCAAAGGGTTCTGCGTGAAGCCGCTGGACGGAGATGGTAAAGGGGGGCTCCCTTCACAGTCTCCATCCAGCGGGTCCATTCACGCTACTTCGTCGATCTGATGGGCTGATCAGCATCGTTTTGTTCTTCAGGCGAGGGACATAAACGGGCAGTTCAGTTCCTGATCGCGCTGAAGATTGAAGCAGGGTGAATGTCTTTTATGATTTCAATTCTCAATATCATTATAGTGAGTTGATGAGATTTCGGGAATGCTCACTTTCCGGATCTGTAGATAATTTCTTGGTGCTGAGGGTGCGCGGGCCTGCTATTCGAACTGTGAAATCGAGGACCTAACGCGGTACGCAAAAGAGGAAGCTAAAAAGGCGGTTTGGGAGGAGTGCGGTGGTCGTGGCCGGCTCAGTCAGTGAAACTTCTTCATCGCCTAAAATCTACGCCACGCTCAGCAGGAGAAGGAAGAGCGAGTCTGGTCATCTGTGGCGCTCATTCCGTCTTGCGCTCGGCAGGCGAAAATCGAGGGTTTCCGTTTCCACGACCTGCGCCATACGTTTGCGACGATCCTGTTACAGCGTGGGATTGGTCTCTAGAAGATGCAACAGTTGCTCGGGCACAAATCACCCATCATGACGCAACGATATGCCACCATTATCCGGAGAGTTTGCGGGATGGTCTGGAGATCTTGGATCGACTGCGAGACGGTAGCACAACGCTAGCACAGTCGGTGGGTCTTGAAGAGGGTGTGAACTGCGTAAGTGGTTGAAAAAATGGTGGGCCGTGTAGGGGTCGAACCTACGGCCCGCTGATTAAGAGTCCCGCCGAAACATTGCCCGAGGTTAGTGTTCCGGGCCAATCAGAAGCCAAAAGTAAGGATCAAGAATAGCTATTCCTCTTCCTGGGTTATGTGTGATCCTGGTTCTTTGGCACCAGGTTGGCACCAGCCGTATTCTGGCGTTTCAGCCAATTTACAACAGCTCGCTTAGCCAAGTACCGCGCACCCCAGACTGAATCCATTTCGCCTAGCCCTGTAGGATCAAAAGCAAATCTGCCGCCATCCCTGAATGATGCCAAGAGATCTTTCCCATGTGCGAGCTGGCCGCGGATCCGATGGAGTTTCTTTCGCGCTGCCTTAACCTGAATGCTATCCTTCGATTCCTCTGGGGCAACCTCTTCTAGGAACCGCACGAACTTATCCGCTTCCGATTTTCCCTGAGGACGCTGGCACTGGGTGCATGGGGGCCCTCCTGTTTCGTTGGGGACGAGTGCGTCGATTGCGAATATAGAATTCAGAAAACTGCTCGAATTGGATTCTGCAGTCGTAGCTTGATGCAACCAAAATGCAGCAATCAAGAACCGCTTCTTTTCAGGTGCGTTCAGAGAGCGATAGGTATGGGCTAGGCGAGCAAGATTTTCGGGAACTTGTAGGCTTCGTCCGAGCTCCAACGGACGGCCGTAGTACTTATTCTCCTCTACAATTTGGATCGGGACTAGATTGGCTGTTGGCGAAAAATGCTTGTCCTCTGATTTGAATGAGTTGAATTGGTAGGATTCAAGCCCAAGTGTACAGCTAGTACTCACTCCATCCTCCCCCAGAGGTGCTACCCAGTGAGTATTGCCGCTGCTCGCAACCGACCGAACTGTGCATTCCAGAACCGCATTTAGAAATACCGTGAGCTCAAAAAAGCTTCGGCTGATCCTTCGAATGCTTGCGGAACGGTTGCCCAAATTTTCTGTTTGGAACTCCAAAATCAGTGGGTGAGAGTTAGTCGTGAGGGCAGTAATGGGTGGTTTAGGGGCTTCGAGAGGGACCGGAAGGATCTGGAAAAATGGAATGGCCTCAAAATAGCCATTCACCGGATATCCAGCAAATAAGACTCTTCGCGCTATCGAAGCCTCGCGAGGATCTAGAAGCTCGGTTCGAATCCTAGCGGTCAACAGCTCCGCATCTCGTTCGTCCCAGCCAGGCCCCGTTGTGATTCTTGCCAAATGTGTCCCCTCATAAGCCAACCGGATGGCATACGGTGCGCCGCCTCCTCTCGAGTAGTCAAAATGCTCCAGAGACGATTGATGACCGAAACCGTAAAAGTCTGTAACAACGTCCACCAAGTCCTCGGGATCTACTCCTTCCATCAAGAGCTCTTGTGTTAGGTCTCTCATAAAATATCTAGATAGTTTTTAAGTGGTCTTGCTGTCCGAATACTATACGGATTGCGCACCTGTCTCAACGCCTGTGTCCGCTGATTGGCTGTCAGATTGCCCTCTGCAAGTACTTGATTCTCTGGTGCTATTACGCCTTGGTGCCAAGTTGGTGCCGCTAAATTAAAAGCCGTGACTGCTGCCAAAAAGCCTGCTACTACCGCCTTGGATGAGGTATCCGGACGGTATAGCAACTTTTATCAAGGCCTGGAGCCAGAAAGGCGGAGTCAATCTATGCATCACATCGTTGAGGAGGGGGCAGAGCGTGAACATGTGTCGGGATGCTCATCGTGTCGGGAGGGCGAAACTGTCCCATTTGAATGTTCAATCACGTTGCGCCGTGAGATTAATCGACGCGCTGCCTACTACGGGCGTACGTGGGATGAGGAGCTGAATCATGTCCTGGCAGTCGCCTACGAACAACGCGAGCCTGATGTAGACGATGAAGACATGACCCGCCGGCTTAACGAACTCCGGCGCCGGGGAGAGTTACCGAGCCAGAAGCGGGCGAAAGTCGAAATTCGGTTAGCCTCCATCGATCGACTGCCGGACGGCGTAGACGTGACTCGCCCTAGCACCGTCAAAGAGCTCTGTGACATCTACCTTGAGTACAAGCTGAAAGGTCGGCGTTCCTATGCCAACGTCCGTAGAACGATCCGGCACACGATGGAACAAACGGGCTTTGCCGATGTGAAGCTGAGCGACCTGACTCCGGGCATGGTCAAGCGATGGCATGCCGGGATGGCCTCTCGCCATGTGACGGGAAACAACGGACTGAAGACCCTCCGTTGTGCCTATCGGTTTTGCCGGAGTTTGGAATTGCTGGACGGAGATCCGACGGCCGGTATCAAACGATTCAGGGAAGACGCCCGTGAACGGTATGTGACACCCAGCGAAATGCCTCGCCTCATGCATGCGCTGGAAAGCGCACCTCTCCGGGCGCAAACGTTCTTCTTGACGATACTTTTTACAGCTTCTCGGCCGGGGGAAGTCGCCGGCATGCAGTGGAAGGACCTCGACTTTGTGGGGATGCGGTGGCGCAAGCCGACCAGTAAGACCGGACGCTCGCAAGAGGTCGTATTGAATCCGATCGTCTATCGTCTGCTCCGCCAGCTACCTCAGGTTTCTGACTATGTGTTTCCTGGCAATGACCTTTCGAAGCCCTGGAATGAAAGCACCCAGCGCAAGGCCTGGGATAGAGTTCGATCGGTGGCCAAGCTGCCGGATGTCATCGTCTATGATCTCCGACGAACGATGGCCAGTTGGATGGCGCAACATGGGCTCAACCTTTCGGTGATCCAACAAAGTCTGAACCACACCACGCTGCAACATACTTCCCGCTATGCGCGGCTCGACGTCCAGACCGCAGGCCGGGCCCTGGACGGCATTTCCAAGCACATGGCGGCCTCCAATCAATTCTTCAACAACCTCTGCGCGCCACTTGCCCCAGAGGAACTGCTTCCAGAGGTGGAAGGGGCGATCGAAGCGGAGACGCTGCGAACCTATGATTCCCATAGGCCGTTCTCAGTCGATCCTTCAGAAGCGAATCCGCGGGACATGGATTTCCCGGGATAAGTCAGAAGCGAGGAGGGCGGGAGGTGGGAAGCTGCCTCTTCGCCTTCCGCTCACGTGGCGGCACTCGATCCGGAATGACGGACAGAGGAGGGTCTTATCATGAAGCGTTCAGGAATCGGCCTGCTGGCTGGCGTGCTGCTCCTGCAGGGCTGCTCGGGGTTGATCATTCGAGAACAGGATTCAGTCGGGATGAAAACGAGCAAGGTGGCGGCGCGCGTCTTACTAGCTGTCCCAACATTCTTGATGAGCGAAGTCGGAATCGGCACCATTGAACAGCGGGAGGAGCTGGAGGCAACCCAACAACGGGCTCAGTTGAGTCAACGGAACCATTTCGATGGACTTGTCGGCCGGCTGACCTATTCAGAGGCGCTCGTAAGGTGGGGGCCTCCGGCACAGTCCCAGACACATGGTGGGGTGATCGTTGCCGTGTGGCAGAGCCGCCGGGCGAGTCCTGGCTATCTGCTCATGCCGCCGATCCCTGGTAATCCCTATTCCTCTTCCCTGGCGGTGGCGCTGCCTGAATCGGGCTCGCGTCTTCAGCTGGTCTTCGATGGGGAAACCGAACGCCTTAGGTCATGGAGTGTGCAGGATTGGTAGTGCATGCAGCGTAAGGCATCACGCATTACGGCCTCGGATCGGAAACGGTCCGGGGCTTTTTTATTGACCTCTGAAACCGTGGTTATTGGTCAGGGGCGACTCTTTCCAGTCGAACCAATCAATAACTCTTATTGGCACACGAACGTATTGGCCCTAGAAACGCATCGCAGCTGATTCCTTTGGTTCGACCCTGCCTGATCTTCTTTAGACCGCTGCGCCTTGAATCCGTTCGAAAGCTGGGGGTGCTGGTGAAGGCCCTCGGGTCCTATGTGCTCCGATCAGCCAAGTGAGTAACACTTCTGCCAATAACTTTTGTTGACTCTGAAGAAGACAACAGGCGGTTCCGGATGGGTTCGGATCGGGGATGAGGTGGGCGGGTGAGTGGGGGGAGATGCGCCTTTCCCGGACTCGGAGTCTGAGGGATCATTCGGAGTGAAGAAGGGTAACGAGAAAACGGGGGGATGGGGGGTAGGTGGGTCATGCGTTCCCCCCTCTGACTGACCTCCGAAAAACCCGCGGTACCATCGCTTTTCTGGTTCCAGGGGCATATATGAAAGCGTTTCGCCAACCCTGGTACCTCACGAATAAAGGGTTTCGAGGCATTCTGTGGCATTCTGAGGGACGGGGGGCGTGCGAAACCAGCACGCTCATTTTGGATTTCAGCTGGTTCCGGTCGGTTCTGGTGTGAGGGGAGAGCCTACGCGGGGACAGAGGCTAGAACTGTTTCGAATAAGGCGCGTGCTTCAGGACTGGCGGTAAGACTTGCGGTGTCGAGAACCACCGTTCGACCGTATCGGACTTTTCCAGTATCGCGGTCCTTCCAGCCGGCGGAGATCTGCAGCTTGCCAGCGGTGGGGTAGTAACAGATTCGTACCTTGTCGGTTGCCACCTTGAGCGGGGATTCTTTGTCCCAGTAGTTGTCACCGCGGTAGCGGCGGGATTTTCGTTGAAGTCCGATGGTGGGCATGAGGAGACTTTATGCCGGCCGCCCACGATGTTCAAGAGGGTGTCTTTGTGACTATCCCCGCCCATTATGGTAGTTGGGCCAGAGAGGTACCCCCTTATTCAACTCCTCTTATCAAGAAGATCTTTCGATTGGCGGCCATTTTGGTGAGAGGTGGCTCAAAGGACAAATCGGCGGACTGAATATCATGGCGTGAGAGAATCATCGAAGGGATCTCCTAGATTAAATTATCGAAATGTTTTCCCGTCTATTAGTCTTCTCCAGGCTTCTTTACATGCCAATCCGTGTGATCAAGGCGACAATTTTCCATGTCGGCTCGATACTCCCGGCAGAACTTGAATGTTCCGAATGGAAGTGGAGTGCTTGCTAGAGGATTGTGAAAATAATACATGTCGGACCCCGCTGGGCTCGGAACATTGGCAATATCCCGGTCAGAGCACAGCAGTGCACTTACGCCGCGGTACCGTTCATTCAAAAATAATTCAGTTGAGGTGGCGCTCTGGTTCGCCTTCAATATCTGCACCCTGCGCTGGTAGTGACTCTCTGTTTCTTTCGTTGGGTCGAGATCAAAAAGTACTGCCAAAGATCCAAGCCCCATAGTAGCTTTGATTGCGAATGGAACCTCGATATCAGAGCGATAGGCCATTGCTTCCCGACCATTGATAGCGATGATATAGCCATCATCTGGATTAATAATTCCGGCCGAACAATACTCCTCATACTTTTTCAGCTTGTCGCCGATCGCGTGCGTATAGCGTAGAAGAATCTGTGCTTCTGGAACCTTTTGGAAGATCGGTTCTTCGCCTGCCTCTATCATTTCTCCCAGCGTACGCATTGAAGGAACAGCATCCGGACCAGTTCCGCGGCCGGGCGCCACAGCTTCAACCCACATCTTTGTATGGTTCGAGTCAAACCACATATCGGGCCCTTTGGGGCCGGACTTCTTCGGGGCATGGCCGTACATTTTCAGGACATGCCAGAGATACAACTCCCACGTTCGCTGATGAAATTGAATCTTGGCTTCTCGTTGAAAGTGAGGATCGGAGGGAGGCCAATAGTCCGCCCAAAGCTGTTCAATAAATGATTTGATGCTGGTCAGGTCGGGAGCATTGCGTACCGCTTCATAGGCTGGATCTGAAGCAGGCCCCGATTCAAAGAACGGCGGGATGTTTCCCATCTAGGCTTCAGAACGGAAACGAGGGCGTGGCTTTTCTGCGAAGGTCTCGCAGATGGGTCTCAGTCGTCACTACGATCAGTTCATCCAAAGGGTAATCGCACTGGATATTTTCTAGTTCCGTTGGGCAAGCGGCCTCTCCGAATCCATCTATCTCTCGTTCAGAGACCAAATAGCTGCTCGCGCACCCGTTACAAAAAACTAACTCATCTAGTTTGAGCTGGGTGCCCTTCAAGTAAGTAGCGGGATCCTGAACTTGGCCAAGCCGCTTCCCACATTCCGGATGGATTACCTCGATTGGTATTGTCATAGGTTTATCTCCTGTCTCTACTTGTCCGGATTTAAACGAAATCCTATTGGGCGACGTGAGGTATCGTTCAGCTCTTCGTATACATCATCCGCTTCGACTTCCGTGATAATGTCTGGGCTGTTGCATTCGATTGTCATGTTCCTCGGTTCCAGAAGTATATTTAGGGCTGGCATGTCAGTCTCTATCCGAGATGGACTGGCGGCTGTCAGGTATGCGGTATTCCGAAGTATAGAGTTAATCTCGTCCATGCTCTTGGCAGCATCGTTGTAGAGTTGGAGGGTTCCCTCGACCGAAGCGGCGACTATTCGGTAAGTGGTGAGTGCTTGGTCCATTTGTAGGAATTGTGTTTCAAGGTTTTCGAGCAATCGTAATGTTGAAGACATTCAATTCCCTCCTTTCAGGTTGAGGACGTCAAGAAGCCGGCGGCCACAGTCCATCCTTATCTAACCGTTTCTGGATCACCTGTGATGACACTTCAAAATCTTTTCCCAGCCAAGTTGATACGTAGTTTTTGGCAACCTCATCATTGTTCTTGAGTGAGAAGCCGGCCCTCGTAGCAATCTCGACAGCTCTCCTCATACGTTCTCGAAGTGGTTTGCCTGGAACGAGAATGAGTCCGCCAAAGGCGTACGCTTGCCATTCCAACCATTCGCGATCGGTTTCTGGAATTTCTCCCATCGCGTGTTTCCATTCCGTTGCTGTAGAAAAAGATATTTCCCCATAAACGTCTTCGTGTAGGACGTAATGGCCCAGTTCATGAGCAAGGGAAAACCGGTACCGGTTTGGCGAGCGGTGCTCAATCACCGAGTTGTCAACGTATACAGTGCCTCTATCTCTGGATAAAAAAGCGTCCACTTCATGTACCACCTGAAGGCCCGGTAACGGTATGATCGTTATTCCGTACCCGAACTCTAGAATGTGATCGATAGGGACCGGAATACGCGCGGATGAATTGTGTGACGCGAGTACGCCATCTGCTATTTCGCGAATGTCGTCATATCGTAGATGGCGTACTGGAAGTTTCACTGGCTCACGCTCTCCGAATTCGTTCAATCAAGTCGTCGAGATCATCCTTGTCCACTCGCTGACCTCGAAGAGTCCTGAACAGTACGGGTAAGCGTTCAACCAATTCTTCGTCGTTCAATACATCGTCTGGAATCTTTCCACGTTCTGCGGCGGCCAGGTCGAAGAAGCTGTACCAGTCATCGGACCCTTTCTCTAGGTGAAGAGCCCTGGCATACTGTTCTAGCTTTTCTCGCGACTCCGGCGGAGGCAACATCCCTCTCTCGAGGCGACTGATGTTCCCCGGGTCAAAGCTGTGTTCGGCACAGAACTCTCTCAGCGACATATCCGCCTTAGCGCGCATACCCCTGAAGAAGGTTCCAAACTTACTCATGGTTGCACCTCCTGTTGTATGCTATGTACAACACTGTTGTATGTATAGTACAACAGTCCCAATCTGTCAATGGGCTCTGAGCCTTCACTGTTCGATTGGGCTGATTCCTTCTGAAAACAGCGCTAGTATGTACTCCTGGCCCTAAGCATTCGACTAGCTATCGAATGCGACGCCGGCGGATCCTGCCCGCCGGTGGGCCTTCTCCACATGCAGGGCCGCAGGATGGACATGCCTAAAAAGAGAAACCAACCATATCCGCATCTCACTCTTGCTCAAGAAGTGAAGCGGTTAAAGCAATGGGAGAAGAATGGTAAGGACCCGAGAAAAAAGAACGTAGAACTTGGTCTTTCACTAACCTCGAGTAAACGAACGCGAGGTCGCCCAAAGAAGGGCATCTTATCTCTGGGCCCTGAAGGGAAAATTCTTCGAGTCAAAGAGCATTATGTTCCCGCCCATGCGATTGAGAATCCTGGTCTTCGCGGCAAGGCGGCAAAGGCTTGGGATTTCATTTGTATCTTGAAGGAGCGTGCACCACTGGTTTATGTGTACCTTTTAGACGAACTTAGTAAACCAGCTCGTTCAAGAGAGTTACGCCTTCAAATTATCGAACAAGAGTTTCAGCGTGAATATCCGTCCCGCTTCAAGGTACCTCCTAAAAGGCTTTTGACCTACATCATGGAACGCGCATTTCATGGAATGTGGGAAAAGTATGGCATCACAGCACCATACTCAGGCGGTAAACATGAGGCATTCTACACTGGGTATGTTTACGGCCATGCCGGAGCAATCCAAGCCTACCGAAAGATTTTAAGAGAACCCAAGCCCTGGCCACGGGAGCATGTTGGCCATGACCTGAGGTTCTACCTTGGAAATCGTGGTGATGCAGTGCATCTCCGTTATCCGCAACTTCTTGAGGCAAATGAGCCTTGGTGTGTCCTCGATATCGTAGAGGAACAATAATCCCCCTTCTCCATTCCCCGATTTATTTCCGTTTGGCAGTTAGTCCCATCAAGCGAATTCGGCCATAGAATTACCTCTGCGTGATGATTCATTTCTGAATCAATAAGGGGGTGGCTATGCGTCGGCTCAAACTTCTTCGGCTTAACCAGAGAAAAACACAGTGGGAGGTGGGACGAGCTGCCGGCTTCAGTCAGGGTCGGTATTCGATGATAGAACGCGGACTCATCGAGCCTACGCCTGCAGAGCGTGAACGTTTGGCGGCAGTTCTGAATGCTCCTGCCTCAACGTTGCTTCGTCCGGCCTTTCGTGAGCGTGGGTCTCAGGTAATTGGAGAGTCTGGCCATTCACATTAAACGGCCGCTACCTCACTCGTGCCGGGAAGCCGGGAGGTAGCAGCCAGAAAGGGGGGGCCAGATGAGAAACCTAACACAGCCTTCCTATCCGATCAATCGACCAGTAGAGCTTCTCTCTCGTACCGTTAAGTCGGACTATTATCGTCTCGGAAAGATATTCCAAGTGATTCGACGGATCCAGGCGCGTTCAGGGGTACGGATTCAACCTCCTCGGCCTGTTCGACACGTTAGAGGATAGGTCGGTGAGTATTAGAATCATGGACCACGTGTGGAAGCATTCTCTGGCAAAAAGTGGCGATTTACTCGTCCAGCTTGCCATTGCTGATTACGCCGATGACGATGGCAATGCCTATCCCTCCATTCCGGCCCTGGGGAAAAAGTCTCGATTGTCTGATCGTCAAGTGAAGCGATCCTTACGAAACCTCGAGCACCTCGGAGAGTTGAAAGTCCTCAGAGGGAAAGGACCTCATGGGACCAACCGCTACAGGCTGAGTAGTGACATTATGTCACGTGACAAATTGTCACGGGGGGTGACATCTGAAACAGGAGGGGGTGACATTTATGGCAAAAAGGGGGTGACACCCATGTCACCCAATCCGTCAGAAGAAACCATCAGAAGAAACCGTCACTCACCTCGAGTATCGGGTTTTGAACGGTTTTGGGAGACCTATCCTAGAAAGATGTCAAAAGGAGATGCTGAGAAAGCCTGGAAAGTCCTTGCACCGGACGAGGAGCTTCAAAGCCGTATCGGCGAGGCCATAGAGCGGGCCAAGAATTCGGCCGAATGGCGTAAGGATGGCGGACGCTTCATTCCATATCCAGCGACTTGGTTACGTGCCAAGGGATGGGAAGATGAGCTTGTTCCCTTCGCTCTCCCCAGCTTCCCTCACAGCCAGCTTACCAACGGACACTCGCTTGAGTCTGCCAGTTGCATCGCCCGATACAAAGACGCGGGTAGTCCGTATATCAAAACCTGCGGAAAGCCTCTTATGCCTGGAGAAAAATATTGCAGCGACCATGCTTTAAGAGCGAGAGAGGCGCAATAACAATGTTACAGGAGCCTCTCGCCCTGCCTCCCCAAGACCTCGAGGCTGAACGCTCTGTACTTGGCGCAATCCTGTTAGACGCCGCGATTCTTTCGACAGTCAGCGGCCTCCTCACAGGCCACGATTTTTATAAGTCCGCTCATGCGGTGATCTATGACGCGATGGAAATCCTGGCGGATGGAGGCGAGCCGGTCGACCACCTCACCCTATCGGACCAGCTTCGAAAGGCCGGACAGCTTGAGAGTGTGGGCGGATCTTCCTATCTCGCCGAACTACTAGCCTCTGTGTCCTCAACGGCGAATATCAAACATCATTGCCAGATGGTTCGGGAAAAGTCCCTTCGCCGGCGACTTGGACAAGCGGGGCTCGAACTCCATCGGAAGGCCTATGACGAACAAGAGTCGCTAAGCGAGTTGTTGGATGCCACGGAAAAACACATCTTCACGGTAGTTCAAGGGCAAGATGTGACGGCATTTGAGCCGCTCGGAGGATTGCTCAAGGGAAGCCTGGAGGATCTAGACCGTCTGTACAAGCGTCAGACCGCAGTGACAGGGGTCCCGAGTGGGTTTCCGTCCATCGATCGTATGACCGCGGGTTGGCAGCCGGGAGACTTGGTGATCATCGGCGCGCGGCCAAGTATGGGTAAGACCAGCCTAGCTCTTGGCATGGCCTTACATGCCGCTCTGAAAGAAAAATTGGTGGTCGGCATTTTTAGCCTCGAGATGCCCAAGAAACAATTGACCCTTCGGCTGCTCAGCGCAGAAGCCTCCATCGACGCGCATATGCTTCGCACCGGTCAGCTTCATAAAGATGCCTGGTGGCGGTTGAGTGAGGCGGTGGGACGTCTCGAAGGGTTGCCGCTGTTCATCGACGATAGCGGAGGGCTCACGGTGGCGCAGCTTCGGGGGAAGGCTCGACGATTAAAGGCAGAGCGAGGACTCTCCCTCCTCATTGTCGACTACCTCCAGCTGATGCAAGGCCGAGCTGGGGCGGAATCGAGGCAGCAGGAGATTTCAGATATCTCTCGGGCACTCAAGAGTCTTGCGAAAGAATTGGATGTTCCAGTGATTGCCCTCTCTCAGCTGAGCCGGGCCGTTGAAGCGAGAAGGCCACCCATCCCGATGCTGGCCGATTTGCGAGAGTCGGGGGCGATCGAACAGGACGCCGATGTGGTGATGTTTATCTATCGAGAAGATTTCTATGACCCTGATTCCCAGAGAAAAGGCATCGCTGAAATTCTTATCCGGAAACATCGCAATGGTCCCACAGGAGACCTGATGCTGCACTTTTCGGCGCAGCACGCTCAATTCAGCGAACTGGAGCACCATGACAACTGAACGCCGAGACCTGCCTAGCCGTCGAAACCACAGAACACAGAAGGTGCGCATTGCCGGCCAGCGTACCGCCTATATCTCGGTACATGATGACCCGGCGCCGGCTGAGCTCTTCATTCGTGTCCGGGGCGTCGATTGCACGTCGGAGGTGGTGGGGCTGTATGACATCGTCGGTCGGCTCGCTTCTCTCGCGCTGCAATATGGCGCTCCGCTTGAGAAGGTTGGGGAAATGCTCTTGGGTTCAAAGTTCGAGCCGGCCGGGCCGGTGTCGCTTCACCCCAGAATTAAGAACTGTACGAGTCTTCCGGATCTCATCGGCCGTCATGTGCTCGTCGAGCACTGTAACCGCGCGGATCTCGCGCATGTGTCTGAACCTGAACCGGACAAGGAGGGGTAAGCATGGAACCGTTCACAATGATGGCGCTCGGCGGGGGCGCGTTGAGTGTCGGCGGTGGTGTCGCAAAGATGTTCGGCGGGAAGGATCAGGCGAAGGCCGCGCGCGCTGCCGCTCAGGAATATATCAACTATCAGGAAGGCCAGCGGAAGAAGTTCCTCGATGCCAACCGTCCGATCTACGACAAGCTGAACCGCATGGCCGTTCATGGAGATGTGGGCTATGGCGACGAAGCCTTGCGCGGCATGAAGGACGACATCAATGAGGATTACGGACAGGGCCTCTCCGATATGTCCCGAATTGCCGGTACGTCGGCCGTGTCCAAGAATTCAGGCGGAGGCAATGTCTACACACCAGGGCGGTACGATCGTGCGACACGAATACTCGGACAGAATCTCGCCGCGAACAAGGCGAAGCTCATCCGTGACGTGAACGCGCGCAATGTGGAAATGGCGCAGAACAACCAGAAGTGGGCGGTCAGTGCGTTGCCGACCTATTCCGAAGGTCTGCCGGCGACGCCACAGATTGGGTATGAGGCGTTCCAGGGCAAGAACGCGGTGGCGCCGGTCGGGAATTACATCGGCGACATGCTGAGTGGCCTAGGACAACCGGCCATGTCGGCCGGGATGGACGGGCTGGTCCGTGGACCCATCGCCATGAAGCTCGCTCAGAGGCAACGGCAACAACAGCAGCCGGGGCCATGGGAAAACTTCTACACGCCGCCGAATTTTCAGTACTGAGGTTATTCATGGAGCAAGAAATCAACCTTCCTCAGGAAGTTTCTGACGATGTGTTAACTGCGAGGCTTCGGCAGTGGGCGTCAGAGATGACGCCACAGGAGGCGCTCAATATTTTGGCAAACGGATCTGCAGAAAACTTGATTGCCTACTTCCGTAGTCAGAACCGGCCAGTGCCCAGGGATCCGCATAAGCTCTGGGGCCTATTTGCGGTCGAACTCTTGGCACGTACTGAGAGCATGAATGCATCACACGGGGCGGCGGGAACGGCCTGAGGTACGATGAAGAATCTGCTATCCGAGCTTGAGGCGGTAATTGGAAGTGCTCCGGCAGATCATTTGCCGGAGTTGTTAGGGCAGCTTGAACGGCTGAAGGGGCAAGCCTGGGCCCGGATGATGTCGGCTGCGTCGACGAAAAATGTTATCCCATCCCCGGAGCAGCAACTTCTCACGCTTCCTCAGGTGGCCGAACGCTTGAGCATCCCGGAGTCTCGTGCGTATGAACTTGCCCGACAACACAAATTGCCCGCGGTTAGGATCGGCAAGTATGTGAGAGTCCCGCTCGGGAAGCTTCAGGAATATGAAAAGTCCCTTCCTCGGCTCTGACAAAATATCCCTTGACAATGTGCTATACTGATAGTATAGGTATGATATGGACGGAAAAGAGTTGCGGAAACGGCGCGATCAAATGAAGCTGACTCAAGTGGAGCTAGCCGAAGAACTGGGTGTGACGTCCAATACGGTCGCGCGCTACGAGCGGGATGAATTGGCAATTCCTGAACCAGTCGCTCGGCTGACGGTGCTGCTCCAGAAGCTCAAGGCTGAGAAACGACGGAGGCCCTAATGCCGAAAGTCTGGAAGCGAAAAGACCGTGATGTGTGGATTGTCGATTTTCGGGACGCGACGGGTAAGCGGGTCCGGGAAGTCGGCGGTACCACTCGGGCAGAGGCTGAGAGCAAGCTCGCGGAGAGGATCAAGGAATCGCGCGAGTTCTCCGGCAACATTGCCGATCGTGATATTTCGTTGAAAGAATATGCTAACCGGTGGTTGGCCTCTGTGCAGGATCAGCTTGCACAACGCACCATCCGGAGCTACAGCCAGCTGTTCGAGCTGCATATCGTTCCAGTGCTTGGAAGTATGAAGGTGCGGGAGCTCCGCCGGCGCGATGTGAAGAGACTTCTCGCAGAGAAGCGCCAGATCCTCGGGAAGAATAGTGTTCGGTTGATTAAGGCCTCCCTCTCGACCGTTCTTTCTCAAGCCGTCGAAGAGGAAATCATTGCAGTGAATCCGGCGCTAGGACGGTTTCGCGAGTCCCGCACAACGGGCAGCTCTCGACAGACCGATGTGAACCCGATGAGTCACGAACAGTTGGCCCGATTCAAGCACACGGTTGAGCGCTTGGTGACTGAGAGGCTTTTGCCTCCTGGCGTCGGAATGGGATTCCTGGTAATGGCGGGGACGGGATTACGGCCGAGCGAGCTCATGGCGCTGCGCCCCTCCGATCTGGACATGCCGGGTCGGACTGTTCGGATTGAACGATCGTTAGATCTTGATGGACAGATTAAAGCGACGAAGACAGAGGAAACCCGGCTTGTCGACCTGAGCGGCCGGTTGACTCAATCGTTGAGTGGCTATCAGACGTGGCTCGACTCTGAGGCCATTGCCCGGGGGAAAGAGCAAACGGAGTGGTTGTTTCTCGATGAAAAGGGGAGCGTGCTGAACGAGCGATACCTTCGAAAGGCCTTCGCCCGGATCCTCCGCAAGGCTGAGCTTCCCCACTTCAAGCCGTATGACCTTCGCCATACCTATGCCTCGCTGCTACTGTCTGAGGCCGTGCCGTTGGTCTACGTCTCTCAACAGCTCGGACATTCAAAGCCAACCACGACCTTGAAGCACTATGCGAAGTGGATGCCGAGCGGGAATCGACGCTATGTCGATGTGCTGGATCGAGAGTTTGAGAAAGTTTGGCACCAAAAGTTGGCACCAACGGCCGAAATGACGGCTGAGCTATCCCGGCCAGAATCACAAGTGTTTGAGAAGATTAAGGAAGAAAATGGTGGGCCGTGTAGGGGTCGAACCTACGGCCCGCTGATTAAGAGCGTGAAAAGGCCAGTTTATGTAAGGGCTCGTTGTTGCAATGGTTTCCCCATTTTTGCCTGATAAATCGATGGGTTACTCTCATTCTTCCCATTCCATAGATTCTGTTGGGTTCTGTCGTTTTTGAGGAAATTTAGCACAATTTTAGCACATCCGCGTTACGTAACGCGTAAATTATGGCATGCTGATGATGTGTCAGAACTTTCCCAGACAAGAAGACCGAGGAACGGGGAGACTATGTCATGATCAAGAACGGCATGCGGCCGGTTCATCCGGGGGAAATTCTATTAGAAGAGTTTATGAAGCCATCAGCTCTGTCTATAAATGCCACCAGGCTGGCGAGGGGAATCGGCGTGCCGACCAACCGGATTACTGCAATTATCAAGGGCCAGCGTGGCATCACGGGTGATACTGCCGTGCGTCTGGCCGCGTTTTTCGATACAACGGCTGAATTTTGGATGAACTTGCAGAAAACCTACGAGTTGCGTTTGGCCGAACGGGCTCTACCGGACAAAGTCAGGAAGTACATCCAGCAGCAGCGCGACGCGCTGGTCTCGGTTCGATGACGAACGCTTCACTGCTCGTCCTCGCTGCACGCGAAGATTCGAACATTCTATCTAATCAAGCGGGTTTCAGTTCTGTTCTTGAAGCCCACTTAAGCTGTCACCGGACTTCGTCTGTTGTTTGGCTCTTGCTGATATGCTAGTTATGGCATATTATTGAATGATGCACGGAGTTCAATGAAACCGGTTTATTTTGTTGGATCATCGCGGGAAGATCTGCGTGAGCTTTCCGAAGATGCCAGGGAAACGGCGGGGTATCAGCTTTTTAAGGTGCAGCAAGGAAAAGAGCCAGACGATTGGAAGCCGATGCCCTCGGTGGGGGCTGGCGTGAATGAAATCCGAGTGTGGGACGAAAGTGGCACCTATCGGGTTCTGTACGTGGCGAAGTTCGAAGATGCAGTCTATGTGCTCCATGTGTTCGAGAAACGGTCTCAGAAAACTCCGAAAGGTGAGATTCAGCTCGCCAAGAGTCGATATGCCGAATTGCTGAAGTGGAGGAAGGAGCAACTACAATGACACGTACGGCCGTGACCAAAGGCAGCGGGAATGTGTTTCGAGATCTGGGATTTTCCGAGGAAAAGTCTGCTGAACTAATTCTGAAAAGCAGCCTACTTCAAGCGCTGCAAGAGACGATTAGGGGACGAGGGTGGAAGCAGGTCGAGGCAGCGGCTCAACTAGGGATTGATCAAGCCAAAGTGTCGAAGCTCTTAGCCGGTCAGATGGCCGGATTCTCGATCGAGCGTCTGGTCCATTTTCTTGCATCAGTTGGTCAGGATGTTGAGGTGACGGTTCGCAGTGCTCCTCGAGGACGGCAACGAGGGATAGTGAGAGCCAGGATTGCCCAAAAGGTAATTGCTGGTAACCTGCGTGGTAGCAACCAATAGCAGATCATGTGAGGCGGTATCGACGCGTTCAAATCCTCAAGGAATATTCCAAACGAGGACCATGGTTTTTGTTTCTCGATAGAAGCCTAGCTTTCGACACCCAACGCTCTCGCTTTAAAAGTGCTCCTGGGGATAAGTAAATTCAAAGTCTATTAATACATTCCATTAGGCTGTCCGATATAGGACGTATATTCTGAAATGGAACATCACCACGGTAACATTCCTACTCCGTCTCATTAAATTGAATAAATCCATGGGTCCGCCACCTCCGGCCTTGGACCAGTGACTCAAATGATACACCACCGTCCAGTGCCAAATGATCGGCATGATCTGTGACAATGATCTGGGGCTGAATGCCGCTCGCCTGAAGCGTTTCCTGACAGAATCTGACGAGTTGTGAATAGAGGTTCGTTACGGCTCGAACGTCCTCATCAACAGGCCTAGTTCGCGACGCTCCTTCTAGTTGCGCTATTTTTTTTGGATCGAACTGCGGATCGTTATCAACCACACTAGGGAAGTAGACTTGGCTAGGCTGATCCAAGAAAAGAATGGAGGGAATGGTGCATGAATCTCCAAGCATACAGAAGTACCGATGAAGAGCGAGAAACAGGGTTAGATGGCAATAGAGCCAATTTGCTCCACTGCCCATAGACCTGAGAAATACCTTTCGTTCCGGTGTCTCATGCCATAGATCAAATGTTTGAAGTGAGAATCTTAGCTTGATTGGGCGATATGAATCTTCGAATTCGAAGCGGGTGCCAATCTCCTCCATTGTGGACCGGATGTACCCTTCTGCTCCTTCTAATTTAGACTGAAGGTTGTAGTGCTCTCGAAGAAATCGCTTCAAAGACTCGATTTTTGTCTTAAGCTCGGCAAGCTTTTCAATGAGCTGAGTGTTGTTTCGGTCGAGCAAATTCTCTAGTAATGCCTCGATTCGCCATTTAGCCTTCAGTGTTAGTTCGGTCTGACTGTTATAATTATCCAAATCATTTATTTGTTCCTCTAAGACCAGGATCATTCCCTCCTGGGCTTGGATAGCCTGCTGATATTGCTCAATCTCCTCTGTCAGTCGTTTCTCATCCTCCTCGAATGATTCAAGCAAGTAGGGTGAGCGCCTTAATTCCTCATTTAACCAGCCAATCGCTTCTTGTAGCCGATTTGCCTCGTCTTCTAATGCATGATGTGCAGTGTGACAAAAAGGGCATTCTGAAACTCTCATTTCTGCTTCTGTTGGCACCAACACAGACGCCACATCAGTGGTATACCGTCTCGCAAACTGGATGGACGATTTAATTGACGAAAGTTTGTGCTGCCGTTTCCGTAGTTCTCCAACTAGCCTGGCCTTTTCACGTTCATGTTCATCCCTCTGCCTCGCGTGTTCATCGGAGAGTGGAAAGGAAATTACCCGCATTGGTTTCAGTAGTTCCAATGCTCGGAGAGGATTCTGCAACACTTCATCGATACTGCCAATCACCAGAGTTGCACCACTAATTGCCGAATATTCTCGAAGGGATGCTTCGAGGACCTCCCGAGCTTTACTTCGCACTTCGGCCATCTTGGGAATCTGCTGCTCAATCTGACGCGCCTCGGCATTAAGGGTGTTTAATTCTTGAGACTTCAAAAAATAGGTTTGATCTGCGAAACCTACAAAAATCTTGAAATGTTCAATTGTTTGTTCTCGTTTCTCTTTCTCATCGAAGCGATAGAAAATCGCATGTTTATTGGCTATCAGGTTTTGGTGCTGCAGCATGAATGAGGCAAAGCTCCGAACAGACGGCGTAGGACTCTTCCTGTTTCCACGAAACCTCTTTTCTTCCACATTTTCATCAACGTCAGTTATTACCAGACCAAAATATCGACCTAGTTCCTTCCTGAAATCCGCAAGAGGGATAAAATGGCCCTCAGTAAAATAAGAATTCCGAAATTTATTCTTATCAGCGGCTATAGAGTCATCTGCTTCTTCCTTAATAAAGGCGACACCACTATCACGTTTGCGCGCCAAGACCAGGTTAGTTTCTTTCACACGAATCACAACGAAATAAAGGGCGCTATTTCTAGTGATTACCCCTTCAGGGACGGTGAAATCTGAACTACCGAAGCAGTAGTCGAAAATTTCGATCATCGCACTTTTACCGGTGGACGATTTTCCAGTGATTACGTTGACTCCGGGCTTGAACGAGACGGCATGAACGGTATTTGCATGGTCAACGACCCCAATATGACGAATAAATGCCCTCATAGTGCCTTCACTCCAAGAGATCGGTAAACAGCTGGGATTTCATATGGCGCCAATAGCTCACCCAATTTGCTTGCCGCTTTTGCCGAGGTCGCCGGACATAGCGACGCATCGATTCTTGAGGCAATGACTTGTACTGAGAGATCTTCTTCAACGGCAATCGAGTTTGAATTAATTGCGTGCTGAATGCACAAGTTGGTCAACGCCCTGTATTCTTCGACCCGCTCACCAAGGCCATAGAATCTTTCCCGATTCTTACCCATCGTTCGGATTGAACTGCTAGACTTTGCACCTGCTAGGAACAATCTAGAAGGTGGATACAAGACTAAAGGGATGACCAAATAGGACAAAAGGATATTCTTCGGCCTCCTATGCAGAGATGTATAAAAGAGTCCAAACAAAGGGGTAAGAATGAACGGGTTGTTGTGAATAACGGTATAGCTGCGGATTGCATTGCTCATTTCCGCTCAAGCCTCCACTTAATATCATGTGAAAGATCATCAGTGTGCATGTGAATCACTCCATTCTTAAAACTGAGAGGCGGGGTTTCAAAGTTTGAGAAGCCCGGCGGTTGTTCGCCCATGACCTCGTCGTAGAAATCCTGAGAATCCTTTATGATATCGGACATATTTCTTGATGCAGTGCGATAACGGGGCTTGAATTGATCTAAGACGTCCTTTGCAAATCTTTCATAACGCGAGTAAGGAACCTCATAGGCTCCAAGTTCTTCCAGGACGGTCCGACTGGCATACAAGTAGTCGTCAATTGCCGTAGGAACAATTTCCTTATATTCGATATCTAGGATTTTCTTTACGAAAAGTTTGTCTGCAAGATCTTCGGATGCAGTCACTTGTTCGGACGGTGGATTAGTCTTCATGTACTTGCACGGAAACTGTCTAGTGCCCTGGCAGTACTGAAACGTAAGTTCTTGCACTTTCGATACAAAATCAGGGTATGAGATCTCCCAAGAGTTATGTACAACCGTTTTAGGGCAGATGATGAATCCAAGTAGCGCGTCTAGAAAGTCGTCTTGTTTTGCACGTAGTATTGCTTTCGCATGCTTCTCTTTGACCTTGGTATAGAGATCATTTATGTCCGGGCTGCCATGAGCAATGGAAAACCGCTGTACCACATTTTCAAGTTTGCATTTCCGAACAGGGTCTAGAATCCATCGCTGGAGATTTAGCGACTCTGGAATCTTGTGAGGGCTTTTATCCCGGGCAGTTCGTTCTTGTTCACGAAGTTCCGCTCGTTGATGAATAGCGTTGAGGATAGCAAGGCGGCCATCAACGTCTTTCGAGTTCCACTCCTTCAGTAGAGATTGGTCTCCTATTTCTTGCGTCGTACAGAGGAGTAGGTCTGCATATGCGGTCTCGTCAAAATCATCGCGCATCCAATTCTTAAGGGTGGTCCAGAAATTAAGGTGACTGTCCGTTAGTGGCTCTCCGTAGTGCTTGATTTCAAGTTGCTGAGATTTGGTCACCGTTACATCGCCGTAACGCTCAATGATAATTTTCTGCCCGGAGATCATCCCGAAGCACTTCTCCACCGCGATGTAAAGCTGATAGAGAGTTCCTTTAGCCGAAGCACTCGCGTCGTTGGAGAGTTTTTTCTCCGTCATACTAACCCTGTTGCGAGCGATGTAGATCTATCAGGTCCATTATGAGTCTTATTCGTTGCGTCGCCTGCAAGAGCCTGCTGCAGGACCGCTTCGAGGAGATGGCGGCTTTCGGTTTGGCTGGTAGTGAATTGCGCTTCGAGTCGGTCGCAAAGGGCCAGCAGTTCGTCCACTTTGGCGACGATGCGTTGTTGTTCAGCTAGGGGGGGAATCGGAACAGTGAATTGAGTGATTAGCCGAAGAACGAGATTCTTGTTCCCGATCCCCTGTGTATTATCGGCCGATTGTTGCCTGACAAAGGGTGAATTGATCAAGTGCTTCAAATACTGGCGGTTGATATTGGCCTGCGAAAACTTGAGCAGGGCCAGGCTGACAAAGATGCTGAACTCACGCCCATCATCAATTGCGACTGCAATCCCGGTTGTACCGACCTTCGTAAGCAAGACATCTCCCCATTCTGGACGGCATCGCTTGGACAGCTCGCGATGGGCTTCTTCTGAGATGTATCTCGTGCTGGAGAAATCGATGGTTCCACTGGACACATCTTTGACCGAGAGAAACGGCACACCCGACTCCAGATACTGTGGAGTATGATGTGCTCCATCGGTGATAACGAAGCAGACATCCGCTAGGTAGCGCCACTGCCAACCTTCTGGAATAGTAAACGGGATCTCATCTTGGATGATTGGCCCCAAGTAGTCCTGCCGACGAATTTTCTTAGCCTTCACCAATTGCTCACGTTCCGAGTCAACCCGTTCAAGTAAAGCCTCTGCAGCTTCGTCTGTGGGGTATTGCGGAACGAGTTTTCCCCGGACGGCTAGGTTGAGGATAGTCTTGCGGAGTTGCTGGATGTGTTCAAGGCGCGTCGTCAGGCGCGAGAGGTGGTTGAAGTAGAAGCGGGCATGGTCTCGGAATACGTCGGGGTCCGCCCCATTGTTCAAGCGATTCAGAGATGACGCCACCAGAAGATCCCGCCGGTTCTCCCGCTCCGTCTGCGCCGTCTCCAACCGATCACAGAGCGCCATCAATTCATCCACCTTGGCGACGATGCGTTGTTGTTCGGCGAAGGGTGGGAGGGGAATAAGTGCTGGAGCCATTCGCTTTAAGGTGACTCGGGTGATTGCAGCGCCCTTCATGAAGCCGCGCATTTGCATATAGAAGAACGGGGACTGCAGAAACTTAACTATGAGACGGTTGTAAACACCGGTCGAGAGTTTCAACAACGCAACGCTGGACAGCATGCTGAATGGTTCATCGAGATCGTTGATGGTCACGATACCAGTCGTAGCTCCGTCTTTGATGTAGAGGATGTCACCCTTTTGGGGATTACACCGCGCGTAGATCTCATGGTGAACCTTGGCTGTCACATATGAGACGTCTGCGAGCGATACGCCTTCAGGCTTTATGTTCTTTGCGGTGATGTATTTGAAGTCGCCGTCTTCCAGGTTTGTAGGCGAATGGTGCGTTCCGTCGGAGAGTTTCGTCAGCACATCGATCAAACGCACCCAGCGCCAGCTTGCCGGAATCTCGAAAGGGAATTCCGTCTCCTCAACTTGAGAGATCTCTACCTGCCGTCTGATATTGCCTGACTTCACCAGCCGTTCCTTCTCCGCCTGAATGCGCTTGAGCAATTCGCACGCCGGTTCGTCCCTCGGGTCTTGCTCAACCAGCTTTCCCCGCACAGCGAGATCGAGGATAAAGAGACGCAGGCGTGGGATAGCATCTGGTGCGTCGCTGAGTCGATTAAATTGGGCAAGGAGTTGCGCCGGGTTCACCGTAGCAGGGCCTTCTCTAGAATGGCCTTGAGCTGACCGCGGAGATTAACGATTTCCTTTTCGGTGGCCTCAAGTTTCTGCAGTAGTTCTTCCGGATCGCCATGATCGTCGGCAACTGTGTGAGGGTTCTTGAAGTCCAAGTTGTAGCCACGGGCTTTGACTTGATCGGCTGTCACCTTCCAGGCGACCTCCGTTTCTTTGCGCCCTTTGCGTTTCGCTCCTCCCCACCAGTCGATACAGGGCTTCAGATGCTCGAAGCGAATGGGCTTGGTCATCGAGTAGGCCTTCTGCCCATCAGGGATTCGATGCTCGTAGAACCAGATGTCCTTGGTCGGCTCGCCTTTCTCGAAAAACAGCAGATTGGTGCCAATGCTCGCGTAGGGTTTGAAGACGCTATTGGGCAGACGGACGATCGTGTGGAGGTTGCACTCCTCCATGAGATGTTCCTTGAGCCTGGTCTTCACGCCTTCGCCGAACAGCGAACCGTCCGGCAGGACGACTCCGGCACGCCCGCCAGGTCTGAGCAGCCGCACGATGAGGGCGAGGAAGAGATCTGCCGTCTCGCGCGTCTGAAAATGTTTCGGAAAGTTGCTTTCAATGCCGTCCTCTTCCTTGCCACCGAAGGGCGGATTGGTCAGGACGATGTCTACCCGGTCGGCTTGGCCGTAGCTGATATAGGGCCGGGCCAGCGTATTGTCATGGCGGACGAAGGAGGGATCTTCAATGCCGTGCAGGAGCATATTGGTCACGCAGAGCATGTGTGGGAGCTGCTTCTTCTCGCAGGCGCGTAGGGCCTGCTGCATTTTCTGCTCGTCGGCCGGCTTCTTCACATAGTGTTCGCGCATGTGGCGGATGGCGCAGGTGAGAAAGCCGCCGGTGCCACAGGCCGGGTCGAGCAAAACCTCGCCTGGGTGCGGGTCGATACGATCGGCCATGAAGGCCGTGACGGCGCGGGGCGTGTAGTACTCGCCCGCGTTGCCGGCGCTCTGGAGATCGGCCAGGATCTGTTCGTAGATGTCGCCGAAGTGTTGACGCTCGGTCAGGTTGTTAAAGTCGATGCTATTGATCTTGTTGATCACCTGACGCATGAGCTGGCCGGACTTCATGTAGTTGTAGGCGTCCTCGAAGACGTCCCTCACGACCCGGCGGCGACCGTCCTTCGCTGTGCCGGATAATTCCTTGAGTGAGGGAAAGAGTTCATCGTTGACGAATGCCATCAGGTCGTTGCCGGTGATGCCTTCGGGATTGGCCGCCCAGGTCCGCCACTGGAACTTCTTCGGGATGGGCGACCGGTAATCCCTCTGCATCGCTTCCAGTTCCAGATCCTGGTCGTCGATGATCTTCAGGAAGAACATCCAGCAGAGCTGAGAGATGCGCTGGGCATCGCCATCGACGCCGCTGTCCTGGCGCATGATGTCTTGAATCGATTTGACGGTGTTGCGAACGGACATTAGGCTTAATCCTCTTCCCGCTCAATGGCGCCCTTAACCTTCAGAGCCAATTTAGAAAGTGGGTCATCAGCCGCCGATGGATACAGCGCTGAGTTGCTTACCTGGGGGAAAGTGGCGTCTTTCCAAAACCTATTTATGGCAAAGCAAAATTTCGCAACAAGGCGACGTCCAAAATCCATTTCATAGTGTTTGTAATTTACTTTCTGGTCGTAATCGGCCAATTCTGGATATTCTCCAAGCAAATAACCTTCCTGAATGTGAGGGCGTAGGGCTGAAGGGGGGCACGCACTAGCCAGTCTAACTATCTGAAGATCAGCTTCTGAACTAGCTGTAATTGCGCCACTCAAATTTGGTGCGCCAATTACATAAACAAAACCTTGGCCATTATTTTTGTAGGACGCAAAAGAGGCCGCTACTCGAAGAGAGCCTGTTACATCCAATAATGGGGTAGGACACACTTCGTAGTGTTGCAATATTGCCCATTGCAAAATTCGTTGTCGTTTTAAACGGGTACTGCCAAGAAACCGTGCAGCCTGATAGGCGCCTGCAAGCTTGCCTTCTGCCCGCTTTAACGTCTTAAAACGCTCGACTAAAATTCCTGGGTTTGGATTTCCTGCCTTTAAAGCACGAAAGAGAGTGGGTTTTAGGGTGGAGTTTCCCTTCGCGTTTTTGTAATCCGTGTGTTGTCCTCTGAAAAGTAGAACAAAGTCCCTATTCCTAAACTGAAGCTCTGCCACCTTTCTGGCCAATTCAAGATATGAATCAACACTGTGACCAGCTCCATTTCGAATTTTTGAAGACTCGACAGTCTGTGCGTCTACAGAGCCGTCCACAAACGACCAGAGTTTGTGGGTGCCAATTAGTTTCATGATGTACTACGCGGCTCCCTGGTATAGAGCGGTTTGAAGTTCGTGGACGGCCTGTTCAAAGCCGGGGCGTCCACCGAAGGTCTTAAGCAACTCAATCGGAGTGCCCATGGTATCGAACGGCGAAATCTTGAGGATCTGTGGATCGTCCAGGCTCGTGACGCCTTCGTCCTGGTACTTCTGGAGCAGCGCTTCCAGTACGGCGCGGGCTTGATTGCCGTACTTGGTAAAGACATCTCTCTTTCGGACATTCTCTACTCGTTCTCGCCGCGTCAGCGGCGGCTGATCAAACGCCACGTGGCAGATGAGGTCGAAAGGGTCGAGATCCTTCCCCACTTCGTCGGCCAATGGTTCAAGCAAGACACCTTCACTTTCCAGCTCCTCGATGATAGCCTGCTTGCGCTCGGTGCTGTTCCAACGTTTAAGGAAGGCGTCAAGGCTTGCGAAACGGGTTCGCAGTGTTTTCTTGCTATAGTCCCGCAGAGTTTCAGTCACTAGCAGGCTGTTGACAAACCCTCTCCCTCATTCGCGAAAGATATGATAAGAGGATTCTCCATCAGGAGGACCCTTCCCTATGATGGGCACAGCCGATCCGCAGCCGTCGATGTTCTATCACATCAA
>WBZX01000125.1_pt1 | contig 70869 bp, 77 predicted proteins | sample 5204211 | NCBI WGS metagenome assembly WBZX01 (sample SAMN12344362, study PRJNA552823) | activated sludge metagenome | biome: Activated sludge suspended growth; feature: Nitrification reactor; material: Wastewater; isolation source: activated sludge from nitrification reactor of wastewater...
CAGCAAGTATGGAGCTAGAGCGGGCGGAGAAGCGGATCGGCTCGAGCCTGCAGGCCGCGCCGCATGTCCATGTCGCGCCGGAATATCTCGACGCCCTGAAGGGGCTCGACCTGGCGGAGATCTGCATCACCTCGGGCGGCGATCTCGTCGAGGGCAAGGCGCCCGAGGGCGCTTTCGTCCTGGCGGACGTCGCGGGCGTCGGCGTCGTGCCGGCGCTGGCGGACGGTAACAAGTGCGCGCGCTGCTGGCAGGTTCTGGAGGAGGTCGGCAAATCGGCTGCCCATCCGCTGATTTGCCGCCGTTGCGAAGACGCTGTCTCCGCATGATGGGTGCGGCATGAGGCAGATCGACCGTCAGGCGATGGCCCTGGTCCTCGTCACGCTGGTGGCGGACCAGGTTTCCAAACAGCTCCTCCTCGGCTACTTGCTGAAGGCGGGCGCCATCGTGTCGGTGATCGACGGCTTTTTTCGCCTGGTGATCGTGTGGAACCGGGGCGTCAGCTTCGGTCTGCTGGGCGGCGACCAGGCCCTGCCGCCGTGGGTGCTCTCGGCGGTCGCGATCGCCGTGTGTATCGGCCTCTTCTTCTGGCTGCGACGAACCGACCGGCCGCTGACCGGATGGGGCATCGGCCTTGTCATGGGAGGGGCCATCGGCAATGTTGTCGACCGCGCAAGGTGGGGAGCGGTGTTCGATTTCGCTGATTTCCACATAGGCCAATGGCATTGGCCGGCGTTCAATGTCGCCGATTCAGCAATCGTCGTCGGCGTCGGTTTGATGCTGATCGATTCGTTGCTGGCCGAGAAGAAATCTGCTCCATGAGGGGCGCCCTGATACAGCCATGATCGACCGACAGAAACAGGCTTCGAAGGACCAACGATGACACGGATACGCCCGATCCCGGTGGCTTTGCTCGCCTGCACCGCTCTCGTGCTGGGCGGCTGCGGCGCCTTCGAGAATCTCGGCGGCGGCAAGAAAGTGTCGCCCGACGAATTTAAGATCGTGTCCCATTCGCCGCTCACCATGCCGCCCAACGCCGAGCTGCGTCCGCCGCGGCCGGGCGAGGCCAGGCCGCAGGAGATGACGCCGGCCGATCAGGCCAAGGAAGCGTTGTCGCCGGCGCTGGCCGGCCGCACTCAGGAGCGCATTAACGCGGGTCCCAACGCAGCGCGCACGGGCAGCTCCTCCGAGCAGGCGCTGGTTGCGCGAGCCGGACAGGGCGGCCTCGATCCTGAAATCCGCGGGCGCGTGAACCAGGACACCCGGACCCTTGCCGACAACGACAAGACCTTCATCGACAGCCTGATCTTCTGGCAGGATTCGCCGCCGCCGGGCGTGCTCATCGATCCCGCCAAGGAACAGCAACGCATCCGCGACGCGCAGGCGGCCGGCCAACCCGCGACCGGGCCGACGCCCACGATCACGCGTCGCAAGCGCGGTCTGCTCGAAGGCATCTTCTGAGTTCGCCGCTGCCTCCCGGCCGCCGTGCTCTGCTCGGCGGCCTTTTCGCGGGCGCGGTCGTCTCGCCACCGGCCACGGCGCTTGCCAAGCTCTTTGCCGTCGAGCGCCGCAACGCCGAGACCTTCACGCTGCCCAACGGCCTGCAGGCCATCGTGCTGCCGTCGAGGCGCGCGCCCATCGTTACCCAGGTCGTGGTCTACAAGGTCGGCAGCGCCGACGAGACGTTCGGCAAGACCGGCGCCGCGCACTTTCTCGAACACATGATGTTCAAGGGCACCGACAAGGTGCCGGGCGGGGAGTTCTCGCGCATCGTCTCGCGCAACGGCGGCCGCGACAACGCCTATACGAGCTTCGATTCGACAGGCTACCATCAGACCATCGCGGCGGAGCGGCTGGAGCTGATCATGCGCATGGAGGCCGATCGCATGACCGGCATCCGCATCAGCGATCGCGAGATCGTGCCGGAGCGCCAGGTGATCCTCGAAGAACGCCGCATGCGCACGGACAACGTGCCGTCGGCGCTGCTCGACGAGGCGGTGCGCGAGCAGCTCTACGGCCGCCACAAGCCCTATGCCATGCCGATCGTCGGCTATCCCGACGACATCAAGAAGCTCAGCGTCAACGATCTCTCGACCTTCTATCGCCGCCACTATGCGCCCAACAATGCAGTGCTGATCGTGGCGGGGGACACCACGACCGAGGCGGTGCGCAAGCTCGCGGAGAAATATTACGGCCCGATCGCGAGCCGCAAGACCGAGCCGCGGCGGCGCCCCTCGAAGGGCGGCCCCAACCTGCCGCAGAAGGTGATCCGTGCCGACGCTCGGGTCGTCGAGCCGCGCTGGTCGCGGCTGTGGCTGGCCCCGTCCTACCGTATGGGCGAGACCAGACACGCCTACGCGCTGCAGGTGCTGGCGCGTCTGTTCGGCGGCAGCGAGACCAGCCGCCTGTGGCGGGCGCTGGTGGTGGACGGCAAGGTCGGCCTGTCTGCATGGGCATCGTACAGTCCGGCGAGTCTCGGCCTCACCTCGTTCGATATCGGCGTGCATCCCGCCTCGACGCGCAGCATGGCCGACGTCGAGAAGGCCGTGACGACGGAGATCAAGCGCCTGCTCGATAGCGGCGTTAAGCCGGAAGAGGTGGAGCGGGCGCAGAACCAGCTCCTGGCCGGCGCCATCTATGCGCAGGATTCGCTGGCAAGCGGCCCCCGGATCTACGGCACCATGCTGAGCACCGGCGGCACGGTGGCCGATGTCGATGCCTGGCCGCAGCGGATTTCGGCCGTCACCCCGGCCGAGATCCAGGCTGCTGCCGAGCATGTCTGGCGCAACGACGGCGCCGTGACGGCGATGCTGACGCCGGCCGAAGGCAGCCGATGAAACGCCTGTTCGCCGCCCTCCTGGCAGGCTTCGCCCTGCTGTCATTGCCGGCAGCGGCCGGCGCCATCGAGATCAAGCAGGTCACCACGCCGCTCGGCATCAAGGCCTGGCTGGTCGAAGACAAGAGCACGCCGGTCATCGCGCTCTCCTTCTCGTTCGTCGGCGGCACCGCATCCGATCCGGCCGGTCTCTCCGGCGCCACCGACCTGATGGCCAATCTCCTGACGGATGGAGCCGGGCCACTGAATGCCCAGGCCTTCCGTCAGCGCCAGGAGGATGCCGCCGCGTCGATCGGCTTCAATGCCTCGCTCGACCGGGTGAGTGGGTCGCTGCGCGTGCTGTCGGCCAACCGCGACGAGGGCTTTGAACTCCTGCGCCTGGCGATGGTCGAGCCGCGCTTCGACGCGGCGATGGTCGATCAGCGCCGTGCCCAGACGATCGCCTCGCTCAATCAGGCGGCGCAGCGCCCCGCATCGGTGGCCGGCCGTACCCTGATGGCGACCCTGTTCGCCGATCATCCTTATGCGGCCGATCCCGAAGGAACGCGCGAGGATCTGGCCAAGGTGACGTCCGATCTTCTGAAGAAGCGCGCTGCCGCCGTGCTGTTGCGCAACGGCCTGACCGTGGCGGCCGTGGGAGATATCAGCGAGGCCGAGCTCGCCCGCCAGATCGACCGCGCTTTCGGCAGCCTGCCTACCGGCACGCCGCCGGCTCTGCCGCCGCAATGGGTGCCGCCGACCAAGCCCAGGACCGTGGTCGTCGAGCGTCCGGTGCCGCAGAGCGCCGCGTTGATGGCACTGCCCGGCATCCCGCGCGACGATCCCGACTGGTATGCCGCGCTGGTGATGAACCATGTGCTGGGCGGTGGTGGCCAGCAGTCCCGCCTGTTCAACGAGGTGCGCGAGAAGCGCGGCCTGGCCTACAGCGTGTCGAGCGGCCTCAGGACCTACAAGCGCGCGGCCCTGCTGGTCATCTCGACGGGCAGTGCCAACGAGCGCGTCGCCGATGCGCTGCGCGTCATCAAGGCCAGCATGGCGCGGCTGCGGACCGAAGGCATCACCGATCAGGAACTCTCCGATGCCAAGACCTATCTCGCCGGAGCCTTGGCCTTGTCGCTCGATTCGTCGGGCTCGATCGCGAACCTTCTGCATTCGATGCAAGTCGACGGGCTTTCGCCCGACCATCTGACCAAGCGCGGGGCGCTGATCGCCGCCGTGAAACTCGAAGACGTCCAGAAGATGGCGCGCCGGCTGTTGCGCGACGAGGCGCTGACGACGGTCGTGGTCGGCAGGCCGGTCGGCGTTACCTCCGAACCCTAGGGATCAAGCGCATGCTCTACAGCCATGTGATCGACGATGCTCTCGACACCAATGTCGGCAAGCATGGCCTGCCACAGGCCTCGCTCGACCGCGAGCTGGTTCGCGCCAGCGCGGCCCTCGACAAGTTCCGCCGCTGGAAGGCGGACGGCACGCTGCCGTTGTTGAGCCTGCCGGGCACGCACGAGGACCTCGCCCTGCTGAAGCCGCATGCCGAGCGCTTCGCCAGGTTCGAGCATGTCGTCGTGCTGGGTACGGGTGGTTCGAGCCTCGGCGGCCAGACCCTGGTCGCGCTCAAAGACCTGGGATTCGGTCCGGCGCCGGGCCGCCCCAAGCTCTGGTTCATGGACAATGTCGATCCCGCGACGCTCGCCGAGCTTGGTGCTCGCCTGCCGCTTGCCCGGACCGGCCTGATCGTCATCTCCAAGTCCGGCACGACGGCCGAGACCTTGACGCAGTTCCTCACTCTGCTGCCCGAGTTCGAAGCCAAGGTCGGCAAAGGCAAGCTCGCGGACCACGTGATCGCCATCACCGAGCCCAGGGAAAACGCCCTGAGCCGCATCGCCGGCGGCATCGGCTGCCCGATCCTCGACCACGATCCGCGGATCGGTGGCCGCTTCTCCGTGCTTTCGCTGGTTGGCATGCTGCCGGCAATGATCGCCGGCCTCGACGTTGCGGCCGTCCGCGACGGCGCCGCGACCGTGCTCGATCCGGTGTTGCAGGCGAGCGATGCTCACGGCTTGGCTCCGGCCGTTGGGGCGGCGCTGTCGATCGGCCTTGCGAAGGAACGCGGTATCGGCACCACGGTGCTGATGCCCTACTGCGACCGACTGGGTTACTTCGGCTTCTGGTATCGCCAGCTCTGGGCCGAGAGCCTGGGCAAAGGTGGCAATGGCACAACTCCGGTGCGTGCCATGGGCACTGTCGATCAGCACAGCCAGTTGCAGCTCTATCTCGGCGGCCCGGCCGACAAGATGTTCACTGTCGTGATCCTCGACACGGCAGGGCAGGGCAAGCCGATCCCGCCGGCGGCGATGGGCGGCGACAAGTCGCTCGCCTATCTCGAAAACAAGTCGCTGGGCGATCTCCTGCTGGCCGAAGCCGATGCGACCGCGGCAACGCTGGTCAAGAACGGCCGCCCGACCCGGGTCATCCGGATCGCCACCGTCGACGAAAGGGTGATGGGCGCACTGATGATGCACTATATGCTGGAAACCATGTTTGCCGCCGAACTGCTGGGCATCGATGCCTTCGATCAGCCTGCGGTCGAAGAAGGCAAGATCCTGACCCGGCAGTATCTCTCCGCACGCGTATCATCCACAGGGCGCCGGTCGTAAACTCGGGAGCCATGAGCGCTCCCCTCCGCGTCCTGCGTCGCCTGCCGTCGACGCTCGTCAACCGCATTGCCGCCGGCGAAGTGGTGGAGCGTCCGGCCAGTGCCGTGAAGGAACTGGTCGAGAATGCAATCGACGCCGGGGCCCGCCGCATCACGGTCACCCTGAAGGAGGGCGGCCGTACCTTCATTTCGGTGGTCGACGACGGCGTAGGCATGTCGCCGGCGGAACTGGCGCTCGCCGTCGAGCGGCACTGCACCTCGAAGCTGCCCGGCGACGATCTTGCCGACATCCGCACTCTGGGCTTCCGCGGCGAGGCGCTGCCGTCAATCGCTTCGGTCAGCCGTTTCACCATCACCTCGCGGCCGGCCGGTGCCGATACGGCCTGGAGCCTGGAGATCGAAGGCGGCGCCAAGGGCGAGCCGAAGCCTGCGGCGCATCCTGCCGGCACGCGCGTCGAAGTGCGCGATCTCTTCTTTGCGACACCGGCACGGCTCAAGTTCCTGAAGGAGCCGCGCACAGAGTCCAGCCATGTCGCTGACGCGCTGCGCCGGCTCGCCATGGCGCATCCCGAGGTCTCCTTCCGGTTGGAGAGCGAGGAGCGCACGCTGATCGACCTGCCGGCTGCCAATCCGTCGTTGCTCGAGAAGGCCGATGCGGCGCGACTGGAACGCCTCGCCGCCATCATGGGGCGCGAGTTCGGCGAGAACACCGTGGCGATCGACGCCACGCGCGAAGGATTCCGACTGACCGGCTTCGCCGGCCTGCCAACGCTCAACCGGCCGACCGGCCAGCATCAGTATCTCTTCGTCAATGGCCGGCCGGTACGTGACAAGCTCCTGGCCGGTGCGGTACGCGGCGCCTACCAGGATTTCCTGGCGCGCGATCGCCATCCCATGGTGGCGCTGTTCCTCGAAGCACCGACCGAGCTGGTCGACGTCAACGTGCATCCCGCCAAGACCGAGGTGCGCTTCCGCGATGCCAGTATCGTGCGCGGCCTGATCGTGGGCGCGCTGCGTACCGCGCTGTCGGCGGCCGGCCATCGCGCCAGCACGACGGTGTCGGATGCTGCCCTCGGTGCCTTCCGCCCGCACACGGGGTTCTCGACGCCGTTGCCGATGGGGTATCGCGGCGGCGGCAGCGGCTTCTCGACGGTGCCGCGTGGACTTGCCGAGGCGGCCGCGCAGTTCATGGCGCCGCTGTCCGCACCCTCGGCGCGGGTGGAGAACGAACCTGCGCCAGCCGTCAATGGCAACGGCGAGGCGCCGCACTATCCGCTGGGCGTGGCGCGGGCCCAGCTTCACGAGACCTATATCGTCGCACAGACCGATCAGGGTGTGGTCATCGTCGACCAGCATGCCGCCCATGAGCGGCTGGTGCACGAGCGGCTGAAGAACCAGCTCGAGGCCGAGGGCGTGAAGCGTCAGGCGCTGTTGCTGCCCGAGGTCGTCGAGGTCGGCGAAGACGGCGCGCGGCGACTGGCCGCCCGCCAGCCCGAACTGGCCGAGATGGGGTTGGTGCTGGAACCGTTCGGGCTGGGTGCGGTGGTGGTGCGCGAAACGCCGGCAGTGCTGGGCGAGCTCGATGTCCAGGGGCTGGTGCGCGATCTCGCCGACGAGCTTGCCGAGATGGGCGACCATCTCTCGCTCAAGGAGAAGGTCGAGGAGGTGTGCGGTACGCTCGCCTGCCATACGTCGGTACGGGCCGGCCGCCGGCTCACCGTCGAGGAGATGAATGCGCTGCTGCGCCAGATGGAGGCGACGCCGCATTCCGGGCAGTGCAATCATGGCCGTCCGACCTATGTCGAACTCAAGCTGGCCGACATCGAGCGGCTGTTCGGAAGGCGATGAAGACGTATTTCATACCGGCGTTCGCACTGGTGATTGCCGCTGGTTTTACCTCCATGGTCGCTGCGCAGACACGTGCCCCGGCTCCCTCGGCCTCGCCGCCGCCGCCCGGTACGGTCACGCCGGCGCCAGCCTCGCCACTCGACGGCCAGTGGCGAGGCACCAGCGATGGCGGTTCCTGCAACGCGCCGCTCGACTATGTGCTCACGATCGAAGCAGGCATCGTCGATGGATCGGCTTACGACACGACCGCACGGGGCCCGGTGCCCAACCCGAAGAAATCCGCGGCGCCGCCGCCCGGTCCCGGCCTCTGGCAGATCCATGGCCTTGCGCGGGCGACCGGCACGTTCAAGCTGATCAGCGTCGCGTCCGTGAAAGGCACCGACCAGCGTCGCGCCCAGCTCTCGGCGCGCAGCGAAGGTGGCGTCCTGGTCGTCAGCGAAACCAGCGGCTGCCGCCGTACCGTGAGGCTCGTGAAAGGCTGAACCTCAGGGACGGCTGAGTCAGCGACCGGGAGCGAGGAGGCCGAGCCGTTCGCGGTTGAGCCAGCGGCCGATCAGCAGGATGGCGACCACGACCAGGCCGGTGGCGAGGCCGATCCAGATGCCGATGCCGTCGAGCTTGAAGACGAAGGCCAGCACCACGCCGGCCGCGAGGCCGATAGCCCAATAGCCGATACCGGCGTAGATCATGGGCACGCGTGTATCGTGCAGGCCGCGCAGCATGCCGGCGGCGACGGCCTGGCCACCGTCGGCGAGCTGGAACAGCGCCGCGAAGAAGAGGAACGACACGGCGAGTTCGATCACCGGCGCATTGGCCGGTGTTCCGAGGTCGAGGAACAGGCCGACCAGGGTGCGCGGCAGCAGCACCATGGTGAGGGCCGTCAGGACCATGAAGCCGGTGCCCATGGCGAAGGCCGTCCAGCCGGCGCGGCGGATACCCTCCGGATCGTTGGCGCCATAGGCGCGGCCCACGCGCACGGTCGCGGCCTGGCTGAGCCCGAGCGGCACCATGAAGCAGAGCGAGGCGATCTGCAGCGCGATCGAATGCGCGGCAATCGATGCGGCGCCGATCAGCCCCATCAGGAAGGTCGAGGCATTGAATACCGTGACCTCGAAGACCAGTGTCGTACCGATCGGCAGGCCGAGCCGCCACAGTTCGCGAAAGCGGGGCCAGTCGGCGCGCCAGAAGCGGCCCAGCAGGTGATAGCGGCGGAACCTGCGGTCGACATAGACCACGATCGCGAGCGCCGTGAACATCAATACATCCGAAACAGTCGTGGCGACGCCAGCGCCGACGAGCCCCAGGGCCGGCAGGCCGAAATGGCCGAAGATCAACGCCCAGGTGAGGATGGCGTTGATCGCGACCGCGGCGACGCCGATCGCCATTGCCCACATCGGACGTTCCAGCGCCGACACGAAGGAGCGCAGAACCAGAAAGAAGAAGAACGGCAGGATCGACCACTGCAGCGCGCGCATGTATTCGGCAGCCGCTGCCGCGAGGCGCGGCTCCTGGCCCATCAGCAGCAGGATGTCCTCGCAGTGCCACAGCACGATCCAGATCGGCACGGCGATCACTACGGCGGCCCACATGGCCTGGCGCACGGTGCGGCGCACGTCGCGCACCGAATGGCTCTTGCGGCCTAGCTCGCGCGCGATCATCGGCGCGGAAGCCGTCGTGATGCCGAGCCCGAAGATCATCGTGGCGAAATAAAGGTTGGACCCCAGTGCGCCGGCCGCCAGCGCGTCGGCACCCAGCCAGCCCAGCAGGACGACGTCGGTGGCCGTCATCGCGGTCTGCGCGAGATTCGTGAGGATGAGCGGCCAGGCGAGCACGAGAGTCGCGCGTGCCTCCGCCCCCCACGCGCCGCGCGCGGGGCCCATCGTCGAAACCAGGTTGGACATGGAATGTACTTAGCGATCTTCGCCGCAATTGGCGAAACAACTCTGCCCGGCAAGGAGCGCAACACTGCGAGCAGTGCCTGCAAAGCCACACTTGTGGCGTCTAAGGCCTAGAATCCTTCGCGGCGCTCACAAGCTCTTCTCGCGCTCAGAGGCAGACGATCCTTTCCTCGCGGCTGTCGAACAGACGGAAGAAGGCATCCTGCGGCTTCTCGAGGACGAACATGGCGCGCGCATCGAGGCCGAGATGCAGGCCACGCATCACCGCACCGCTGACGCCGTGGCTCACCACGACGGTGCGCGTGCCCGATGCAGCAATGAGGGCCAGCATTTCGGCCGAACGCTGGCTCAATCGCGCGTGGGTTTCGCCGCCGGGCGGGCAGTAGCCATGGGGATCGGCGCGCCAGTCGGCGAGAGCGGTCGGATGAGTGACCTCGATCTCCTTCCACGAGAAGCCCTCCCATTCGCCATAGGAGAGCTCGGCGAGGCGCATGTCCTCGCGCCAGTCGGTGTCGGGAATGCCGAGTTCGCGGCCGACGATCTCCGATGTCTCCCGTGTGCGCCCGAGCGGGCTGCGCAGGAAGATCGTCGGGCCGGGCTCGCGGGCCAGCTCGATCTTGAGCGTGCGGCCCATGGCTTGCGCCTGCGCCCGGCCGCGTTCCGTGAGGTTGGAGTTCTTGGTTCCCTGCATGCGGCGTTCGGTGTTCCAGGCGGTTTCGCCGTGGCGCAGCATGTAGAGCGGAGCGGTGAGTTTCATGGAGTGCGCTTCAGGATCACGATCTTGGCGGCACCATAGCGCCGCTCGTCGATCGTCTCGAATCCGGCGGGAGGGGCAATGTCCTCGTTATGCGCCAGCTCGACGCTGACGACGGCATCGGGGGCGATCCAGCCGGCGTCGGCCAGCGCCGTCAGCGCCTGCGCGGCCTGGCCCGAGCGATAGGGCGGATCGAGGAAGACGAGGTCGCAGGGCTCGCGTCCGGGCGGCGGCCGCATCGCGTCGGCACGCACGACGCGCGCGGCGCCGGTCTCGCCGAGCTTGCGCAGGTTCTCGCCGATCAGCTTGATTGCCGTCGCATCGTTGTCGAGGAAGGTGGCATGAGCGGCGCCCCGCGACAGCGCCTCCATGCCCAGCGCACCGGAGCCGGCGAAAGCGTCGAGCACGCGCGTGTCGATCAGGGGGGAGGTCCCGTCGTCGCGCCACTTGGCATGCATCAGCACGTTGAACAGGGCCTCGCGGGCTCGGCTGGCGGTCGGCCGGGTTGCCATCCCTTCCGGCGTGGCGAGCGTGCGCCCGCGATGCTTGCCGCCAATGATCCTGAGCATCAGGAACGCCGGCGCTTGGCGTGTGCGCCCGGCCGCGACTGCGGTTTCGCCCAGCCTTCCTTGCGAGGCGCCCGTTTCACGCCCATCAGATTGTCGAGCGCCTGCGGCGGGATCTCGTCGACATGGTTGCGTTCCAGTTCGCCGAGATGGAACGGGCCGAAGGCGATGCGGATCAGACGGACCACCGGCAGGTCGAGAAAGGCCAGCACGCGCCGGACTTCGCGGTTCTTGCCTTCGGTCAGGGCGATGTCGAGCCAGGCATTCGAGCGCTGCTGGCGGTCGAGGGTGGCCTGGATGGCGCCATAGCGGACGCCTTCGATGGTGATGCCGTTGGCGAGGGCCGCCAGCCGTGCCTCGTCGACGGCGCCATGCACGCGGGCGCGGTAGCGGCGCGTCCAGCCATTGGCCGGCAGTTCGAGCTGGCGTGCGAGGCCGCCATCGTTGGTCAGCAGCAGCAGGCCCTCCGACATATAGTCGAGGCGGCCGATGGTAACGACGCGCGGCATGCCCTTGGGCAGCGAGTCGAAGATCGTCCGCCTGCCTTCTGGATCGCGGGCCGTTACCATCTCGCTGGGAGGCTTGTGATAGCGCCACAGGCGGGCGCGGTCGGCCTGTGGCAAGGGCTTGCCGTCGACCTCGATGACGCTTTTGTCGGTCACGACGAAAGCAGGAGTCTCCAGCACCTTGCCGTCGACCTTGACGCGGCCGGCTTCGATCCAGCGTTCGGCATCGCGGCGCGAGCAGAGGCCCGCACGTGCCAGCCGCTTGGCAATTCTCTCGGGTTCGCTCACTTCGGTGCCGCCGCTCCCAGGAAGGCGCGAAAGAGCTTCGCATCGCCTTCGGAGATCAGGAATTCGGGATGCCACTGCACGCCGATGCAGAAACGATAGGCCGGCGCCTCGATGCCTTCGATGACGCCGTCGGGTGCGGTGGCATTCACGACCACGCCTTTCGGCGCATCGGCTGCCGCCTGGTGATGGGCGCTGTTCACGGCAAGTTCGTCGGCGCCGACGATGCCGTGGAGCTGCGTGCCCTTCGCCACTTTCACGAGATGGCCCGGCTCGTTGCGCGGGTTGGGCTGCTCGTGCGCCAGCGGCTCGGCAATGGTGTCGGGAATGTGCTGGATCAGCTTGCCGCCCAGCACGACGTGCAGCAGTTGCTGGCCGCCGCAGATTCCCAGCACCGGCTTGTTCTGGTCGAGCGCCCCTTTGGTGACGGCGAATTCGAAGGCGGTACGGCGATCCTTGGTGATCACCGTGGCATGCTTGTTGCCGCCGCCATAGTAGGAGGGATCGACATCGAAGGCGCCGCCGGTCACGACCAGCGCGTCGATGTGCTCCAGATAGTCGGCGACGCGGTCGGGCTCGTGCGGCAACGCCACGGGCAGGCCGCCGGCCGCGTCGATGGCGTCGAGATAATTCTGGCGCAGCGCATACCAGGGAAACTTGGAGTATCCCCCCGGCTTTTCCGCATCCAGGGTGACTCCGATAAGGGGGCGAGGCATGCGGCGCAAGATACGCGCGCAGGCTCGCGAGCGCTATAGTGGCCGGCATGCCCGATGCGTCGAACCTTACGCCCATGGAACGCGCTCTTGCCGCCGCCCGCGCTGCCGGTGCGCGCGGCGAGGTGCCGATCGGCTGTGTGATTGTCGGGCCAGACGGGGTGTTGCTGGCGGAAGAGGGCAACCGCACGGAGGCACTGAGCGACCCGACGGCGCATGCCGAGATGCTGGCGATCCGCACGGCGACGGCTCGGTTCGGCTCGGCGCGGCTGGTCGATTGCGATCTCTACGTCACCCTCGAACCCTGTCCGATGTGCGCCCAGGCGATTTCCTTCGCCCGGCTGCGCCGCGTCTATTGGGGAGCAGGCGATCCCAAGGGCGGCGGCGTCGAGCATGGTCCACGCATCTTCGATCAGCCGACTTGCCACCATCGGCCCGACCTCTATCCCGGCCTCGGCGAGCGCGAAGCGGGCGAGCTACTGCGCGCGTTCTTCCGGGAGCGGCGATGACCACTCGTCGCGCACCGCCGCGTCGGGCTCGGTAACCGCCCGGCGGCGGCGCTCGAACTCGGCCGGGGCCAGCCGCGACAGCGCCCAGACGGCAGCGCCCCGTACCAGCGGCGAGACATCCTTCAGCAGGCGCTCGACCGCAGGCAGAGAGGTCGCCGGTGCGCCGCTGTTGCCCAGCGCATAGGCGACGTTGCGCAGGAAGCGGTCGCGGCCGATGCGCTTGACGGCGGTGCCCGAGAAGCGCGTGCGGAAGGTTTCGTCGTCGAGCGTGGCGAGGTCGGCAAGGCGCGGTCCGTCGAGGACGGCGCGCGGCGTAAAGGCCGCCTCGCGGGCTTCCTGGGCAAACTTGTTCCAGGGGCAGGCGGCCAGGCAATCGTCGCAGCCATAGATGCGGTTGCCGAGTGCGGGCCGGAGCGCGCGGTCGATCGCGCCCTCGTGCTCGATGGTGAGATAGGAAATGCAGCGCCGTGCGTCGAGCCTGTAGGGGGCGGGGAATGCCTTGGTCGGACAGACGTCGAGGCAGGCGCGGCATTGGCCGCAGTGATCGTCCTCCGGCGCGTCGGCCGGCAGTTCGACCGACAGAAGCAGTTCGCCGAGAAACAGCCAGGATCCGAACCGGCGCGACACCAGGTTGGTATGCTTGCCCTGCCAGCCATGGCCCGCCTGCTGCGCGGCGAGCTTTTCCATCAGCGGTGCGGTGTCGACGAATACCTTGAGGTCGTGTCGGTAGGTATCCCAAATGAAGCGGCCCAATGCCTTCAGCCGGGTCTTCATCACGTCGTGATAGTCGCGGCCCTGCGCGTAGACCGAGACGGCGGCGCGTTCGCATTCGGCCAGTACGATGCGGGGATCGTTGGTCGGCCCGTAGTTCAGTGCAACCGATACGACGGTCCTGGCGCCGGGCCAGAGCGTTTCGGGATCGACGCGCTCCTCGGTGCGATCGCCCAGCCATCCCATGTCGCCCTGGAAGCCCTGGTCGACGAACGCGGCCAACCGTTCGTGCCGCTGCCGGCGCGCGTCGGGCGTGAGCCTGGCCGGCGCAAAGCCTACCGCGTCGAAGCCCAATGCCAGCGCCTTGTCGCGGATGGCGTCGCGCAGGGCGCGCGGGCTGGCCTGCTGCGGCGGCCGCGTGGGTCTCGGCGGCAGCCGGGCCATTATCCCCGGCCGCGATAGGAGGCGACGCCGGTGTCGGGCAGCCACAGGCCCTTCGGCGGTGCGCCAGTCTGCCAGAAGACGTCGATCGGCATGCCGCCGCGCGGATACCAGTAGCCACCGATGCGCAGCCAGCGCGGCGCCATAGCCTTTACCAGCCGCTTGCCGATGCCCACGGTGCAGTCCTCGTGGAAGGCCGCCTCGTTGCGGAAGCTGTTGAGATAGAGCTTCAGCGACTTGCTCTCGACCAATTTCGCACGCGGCACGAAGTCGATCACCAGATGCGCAAAGTCGGGCTGGCCGGTCACCGGGCAGAGCGAGGTAAATTCCGGCTGCGTGAAGCGCACGAGATAGAGCGTCCCCGGATGCGGGTTCGGGATCGTCTCGAGGATGGCCTCTCCCGGAGAGGCAGGCAGGGCGGAGGGTCGTCCGAGCTGACGGAGCTTTGCGTATTTAGCCATGGCCCCATCATATGCTAAGCGGGCTGACATGACTCATAGGGTTGCCATCGTAGGGGCTGGCCCATCGGGCTTCTATGCAGCCGACGGGCTGCTGCGCGGCCGGCCTGATCTTCATATCGACGTCATCGACCGTCTGCCCACACCGTTCGGCCTGGTTCGCGCCGGCGTGGCGCCCGACCATCAGGGCACCAAGGCCGTCGTGCGGCAGTTCGACCGTCTGCTGGCCCAGCCCGACCTGCGCTTCGCGGGCAACATCGAGATCGGCCGCGACCTTGCCTGGGACGAACTCGTCGCAGCTTACGACGCGGTGATCGTCGCCACCGGCATGGTGGTCGACCGCAAGCTCGGTATTCCCGGAGAGGATCTCCCGCATGTCTGGGGCTCGTGGCGGTTCGTGGCCTGGCTGAACGGTCACCCGGACTTTCGCGAAGGGCCCGATCTGTCGCAGGTGAAGTCGGTCGCGGTAATCGGCAACGGCAATGTCGCACTCGACGTGGCGCGTGTGCTGGCCAAGAGCGTCGAGGAGATGGGCAAGTCCGACATCGTGCCGGACGCGGGCGCCGCCATCGCTGCTGCACCGATTGCGGACATATACGTGATCGGCCGCCGCGGGGCGGAGCATGCCTCCTTCACCAACAACGAGCTGGCCGAGATGGGGCGCCTGATGCGCGCGGTGTCGGTGGCTGATGCCAGCGTGCTGGAGGCGGTCGCGCCGGCAAGCGATCCGACGCCCGAGAAGCTGCGCAAGACCAAGAACATCGACACGCTGAAGGGCTTTGCCGCGCACAAGGCGGGGGAAAAGCCTGTCACCGTGCATTTCTCCTTCCATGCGACGCCGAAGGCCATTCGGACCGGCGAAGTCGAGCTGTCGACCGGCACGGTGAAGGCCGATCTGGTGATCACCTGCATCGGCTATAGCGGCCAGCCATTTCCTCAAGGTGAGGGTATTTTCCCCGTGGGTTGGGCGCGGCGCGGGCCAAGTGGCACCATTCCGACAAACCGGGCCGACAGCCATGCCGTGGCGCAGCAGGTTCTGGCCTGGCTGAGCGACCGCGACCCCAAGAGCGGTCCCGACATACTGCCTCTCGCGGTCGATGCCGCTGGCTGGCATCGCATCGACAAGCACGAGATTGCCGCGGGAGCGGCTTCCGGCCGACCGCGCGTCAAGTTGACGGAGTGGCAGGCCCTGCTCGACGTCGCGCAGGGCGACTGAGCCGTCTATTCTGCGGCCTTAAAGAACAAGGGAGTTTCCATGTTGCGCATAACCCGCCGTTTGGCCGTCGCGGCTGCGGCCGTGGCCGCCATTTTGCCGTTTGCGGCGCCTGCCTCGGCGCAGAGCACGCTCAAGGTCTCGCTGCACTCCGATCTCAAGATCATCGATCCGATCTGGACGACGGCGCTGATCACGCAATATCACGGCTATCTCGTCTACGACACGCTGTTCGCGCTCGACGACAAGCTGCAAGTGCAGCCGCAGATGGTCGACACCTGGAAGATGAGCGACGACAAGCTCACCTGGACCTTCACGCTGCGCGACGGCCAGACCTGGCACGACGGCACGCCCGTGACGGCCGCCGACTGCGTGGCATCGCTGAAGCGCTGGGGCGCCAAGGACACGATGGGCCAGAAGCTCATGTCCTACGTGTCGGAGCTTTCGGCGCCCGACGACAAGACGATCAAGATGGTGCTGAAGGAGCCCTACGGCCTGGTGCTCAGCACCTTGGGCAAACCGGGTTCGAACGTGCCGTTCATGATGCCGGCGCGCATTGCCGCTACCGATCCCAATACGCAGATCACCGATGCCACCGGCTCCGGTCCCTTCGTCTTCAAGAAGGACGAATGGAAGCCCGGCGAAAAGGTCGTCTACCTGAAGAACGCCAAGTACAAGGCGCGCACGGAGCCGGCATCGGGCTTGGCCGGCGGCAAGGTCGCCAAGGTCGACCGCATCGAATGGCTCTGGATCCCCGACGCACAGACGCAGGTCAGTGCGCTTCTGAACGACGAGATCGACCTGATCGACATCGTGCCGCCCGATCTCCTGCCGCTGGTGCAGAAAGAGAAGGGCATCAAGATCATGGTCGTGAACAAGGCGGGCCGTCAGTATTCGATGCGCTTCAACGTGCTGCACAAGCCGTTCGACAATCCCAAGGTTCGACAGGCCGTCCTTTACGCACTGAACCAGAAGGATTTCCTCGACGCCAATGTCGGCAATCCGGAGTTCTACAAGGAGTGCAAGTCGCTGTTCCCCTGCGGCTCGCCGCTGGAATCGACCAAGGGCTGGGAGGACAAGCTTGGCGGCAATGTCGCCAAGGCCAAGCAGCTCCTGCAGGAAGCGGGCTATGACGGCACGCCGATCGTGCTGATGCACCAGACCGACACGCCGGGTCACAACAACCTTGCCACGGTCGCCAAGCCGCAGCTCGAGAAGGCAGGCTTCAAGGTCGATGTGCAGTCGATGGACTGGCAGACCCTGGTGGGCCGCCGCGCCAAGAAGGATCCGCTCACGGCTGGCGGCTGGAGCGCCTACTTTACTTCCTGGGCCGCCGTCGACGTGCTCGACCCGGTAGCGACGTCCTTCCTCAATGCCTCTTGCGAGAAGGCGACGTTCGGTTGGACCTGCGACGCCGAACTGGAAAAGCTGCGCGACGCCTATGCCAAGGAAACCGATCCGGCCAAGCAGAAGGCGATCGCCGAACAGGTCCAGCTTCGCGCCGTCGAGTATCCGACGCACGCGCCGCTCGGCCAGTTCCAGACTCCGACGGCGCTCGGCCGCAAGGCGACGGGCCTGCTGCCGTCCCCGGCGATGGCGCTGTGGAACGTCGAGAAGAAGTGACCTGATCGGGCGCGGCGTTCGAGCGCCGCGCCCATCAATTCAGTCCAGCCTGACGCTCACGCCTTCGAGTCCCTTGGCCGAGGGCGGGAAGCGCTTCATGACCTCGGCATCGTGGCCGGGGATCACCATCTCGGTGCGGCCGTCGGCGAGCTTCTTCAATTTGTCGTAGCCCGCCAGCATGTCGGCGACCGAGAAGACGATCGAGAAGAGCTTGTCGTTGTTGACGCCCCAGAAATAGTGGCTGGCGTCGGAGGCGAGCACGAGCCAGCCGTTGCGGGTCATGATGCGCACCGACTGGATGCCCATCGTGTGGCCGCCGATCAGGTGCAGCGAGATGCCGGGCTGCAGTTCCTCGTCGCCATCGTGGAACACAAGCCGGCCGCCGTAGAGCGCGCGCACCATGCCGACGATGTCCTCGCATTCGTAGGCGTGTCGGAACGGGCCTTTGCACATGTGCCGGCCGGTCGCGAAGTTCATCTCCTTGTCCTGCAGATGAAAGCGCGCCTTGGGAAAGCGATCCCAGTTGCCGATATGGTCGTAGTGCAGGTGGGTGACGATGACGTCCTCGACCTCCTTCGCGTCGATGCCGAGGTCACCCAGGAGGTCGGCGGGATTCTTCTTCACCTCGCGGCCGCGCTGCTTGCCGACGGTGGCGTTGAAGCCGGTGTCGATGACGATGGGCTTGCCGCCCAGCGCCCGCTTGCCGCTCTCGTCGAGCGGTATCGCCACCCAGACGAAATAGTCCATCGGGAAGTCGGCATCGTGCGGGTCGGGATTGATCTGAACTTCCCAAGCCTTGCGCGGCAGGTGGCCGTACTTGACCGCATGTACCTCGTAGATGGGCGTCGAACGCATCTTTGTTTCCTTCCCGGCAGGTTGTCGGGAGGGAGCGTAGCGCGTCGGCCCTTTCCGGCGCTATAGTGCGGCATGGCCCGCACGGACCTCCTCGTGACGCGAATTAGCAACCCGGTTTGCACTGCAGACCGGGCCGCTGCTGTTCGTTCGTCCTCAGAGGAGCCAACCGATGTCCGTCTCCGCCTCTTCCGCCGTTCTGGCGCTCCAGCGTAGCAATTCCACCGTTCGTTACTGTTTCGAGGCCGATGCCGATCCCGGCGTGCTGCCGCGTGCGCTTGAGCTGATCGCCAAGCGTGGCCTCGTGCCGGCGCGCGTCTTCGCCCAGACCGATGCCGATGTGCTGAATGTCGAAATCGAGGTCGATGGGCTGGCGCCGGAGACCGCCGAACATGTCGGCCGTTGCCTCGGCGAGATCGTGGGCGTCAGACAGACGTTCTGAAGCCCGGGATGTTGAGTGCGGGGCGCACTGCCTCGGCAGCGCGCCCCGGACGACTCAATCCATCGTGATCTTGTTGTCGCGGATGACCTTGCCCCAGGCCGCGACCTCGTCCTTGGCGAACTTGTCCATCTGCGCGGCATCCCAGTCCTTCAGGACCATGCCAAGCTGGTTGGCGCGTTCGCGCGTCACGTCCATCTTGGCGACCTTGCGCATCGCGGCGTTGAGCTTGTCGACGATCGGCTGCGGCGTGCCGGCCGGTGCGAAGAGTGCGAACCAGCCATCGAGGATGAAGCCCGGCAGGCCCGCTTCCGCAGTCGTCGGGATGTCGGGGAAGGCCGGCAGGCGCTCGGTGCTGGCAAGCGCCAGCGCTTTCAGGTTGCCGTTGCGGATATGACCGGAGACGGAGGGCGGCGTCACGATGAAGAGTTCGACCTGGCCGGCTACCGTGTCCTGCGTCGCCGGGCCCGAGCCCTTGTAGGGGACGTGCATGAGGTCGATGCCGGCCGCCTTGTTCAGCATCACGCCGCCGAGATGCGGCACCGAGCCGGGACCCACCGAGGCGTAGTTCAGCTTGCCGGGGTTGGCCTTGGCATAGGCGATGAAGCTCTCGAGATCGTCGGCCGGCACCTTCTTCGGCACCACGATCACATGCGGTCCGATTGCGCCCATAGCGATGCCGACGAAATCCTTGGGATCCCAGTTCAGGTTGCTGATCAGCGCCGGATTGGCGGCATGGAAGCCCGAATACTGCATCAGCAGCGTGTAGCCATCGGGCTTGGCGCGGGCCACGACCGCCGCACCGATGTTGCCGTTGCCGCCGCCGCGGTTGTCGACGATCACCTGCTGGCCCAGTTCCTGTCCGAGCAGATCGGCATAGAGGCGCGCGACAAGATCGGTGCCACCGCCGGGCGGGGCGGGAACGACCATCGTGATCGGCTTGTCGGGATAGCTGGTCTGCGCCCTGGCCGATGTATCGAGGGCCGGCATGGCGAGAGTGGTGGCCGCCAGGGCCAAGAGAGGGGCGGCGACCAGACTGCGACGTTTCATTTACTACTCACGAACTGGAAAAGTTACGCTTCCACACATTGGCCAGCTCGGGCAGCGCATCGGCCCGGCGGGCGATGGCGAAGAGCCGGGGCGTCTCGATCTCGAACCAACCGCGCTTGGGACGCCAGCGGGTCATGATGTCGACGTAGATGTCGAGGGCGGAGAAGCGTTCGCCCAGGAACCAGGGGGTGCCGGCCTCGCGTTCGACCTGCCGCCACAGACGCTGCGCATAGGCATCGGTGGCGGCGCGGAAGGGATCGCGTGCGGCATTGACCGATACGAAGCGCGCCGGATCGTCGGCATAGGTGAAGGTCGGATAGATGTTGGCGACCAGGAAGACGAGCCAGCGCAGAAACTTGGCGCGCTCCGGCGCAGCGGGACCGGGCACCAGTGCATCGCTGCCGGTGATGTCGGCGAGCAGGAGCGTGATGGCGGCGCTCTCGCTCATGATGCTGCCGTCGGGCATGACCAGCGTCGGCACCTGGGCGAGTGGATTGACCTTCTCGAGCCTCTCGCGCGCGCCGGGGGTACGGAAGAGATCCTCGACCGGCTCGTAGCGATACTTCAACCCGTACAGTTCGAGCTGAGCCTCGACGATGGCCGAGCCCCAGCCTGGCCGTCCCCAGAGCGTGTAGTCCATCGCGCTCTCCGTCGATGCGCGGCGGCGCTCAGGGCTTCTGCAGCGGCTGGATCAGGCTCGACGTATCCCAGCGGCCGCCGCCGCGTGCCTGTACGCGTTCGTAGAACTGGTCGACCAGCGCCACCAGCGGCATGCCGGCCTTCTGGCGCTTGCCCTCGGCCATGGCGATGCCCAGGTCCTTGCGCATCCAGTCGACGGCGAAGCCATAGTCGAACTTGCCGGCGATCATGTTCTGCCAGCGATTCTCCATCTGCCAGCTCTGCGCGGCACCCTTGGAGATCGCGCCCAGCGCCTTCTCCATGTCGAGGCCGGCACGCTGGCCGAGGTTCAGCGCCTCGGCGAGACCCTGCACGATGCCGGCAATGCACATCTGGTTCATCATCTTGGTGATCTGGCCGGCGCCCGGCGGACCGATCAGCGTGACGGCCTTGGAGAAGGCATCGGCAACCGGCTTGGCCTTGTCGAAGGGGCCCTGTTCGCCGCCGCACATGACGGTGAGCTGGCCGTTCTCCGCACCCGCCTGGCCGCCCGAAACCGGCGCATCGATGAAGTCGATGCCGAGCTTCTTGCCTTCGGCGTGAAGCTCGCGGGCAATGTCGGCAGAGGCCGTGGTGTTGTCGAAGAAGATCGAGCCCTTGGCCATGCCTGCAAAGGCGCCATCAGGACCGAGCACGACCGAACGCAGATCGTCGTCGTTGCCGACGCAGCAGAAGACGATCTCCTGGCCGGTGGCGGCTTCCTTCGGCGTCTTGGCAGCCTTGCCCTTGTGCTTCTTGGTCCAGGCCTCGGCCTTGGCGAAGGTGCGATTGTAGACAGTGACGTCGTGGCCCTTGGCGGCGAGATGACCCGCCATCGGAAAGCCCATTACGCCCAGACCCAGAAATGCCACCTTGGCCATGTTTCACTCCCGCGCAATCGATTGCGGGCGGATCATAGAGCCAAATCGTGCCTACGCCAGCAGGACGAGGATAGTCGCGAAACCGACCAGTAGCGGTGGCAGGGCGAGCGGCCAGGCGCGACGGTAAAGCGCCGATTCGACCGCCGGCAAAGCCAGGATCGCCGCGCCCATCGAAACGCGGATAGGCGACAGCATGGTGAGGTTGGTGCAGACGCTGTTCTGCACTGCAGCGATCCAGGCCGGATCGACGGTGATGGCGCGCGCCAGTGCCGTGACCATCGGCATCAGCATCGCATTGGCGGCCGACCCACCACCCGTCAGGAAGCCGCCGACCGCGGCAAACATCGGCACACTCATCGCCGAGCCGCGGCCTGCGACGGCACGCAACGCCTCGGCGATCGTCTCGGCCATGCCGGACCCGACGTAGAACTGTGCCATCACCACGAAGAGCAGGGTGACGGCACAGGAGCGCCACGCCCCGCGGCCAGTTTCCACCAACACCCGGCCGAGCGATGCGCGCGCCAGCCAGACCGTGACGATCCCGATGGAAACCAGCCAGAAACCCGGCGCGTAGAGCGGCGCGAAGGCCGGCTGACCCTCGAAGGGCCGCATCGCCCACAAGGGTTTCAGGAGATCGCGCAGCGGCGGCACCAGCCGCGTGGCACACAGCGCGAGGGTGAGCGCGACGTAGGGGGCGTTGGCATGCAGTGCCGACTTGAGCCGCGTCGCATCCGGACGTTCATCGCGCCAGAAGCGCACCGCGAGCAGGAACGCCGTGGGGGCAGCGCCGGCGATCTCGACATCGGTGAAGCGGTTGGCAAGCCAGATCAGACCGAGCAGCAATGCCGTCCACACCGCATCGTCGATCTTCTGCGCGACCGATGTGGCAAAGCCTGCCTCGCGGGCGAAGCGCCAATAGAGACCGAGATAAAGGGCGTGGATCGGGATCTGCAGCAGCGCGGAGGAGAGGCCGAGTTCGTTGGGCGTGAGGCCGGCCAGGGTTGCGCCGACCGTCGTCCCGGTGGCGAGCGCCCCCCATGGCACCAGCGACTGGCTGTAGAGGCCGAGCAGCAGTGCCGACATGCCGTTGAGGCCAAGGCGGCGCAGAGCGGCGAGGGCGATGATGTAGCCGACGCCGAAGCCCGTCACCGATTCGGCAAACGGCGCCAGCAGGAAGCAGACCGACCACAGCCGCCGCGGGTTGGCCTCCAGCGCGCCGCCATTGGCCACCGCGCCGCGCGCCTGCTGGCAGCGGTGAAAGAACATGCCGGCAGCGATGATGGCGATGACGTGCCAGGCGAGCCACGAGCCCGCAGCGGTCTCGTGCAGGAAGAGCCCGGCCAGCACGTCGCCGCCGCGCGTGCCGGTGACGATCACCGCCGAGGCCGCCAGCGTGGCCGAAAGCCCCACAAGGCCTGCAACAAGGGCGCTCGCACGGCCAGAGGCCAGCAAGCCCAGTACCAGGAGCAGCGGAAGGAGGGCCAGGATCGTCGTCATGTGGCGCTTTTTAAGGCCTTTCGGGCGTTTCCATGCTTCGGGGGCTGCCGAATCGAGCCCGCCAGAAACGCCACCTTGCGCCTTCGTGCCCTTTCCCTTAGAACCCGCCGCCATGCCCCGATAGCTCAGCTGGTAGAGCACGTCATTCGTAATGATGGGGTCGGCGGTTCGATTCCGTCTCGGGGCACCACTCTACTTCCATACATTCCGCGGTGATTTTTGCGCCGGCCTTGCGAAGGCCATGGTCATCGGCAGGGATGTCCGCCGATGCGCCTGGTCTGAGGCGATGCGTTGGCGCCTTCCACCCCGCTGCCCGGCGGGTGTAGCCTGCTCCGGCAGCGCGTTCAGGTTGGCTGCGTGTCCGCGACGCAACGCAGGCTTTGGAGGGCGCGCCGTGAAATTTCTCCGCCGCACATTCATGCACTTGGCCGCGGGCGCCGCTGCGCTGCCGGCCATATCCCGCAGATCATGGGCACAGGCCTATCCGTCCCGGCCGGTCCGCATCGTCGTGGGCTTTCCCGCCGGCGGGGCGACGGACATCCAGGGACGCCTGATGGGCGAATGGCTGACAGAGCGGCTGGGCCAGCAGTTCATCGTCGAGAACAAGCCCGGTGCCAGCGGCAACATCGGCACCGAGCTGGTCGCCAAGTCGCCTGCCGATGGCTACACGTTGCTGCAGGTCGTGACGCCGCACGCGATCAACGCTGCGCTCTACAGCAATCTCAGTTTCGACTTCATGCGAGACATCGCGCCGGTCATCTGCTCGGCCCGGCTGGCGTACGTCGTCGTGGTGAATCCGTCGGTCCCTGCCAAGACGCTTCCTGAGTTGATCGCTTACGCCAAGGCCAACCCGGGCAAGATCAACTACGGCTCGGCCGGCCAGGGCACGCCGCAGAACATTGCCTGCGAACTCTTCAAGATGATGACCGGCGTGAATCTGGTTCACGTGCCGTACAAAGGCGGCGCGCCTGCCGTCGCCGACCTGATCAGTGGCCACGTGCAGGTGGTTTTCGCGCCGATCTCGGAATCGATTCAACAGATCAAGGCCGGCAAGCTGCGTCCGCTGGCCGTGACGACCGCGGCCCGTTTAGATGTGATGCCCGACGTTCCATCGGTGGCAGAGTTCGTGCCGGGTTACGAGGCCAGCGGGTTTGCGGGCATCGGCGCGCCCAAGAACACCCCGGCAGAAATCGTCACCTTGCTGAACAAGGAACTCAACGCCGGCCTTGCCGACAACAAGATCAAGACCCGGATCGTCGAGCTGGGCGGCACGGTGCTCGGCGGCACGCCCGGGGAGTTCTGAGCGATCCTCTCGGAAGCCACCGAGAAGTGGGCGAAGGTCATCAGGTTCGCGGGCATCAAGGCCGAATAGCGCTCCGGCATCATTGTTGCATCTCGCTTCTCCCGGTCTTTCCACAAGTTGATTTTGGTGATTCGCCATGCAACTAAATTGCTACTTTTGATTGGGAGAGCTCGCGTATGTGCAACGTATGTCTGTCGCGTCGTAGTTTGTTCGCTGTAGGGATGGGCGCTGTAGCGGCGGCCGCATCGATCGCTTCGGTGCAAGCACAGCCGGCGCGATCCGCCGAAACGCCCGACGCCGCACTTGCCCGGCTGATGGAGGGCAATGCGCGCTATGTCTCGGGACAGTTGAAAGAGCGGGACTTCTCCGCAAACCGGGCGGCCCGTGCACAGGGGCAGGCGCCGTTTGCTGCCATCCTCGGTTGTGCGGATTCCAGAGTCGCGCCCGAACTCGCGTTCGATCAAGCCCCTGGCGAGTTGTTCATCGTGCGTGTCGCCGGCAACTTCGTGACGCCCGAAGGGTTGGGCAGCCTCGAATTCGGGGCGGCCGTGCTGGGGACCAAAGTGATCATGGTTCTCGGCCATACGAGCTGCGGGGCGGTGAACGCGACGGTCGACGCTCTTCAGAAGGGCAATTCGTTGCCTGGCCACATCGCCGGCCTTGTTACCTCCATGAAGCCCGGCATCGAGCCGATCATGAAAACGGCGGGACCGGATCTTCAGCAACGCGCCGTCGTGGCGAACGTGCAGGCCAATGTGCGTCGCCTCCAGACAGAGAAGCCAATTCTCGGCGAAATGGTCGCCGCCGGTAAGCTCCGCGTCGTCGGTGCGTACTATGACCTGCCCACCGGCAAGGTCGTCATGGTCTAGCGTCGTCGCGGCGCGACAGCGGGATCGGGCCGCCATGCGCAGCAAGGCGTTTGCCATGCTCGCTGTCGCGTCTGCCCTGGAGGCTGGGCTGCTTTCTGCTGCCCGGGCGCAGACGGCCGTGTCGCCGCAGGCTCGTTGCGCGCAGCTCATCGCCTACTATGACCGCTTCGGAATGGGGCGGAGCACGGACTCCGACGGACGCCGCAACCACACCCGGTTGGGCGTCGCGGTCGATTGCGCGAACGGTCTCTATGCCGAAGGTATCCAGGCCATGGAAGATCTTCTGCGGCGCAAGAAGTTCACGCCACCTCTTCCGGGGCCAACCGTACCGGAAGACGACGACTGATTGCCGATCAGGCTCGCGTCGCCATCTTCACTTCACGCCCGCGCGCCAACTGTTTCATCCAGCGGGCCAGGTCGGGGCGATGCTTCACCTGGTGACCGTAGTGTCTTCTCAGGGCATCGACCAGGCGGCCTTTGCGGCCGAGGAGCTGGTCGGCGTAGCCGATCATCACCGAGTTGGGCCAAGCCTGCGGGCGAATCCGGCGCAGCCGCTCGAACAGGTTCGCTTCCGGCTCGTCGGGATAAAGCTGGGCGAGGAGCGACAGCATGCCGGCGGTGGAGCGCGAGACGCCCATGTGGCAGTGGACCAGCAGGTGGCCGTCGAGCCGGTTCGCACGCGACGTTGCCAGTTCTTCGCCGAACTGCAGGATTGCCTCGACGTGCGTTGCCGTCGGCATCACCTTGCCGGGCTCCGGGTCGATGATGTCGTGAAAGCGGAGAAGCGTGCGGTGGTGCGGCGCGTAGGCCGAGAACGCATCGACGTCGAGGCGGTCGGGATCGAGCATCGACAATACATGTGAGACCGGCGTGTCGCGCGCGTCGGACAGCTCGTCGATGCCGCAGATCGTGAGCACTGAAATCGAGATAGGCTTCATGGCTGTCCTTCCTGCCTTTTCGGCAGGGCAGATAGCACATTGTCCGTCGGATACCGGCTCGAACTCTACCTTGCCGCTCGTGCCGCTGGTGGCGTCAGCGGGTCCGCTTCGGCGGCCTGCCCCTGCCGCCGTCCTTGCGTCCGTGGAAGCCGACCGATTGGGTAATGTCGCGCATGGTTCCCCATTTCACGAGAAGTGGGGGTGAATAAGGTCTTTTCGAGATCGGCTCGTCGGTGGAAGAGTCGTCCCGCTTGGCTTTGTCGCTCATGGTTCCCACCCACAACGTTCCCAAACAGCACGACCAAGCTTCCCAAGAGGCCATGCTGTGGGAGCATAGCCACGGCGGCTGACGAACCGTCAATCGCAATGTGCAATAGAGGTGAAATTTGCAAATTGGGTGCGGATTAGGCAGCCAAGGCTGATTCGCTTGCAGGATCTCCAGCGATGCGACTGTGCCACATGATGCGTCGCTGGGTCATATCCCAGGGGGTGGCCTGGTGCAGCAGGCAGCGATTGTCCCACACCACCGCGTCGCCTGCCGCCCAGTCGTGGTGGTAGATACGCGGGGGCTGGCAGGCAAAGTCGACCAACCCTTCCAGAAGGCGCCGGGATTCATCGCGATCCATGCTGGGAATGTTGTGGGCGTGGCGGCCGATCAACAGCGATTTGCGGCCGGTTTCGGGATGCGTCTTCACCAGCGGCCGGAGCGGCACGGGGCCGTCGTGTAGGCCGTAGCCGCTGTATTCGCCGTCGGACTTGCTGGTCTGGTGGCCGAGCTGGGACTGGCTGTAGTGCAGCGAGTGGAAGGCCTGCAGCGACTCGATCTGCGCCTTCCGCGCCTCGTCGAGCGCATCGTAGGCGGCGCGCATGTCGGCCCAGCCGGTCTGGCCGCCGATTGTGGGGACCTCTTCGGCGCTGAACACGGCTCCTTTGGCCTGCACGGGCATGTAGGTGCTGTCGGCATGCCAGCCCATGTTGCCCTTGAGGATCTTCATGACGTCGTCGTTGTCCTTTTCGATCCTGAGCGTGCCGTCCGACTTCACGTTGCTGATCGCGGCCATCTCGAATTCCAGGGGACCGAAGCGCTTGGCGAATGCGATCTGCTGGTCGCGCTTCAGATACTGGCCGGGAAAGACCAGCAGCGCGTACTTCAACCAGGTCGCATGAAGCTCGCGCCAGGTCGGTTCGTCGATCTCGGCGAGCCTGATGCCGGTGACGACGGCGCCGAAGGTAGCGTCGAGAGGCTTGATCTCGAGACGGTTGGCCATGGCGGAACCTCGTGATCGTTCACTCCCGCATCCTACGCAAAAAAGAACGGCCGGGCATTGCCCGGCCGTCCTCTCCATTTCGCAGTTCGGGTTCTTACTGAACCACGATCTCGACGCGGCGGTTCTGCGGCTCGCGAACATTGTCGCCGGTCTGAACCAGCAGGCCCTGCTCGCCACGGCCGACAACCGCGATGGCCGTCGCCGGCACGCCCTCACGCACCAGGGCGTCCTTCACGGCATTCGCACGGCGCAGCGACAGCGCCATGTTGTACTGCTCCGAGCCCGACGTATCGGTGTGGCCCGTCGCCGTGATGCGCGCGTTGCCCTTGGTCTTGTAGGCCTGGGCGGCCTGCTTGATCGTGTTCAGAGCCTGGGCCGACAGGTTCGAGCGGTCCCAATCGAAGAACACCATGTACGACGGCGGCGTCACCGGGGCAGCGGCCGGCGGCGGCGGTGGCGGCGCAGCCGCCGGCTGGCCGAACTTGTAGGTCACGCCCAGCATCGCGGTGATGTTGTTGTTGTTGTAGGCGTTCGGGCTCGTCGTGCCGTAGTACCGGCCGTCGAGGTTGACGCGCAGGCTTTCGGTAACGTTCCAGCCGATACCGACGATGCCCTGATAGGCGAACTGCGTGGAGCACAGACCGCAACCCTGGATCGTCGAGTCGACGAAGGCGATACCGGCACCCGCGCCGACATACGGCGTGATCGTGGCGCCCGGCATGAAGTCGTAAAGCAGGTTGGCCATAACCGAAAGCTGGTCGACCTTGCCGTAGACATTGGCGTAGCCCGTCGGGAAGGCGACATTGCCGGTACCGTTGTTCGAGCGGTAGGTGCCTTCCAACTCGATCCTGGGACCGACGAAGTCGTAACCCACGACACCGCCGGCAGCCCAGCCGGTGTTCATCTGGTAGCTGTTGTTATTCAGCAGCCAGTTCAGACCGCCTTGTGCACCGATGTAGATGCCGGGATTGGCCTGGCCTTGCGAGAACAGGGATTGCGCATTCGCAGCCGCCGGCAGAGCGAGCAGGGAAGCTGCTGCAGCGAGTAGGATCTTCTTCATGTGCGGTACCCTCGTTGATGGACGCATCGCATCTACGAGGGGAAATGAGGCGAAGTTGCCGCCACCTGGGCAATGGAGGCCGAACTCCTCCATCACCGTGGCCGTAACGCAACAGTATCGCAGGTTTACTGCATGAACCAGCCGTGGCTGACGACGGCAGATTGGCCCGTAAATGCCGTACTGGACGCCGCTGCAAAGAAAAGCACGGCGTCGGCAACTTCATCCGTCGTGGTGAATTGTCCGTCGACCGTGTCCTTCAGCATGACGTTCTTGATCACCTGCTCTTCGGTGATATTGAGTTCCTTGGCCTGCTCGGGAATCTGCTTGTCCACCAATGGTGTGCGCACGAAGCCCGGACACACGACATTGGCCGAGACGTTGTATTCGGCGCCTTCCTTCGCCAGCACCTTGGCGAGTCCGATCAGGCCGTGCTTGGCAGTGACATAAGGCGCCTTGAGCTTGGAAGCTTCCTTGGAATGCACGGAGCCCATGTAGACCACGCGGCCATACTTCGCCTTGTACATGTGTTTGAGACAGGCCTTGGTGGTGAGGAACGCTCCGTCGAGATGGATCGCCAGCAGCTTCTTCCAGTCGGCGAACGGGAAGTCGACGATCGGCTTCACGATCTGGATGCCGGCATTGCTCACGAGAATGTCGATCTTGCCGTACTTGGCGACCGTATCGGCAACACCCTTCTCGACCTGGGCCTCGTCGGTGACGTTCATCGCGACGGCGAAGGCATCGCCACCCTTGGCGGCGATCTCCTTGGCGGTGGCATTGGCGGCGTCGAGGTTGAGGTCGGCGATGACCGGCGTGCCGCCCTCGGCAGCGATGCGCAGCGCGATCTCCTTGCCGATACCCGAAGCGGCGCCGGTGACAATGGCGATACGTCCTTTGAAACGCGACATGGCAGAAACTCCTTCCGTTTGAATGCGGCGTCTTCCGACAATCAGTCCTTGAGGTAGTCGTACACGACCTCGCCGAGGCCGAGCGTAAGGTCGGTGACGAAATGGCTGGCCGACAGGATCTCGCGCACCGGCAGGCGCGAGACGTCGCACATTGCATGATCGAAGAGCTGTAGCGCCGCGGGACCCGACCAGGCGCCCTTCAGCGTCACGTTCTCGGTGTAGTAGCGTACCAGTTCGCAGATGCGCGGCGTGCAATCCACGTGCGGCATGATCTTGATCATGAAGCTCGGCTTGGCCAGGCTCCTCAGCAACGGCGCATGGTCGATCTCGCGATGCTTGTAGCCCATGGTGGCGTTGACGCAGAGCACCGAACCGTAGTGCAGGGTGCAGACAAGGGTCTCGCTCTCGTGCGTGATGCGCGGCGTGGCGAGCTTCTTGGGGAAACCCCAGATTTCGCGGCCGCCGGCGATCGGCGAATTGTCGTCGAGGTACATGGCGTGCACATAGCCGCCCTCCTGAACCTCGCCGCTCTTGTCCTTGAAGCGGACCGGGATCACCTGTCCGGTCTCGGTATAGTCCCCGAAGCCCGTCGAATCCGGCATGCGGATGAACTCGTAGTTTACCGTATCGCCCACGACCTCGAGCGGCTCTGGCACGAGCGCGCGCAGCACGTCGGGATCCGTGCGGTAGCTGATGACGACGAATTCTCGATTGTAGAACTTGTAAGGACCGCGCGGATACGCCGGGTTGTTGAGGGGCATTGCAAAGGCGTTCTTGCGGACATCGGCCAGTTTCATCGCGGTCGTCTCCTGCTTGTCCTATTCGCGGCCTTGCATGGCCAGGTCGAAGGTGAATACGCCATCCGGGCTACTGGGGCGTTGCAGCACCTCGGGGTGTTCGAGGGTCCGCGCCATGTCCTCGTAGCCGGACTTCCAATGCTCCTCCATGGTCCGGCGCGAGAACTCGTAGTCCTTCGAGGCGCCCTCGTATTTTCGGGCGCGATAGATCAGGTGAATGATGTTGTAGACCTTCTCGTCGGCTGCCTGCGCCAGCAACTGGGCCTCCGGCGTCCGGCTGAGCTCCTGCGGCACCGCATCCAACAGCTTGGCGGCAGCACGTCGCAGTGCCTGCATTCGCCTGAACTGGTCGGTGCCGGCGCGGGTGCGGCTGGAATAGCGGATGTCCTTCTGTCGGACATCGACCTCGATCATATCGCGCGGCAGTTCGCCCCGTGCGCTCCACAGATCGACCTGGAAGGCAAGCGTGTCCTGCCGCGGCGTCGCATCGAGTACCCATTGCAACGGCGTATTGGAGACAGTGCCACCATCCCAATAGAACTCGCCGTCGACCTCGACGGCCGGAAACCCGGGAGGCAGCGCGCCGCTGGCCATGACGTGCTGCGGGCCGATCCGGTGGGTCTGGTTGTCGAAGTAGGTGAAATTGCCCGTCTTCACGTTGACTGCGCCGACGCTGAAATGCTGCTGCTTGGCGTTGATGCGGTCGAAGTCGATCAGCCTTTCGAGCAGGCTGCGCAACGGTGAGATGTCGTAGTAGGCGAGGTTGCCGGGGTCGCCGGCCGGCAGCGCCAGCGGCGGCGGAAAGCGTGGCTGGAAGAAGCCTGGCACCCCCCACATCAAGGTGCCCAACGACCGCCACTGGTTGATCAGCTGGTGCTGCAGGTCGCTCTCGATCTGGTAATTCGCGAAGTAGGGAACGCCCATGGGCGGCTGGCTGACCTGTTCCCAGAAGGCCCGCAGCTTCTCTACCCGCTGTTCCGGCGCATTGCCGATGATCAAAGCGGAGTTGATGGCGCCGATGGAGATGCCGGCGACCCAGTCGGGGTGAAGATCGGCTTCCGCGAGGGCCTGGTAGACGCCGGCCTGGTAGGAGCCCAGTGCGCCGCCACCTTGCAGCAGCAGGGCGGTCCGCTCGAACGGAGGTCGGGTCGACACTCGTTTGATCGCCATGTCGTGTCTTCCCCTCGTTCTTAAAAAACGCCGGCCGAACGATGTCTGTCTAGCACGCGTCCCGGCCGGCCCGGATGGGCCATCTCGCCGCTTCACGGTTCCTAAACAGTGAGTCAAAGATGCGCAAACAGGCTGCGGGCACTTTCGGGCACGCCGTCCAGGAAATTGCCGTCGAAGGCCAGGCGCTCGTAGCTGCCTTGCTCGAAATTGACCGGGTCCTGGTACCAGCGCCGCGCATAGGTTGCATAGACGAAGGGCCGGCGGTGAACGGATCTGTTGGGCGTGCCGCAGTGATAGAGCCTGAAGTCCCAGAGCATGCAGGAGCCCACCGGAACCACCGGCGAGATCGAAGGTGCCGTTTCGTCCGGTTTTGGCCAACGATGGCTGCCGGGCCAGAGACTGGTCGTGCCGTGCTCTTCGTTCATCTCGACCATGGGCAGGGCGACGGTTATCGCGTGCGGCGGCAGGAGAGGGGAGATCGCCGAGTCGAAGAGAGGCGGCCCGTCGCGGTGGACGTGCTGGCGTGCTGCACCAGGCAGGGAGACGACCGCGCCGTAGCTTTCGAGAATTGCGTCGCGACCCATCGCCAGGCGCGCCAGAGCCACGACCGTGGGGTTGGCGTAGACCCGCGGATCGCCGAAGCCGTCGGCCATGTGCAGCGCCAGGAGCACGCGCCGGTCGCCGACCGTCAGCTTCTCCTCGCTGGGTTCGTCGCTGAAGTAGGCAGCGTAACGTGCCTCGAAGGCGCGCTTCAAAGTCGCGACCAGCGCCGTGGGCAGGACATTATCGAGGATTGCGTAGCCGTTCTTGACGAGGCAATCATGGGCCTGCCGGACAGGCCCGCTGTCGGTCAGGTCGCTTCCCGGAAGCTCCTGGGATATCTGTGTGCAATCTATTCGGATCATGGATTTCGTGCCTCGCGATAAGAGACGCAATTGAGTGCGGTTGCCAAGTCTTCTCGGCACCGCAGCTCCGCACAGGGGCTCGGCTCGTATCGACATCTCATCTACGGCCTCGCCCTCGAAAGCGACTTCCCGCTTGTCTCGGTCGGCGAGGTGCCGGACGAGGCGGTCGAAACTGCGATCCGCCTGACATTGGCTCCACCCGAGCATTTTCATCGGAGGACTGCGGGTCGCACCACCGATCCCGACGACTGGATCCAGCACGCCGCCCTGGATGACGGTTCAGTTCATATGAAGATCAGAGGTATCTTCGAGGCGATTGTCGCCGCGGACGGCCGCTCGGTCGTCTGCATGCGGCCGGATGAGGCGGATCAGGGGTCGTTCGAGGCTAATCTGCTGAACTTCGTGCTGAGCACGGTGCTTACCCAGCAGGGCGAGGAGCCGTTGCACGCCACCGTGCTCGCCCTGGAAGAGGGCGTGGTCGCGCTGCTGGGGCCGAGCGGCGCCGGCAAATCGACGCTCGCAGCCTTCCTGATCGGCCAGGGTGCGCGACTGATCACCGACGACATGCTGCGGCTCACCTACGTCGACGGCCGCGGCTATGCGCACTACGGGCCCAATCGTCTCAAGTTGCTCGACGAACCGGCGCAGCGTCTGCTGCCCGGCTCCATCGCGACGGGATACTTCAACTCGCTGAGCGGCAAGCTCATGGTGCAGCCCGAAGACGCTGTCGGTTCTCGCCGGGCGCCCCTGCCGCTCATGGCGCTCTTCTGGCTGGGCGACGAGCCGCCCGCCGATCCTTCCGCGGTTGGGGAGGTGCGCGCCACCCGCCTTCGCGGAATGGAACTCATGCGTGTCCTGACCTCCTCGGCCATGAATATCCGAGACTTCAGTCCGCCGCGCCTGGCGAGGCAACTTCGCTTCGCCGAGCGGGTGGCGCGGACTCTGCCCGTCCATGCGCTCGTCTACCCCCGCAATTACGAGCTGCTGGGGCGCGTGGCTGACGAAATTCGCGGGATCGTGCGTGCTTTGTGAGCGTCCCCGCTCAGGCTCTTCACGTCTGCTTCTTGATGTGGGCGAACAGGCCGCGATCGACTTCGGCCACGCCGGCGAGAAATTCCGGGCCGATGATCAGCCGGGCGCCGGCAAGGCGCAGCCCATGGCTGGCATCGCGGAACCAACGCCGGGCATAGACGGCGTGCAGCACGGTGCGCGGCCGGTCCGAGCGATTGGCGGTTGCGCCGTTCAGCAGCCGCGAATCGAGGATCGCGGCACTGCCCGGCGGGATCTCGCAGAGCTCTGCGGCGGCTTCCTCGTTGTGCGTCTTCCAGCGATGGCTGCCCGGCCAGAGGGCGACGCTGTGCGTCTCGGTCAACGGCAGAAGGCAGGTGACGGCATGGGCCGGCAAGAGCGGCGAGAGGTTGGCATCGAACAGAGGCCGGCCGTCGCGATCGATAGGCTGGGGCTCGGCATCGGGCAGAGCCACTTCGGCGCCGAAGCCCTTCAGGATTGCGCTGCGGTCGAGTGCGACGCGCACGATCGCAGAGATGGCGGGGTTGGCATAGACCAGCGGATCGGCAAAGGCGCCCGAGAGTTCGACGGGCAGGGCGTAGCGCCGGCTGTCGATCTTGAAGCAATCGTCGGGCGGATCGTGTCGGGCTGCGAAGGCCGCGTCGAGCGTGGCGAGCGTCGTTGATGTCAGCACCCGGTCCAGGACGACGTAGCCGTCCTTCACGAGGTGATCGTAGGCGAGGCGTGCCGGTTCGGTCTGTGCCAAAAGGTCGGGGGGCGCCCCCATGTCGGCGAAGCCGCCGCAGTCGATTCTCATTGCCGGTACATCATGACGTTTCCGGATGCTATGATAAGCTGTGATGAGGTCTGTCGCGACATTCCTCGCGCTGTCCGGTTCCGACCGCAGGCTGCTGCTCAGGGCCCTGGCCACGATTGCCAGGGTGCGCATTGGCCTGCGCCTGCAATCCATCGAGCGATTGAAGGCATGGTCGCGGCAGGCGAAAGCCGGCGAGATTCCAGCCGACCGGCTTTCATGGGCCGTGCGGGTCGCCGCGCGCCGCTTGCCGGGCACGAGCTGTCTGGCATCGGCGCTCGCGCTGCAACGCCTTCTCTCGCAGCAGGGCCTCGTTTCCGAACTGCATATCGGGGTTGCCCGGCAGGCCGGGGCCTTCGCGGCCCACGCCTGGCTCACGCATCGCGGCGAGATCGTGATCGGTGCGGAACAGCATGAGGATTACACGCAGCTCGTCGCCTGGCCCTCCAATCCGGCCTGATCTTGTTTGCCGCAATTTTCGATAGGTCAGGTCAGCCCGTCGATCGCCGGTCGCTGACGCGTTCCGGGCTCGTCGTCGAGAGCCCCTCCGGTGCGCCGCAGCTTGCCTTCGTCCATTCGCGCGAAAGCTTCGACGGCGAGTGGCGTGGCTGCGCCAACCTGCAGGGCCGGTATTGGATCGTTGGCCGCATACGCCTCGATGCGCGCCGCGATCTGGCGGCACGGCTTGCGAAGACACTCGCGGCACCGGCGCCAACAGACGGCGAACTCTGTCTGCAAGCCTATGCTGCGTGGGGTGATCGCTGCATGGAGCATCTGGCCGGCGACTTCGCCTTCGTCCTGTGGGATGGCGAGCGTCGCAGGCTGCTGGCGGCACGCGATCAGCTTGGTGTGCGTACCCTCTTCCATGCCGAGAGCGGCAGCGCCTTGATCCTCGGCGATTCGCTCGACTGGATCGTCGGCACCTCGCTCGCGGGCAGATCGATCGACCGCGAACACGACGAGCAATGGATTGCCGATTTTCTGACGGTGGGCTCCAGTCTCGATGTCGAGCGGACGGTCTATCGCGCCGTGAAGCGGCTTGCGCCCGCTCATCTGCTGGAGATCGCCGGCGCGGCTGTGGCCACGCGTCGCTACTGGCATCTCGAACTCGGCGAACCGCTCTATCTCGAAAGGGGCGCAGCCTATGTCGAGCGGTTTCTCGAACTGATGTCGCATGCCGTCGGCGACCGCTTGCCGGCGGGGCAGGTCGGCATCTCCATGAGCGGCGGGATCGACTCGACGACGCTCGCGGCCTGCACCATCGCGGCCACGGGCGATGCTTCGCGTGTCGTTGCCGAATGCACGCATTTCGAGCGGTTGATGCCGGATGACGAAGCCCCGTTTGCGAGGCTCGCGGCCAGGCAGCTCGGAATCGAGCTCCAGGTAAAGGCGATCGACGACTTCATCTACGATCCCGACTGGAGCAGCCGGTCGGAGATTATGGCTGAACCTTCGGCCAGCATCGTCGCTCGTCATCCCGACCGGCTGATGGCCCTTGAACAGGCGCAGCGCGCGCCGGTCTGGTTCTTCGGCGAGGGGCCGGACAATGCGCTGACGTTCGAGCGCGATTCCTACTTCGCGTGGCTGGCCAGGCGTGGCGAATGGCTGCGTTTCGGTCGGGCGGCGCTGCTCTATCTCAAGGCCAAGGGGATCGGCGGCTGGGGCGAGACATTGCGCCGCTATACTCGTCGCGACGAATCCTCGAAGGACAGTTTCGATGTGCCGGCCTGGCTCGACCGTGGACTGGTCGAGCGCCTGGGTCAGGAGGAACGTCTCGATCATTTGGGCGGCGGCGGCCCGGCGCATCCCTGGCGACCCCGGGCCATCGCATCCTTTACGGATGCCATTTGGCCGGCCTTGTTCGACAGCTTCGACAGCGAGGAGAGGCTGGCACCGATGGTCTGGCGGCATCCGTATCTCGACTTGCGCGTGCTGGACTTCCTTCTCGCCGTTCCCCCGGTGCCCTGGGCGCGGGGGAAGCTTCTGATGCGCACTGCCATGCGTGGCCGTCTGCCCGACGCCGTGCTGGGTCGTCGCAAGACGCCCCTGGCCGGCGCACCGCTGGCCGATCTCGTTACGGCGAGGGGGTTGCCACCGCTATCGCGCGCTCCACGGCTTTCGCGCTATGTCGACGTGAACGCCTTGCCTGACAGGCTGCCTGCGGGTCCGGCACTCGATCAGCTCATCCGTGTCCATGTGCTCGATCGCTGGCTGGCGCAGAACGGCTGAGCGGACCCTATTGCCGGTGCCCGGAGGGGCCGGTAGAGAGTGCCTATGCTCGACATGTCAACCGTGGTGAAGAAATCGGCTGCCCAGGTGTCGTGTGTCCTCAACGAGGAAGTGGCCGTGCTGAATGTCGAGCGCGCTCTTTACTTCGGCTTGCAGGGTGTCGGCGCCTATGTCTGGGAGAGGCTGGAGGAGCCGCGTTCGGTCGCGGCGATCTGCGACGATGTTCTGGCGAATTTCGATGTGCCGCCGGATGTTTGCCGGCGAGACGTGATGGGATTTCTCGACAGCTTGTCCGAAGCCGGCCTGATCGAGACGGTTCGAGCCTGATCGCGGCTCCGGCCGCGGGCTTGTCGTGGCGGTACGAGAACTGCCATGCCCGGCCGTTGGAATGCCAAGCGGTAGTCCATGTGATAGAAATCCCCGACGTGATACGGCTCTCGGCCAATCCTTGCCAGAAAGCGCTCTTTCACTCGGGTGCTCGTGAAGTGGGCGACCTCGTTGGAAACAATGACGACTGCCGCCTCGTGCCGGCGCGCCATCCGGTCGGCGAGGAATAAGCCTTGCCCGACAATCGACCCGAGAATGCCGCCTTCGATCTACTCTGCATGTTGGTGAGGCCAAAGCCCGAACTCGAGCGTGCGCGGCAATTCCTCGACGAAGGGGTGGACTTTACGAATCTTCTGGATGCGGCGCAGAAGCATTCGTTGCAGCCCCAGCTCATCCGGTCCCTGGCCGAGCTCGGCTGGGCGCGGGTCACTCCAGAGGCGCGGTCGTCTCTTGAAAGTTTCCGGCAGTTTCACACTGCCATGTCGCTCGCGAATGCCGAGCAGCTCGGCCGGATCGCCGATGCGCTTGCCGCGCGCGGCGTTCGCTTTGCCGCCTTCAAGGGCGTGACCCTCGCGATCATCCTGTATGGCGATCTGTCGGCACGGGAATACACGGATGTCGATCTCATCGTCCCGGCCGAAGCGCTCGATGCTGCCGAGGACGCCGTCGAAGCGCTGGGCTACGTCAACGATCACAGCGACCGGCGCTTCCGGCATGCCTTTCAGGGATATCAGCGGCAGCTCGCCTTCACCCATCCCGATCGGGCCACGATCGACCTCCATTGGGATTTTACCGGCAGCCATCTGCCGTTCCCGTTGTCGTCTCTCGACATCTGGGGCGCGCTCGCGACGGTGAAGGTCGGCCACCGGCCCGTTCCCGCCATCGCCGGCGCCGACCTCGCGCTGCTGCTGGCCGGTCACGGCACCAAGGAGCGGTGGCGCAGCCTGGGCTGGGTCGTCGACTTCGCCGTCCTGGTCGAGCGCCGAGACGATCTCGACTGGGCTTCGATCCATGCCCGCGCCCGGGCGCAGGGGTGCGGCGACAACGTGTTGTTGGCGTGCGCGCTGGCCGAACGATTGCTGGGTGTCGCCGTGCCGCGGGCATTGGCGCTGCCGCTCGGTCGCAGCGCGCGCGTCGATACGCTGGCGTCGGCATTGATCGAGGAGCTGCGGCACGACGGGCGCGGTCCGAAAGCGGTGCGCAACCTCGCCGATATCGACGTCTGCGACCGGCGCCGGGACAGGATCGCCGCGAGCATCAAGCTGGCGCTGACGCCGACCGTCAGCGACTACCGCGCGATGCCGCTGCCGTCGTCGCTATGGCCGCTCTACCGCGTCACGCGGCCGTTCCGCCTGGCCGCGCACGCCATTGCCAGCCGTTTCTGAGCCGGTGCCTTACTCCGCGGCCGCTGCGGCGAAGCGGAGATCCGGCAGCATCGTCGAACGGTCGATCGGCGCGCCGGCATCGAACTTCTTCAGCTCCGGCATCACGGTCTTGGCGAACATGGTCATGTTCCGCGCCGCTTCCTCGTGCGGCATGCCGGCATAGGAGAAGACGCCGACATAGCCGCAGTTCCGGGTCTGCTGGTGGATCGCCATGATCTTCTCGTAGACCTGTTCGGGCGTACCGTAGACCTGCAGGTCGGCGAAGAACTCGATTGCCTTCTGGTCGCCGTAGACGGCGAGCTTCTCGTTCATCTTGGCGTAGTACTCGTAGCCGCGCTGGTTCTTCATGTGGGCGCCGGCGAACTGATAGTGGTCGAGCACGGTCCGATAGTAGCCGCCGATATACTTCACCGCCATTTCGCGCGCCCGTTCCGCGCTTTCGTCGACGAAGGTCCAGCCCGCCGAGATCGGCTGCGGCGCATCCGTGCCGTTGATCTCGCGATAGAGCTGATTGTACTCGGCGAGTTCCTTCTCGACCTCGCGCCACGGCTTCTGCGGGATGATGAGCAGACCGACGCCCAGCCGCGCCATGATACGCGCACTTTCCGGACTGACGGCGGCGGCATAGGTGCGGCCGCGGAAGCTCTTGAAGGGGGCAGGGCGGATCTCGACCGGCGGCTGCCTGTAGTGCTTGCCCTGATATTCCATCACGCCGGTCTCGAGGCCCTTCAGCAGCGCGTCGCCGTATTCGACGAAGAGTTCGCGGCTGTCGCCCATATCGAGGCGGAAGCCGTCGAACTCGACCTTGCCCGCCCCGCGGCCGAGGCCCAGGATCATGCGGCCGCCGGAAAGGTGATCGAGCATGGAAATCTGCTCGGCGACCCGCATAGGATCGTGCCACGGCAGAACCACCACCATCGAGCCGAGCCGGACGTTCCTGGTGCGGCCGGCCATGTAGGAGAGGAACTGCACAACGTCGGGGCACATCGTGTAGTCGGTGAAATGGTGTTCGACCGACCAGATCGAGTCGAAACCCAGCGGCTCGGCCATGTCGGCCAGCGCCAGTTCGTTCAGGTAGATCTGCCGGTCGGTCAGCGCCCGGCCGGTATTCTGGAAGACTGCAGCCATTCCGGTGTGCACGGCGTTTCCTCTCGTTGGTTTGCACTATGGTAAACGGCCGTTCACATGATTGGAAAGCCCTCTCGAATGCTTGATTCCGCCGTATTCGACCGTCATATCCCGCCCATGAACATCCGTTCCCGGCGTACGTTTCTCGCGGGCCTTGGTGCTGCCACGGCTGCAGGTTTCACCGGCTCCTTTGCCTCGGCGCAGACGGCCAACCCGGACGTGGCCGCGGTCGAGCGCTACTTCAACGGCATGCGGACCATGCAGGCGCGGTTCGTGCAATCCAATCCCGGCGGCACCGTCGTGCAGGGTACGCTCTCGGTGCGACGGCCCGGTCGCATGCGCTTCGAATACGATCCACCCTCGCAGCTCAAGATCGTGGCCGACGGCAGCCAGGTCACCATGTGGGACATCGCCAACCGCGACTTCGGCCAGTGGCCGATCGGCTGGACCGCCGCTTCGTTCCTGGTGAAGGAGCCGATGGTTCTGCAGGGTGGCGATCTCACTGTCGAAAAAGTCGAGCGCGCCGACGGCATGCTGCAGCTCACGATGAGCCAGGCCCGCAAGCCGCAGGAGGGCAAGGTGATCGTGCGGCTTGCCGAAAACCCGATGATGCTGCGCGGCTGGACGATCATCGACAATCGCGGCCAGCGGGTCGACGTTTCGCTGAACGGCCTGCAGACCGACCTGCAATTGGCCGATTCGCTCTTCAAGTTCGACGGTCCCGACGCCAGCATTATTCGTCGCGGCGGTCGCTGAGGCACTGTAACCTGCGCCCGACAAGGCGTGGGGACGGCAAGACGTGAACGGACTGATCGTGCGGGCCTCGACCGAGGCCGACGTGGCGCGCTGCGCAGAAATCTACGGACATCACGTGCTGTACGGCACGGCCTCCTTCGAGGAAACGCCGCCCGATCTGGCCGAGATGAAGAAGCGCCGTGCGGCCGTCCTCGATCTCGGCTTGCCCTACATCGTCGCGGAGAAGGAGGGCCGGCTCCTGGGCTATGCCTATGCCGGCACCTATCGCCCGCGTCCGGCCTATCGTTACTCGGTCGAAAACTCCATCTACATCGACAAGGATGCCATGGGGCTGGGAGTCGGCAAGGCTCTGCTGCCGCCGCTGATCGACCTCTGCGCCGTGGCGGGTCGCCGGCAGATGGTCGCGATCATCGGTGATTCCCAGCATGTCGCCTCGATCAAGCTCCACGAATCCTGCGGCTTCGAGATGGTCGGCACCTTCAAGAGCATCGGCTTCAAGTTCGGCCGCTGGCTCGACAGTGTCCTGATGCAACGGTCGCTGGGAACGGGCGATACGGCAGCGCCCGAGGATCTCAACCTTCCAATGCGGAGCTGATGCCATGCGCCTGATCGACTATTTCGACCGCGGCGCCGATCTCTATCCCGAGCGGCATTGCCTGCACGACGGCACGCGCGGCTGGACCTACGCCGAGGTGCGCGGGCAGACCCATCGCGTCGCCAACGGGCTGCTGGCGCTGGGGCTGGGCCGAGGCTCGAAGGCCGCTGTCTACAGCCCCAACCACGCTGCGGCCTATGCCTGCCTGCTGGGCATCGTGCGGGCCGGCGTCACCTGGGCCCCGGTGAATGCGCGCAATGCCCTGGAGGAGAATCTCTACATCCTGAACAACACCGATGTGGAGGTTCTGTTCTACCATTCGAGCTTCGAGGCCTACCTGCCGCGCATCCGCGAAGCCTGCTCGGCGATCCGCGAATTCATCTGCATCGACCGGCCCTCGTTCGAAGTCTGGCTGGCCGATCAGGATCCCCTTGCGCCGGACCTTCCGGAAGCGCCCGACGACGTCGCCTTCCTGGCGAGTTCGGGCGGCACCACGGGGCGGCCCAAGGGTGTGCAGATCACCAATCGCAACATCGAGGCGATGAACTCGATTTTCTGGGCCTGCATGCCTGTGAAGCCGCGGCCGGTCCATCTCATGGTGGCGCCGATGACGCACGCGGCCGGCGTCTGCTCCTTTCCGCTGCTGGCCTATGGCGGCACCAACATCTTCATGGGGACGGCCGATCCCGGCGCGATTCTGGCTGCGATCGAGAAGCACAGGGTCACGCACATCTACATGCCGCCGACCCTGATCTACATGCTGCTCGCCCATCCCGACGTGCGCAAATACGACTACAGTTCGCTTCAGCATCTGGTCTATGCCTCCGCGCCCATGTCGGTCGACAAGCTGGTCGAGGCCATCGAGGTGTTCGGCCCGGTGCTGACGCAGACCTACGGTCAGGCCGAAGCCTGCATGATCTGCACCTTCTTCTCGCCGGAGGATCATGTGGCGGCGCTGGAGACCAACAACCGCCACCGGCTGGCGAGTTGCGGCAAGGTCTCGCCGCTGGTCCGGCTCGAAGCCATGGACGATCAGGGCCACATCCTGCCGCGTGGCGAACGCGGCGAGATCGTCGTGCGTGGCGCTCTCGTCATGAAGGGCTATTACAACAACCTCGAAGCCACGGCCGAAGCGTCGGCTTTCGGATGGCACCATACGGGGGACATCGGCGTTATCGACGAGGACGGCTTCGTCTATATCGTCGATCGCAAGAAGGACATGATCATCTCCGGCGGGTTCAACGTCTTTCCGAGCGAGGTCGAGCAGGTTCTGTGGGGGCATCCTGCGGTGCAGGATTGCGCCGTGATCGGCGTGCCCGACGAGAAGTGGGGCGAGTCGGTGAAAGCCGTGGTCGAGCTGAAGCCCGGTGCGACGGCCTCCGCCGAGGAACTGATCTCGCTGGCCAAGGAAAAGCTCGGCGGCGTGAAGGCGCCGAAGTCCGTCGATTTCATCGCCGCCCTGCCGCGCAGCCCTGTCGGCAAGGTCCTGAAGAAGACCCTGCGCGAGCCCTACTGGGCCGGCCACGAGCGCAAGATCTGATGCTGGACTCGCTGCGGCGTCTCCCGCCCAACGTTCAGGGGGCGCTGTGGCTGGTGAGCGGGGGGTTCATCTTCACGTCCACGAGCGTGATGATCCGGCTCCTGTCGGAGCAGATCGAGAGCGTCCAGACGGCTTTCTTCCGCGCCGCCATCGGCCTTCTGCTGCTGCTGCCCTACATTGCCACGGGGCGCGTGAAGCCCTGGAAGAGTCCGCGAATCGCCGGCCATTTCTGGCGCACCTTCATGGGCACGACGTCGATGGTGCTGGGCTTCTATGCCGTCGCCATGCTGCCGTTGGCGGATGCCACGGCCATAGCTTTTTCCCAGCCGCTCTTCTCCGTCGTCGTGGCGGCCCTGATCGCCAAGGAAAAGGTCCGGTGGCGCCGCTGGACGGCGACGATCGTGGGCTTCATCGGCGTCCTCGTGATGGTGCGGCCCGGCGAGGGCAGCCTGCAGCTCGGCGCGCTGGTGGCGCTGTCCAACGCCGCCTGCGTCGCCGTTTCGATCTACCTGGTGAAGCGGCTCTCCGATACCGAAGCGCCGCTGATGATCCTGACCCAGTTCGCGATCTTCTCGACGCTGTTTCTGGCGCCGCCGGCGCTCTGGGTATGGCGCTGGCCCGACCTGTGGGGCTGGGTCCTGGCTGTCGGCATCGCCGTCAGCGCCACGATCGGCCAGTATTTCTGGGTACAGGCCTTCAAGGCCGGCGAGATGTCGGCAGTGGCGCCTTTCGAGTACCTGCGCCTGCCGTTCGCCGTCTTCATGGGGTGGCTGATCTGGAGTGAGATGCCGGTCGTCTGGACCTATGTCGGGGCCGCCATCGTGATTGCCTCGGCGCTCTATATTGCCCATCGCGAGCATAAACTTGCGCGCGAGCGGCGGCGGGCGGCGCTGGCGGCGGTCAAACCGCCGACGGATTCTCCCGGGCCTTGAGCAGCCAGTCCCGCGCCCGCTCGCGGTGCGTCTCGGTGATATGCATGCGTGCCGCCGTGAAGGCGGCGACCAGGACGGCGGCATCGTCCGTGAAGCCCAGCCCCAGCAGCAGGTCGGGGACGGCATCGAAGGGCAGCACGAAATAGGCCAGCGCGCCCAGGAGCGTCGCCCGGATCGCCAGCGGCGTGGCGCTGTCCGTCGCGCAATAAAAGGCTGCGACGGCATCCTCGGTGAAGGGGACGCGGCCCAGGGTCCGGCGCGCCTTTTCCCAGAAGCCGCGACGTACCGTCGCCTCGTTCCGGGTCAGCTCTGCGGTATCGCTCATGGCCGGAACGTTGGCATGGCTGGCCCGCTTGGCAAGGGGGGTGGCCGTGCTAAAAGCGCCCAACCACGGAGGACATCAATGAACGTCAAGGGTCAGGCTGCCATCGTTACCGGGGGTGCATCGGGACTGGGAGGCGCGACGGCGTCGGCGCTGGCGGCCGCGGGCGCCAAGGTCGCGATCTTCGACTTGCAGGATGAACTCGGCGAGAAGAAGGCCAAGGAAATCGGCGGCCTCTACATCAAGACCAACGTCGCGGACGCCGCCAACACCGAGGCTTCGGTGAAGACGGTCGTCGAGAAGCTGGGAGCCCCGCGAGTGGCGGTCAACTGCGCCGGCATCGGCCGCGCGGCCCGCACCATTTCCAAGAGCGGCCCGCACGATCTCGGCATGTTTGCCCAGGTCATCCAGGTCAACCTGATCGGCACCTTCAACGTGATCCGCCTCGCCTCCTGGGCGATGAGCCAGGCCGAACCGATGGACGACGGCGAGCGCGGCGTGATCATCAACACCGCCTCGGTGGCGGCGTTCGACGGCCAGATCGGCCAGGCGGCCTATTCTGCCTCCAAAGGCGGCGTAGTCGGCATGACGCTCCCGATCGCCCGCGACCTTGCCGGCATCGGCGTCCGCGTCTGCACCATCGCGCCGGGGCTCTTCCTCACGCCGATGATGATGGGCCTGTCGGCCGAGGCGCAGAAGAGCCTGGGCGCACAGGTGCCCTTCCCCTCGCGGCTGGGCGACCCGAAGGAGTATGCCCAGCTCGCCATGAGCATCGTGGAAAACCACATGCTGAACGGCGAGACGATCCGCCTCGACGGCGCCATCCGGATGGCCCCGAAGTGATAGCGAAGCTCGGCCTGGCGCTGGCGATGGTGGTGACTGTCGCCACGCCGGCACTGGCTGAACCGCGCTGGCTCGCCTGCAAGTTCAACGATGGCCGCGGCAAGACGCCGACGTTCATGATGATGTTCGACGACCGTCGCAACGTCGCGGCTCTATGGGATGGTGCGGCGCTGGTCGACGGGACCAGCACGGCCATCAACTTCCAGTCGATACGGACACGCTTCCCGCCGTTCATCGTGATCTACAATCGCAACGACGGGGCGCTCGCCGTCACGCCGGTCGAGAACACCTACGGCGGCATCCTGCACGGTGAGTGCCGGCGCAGCGCGCCGCCGCCGAACGCGCCAGCGTCGGCGCGCTGAGGCGCCGCGACTCGTGCAGCGACCTCAGGTCGGATAGCTGAGGTCGCTGATACGCTCGCAGCGCAGGTCGGCGACGCTGTTCTCCGTTGCCATGCGCGCGGGCGTACGTTCGCCGTTGCAGGTGTAGCGGATGCGCAGGCTCTTGGTGCCGCGGTCAGGCATGCCGAAGATATAGGCCATGGCCGGCACCTGGCAGCGCGTAGGGCCACCGCTGCAGATGTCGCGGACGAGCTGTGTGACGTCGATCTGGCGGCCGTCGGGTCCGCCCCAGGTCGCGTCGATGATGTCGATGCGGCGCGGCTGCACCGGGCTTTCGCCGACGCAGGCCATGTGGACCTTGAAGGTGGGCGGGGCGACTTCGGCCAGCACGAAGTTCTGCGGCTGGCAGGTCCAGATCACGGTCAGCTTCTTGTCGAGGTGGGCGCGGGTGTCGTTGAAGGTCGCGCCGTTCGCCAGGACGTCGCAGGGATAGCCGCCGGGGCAGGTGACCAGGCTGGTGACGTCCGCCGCGGGGCCGGCCTGGGGCAGGCCCCAATAGGCTTTCTTGATCTGGGCCGTCGATTGAACGGGGCGGATCGTATAGCTGCAGGCAGCGACCGCGCTGATGCAAAGAGCTGCAAACACAAAAAGACGACCCAACTTCATGTTTCCCCCGGTCTGATCCCGTGGCTCCGGTTGCCCGGCCCATGTCCCAGAAGAAACTAACGTCAGTGCGGCGCGGCGGCAATTGGCTCGCCCTTGACACAATTTGCACTGGCCTTAGAACAAGCATCGATGGGGATCGCGATCTCCCCACGAGGCGACAGCCGAAGCATCGCGTCCTGTTCTATTTTACAAGGGACGCTGCATCATGCCTTCGCCAAACACCATTTCACCTGACAAGCTCGCCCGTCTCATCGGCCGCCCGGATACGCCGGCCCTGATCGACGTCTGCACGGACGAGGATTTCGCCGCCAACCCCCGACTCGTGCCCGGAGCCGTACGCCGGCCCTGGAACGAAGCGCCGGGCTGGGGGCCGGACTTCGTCGCTACTGGCCGTCATGCCATCGTTATCTGCAAGAAGGGCCTCAAGCTCAGCCAGGGTGTGGCGGCATGGCTGCGCCACAGCGGCGTGACGGCCGACGTGCTCGAAGGCGGCATCACGGGCTGGCAGGCCGCCTCGCTGCCGACCGTGGCCGCCGACCGCCTGCCGTCCCGCGATGCCCAGGGCCGCACCGTCTGGGTGACGCGCAGCCGGCCTAAGGTCGACCGCATCGCCTGCCCCTGGCTGATCCGTCGCTTCGTCGATCCCCAGGCCGTGTTTCTCTACGTCTCGCCCTCGGAAGTGCTGGACGTGGCGGAGCGCTTCGGGGCCACGCCATTCGACGTCGATCACAGGGATGTCTACTGGAGCCATCGCGGCGAGCGCTGCACCTTCGATCTGATGGTCGAGGAATTCGGCCTGCAGACGGAGCCGTTGCTGCGGCTGGCCACGATCGTGCGCGGTGCCGACACGGCGCGGTCGGAGCTGGCGCCGGAATCGGCGGGGCTGGTGGCGGCGTCGCTCGGCCTGTCGCGCATGTATGCCGACGATCTGGCGCAGCTCGACGCGGGCCTCGCCCTCTACGACGCCTTCTATCGCTGGTGCCGCGACGCCACGGACGAAGGGCACGACTGGCCGCCGACAGCGAGGAAATCGTGAGCAAACCGCATGGCGTTCCCTTCAGCGAAGCCATGAAGGTATGGGCTCGCGTCGCGGCCCTGTCCTTCGGCGGGCCGGCCGGACAGATCGCGGTGATGCATCGCATCATCGTCGAGGAGAAGAAGTGGATCGGCGAGCAGCGTTTCCTGCAGGCGCTGAACTACTGCACCCTGCTGCCCGGTCCGGAGGCGCAGCAGCTGGCGACCTATATCGGCTGGCTCATGCATCGCACGGCCGGCGGGCTCGTTGCAGGCACGCTGTTCGTCCTGCCGGGCTTCGCCTGCATCATGGCGCTGTCCTGGATCTACGTGCTGTTGGGCAAGATCTCGCTGGTCCAGGGGCTGTTCTTCGGCCTGAAGGCGGCTGTTCTGGTGATCGTCGTCGAGGCGGTGCTGCGGGTCGGCAAGCGGGCCTTGCGCAACAATGTCATGCGGTCGCTGGCCGCCGCGGCCTTCGTTGCCATCTTCTTCTACGGCGTCCCTTTTCCCCTGATCATTGCGACCGCGGGGCTCATCGGCTTCGTGGGAGCCAAGCTCGGCTGGGCGCCTTTCCGGAGCGGCGGCAGCCATGGCGCGGCAGGACCCGGTCAGATCTCGGATGCCCAGTCGCTGCTGGGCGAGGAAACGCCGCCGCATGCCCGGCCCAACCTGCGCTGGACGCTGGCGATCGGCACGCTGTTCCTGGTGCTGTGGCTGGTGCCGGTGGCGCTGCTGTGGTTCGGCCGCGGGCCGGAAGACGCCTTTGCTCAGATCGCGGTGTTCTTCAGCAAGATGGCGGTCGTCACTTTCGGAGGGGCCTATGCCGTGCTGGCCTATGTCGCCCAGCAGGCCGTCGACAATTACGGCTGGGTCACCGCCGGCGAAATGCTGGACGGGCTCGGCATGGCGGAGTCGACGCCCGGTCCGCTGATCATGGTGGCGCAGTTCGTGGGCTTTCTCGGCGCCTGGCGCGATCCCGGAGGGCTCCATCCCCTGATGGCCGGAACCCTGGGCGGCCTGCTCACCACCTGGGTTACGTTCACGCCGTGCTTCCTCTGGATCTTCGTCGGCGCTCCGTTCGTCGAGGCGTTGCGTGCCAACAGAGCCCTGGCCGGTGCGCTCAGCGCGATCACCGCGGCGGTGGTGGGCGTGATCCTGAACCTCGCTGTCTGGTTCGGCCTGCAGGTCCTCTTCGCCGAATTGCGGCCGGTCAGTGTGCTGGGTGCCACGTTCGACCTGCCGGTGCTGGCCTCGGCGAGCCTGCCGGCCGTCGCGCTGGCGGCCTGCTGCGCCATCGCAATCTTCCGTTTCAAGTTCGGTATGGTTCCAGTCCTGCTGGCCAGCTCGATCGCCGGTATCCTCTACGCATTGATGCTATAGAGGTCTCATGACCGACACACTCCCCGACCGCCTCTCCACCAATCCCAAGAGCCCCCACTACGACGAAGCGTTGTTGCAGCGCGGTGTCGGCATCAAGTTCGACGGACAGGAAAAAACCAACGTCGAAGAATATTGCGTGAGCGAGGGCTGGATCCGCGTTGCCGTCGGCAAGACGATGGACCGTCACGGCAACCCGCTTACCGTCAAGCTCAAGGGCAAGGTCGAGCCTTATCTCGAGAAAAAGGCATGAGGCATGCACAGTCACACGCTCGATAGCTGGCAGCACGAGCACGTCTTTCTGGGCGCCGCGCACGAGCGCAACGAGCGGCGCACCTGGGCCGTCGTCGGCCTGACGGCCGCCATGACGGTGATCGAGATTGCCGGCGGTACCTTCTTCGGCTCGATGGCCCTGCTGGCCGACGGCTGGCACATGTCGACCCATGCGGGGGCGCTGGCCATTGCGGCCTTCGCCTATCGGTACGCCCGGCGCCATGCGCACGATCCGCGCTTTGCCTTCGGCACCGGCAAGCTGGGCGATCTCGCGGGCTTTGCCAGCGCCGTCGTGCTGGCGCTGATCGCCCTGGCAATCGGCTGGGAATCGGCGCTGAGACTTTTTCAGCCGGTTCCCATTCACTATCCCGAGGCCACCGCCATTGCCATCGTGGGATTGTTCGTCAATCTGGCGAGCGCCTGGATGCTGGGCGGCGATCACGCGCATGGCCATGATCACCATCGCCATCGCGACCATGATCACGATCATGATCATCGGCACGATCATGAACACGCCCATCATCGCGACCATCACAGCCATGTCGATCACAATATCCGCGCGGCCTTCTGGCACGTGATGGCCGATGCGCTGACGTCGGTGCTGGCCATTGCCGGGCTGTTGGCCGCCTGGGCCTATAGCTGGACCTGGCTGGATCCCGCAGTTGGCATCCTGGGGGCCATCGTGATCGCTCACTGGTCGTGGCGGTTGATCCGCGATGCAGGCGCAGTGCTGCTCGACGCCGCGCCCGATGCGGCGTTGGGCCAGGCGATCCGAGCCCGGCTGGAACGCGGCCACGACAGTATCGCGGACCTCCATGTCTGGCGCCTCGGTCCCGGTCATCATGGGGCGATCGTGTCGCTGGTCGTGGATCATCCTCAGCCGGTCGAGGCCTACAAGGCGCGGCTCGCGGATATCGCGGGTCTCTCGCATGTCACGGTCGAGGTCCACCAGTGCCACGGCGAACATTGAGACGGCGTGCGTGCCTCGCGGCGCTTCGTACTGGCGGCTCCGATGTTCGCCGCATTTCCGGCCAGGGCACAGACCGTGAAGGTGAGGCTTGGCACCGCGACACCGGGAGGCGGCTTTCCCGTCTACGGCGCCGCCTTCGTCGAGGCGGTCCACCGCGTCGATCCCACTATCGAGATCGAGGCCGTTAACACCAAAGGCAGTACGGAGAACGTGCCGAGGCTCGAAGCCGGCGCGCTCGACATCGCCTTGGTGCAGGGCGAAGTGGTGCACGAGTCCCTGCAGGGCATCGGTCGGCCGCCGGCCGATCTCAAGGTACTGACGGCGATGTATCCCACCGCCGGCATGTTCGTGGTCAGAGCCGATTCACCTTATCGCACCATCGCCGATCTGAAGGGCAAGCCCATCGCCTGGGGCGCGCAGGGGTCGGGGCTGGTGATCCTCGGTCGCTACGTCATGGATGGTCTCGGCCTCGACGCAGCCAAGGATTTCCAGCCGATCTATCTGGAGCGAGCAGGCGATGGCCCGGCGATGGTGCTCGATGGGCGAGTCGCGGCCTTGTGGGGCGGTGGCGCAGGCTGGCCGGGTTTCATGACCATGGCCAACAGCAAGGACGGCGCACGTTTCGTCGCGCCCGATGCAGCCGAGATCCAGCGCATCCTGGGCAAGCACCCCTTCCTGAAGCCGGTGACCCAGCCTGCCGGTGCCTTCCCGGGGCAAACAACCGCAATCCCGTCCGTTGGCTCCTGGAGTTTCATGCTGGCGCGGCCCGGCCTCGATGAGACTATCGTCTATCGTTTGGCCAAGGCACTGCACACGGCGGAGGCCCGGCCGTCGCGTCAGCTTGCGGACACAACGGCAAAGAACACCTTGGCCGCAACCCCCAGCGGACGATTGCATCCCGGTGTAGCCCGCTACTTCAAGGAAGCGGGCCTCGATCGCTAGCATCAGTATTCGATATGGAATGGGAGGCGGGTTGCACATTTGGTTTCGGCAGCCGGTTTGCTACCGTTGAATCAATGGCTTCCCACCCCGGTTTTCACGAATGGCATCATCAATCGGCAGGCGGTGCCATGTCGTCGATCTTTCCAGACGGTTGTCGCGATGTCCTGGTGATCAGAAAGCCCGTGGAGGCGCCTCGTGTCGTCCTGACCCAGCTTGATCTTCGCGTTCGCACCATCGGCCTTGCGCCTGGAACGAACATCACCGGCTATCGGCTTCGGCCCGGCACGGTGGTCGACAAGACCGTCCTGCGTGCGATCTCTCTGGAGCCCGAGAAAGCGCCGTCCATTCTCGCCGAAGTCACGGCCTTGCCGTCCGATCTGGAGGAGGTGATTGGTGCTTGCACGCAGTCCATAGGCGGTCTGGGCGTCATCTCCAGCAATCTCGGAGTGTCGGTTCGGACGATGCAGCGGCTATTCCGGGCAGCCGCTTTGCCACCTCCGGACTTTTGGCGACTGCTCGCTCGGGCAAGGCGGGCGGTCGTCCTCCTGCAATCCAGCGCCTCCTTGGCCGATATCGCGAGCGATTGCGGGTATAGCGACCAGGCCCATATGACACGCGAAACCCATAGATGGTTCCAGAAGAGCCCGGCGCGGATACGCGGCGATGTCCGCCTTCATCATCTTTTGTCTCAGCCGGGACTCGGCAACTGGACCGGCGAGCAGATCTCGACCAGATAACCATCGGGATCGCTCACATAGGAAGTCGTCTGGCCCCAGGGTTCGTCCCGCACATCCTGTACGAGGACAGCGCCGGCCGACAGCGCCCGGCAAAGCGCGCCAGGCACGTCTCTGGTCTCGAATGCCAATTCGAAGACAGGTGCCTTTGCGTCTGGTTTGGCTGGATGCTTCCCAAGGCGACGCATGAGAGCAATGGAGGAGAATGCCAACTTCGTTTCGCCGGTTACGAGCTCCCCGTAGTCGCCGGATTCATGAAGGAAGCCATGATCCAGTGCAAAGGCACGTTCGTAGAAATCGATCGAAGCTGCGACATTGTCGACGTAGAGAATAGTGTATCTGAAGATCATCGCGGGCTCCCGGCATAGAAAGGGTCACCCTCGTAGCGAGACACAAGTCCGCTGTATTGAAGGATCGCGACAATACGGCCGAGCGAGCGCGGTCTTCAACCGAACGAGCACCTCCGGTGCTCTCGTCGGCGCCGCCAATCAAATCGGGTTGGCGCTTTCGCGGCCCGGGAGGCCGGCGGCCTCGGCAGGGATCAGTTCGGCGCGCTGTTTGGGCAAGGCGCCGGGGTACTGGTCCTGCAGGAAGGCGATCAGCTTCTCGCGCACCTCGCAGCGCAGGTCCCAGGCTTCGGGCGATGTCCGGGCGCTTACCAGGGCGCGAAGCTGGAGGGCCCGTTCGCTGCTGTCGACGACCTGCAGATTGACGACCTGGCCATCCCACAGGCGCGACGCCTGCACCAGCTCTTCGAGCTTGGCGCGGATACGGGTGACCGGCACCGTATAGTCGACCCAGAGCATCACCGAGCCGATGAGGTCGGAGGATTGGCGGGTCCAGTTCTGAAAGGGCCGGTCGAGGAAATAGGAGAGGGGCACCACCATGCGACGCCAGTCCCAGATCTTGATGACGACATAGGTGCTGGTGATTTCTTCGACCCAGCCCCATTCGTTCTCGACGATGACCGCGTCGCCGATCCGGATCGGCTGGGTGATGGCGATCTGGATGCCGGCGAAGAGATTGGTGAGCAACGGTCGTGCGGCGAGGCCGACCACGAGGCCGGCCGCACCTGCGGACGCGATGAGGCTCACGCCGTACTGTTTCACCGACTCGAACGTCATCAGGGCCGCTGCGACGGTGACCAGCGCCACGACCGTCGAGGCGACCCGGCGCAGCACGCGGATCTGGGTCAGGTGCTTGCGGCCGAGCGGATCGCCGCTGAAATCGATATCGGGTCGTCGCAGATAGTAGTCGGAGGCAAGGGTGATGGCGGCCGTGCAGCTCCATCCGAGCAGCACGATGAATGCGACCACCAGCCAATGGCCGATGAGGGCGCGAGCCTCGCGTTCGAGCGGCACTGCCGGCAACACGAGCGCGACCGCGAAGGTGGCGAGGCCGACGCGGAGCAGCGGTTGGGTGGCTGAGATCAACGAGCGAAGAAACTCGTGGGACTCAGGCACGAGTCGTCGCAGCAGACGCAACGTGGCGCCGTGCAGAGTAATGGCGAGGCCCGCAGCGAAAACGAGGCAAACCAAGGCGATCACCCAGTTGGGCACCCAGTCGGGCACCCATGTCACGGTGCTCTCCACCCAATCGATTGTTCTTTCCATGACAGGACGCAACGTCTCGAAGGCACCGATGGTTCCTGGATGTCGTGTGCAACCGCTTGTGAAAGGCGGCGTTTCTCGACTGAACCCTCAAGTCAACGGAGGAATCTGGCCATGCGAGTAAGTGAAGCCATGACGCGCGATGTTTGTGTCGTGCGACCCGACCATACGATCGAGGAAGCCGCGCGCATGATGCTTGCGATCGATGCCGGCCTGCTGCCTGTCGGCGCCGATGATCGTCTGCTCGGCATGATTACCGATCGCGACATCGCGGTACGTGCCATTGCCGAAGGCAAGGGGCCTGAGACTTCGGTGAGCGATGTCATGACGCAGGACGTGAAGTACTGCTTCGTCGACGAAGACACGGCGCATGTTGCAAAGAACATGGGCGAGCAGCAGATTCGCCGCCTGCCGGTGATCGACCGCGACAAGCGACTGGTGGGAATACTCTCGCTGGCCGACGTGGCCTCGCATGAAGCGGATGGCCGGCGCGTCGGCAATGCCTATCGCGACATCGCCCAGCCCGGCGGCGAGCACAATCAGGGCGGCGAAGCGCGCGGCAGAGGCATGTAGCTCTCAAGCCAGGGCACACGTGGCCGAGGGCGGTCGCCGGTTGGGTCCGGCGGCCGCCTTTGCGTTTCAGTTGCTGTTTACCAGGCGGATGACGATGTAGCGCCGGCCGTCGCGCTCCACGTCGAAGCGAACCTTGTCCCCGGCGCTGAGACCTTTCAGGGCCACGTCCTGGGCGACGTCGAAAATCCGCGTGCCGCCTTCGAGGAATTGCTCGGGGACCGGTCGGTATTCGAGGGTGATTCGGTTACGCGCCGCATCGACGGCGACGACCTTGCCGCGCACAAGTCGTTCGTCCGTTGCCGCAGCCGCCGTGTCGCTGTCGGCGGCATCGCCGAAGAAACCGGGCTGCCTCGCCGATGCCGATAGCGACATCGCGTGCAACGGGCCGAGCAATGCGGTGAGCGTGAATATCCCAAGTAGGAACGCGCGGGGGCTGAAGGTACTGATCATGATCTTTCTCCGGCGCAGCATTTGGGAAGCGGGCCGGTCAATTGCCAGAGCTGATGCTGTGCTCGGATGTCAAAAAGATGACCGCGCGATGCCTGCGCCTTCGCGCGCGTGATCTCGGTGAGCAAGTCACCGGATCGAGTCGTCGGGCAAGTGGCGCGGGAGATCCGCTCCTCATTGCGTCCACGATCGTCGGTGCCGTCGCGAAGTTCCGGCCTCGCAACTCAATAGATGCTCGCGAACTTGTGAGACCCGCAGCTCCTCAATCTGCAGCCGCGGAGCGCCGACCACTCAGGTAGCGTCGTCGATCACCTTGGCCAGCGCAATGTCCTTCTCCGAAAGTCCGCCGGCATCGTGGGTGGAGAGGACGATCTCGACCCGGTTGTAGACATTGGACCATTCGGGGTGGTGGTCGGCCTTCTCGGCGGCCAGCGCTACGCGAGTCATGAAACCCCAGGCCTGGTTGAAGTCGGCAAACTTGAAGCTCTTCTGGATGGCGTCGCGGCCCAGGACTTCCTTCCAGTCCTTCAGCGTGGCGAGGGCCGTCTTGCGGGCGTCGCCGGTGAGTTTGTCGGTCATGTGCGTTCTCCTGATGTGGCGCGAAGCTTGCCTCATTCCCGGTGGGCGGCCTAGGGTTGGCCAACCAACAGGAGGTTTCCGTGAATTCGCTACGTCGAACTCTGCTTCTCGCTGCCGCATCGTTTGCGGTGGCCGCGCCGGCATCGGCGCAAAAGGCCGCCGATACGCTGCGCATCATCTTCACCGACGCGGTGCCCAACGTCGACATGTACTTCAACAGCCAGCGCACCGGTCTGATTCTGGCGCACCAGGCCTGGGACATGCTGGTGCACCGCGACCCCTCGACCTTCGAGATCAAGCCGGCGCTCGCCACCGACTGGAAGTTCGTCGGCGACAATGCCCTCGACCTCACCATCCGCCAGGGCGTGAAGTTCCACGACGGCAGCACGCTGTCGCCGGACGACGTGGTCTACACCATCAACATGGCGGCCAATCCCGACAACAAGCTTGCCACACCTTCGAACTATGCCTGGATCGACAAGGCCGAGAAGACGGGCGACTGGACCGTGCGCATCCACATGAAGCGGCCGACGCCAGCGGCGCTCGAATATCTCGCCATGGTGACGCCGATCCATCCCAAGGCCTATCGCGAGAAGGTCGGCCCCGAAGGCTTCGCAGCCAAGCCGGTCGGCGCCGGGCCCTACAAGATCGTCAAGAACGAGCAGGCCAAGGAAATCGTCTTCGAGCGCTTCGACGATTATTGGGCCGGTTCGCCCAAGGGCAAGCCCGCGATCAAGACCCTGCACGTGCGCTTCGTGCCCGATCTCGCCACCAGCATGACCGAGCTGCTCGCCCAGCGCACCGACTGGATCTGGAACATCAATCCCGACCAGGCCAAGGACGTGAACCGCATGCCGCACCTGCAGGCCGTGCCGCAGGAGTCCATGCGCATCGGCTATCTGTCGATCGACGCCGCCGGCCGTACCGGCGCCGGCAATCCGCTGACCAACCAGAAAGTGCGTCAGGCCATCTGGCACGCCATCAACCGTCAGGAGATGGCCGAGAAGCTGGTGCAGAACGGCAGCCGCGTGCCGCAGGCGCCCTGCTTCCCGACCCAGTTCGGTTGCGACGCCGATGCTGCGGTGAAGTACGCCTACGATCCGGCGAAGGCCAAGGCGCTGCTGGCGGAGGCGGGTTTCCCCAACGGCTTCGACGTCGAGTTCGTGACCTACGTCCAGCCGACCACGTGGAGCGCGGCCATCCAGAACTACCTGCAGGCGGTCGGTATCCGGGCCAAGATCTCGCAGCTCCAGGTCGCGGCGGCGATCGCCAAGGCGCAGAAGGGTGAAAACCCGCTCTATCACGGCAGCTGGGGCAGCTACTCGATCAACGACGTGTCGGCGATCTTCCCCGTGATGTACGGCGGCGGCGGCGACGACTATGCGCGTGACCCCGAACTGCAGAAGCTGGTCGCCGACGGCGGCAACACTGCCGACTCGGCCGTGCGCAAGAAGAACTATTCGGCCGCGGTCAAGCTGATGACCGAAAAGGCCTACTGGCTGCCGCTGTTCACCTACGTGAACAACTATGCCTTCTCCAAGCAGCTCGAAATGAAGACCTTCCCGGACGAGCTGCCGCGCTTCTACTTCGCGAAGTGGAAGTAAGCCGCGCCTCGCTCAGGGCACCAGCAGACACTCCACGCCGCCGCCAGGCCTCGGCTTGAGCGGCGGCGTTTCGTTTGAGCAGCGCGGCTCCGCGATGGGGCAGCGGGGATGGAAACGGCAGCCCGGCGGGATGTTGGCCGGATCGGGCAGGATGTCACCCAGCCCGACATCGGGCACGCCGAGGCCAGGTTCGGGCGTCAGCACCGACGCGAGCAGCGCCTTGGTGTAGGGATGCTCGGGCGTGCGGAACAGCGTCTCGGTCGGCTGGCGTTCGACGATGCGGCCGAGATACATCACCGCCACCTCGCTCGCGACATGCTCGACGACGGCAAGATTGTGGCTGATGAACAGGTAGGTGAGACCGAGATCGCGGCGCAGCTCGCCCAGCAGGTTCAGGATCTGGGCCTGCACCGAGACGTCGAGCGCCGAGGTCGGCTCGTCGCACACCACGATGCGCGGCCGCAGCACCAGGGCGCGGGCGATCGCCACGCGCTGGCGCTGGCCGCCCGACAGTTCCGGCGGCAGGCGCTGGCCCATCTCGGCACGCAGGCCGACGCGTTCCAGCATCTCGTCGACGCGTTTGGCGACCTCGGCGCGGCCGAAGGTGCCCTGCGCCACCAGCGGCATCGCCACGATATCGCGGATCTTCGTCAGCGGATTGAGCGAAGAGAAGGGGTCCTGGAAGACCGGCTGGATCAGCCGCGCGCGCGCCTTGCGATCCATGTCGGTGACGCGCTGGCCTTCGACCGCGATGTCGCCGGCCGTCGGTTCGAGAAGGCCGAGGATCAGGCGCGCCAGGGTGGACTTGCCGCAGCCCGACTCGCCCACCACGCCCAGCACGCCGCCGGGAGGCACGGCGAAGGAGACGTCGTCCACCGCCACGACATGGCGGTCGGCGCCGAACATGCCGCCCTTCACCTTGAAGGTGCGACGGACGGCCTTCACTTCGATGGCCGGGAGCTGAGGTGTAGAGTTCCCGCTCATGCCGGCAGCCTGCAGAGGAAATCGTGGGTGCCGCCGGCCTGGCGGCGGGGAACGTCCTGCGTACAGGTCGGATCGGCGAAGGAGCAGCGCTCGCGGAAGGCGCAGCCCTCGAAGTCGGGGCCGACCCGGGGCACGGTGCCGGGAATCGAGCCCAGCGGCTCGTCGCGCTTGATCTTGCCGGGCACCGGCACGCAGCGCAGCAGGCCCTGCGTGTAAGGATGCCGGGGACTTGCGAACAGTTCCGCGGTGGCAGCGTTCTCGACCACCTTGCCGGCATACATCACGGCCACCTTATGCGCGACGCGGGCGACGATGCCGAGGTCGTGAGTGATCAGCATCATGCCGAGGCCGAGATCGCGCTGGAGCTGCGCCAGCAGGCGCAGGATCTGCGCCTGGACGGTGACATCGAGGGCCGTCGTCGGTTCGTCGGCGATCAGGAGCTTGGGCTCGCACATCAGCGCCATGGCGATCATGACGCGCTGGCGCAGGCCGCCCGAGAGCTGGTGCGGGAACTGTCCCAGCCTCAGGCCGGGCGCCGTGATGCCGACCCGGGCCAGCAGGTCGGCGGCGCGGTCGACGGCGACCCGTTGCGGCGTGCCCTTGTGGCGGCGCAGGACCTCGGTCATCTGCGAGCCCACCGTGTAGGCGGGATTGAGCGACGTCATCGGCTCCTGGAAGATCATCGCCATGTCGTTGCCGCGCAGGCGCGCCATCCCGGCCTCGGAAAGACCCAGCAGGTCCTCGCCCTCGAACCGCATGCTGCGGGCGGTGCGGCGGGCGCCGCGCGCCAGAAGGTTCATGACGGCAAGCGCCGTCACCGACTTGCCGCAGCCCGATTCGCCAACGACACAGAGTGTCTCGCCCCGCTCGACGGTGAGCGAGGTGCCGCGCACCGCGCCAGTCCGGCCGAAGCTGACGGCGAGGTCTTCGATTTCGAGCAAGGCGCTCATGTATCTGTCCTGTGCGTGCCGAAGGCGTCGCGCAAGCCGTCGCCCAGCAGGTTGATGCCGAGCACCAGCACGAAGAGCGCAATGCCGGGGATCACGATCACCCAGGGCGAGAAGAACATGTAGTCCTTGGCCTCGGCGATCATCAGGCCCCACGAAGGCAGGGGTGGCGGCACGCCGAGGCCCAGGAAGGAGAGGGCGGCTTCCAGCAGGATGGCGAGCGCGATCTCCAGCGTCGCCACCACGACCAGATGGCTCGCGATGTTGGGCAGCACCTCGCGGCTGAGAATGCGGAAGCGCGAGCAGCCGGCGCACCAGGCGGCCGCTACGAAGTCGAGATTGCGAACCTGCATGGTGGTGGAGCGTGCCACCACGGCGAAGCGGTCCCACAGCAGCAGGCCGAGCGTGATCACCAGCAGGTGCATGGAGCTGCCGAGCAGGCCCACGACCGCCAGCGCCACCAGCACGACGGGGATGGAGAGGCGGGTGGTGATGGCGAACAGGACGGCATCGTCGACCCGGCCGCCCAGGAAGCCGCCCAGCACGCCGATCGCAATGCCGATCACGGCGGAGACGATGGTGACCGTGACGCCGATCAGCATGGAGATGCGGCAGCCGTAGATCAGGCGCGAGAGATAGTCGCGGCCGAGCTGGTCGGTGCCGAGAAGATGCGCCGGATCGGTGCCTTCCATCCAGAACGGCACCAGCAGGCGCTTGCCGAGATCCTGCGTGAAGGGATCGTGGGGGGCGAGCAGCGGCGCGAAGAGGGCGCAGATGGCCGCAATGCCGACAATGACAGCGCCGATCCAGGTGCTGCTGCTTTTCCAGCCCCGTCGGGGGCCCGATGTGACGGAGGCGACGCTCATGCTTCTGTCCTCATCGTCACCGCAGCCTGGGATCGAGAACTGCGTTCATCAGATCCGCCAGCATGGTCAGCGCCACGTAGATCACGGCCAGCACCAGCACCACGGCCTGGACGACGGGGAAGTCGTTCTTGCCGATTGATTCCCAGGCGAGGAAGCCGACGCCGTGCAGGGCGAACACCTGTTCGATCACGATCGAGCCGCCGAGCATGAAGCCGAGCTGGACGGCGGCGATGGCCACTACCGGGATCGCTGCATTGCGCAGCGCATGCTTCAGGAGGATCGAGGCACGCGACAGCCCCTTGGCCCGCGCCGTCCTTATGTAGTCGCTGCCCATGGCCTGGATCATGCCGGCACGGGTGAGTCGCGTGAGCGCGGGGATGGCCGAGAAGGCGAGCACGATGCCCGGCATCACATAGTGCTGCCATGAGCCGGTACCGGAGATCGGCAGCCAGCCGAGCTGCAGGCCCAGTGTGATCATGAGGATCAAGCCCAGCCAGAAGGAGGGCATCGCCTGGCCGAGCAGCGCTACCATCTGCACCACCCGGTCGAGGGTCGTGTTCTCGCGCACCGCCGCCAGGATGCCCAGTGGCAAGGAAACGAGCAGGGCGATGACGAGGCCAGTCAGGCCCAGGGTGATGGTGATCGGCATGCGCTCGGCGATCAGCGAGGAGACGCGGGCCTTGAAGAAGTAGCTTTCGCCCAGATCGCCGGTGACGGCGCGGCCGACCCAGTCGAAGAACTGGGTCGTGAGCGGCCGGTCGAGGCCATAGGCCTTGCGAACCAGCTCGATATCTTCCTGGGTGGCATTGGGGCCGGCAATCGAGACGGCGAGGTCACCCGAGAGCCGCGTGAGGACAAAGGCTAGGGTCATGACCGTCGCGGCAACGAGCAGCGCCACGATCAGACGGCGGACAATGAATTGGAGCATGTGCGGCGGCGAGCTTAGTGCGGATCCTTCCCTAAAGCGACCATGCGAATCTCGCGCCAAATTGCAAGGGCCGATGGTGCACAATCTCCAGCGAGGGGTGCTTGGCTAGGACGCGCTGCTCCTATATGGGGGAGTCATGCCGATCTTCACGAACCCGCGGCGCACGCCCTGCTTCGGCACGGCGCCAACCCTCGAGGACTTCGAAGCGATCGCCGCTGAGGCCCTCGCCACGATTCCCGAGGAGTTCCGTCGGCACGTCGGCAACGTGCGCATACAAGTCGACGACTTCCCGTCCGACGAGGTCGAGAAGGAAATGGAGCTCGACACGCCCTTCGACCTGCTCGGTCTCTATCAAGGCGTGTCGATGATGGAACGTGGTGCCGGCCATGTCGCCAACGACATCGACCGCATCTTCCTCTATCGCCGGCCGATCCTCGATTATTGGTGCGAGTCGGGCGAGGACCTGCCGCATATCGTGCGGCACGTTCTGATCCATGAGATCGGCCATCACTTCGGCCTGAGCGACGACGATATGGAAGCGATCGAAGCCAAGGCCGAAGAAGAATCACAGCGCGTCCAGCCGGGGGCCTAGTGCCAAGGCGCGCCAGCCCACCGGCGCGCTCCTCGATCAGAGCCTCATCGCTTCGCGATAGAGTCGCTCGGCGTTGGTCCACTTGATGGCCTGCACGAACGCCTCGATGTATTTCGCGGCATCGCTGTCGTAGTCCTTCTCGTAGGCGTGGCGATGCATGTCCATCGCCAGCAGCGGCGTACTGCCGGCCGGCACTTCCGAGACGCTGGCGGTGCGGTGATTGTACAGGCGCTTGTCGCGCGCGGAGTGGGACAGGATCACCCAGCCGTCGCCATCCGACAGCGACCGGCCAGTCGCCATGAACTCCGCCTTCCAACGGTCGAGGCTGCCGAAATCGCGCGACATGGCTTGGGCAAGGAGGCCCGAGGGATGCGTAGGCGCGTCGCCGATCCCGTCGAAATAGAGTTCGTGCAGGATCGTGGTGTTGTAGCTGGCCAGTTCCTCGCCCTTGAGCTTTGCCACGGCCTCCGGCGGCGCTTGCTTGAAGTCAAGCTTCGACAGCTCCTCGTTGAGCGCATTCACCCGCTTCACGGCATGCACGTAGATCTCATCGTAGTGCTGGCGCAGGAGATCGGCCGAGAGGCCTTTCACCTTGTCGGGATTGAAGGTGAGCGGCTTGGGCGTTAGCCGCAGCGTCGTGGCGCTGATGGCGAGTTGTTGACTGCGAGCCGGGATGGCCATCGCCCCAAACAACAGGCCAACGCCCGCGGCCAGAGAGCGGCGGGGGATGTTGGTCATATCGAACTCCTGCGTGTCCCTGAAAGGGAACGCCCGTCAAGGCGATGAGTTGCGCAGTACCGGAGGCATACGGTAGCGCCCTTCCAGGAGGGTCGCGTCGGGCTCATAGGCACGCAGGACGAGCCGCAGGGGGCCTGCAGGTGCGGGCAGCCAGTTGGCCATGCGATGGCCCGCCGGCGGCTGGCGCTGGATATAAAGAGTAAGTGCGCCATCGGCTGCGTGGACCAGGCCGGGCGTATTTTCGCTGATCGCGTAACGCGCAAGCGGATTGTCGAAGAAGAAGGCGCGACCGTCGGCCATCATCTCGTAGATGGCCAGCGACCAAAAGGCGCGGACCGGCGGCAAGCCGCCGGCAGGAAAGGTCAGCGTGTAGGAGTGCCCGCCGGCAAGAGGGCGGCCGGCGGCATCGGCGGCACTGACGATGCTCACGAGTTCGGCCGGCTCCGAGGCGCCGAGATTGGTGAGGGCCGTCGCCGCGCGGTAGAGGTGGTCGTCGCCAAAATTGCCGAGATGCGCTGCGGCATAGGACCAGCCATCGACTGTCCTGGCAGGTCGTGCGGCGGCGGCGCGGATATCGGCCAGGCCCTGCTCGACGCCGACGCGGATCGCGCGTCGCTCGCCGTCGCTGAAAGCACGCAAGTCGAGCTTGCGCCCCGGTGCCAGCTTGAGCGGCGCGAACCCCTGGATCTGGTTGCGATCGCGATCGGAGAGCGGGCTCTCGCCCAGGGCTCTCATGCCCGTCGCCAGAATATCGAAAGGATCGGCCGTCTGCGGCGCCGGCCAGTCGGCCACGGGCTCCGGTGGCGCCTGGGTACGCTGGCGCATCAACTCGCGCGTTTCCAGGATACGCCGCTCGTTGCGCATGTCCGGCGTTTCGAGCAGCACGCGTGTCTGCAGGATGGCGAGGCGGTCGAGTTCGCCGGAGTCGCTGACCAGCAACCGCCCGCGCAACCAGACCGAATTGGTCGGTGCTCGTACCAGAGTGACTTCGCCCGGCGGATCGCCCTTCCAGGCGGGGCCTGCGATCATCTGGGGCAGTGGGCGGCCTCCGTTCAGGCGATGGCTCACCGTCGCGAACGTGTCGGTGAAGAGATCGAGGAAGGCGTAACTGTAGTAAAGGTCGCCGACCGGCGGCACGATCAGGAACATCGGCTCATTCGAGAGGTCGAGCCATGCAAAGGATTGCAGTATGTCGCCGTTCGGCATCGATGCGGTGCGCGTTCGCGGATCGGCAAGGGGAGTGACGTGCCGAAAGCGGTTCAGCTTCTGCCGCGCCGGATTTGCTTCGTCCACCGTCGCCTGCCAGCGCGCGCGATACATCTCGTAGATCGGGAAAAGGTAGATTGCGGCCCGCCGCGCCAGTTCGCGCAACGGCGGGGAGTCCTGCGCTCGCGCGAGCGCCGGTGTGGCGATCAAGCCTGTCAGCACGGTGCGACGGCCGATCCTCATGCCGCCCGCTCCCGCAACCTCCGGCGCTCGGCCACGAAGGCGGCTGCCTCCTTCCAGGGCGCAAGCGTCCAGAAGGAGCGCGCCCGTCCCGAGGGCGAGGCGAGAACGAACACGACGGCCCCTTCGAGCAAGATCGGCTGCCGTCCATAGGCCGGCGCTTTCATGCCGAGCCCCAGGGCGGCGGCATTCTTGCTGGTGAAGGCGATGGCAGCAGGCTGGAACTGCCGCAGCTTGGCGTGCAGCGAGGAGGCGTCCATCGCTGCGGGCGTCAGCTCGTGGTCGGAACCGACCTCGGTCTTGTTGAGGTCGGTGAGGCCGATCCCGAAGCTCAACAGCTCGGGATAGCGTTGCGGCGCCAGGCGCTCGGGTGTCAGGCCGACCGCATGCAAGGTCGGCCAGAAGGCGTTGCCGGGATTGGCATAGTAGGCGCGCGCCTTGAACGAGATGGGGCTGGGCGCCGTGCCACAGAAGACGAGGTCGAGGCCCGGCGCCAGCAGGTCGGGAATGAGCTGTCTATTGCGGCTTGATGCCCGCGGCACGGATGACCTCGCCCCAGCGTTTGATCTCGGTCTGGATATAAGCGTCGATCTCGGGAACTGTCATCGTGCCCGGCTCGAACCCGCCGGCCTTCATGCTTGCGGCCACGTCGGGCGTCTGCAGCGCACGCTCCGTTGCCGCCTTGAGTTTGTCCTTGATTTTGGCCGGGGTTCCCTTGGGTACGGCCCAGATCGACCAGGAGGTCACCACGAGGTCGGGCGACACCGACTCCGCGAAGGTCGGCGTATCGGGTGTCACAGGCGACCGCTTGGCGCCGCTCGATGCAACGGGTTTCAGCTTGCCCGCGCTCACCTGGCTCATCAGCGAATCAATATTGGAAATCACGAGCGGTACGTGGCCAGCCAATACGTCGGCTGCCGCGGCCGCCGCGCCGCGATAGCTGATGAAGGTGATGTCCGCGCCGGTCTTCTGCTTGAAGAGTTCCATGGTCAGCGTCGGCGACGTGCCAAGCCCGGACGATCCGAAACTGATCTTGCCGGGATCGGCCTTGGCGGCCGCGAGCAGCTTGGGCAGCGTGTCGTGCGGGAAGCTTGGGTGACAGCACAGGAGATTGGGCTGGGTGCCGATCCAGGCCACGGTTTCGAGATCGGTCACGGCATTGTAGGCGGGCCGGGCATAGAGATGCGGCACCAGCGCGTGGCTGCCGATATTGCCCAGAAGCACCGAATAGCCATCGGCTGGCGACTTGGCGACGTTGTCGGCGCCGATCGAGCCGCCGGCGCCCGTACGGTTCTCCACCACGAAAGACTGGCCGAAAGCGTCGCCGAGCTTCGCGGCAAGGCGGCGCGCGATATTGTCCTGCGAGCCGCCCGGCGTGAACGGACAGACGATCCGCACATTGCGGTTCGGCCAGTCGTCGGCCTGGGCCAAGGCCCGGGAGGCCCCGGCCAAGGACGCAAACGGCAGGCCCGCCAGAGCGGCGGAAAATAGACGTCTCCTCATCCTTCTTCTTCCTTCGTGATCGATCCCCGTCGACCTTGATGATGCACGAGCCCTGACGAGACGCCTAGAGGTTGCAGAGGCGGGAAACTGCTTGGCGGTGTCTGCCTGCCGGAACGATTCGTGCGCGGGTACGTTGCTAAATCATGAACGCCGCTTTCAAAACCTCTCGCGACGCGGCGCCGGCGGCGGCTCCGACGATTCTGGTGGTCGAAGACGAGGTTTTGATCCGTATGGCGGTGTCGGACTATCTGCGCGATTGCGCCTTTCATGTGGTCGAAGCGGGGAGCGGCGACGAGGCGATCCAGGTCCTGGAAGCGGGCATACAAATCGATATCGTCTTCTCAGATGTCCATATGCCGGGCGACGTCGACGGCTTCGCACTCTCGCATTGGGTGCGTCGCGAGAGGCCCGGCACGAAGGTGATCCTGACCTCGGGCGTTGCCCGCGCCGCCAGGGCCGCCGGCGATCTTTGCGAGGAAGGGCCCTTTCTCGCCAAGCCCTACGATCACCGCGACCTCGAACAGCATATTCGCGGCCTGCTGGCCCGCTAGGATTTCGACCTGAGGCTCCGCGGCCTTGTCCACCTTCCTCCGTTGGGCATGATGGAGGCTGGGAGGACAGGCATGCATACGATCGACAAGGCCGACGAAGCGCAGCTTCTCGCCACCATCGACCGCTGGATCGAGCGCGAAGTGGCGCCGCGGGTGAAAGAATTCGATCACGCCGACAAATGGCCCGCCGAGATCGTGGAGCAGATGAAGGAACTCGGGCTGTTCGGCGCCACGGTGAGCCCGGAGTATGGCGGCCTCGGCCTGCCGGCCAGGACCTACGCGGAAATCGTGATGCGCGTGTCATCGGTGTGGATGGCGATCACCGGCATCTTCAATTCCCATCTGATGCTGGCGCTGGCCATCGAGAAATTCGGCACCGAGCCGCAGAAGCGCCATTGGCTGCCGAAGCTCGCAAGCGGCGAGGTAAGGGGTGGACTGGCGCTCACGGAGCCCGATGCCGGCACCGACCTGCAGGCGATCCGTCTCACCGCGCGCCGCGAGGGCGACCATTATGTGCTGAACGGCACCAAGACCTGGATTTCCAACGGGATCGAGGGCTCGTGCTTCGCGCTGCTGGTCAAGACCAATCCCGAAGCCAGCCCGCGCTACTCGGGTATGAGCCTGTTCATCGCGCCCAAGGGGCCGGGCTTCACGGTCGGCCGCAAACTGGAAAAGCTCGGCTACAAGTCGATCGATTCGGGCGAATTGGTCTTCGAGAACTACCGCGTGCCGGCCGATCACCTGATCGGCGAGGTCGAAGGCCGTGGCTTTACCCAGGTGGCCGGCGGCCTCGAACTCGGCCGCATCAACGTTGCCGCGCGCGGTGTGGGCATTGCCGAGGGGGCACTGCGGCTCGCCACCAGCTACGCCCAGATCCGCAAGACCTTCGGCAAGCCGATCTGCGAGCATCAGGCGATCCAGCTCAAGCTCGGCGAAATGGCCACGCGCGCCCGGGCGGCGCGGCTGCTGACCCTCGATGCGGCGGAGGCTTTCGACCGCGGCGACCGCTGCGATCTCGAAGCCGGCATGGCCAAGTATTTCTCCTCGGAAGCCGCGCTGGAAAACAGCATCGAGTCCATGCGCATCCACGGCGCCTACGGCTACTCCAAGGAGTACGATATCGAGCGCCTCTATCGCGATGCGCCGCTGACCTGCATCGGCGAGGGCACCAACGAGATGCAGCGCATCATCATCGCGCGGCAGTGGGTCAAGCGGAACGCGGTCGTATGAGCGCCAAACCTCTCGAAGGTATTCGCGTCCTGACACTGGAGCAGTTCGGCGCCGGCCCCTACGGCACGATGTTCCTGGCCGAGCTCGGCGCCGAAGTGATCAAGATCGAGTCGCCGGAAGGCGATCCCTCGCGCCAGGTCGGACCTTATCAATTGGGCAAGGACGACAGCGAGTATTTCCAGGCATGGAACCTCGGCAAGAAGAGCGTGACGCTCGACCTGAAGAGCGCCGAGGGCCGCCGAAGGTTCGAGGCGCTGGTGAGGGGCGCGGACTGCGTCGTGAACAACATGCGCGGCACGCAGCCCGCCAAGCTCGGCATCGACTATGCCAGCCTGAAGCATCTGAAGCCTTCGATCGTCTGCCTGCATATCTCCGCCTATGGCCGTGACAACGAACGCAAGGACTGGCCGGGCTACGATTTCTTGATGCAGGCCGAGGCCGGCCTGATGGAGCTGACCGGCGAACCGGACGGGCCGCCGACGCGGGTCGGCGTTTCCCTGATCGACAGCATGAGCGGACTCACCGGGATCGTCGGCCTCTTGAGCTGCCTGCTGCGCGCCCGCACGACGGGGCAGGGCTGCGACGTCGACACCTGCCTCTACGACGTCGCCATGCACCAGCTCACTTATCCCGGCCTCTGGTATCTGAACGAAGGCGATGTCTCGCCCAGGGTGCCGCGCAGCGCCCATCTGTCGCTGGCGCCGGTCCAGACCTTTCCGACCAAGGACGGCTGGATCTTTATCATGTGCATGACGCAGAAATTCTGGTTGTCGCTGTGCCAGACGATGGGCCGGACCGACCTTCTCGACGATCCGCGCTTTGCCGATCCCAACATGCGCGCGACGAACCGCGCGGCGATGACGGAGGCGCTCGATCCGACATTCCGGACGCGCACGACGGCGGAATGGCTGGCGAAGTTCAATGGGCTGTTGCCGGCGGCGCCGGTTCATCGCCTCGACCAGGCGCTGGACAGTTCCTTCGCGCGCGCGACGGGCATGGTCTCCGCCGTGCCGCATCCCATGAAAGGCGAGCTGCGCGTGCTCGCCAATCCTCTGCGCATCGACGGGCAGCGGCCTTCGCAGGCGGCTTGCTCATCCCTCGGTGCCGACAACGAATCCGTGCTGGGTCAACATCCATGAAACTTCAAGGCATCAAGGTCGTCGATCTCTCCTGGTTCCTGCCGGGCCCCTATCTCACCACGGCGCTGGCCGATCATGGCGCGGAGGTGATCAAGGTCGAGCCACCGGGCGAAGGCGATCCCGGCCGCCACATCCGGCCGGCCGACGAACGCACGTCGGTATTCTTCCGCAACATGGGCCGCGGCAAGAAGAGCGTCGTGCTCGACCTCAAGAGCGAGCAGGGTCGTGCCGATCTCTTTCGTCTCGCCCGCGAGGCCGACGTGCTGGTCGAATCGTTCCGGCCTGGTGTCTCGGCGCGTTTCGGCATCGGCTACGAGGCAGTCAAAGCTGCCAATCCCGGCATCGTCTATTGCTCGATCAGTGCCTTTGGCCAGGACGGTGCCTATCCCGGCCGTGCCGCGCACGACCTCGCTCTCGAAGCGATGGCCGGTGTGCTGAGCCTGACCTTGGGCGACGATGGCCGCCCGGCCATCCCGGGCATTCCCGTCGCCGACCTGGTGAGCGGCCTGCATGGCCTGTCCGGCGTGCTGATGGCGCTGCTGCGCCGCAAGGACACCGGCCGCGGCGATTATATCGACGTCTCCATGCACGAGGCGTTGATGGCCTCCTGCGCCAATGTCGTCGGCTCGACCTTCGCCGAGAACAAGCATCCCGACGTCAAGCAGCAGCGGACGACGGGCGGCTCGGCCTTCTATCGCGTCTACGATACGTCCGATGGCCGTCAGCTCGTGCTGGCCGGTCAGGAGATGAAGTTCATCAAGAACCTGCTGGGCGCGCTCGGCAAACCGGAGATGGCGCCGCTCTGCGAGTGGCCGGGCGCGCACCAGAAGCCGGTCGTGGATTTCCTCGCAGCAACCTTCCGCGAGAAGCCGCTGGCGCACTGGATGGGGTGGCTCGACACGCTCGACATCTGCTACGGCCCGGTCAACACGCTGCCCGAGGCCATCGCCGATGCGAACCTCGCCAAGCGCGGCATGATCGTGACCGATGCGCAGGGCCGCAAACACTTCGCCCCCGTCGTCCACTTCCAGGACGAGCCGTCGCAGCCGCTCTATCGCGAGCCATTGCTGGGCGAGCACACGGACGAAGTGTTGAAGCGCCGGGGCTAACGCATCGCCAGCGATTGTGCCCGTGCGGCCTGTATCAGCATGTCGAGCGCAGGCCGCTGCGGACCGTCGGCTCTCCAGACGCACCAGGTCTCGGAGAGGATCTTCGCCTCCTGCAGCGGCACGAAGACCGCACCGGCCATGTTCGAGGCTTTGAGTGTGCTCGGAACGAGGGCAACGCCGAGGCCGTTGGCCACGAAGGAGACCACGCTCAGCCAGTGACGGACCTGATGGCGCACGCGCGGCGAGAAGCCCGCCGAGAGACAGGTCGCGATGATCGACTGGTAATAGTCAGGCGAGACGTTGCGGGAGAAGAGCACGAACTCGTCGTCCTTGAGGCGTGACAGACGGAGGGTGCGGGCGCCGGCACACGGATGCTCCCGTGGGACGCAGGCGACGAAAGGCTCGGCATGATAGCGGAAACCCTCCAACCGGCCCGGGACTTGGCGGCCGTGGATGAAGCCGAGGTCGATCTCGTCGCGCTGCAGCGCCTCGATCTGTTCTGTCGAGTTGAGTTCCTGGACGGAGAGCTCGATGTCGGGCGATGCGGACTGGAATGCATCGAGAATTCCAGGGAAGCCGCGATAGAGCATGGAGCTGCCGAAGCCGAGCCGCAGCCGTCCTTCCTTTCCTTCGGCGATCGCCTTCACCAGAAGGCGGGTTTCCTCGGTCCGGCGCAGCAGCACTTCGGCTTCGCGCTGCAAGGCCACTCCGGCGGCCGTCAGGCTGACGTTGCGACTGGTGCGCTCGAACAGCCGGGCGCCGATCTCCTCCTCGAGCTGGCGGATGGCGAGGCTCAGCGGTGGCTGCGACAGCGACAGGCGTTGGGCGGCACGGCCGAAATGCTTTTCCTCGGCGAGGACGGAGAAGTAGCGCAGCTTGCGAAGGTCCATGGGTCACCTCCGATCATGGATATGAAATATATATCAATATCGAAGAAAGTAATATTGGACGGTATCAATGGAATGGGCAGACCATGGGCACCTGCTTCGTTTCTTGCCCAGGGGCTTGTTCCATGAAGGCCGATACCGATCTCTCCGGGGCCATCCCCGACTCGCGGGGCATCAACCTCTATCGTGCTGATCGCGATGCCGCGGCCCTCTTCGCCCACTATCTGCCGCGGCCGCTGTTCCGCCATCTCGAGCCGACATTCGATCGGCTGGGCGGCCTCGCGGGCGGGCGGCTCGACGAGCTGGCCAGTGTCGCCGACCACAATCCGCCGACCCTGTCGGTGCGGCGACGCACCGGCGAGGACTGCAACGTCGTGGAAAAGCATCCGGCCTATGTCGAGATGGAGCGGCTGGCCTTTTCCGAGCTGGGGCTGGCGGCGATGTCGCATCGCGGCGTGCTGGGCTGGAACGAGCCGATGCCACCGGCGGCCAAGTATGCGCTGACCTATCTCTTCGTGCAGGCCGAGTTCGGCCTGATGTGTCCGGTCAGCATGACGGACTCGCTCACCCGGACGCTGCGGCGGTTCGGCGATCCCGATCTGGTGGGCCGTTACTTCGAGCGCCTGACGTCGGTCGATTTCGACGAGCTGGCGCAGGGCGCCATGTTCATGACGGAGCAGGGTGCCGGCTCCGACGTCAGCGCCACGGCGACGCGTGCTGCATTGCAGCCCGACGGCACCTGGAAGCTGACTGGCGACAAGTGGTTCTGCTCGAACGCCGATGCCGATCTGGCGATGGTCCTGGCGCGCAGCGAGGACGTTCCCGGCATGAAGGGCATCTCGCTGTTTCTGCTGCCGAAGGTGAAGGGCGACGGCCGGCCGAACGACTATCGGATCCTGAGGTTGAAGGACAAGCTCGGCACCCGCTCGATGGCGAGCGGCGAGATACGTCTCGACGGGGCTGAAGCCTATCTCGTCGGCGAGCGCGGCCGTGGCTTCAACCAGATGGCCGACATGGTCAACAATTCGCGGCTGTCGAATGGCGTGCGCGCTGCCGGCCTGATGCGGCGTGCCGCAACCGAAGCGCTGTTCATTGCCCGCCATCGGCAGGCCTTCGGCAAAAGGCTGATCGAACTGCCGCTGATGCGCCGCCAGCTCGCGAAGATGGTCGTGTGGGCAGAGCAGGCGCGGAGCATGATGTTCCTGACGGCGGACGCGCTCGACCGCGCCAACCACAACGATGCGACTGGCGCCAAGCTTGCCCGCATCATGACGCCGCTGATCAAGTTCCGTGCCTGCCGCGATGCGCGCAAGGTGACCGGGGACGCGATGGAAGTCCGCGGCGGCTGTGGCTACATCGAGGAATGGTCGGATGCGCGTCTGGTGCGCGACGCTCATCTTGGGTCGATCTGGGAAGGTACGTCCAACATCGTGGCTCTTGACGTCTCGCGGGCGATTTCGCGCGACGACGCCCTTCCGGCGCTCAAGGCACATAACGAGGAGCTGCTGCGCGGGGCGGCGCTCGATGCGGAAACGCAGGCATTATTCGCGGGCGCTTTGGAACGTGCCTGCACCTTCGCCGCCGATGTGGCGGCGCGAAAGTCCGACGTGCTGGCGCGGCAGTCCGCGTCGGCGCTCTATCACATCACTACGGCCATCGGCCTGGCGCGCGAGGCGGCAGAACTCCGTACGCCGCATCGCCTGGCCTTGGCGCGGATGGTGCTGACGCACCGGCTGTTGCCGCGAGACCCCCTCCGGGACGAGGAGGACACCGCGGCACTCGACAGCGTGCTTGCCGCCTGATCGCTTTCCCTATCGCCAGCCCTGCTTGAGGATGCGGGCCACATAGGGCGGCACGACCTGGGTCGCAGGGCCGTAGATGTGCTCGTGGAACAGGGTTTGGTTGTCGGTCGGTTCGAGATTGAGTTCGATCGTGTGGGCGCGCGGCTGGCGACGACGGACATGCAGGACGAAGCCGGCGGCGGGATAGACCTCGCCGGAAGTGCCGATGGCAATAAAGAGGCCGCAGCGCTCCAGCACCTCGTAGATTTCGTCGAGGTGCATCGGCATCTCGCCGAACCAGACGATGTTGGGCCGTAGCTCACCGATGGACCGGCAGTTGGGGCAGACGGAGTCGGGGGTGAGATCGACGTCGGAGGCGAATTCCGTCTGGCAGGCCATGCAACGGACCTCGCCATCGCGGCCATGCATGTGGATCACTTTCCGGGAGCCCGCCATTTCGTGAAGGGGGTCGATGTTCTGGGTAATGATCGTGACTTCGCCGTCATACTCGCGTTCCAGCCGGGCCAGGGCCTCATGTGCTGCATTGGGAGTGATGTCAGCGGAACGGAAGGCGCGGCGGGTCTCGTTGTAGAAGTCGAGCACCTTCTTCTTGTCGCGAAACCAGGCGTCGATGGTCGCGACCTCTTCGAGATTCACGCGAGTCCACAGGCCTCCATCATCCCGGAACGTGTCGATGCCGCTTTCCTTGGAGATGCCGGCGCCGGTCAGCACCGCGATGCCCGGCGGGAGGAAATCCTGGTGCATGCCCTTACTCTAGCGCCGTGCTAGGGTGCCGGGCCATGACCATCGGCGTCCTCTTCGTCTGCACAGCCAACATCTGCCGCTCGCCTATGGCCGAGGGGGCGTTTCGCGAGATGGCCCGCAAGGCAGGCCTTGCCGCCGGCTTCGAGATCGCCTCGGCCGGTACATCCGATGTGAAGGCCGGCGAGCCGCCGTCTCCCTTTGCCGTCGAAGCCGCCGCGGCGCGCGGCTACGATATCTCGGCAGGGCGCGCCCGAAAGATCACCGGCGAGGATATCGCGCATTTCGACCATGTCCTGGCGATGACCCGAGAGCATCTCGCGGAGATCCGCTGGCTGGCGCCGCGGGCGCTTGCGGACAAGCCGAAGCTTCTCATGAGCTTCGCGCCGCCGGCCGGCATTCTCGACGTGGCCGATCCCTATGGCCTCGACAAGCCCGAGTACGAACGCGCGCTCGGGCTGATCGAGGTGGCCTGCCGCGGCCTGCTCGACCGACTGACGCCTCAGGTCAAAAGGGCCATTTGAGGCCAAGCTCGCCGAAGCGGTTGATGACGTTGAAGGTGAGCCGCGACACGTCGTTGTCGAACTTGTTGTGGGGCAGGCTGCCGCAATAGGTGATCGAGCCGGTCGAGAAGACCGCGCCGCCCATCGAGCCCAGCCCCAGACGCTGGCTCAGGGCCGTGGGGCGGCCCTGGGCGCGCACCACGGCCTGCAGGGCGGCTTGCACCCGGGGTGCGTCGTCGCGCCCGGCGGCCAGGCGGGCGTCCAGCCAGTCGGCGATGGCGTCCAGCGG
>WBZX01000127.1_pt1 | contig 70662 bp, 63 predicted proteins | sample 5204211 | NCBI WGS metagenome assembly WBZX01 (sample SAMN12344362, study PRJNA552823) | activated sludge metagenome | biome: Activated sludge suspended growth; feature: Nitrification reactor; material: Wastewater; isolation source: activated sludge from nitrification reactor of wastewater...
CGCCAACCGCACGCCGGAGGAGTTTCGGCTGACCCTCGCCCTTGCCGCGACGACCGGCAACGGGCACAACTTCAACCCAGGACTCTCCCTCTGAGTGGAGGAACGAAGGGTCTCAGGTCAGTCACTCCCCCACCGGCAACATCACCATCGCTGATGCCATCGCCGCGATGCCTTCGCGGCGGCCGGTGAAGCCCAGTTGCTCGGTGGTGGTGGCCTTCACGCCGACGCGGGAGATGTCGATGCCGAGCATCTTGGCGATCGCCGCGCGCATGGCGTCGCGGTGCGGGCCGACGCGCGGGGCCTCGCAGAGCAGCGTCACGTCGACGTTGGTGATGCGGCCGCCCTTCTCCCGCACGCGGCGGGCGGCGTCCTCGAGGAAGAGATGAGAAGCGGCGCCCTTCCACTTCATGTCAGAGGGAGGGAAGTGCTGGCCGATGTCGCCGTCGCCGATGGCACCGAGAACGGCGTCGGTCAGCGCGTGCAGGCCGACATCGGCATCGGAGTGGCCTTCGAGCTTGGCGTTATGCGGGATTCTGACGCCGCAAAGCCAGACGTGATCGCCCTCGATCAGGCGGTGGACGTCGAAGCCGGTGCCGGTGCGCGGCTCCATCGCGCTCGATGAGCCCAGGAGGGCGTTGGCCATGGCGAGGTCCTCGGCGGTGGTGATCTTGGTGTTGCGCGACGAGCCGGTGACGAGCTTGACCGGAATTCCGGACCACTCGGCGATGGCCGCGTCGTCGGTGAAGTCGGAGCGGCCGGCGGCGGCGGCGCGGCGGTGCAGGTCGAGTATGGTCGGGAAGTCGAAGCCCTGCGGGGTCTGCGCGCGCCAGAGGCCGTTGCGGTCGACGGTAGCCGCGATGTGGTCGTCGCCGGAGCCGCGCTTCAGCGTGTCGGCGACGGGATCGGCGGCGATGACGGCGAAGTCGGTATCGAGCGCCGCCAGCACGCGGTCGATGATGTCGGGCGTCACGAACGGCCGGGCGGCGTCGTGAATGAGCACGCGCCTGACGCCGTGGGCGGCCAGCGCTTCCAGCCCCGCGAGGCCCGATTGCTGGCGCATGGCGCCGCCGTGAACGGGCGGCAGGACCTTCGATGAGGCTCCGGCGGTCGCAGCATCGTAGAGATGGTGGTCGTCGGGGTGGATGACGACCTGAACGAGATCGACAGCGGGGTGCGCGGCGAGGGCGTCGAGCGTCCGCGCAAGCATCGGGGCGCCGCCGAGGGTGGCGTACTGCTTCGGCAGGCCGGCCGCTCCGGCGGCGCGCGTTCCGCGTCCCGCGGCGACGATCAGCGCGGCTGTGGTGTCTCGGCTCATGGCGCTCCTGCTGCGTTGTGCCGTCTGCTTAGCCGGGTGGAGAGGCAGGGGCAATCGGCTGGGCAGCGGCGGGGGCAATTGCCGCGCCGCGCCTGGTTTCGGTACACACCCCACTTGAGATCAACAGAGCGGCGTTCGCGCTTGCGAAACCGGGCCACTCGACATATTCTGCCCAAACGAAAGGCACACGACAGACATGCTCAACAATTATGCAGATGGCGAGATCCCGGCGGCGGACAGCGGTGTTAATGCTCTGAACAATATGAGCAATGCCGCGATCCTTGCGCCGATGTCGGGCGTCAGCGACCTGCCATTCCGGCGGCTCGCGCGGCGACTCGGGGCGAGCATGGTCGTGTCCGAGATGGTGGCCAGCGAGGATCTGGCGCGAGAGGAGCGCAAGGTGATGCGCCGTGCCGTCGGGCGCGATCTCGACCCGTTCGTGGTGCAACTCGTAGGCCGCGAGGCGCGCTGGATGGCGGAGGGCGCCAAGGCGGCGGAGGGGCTCGGTGCGCAGGTCATCGACATCAACATGGGGTGCCCGTCGCGCGAGGTGACGGGGAAACTCTCGGGCAGCGCGCTGATGCGCGATCTCGATCATGCCGAGAGCCTGATCCGGGCAGTGACCGGCGCGGTCAGCGTGCCGGTGACGCTCAAGATGCGGCTCGGCTGGGATCAGAAGACCCGCAACGCGGCGGCGCTCGCCAAGCGCGCCGTGGCCGCTGGGGTGCGCATTATCACGGTGCATGGGCGGACGCGCTGCCAGTTCTTCAAGGGCGCCGCGGATTGGACGGCGGTGCGCGAGGTCGTGGAGGCGGTGCCGGTTCCGGTAATCGTCAACGGCGACATCGCGAGTGTTGACGATGCACGCGCGGCGCTAGCGGCTTCGGGGGCGGCGGGAGTGATGATCGGCCGGGGAGCCTATGGCGCTCCGTGGATGCCGGGCCGGGTGGCGAGAGCGCTCGCGACCGGGCGCGATCCCGGAGCGCCGACGCTTGCCGAGCAGGGCGCGATCGCGGTCGAGCACGTGGACGCCATGCTGCGTCACTATGGGCAGCACCTCGGAATTCGCAACGCTCGCAAGCATGTCGGCTGGTATCTGACGACGAGCGGATGCGCCGAGGCGGAGGCCAAGGCGTGGCGGCGAAAACTGTGCACCGAGGAAAGCCCGGCGGCGCTGCTCTCGGGCCTCGCGGCATTCTACGGCCAGCTCGACCCGAGCGATATCGAGACCGGGATGGCGGCATGAGTCCGAAGGCAGCAGCGAGCACCATGGCCGAACGCTCCCACCTTTCCCGGCGGCCCGTCGAGCACGACATGCTGCTCGCGGCGCTTCCGCACCCCATCATCGTGCTGAGCGAGGACAACCGCATCGTCTACGCCAACGCCTCGGCGGAGGCGTTCCTGTCGACCAGCCTCGCCATGCTCAAGAGGCAGACGCTGGACGAGATCATCGCCTTCGGCTGCCCGCTGCTGGCGCTGGTGGAGCAGGTTCGGCGCACGGGCGCGACGGTGAACGAGTACGGCATCGAGATGACGACGCCGAAGTTCTCGGGTCCGAAGCTGATCGACGTCTACGGCGGCTTCATCCCCGATCAGCCGGGGTTGCTGCTGCTGATGATCCAGCAGCGCTCGATGGCGCAGATGATCGAGCGGCAGCTGACCCACCGCGCGGCGGCGCGATCAGTCTCGGGAATGGCGGCGGTGCTGGCGCACGAGATCAAGAATCCGCTCTCCGGCATCCGCGGCGCGGCGCAGTTGCTCGAGCAGAACCTCTCCGACGAGGACCGGGTGCTGACGCAGCTGATCTGCTCCGAAACGGACCGGATCAAGAATCTCGTCGACCGGATGGAGGTGTTCGGTGACGAGCGCCCGCTGGCGAAGGAGCCACTCAACATCCATGACATCCTCGATCACGTGCGCCGCCTCGCCGAGACTGGGTTCGGGCGGGGCATGCGCTTCGTCGAGGAGTACGATCCGTCGCTGCCGCCGGTGCCCGGCAACCGTGACAAGCTCGTTCAGGCCTTCCTCAATCTGGTGAAGAACGCCGCCGAGGCGATCGGCGACGACCGCGAGCACGGGCGCATCGTGATGCAGACCTCGTTCCGGCCGGGCGTGCGGCTCTCGGTGCCGGGCACGGAGGCGCGCGTCTCGCTGCCGCTGATGATCCAGATCGAGGACAACGGTGCCGGCATCCCGGAGCACATGAAGGCCCATCTGTTCGATCCGTTCGTGACGACCAAGCGCACCGGCACCGGGCTCGGGTTGGCGCTGGTGGCCAAGATCATCAGCGATCACGGCGGCATCATCGAGTGCGACAGCGAGCCCAAGCGAACGATATTCCGCGTGCTGCTGCCATTGCAGGACCGGATGGCGCGCCCCGCGCGCTAGAGGAGACCGAGGAGCCCATGGCCAGAGGCACGATCCTTATCGCCGACGACGACACCGCCATACGGACGGTGCTGAACCAGGCTTTGGCGCGGGCGGGCTATGCGCCGCGGGCGACGGGCAACGCGGCGACGCTGTGGCGCTGGGTGGCGCAGGGCGAGGGCGACGTGGTGATCACGGACGTCATCATGCCCGACGAGAACGCGTTCGATCTCATTCCGCGCATCAAAAAGATCCGGCCCGACTTGCCGATCATCGTCATGAGCGCGCAGAACACACTGATGACGGCGCTCACCGCCGCCGAAAAGGGCGCCTACGAGTACCTGCCGAAGCCGTTCGACCTGAACGAGGTGGTGTCGGTCGTGTCGCGGGCGCTGTCGCAGCCGGGGCGCCGGCCGCGGACGCAAGCGGAGGCGATGGAGAACGAGGAGCTGCCGCTGATCGGCCGCTCGCCGGCGATGCAGGAGATCTATCGCGTTCTCGCGCGGCTGACGCAGACCGACCTCACCGTTATGATCAACGGCGAGAGCGGGACCGGCAAGGAGCTCGTCGCGCGCGTGCTGCACGACTACGGCAAGCGGCGCTCGGGGCCGTTCGTCGCCCTCAACATGGCGGCGATCCCGCGCGAGCTGATCGAGAGCGAGCTGTTCGGACACGAGAAGGGCGCGTTCACCGGCGCGCAGACGCGCACGCAGGGCCGCTTCGAGCAGGCGGAGGGTGGCACCCTGTTCCTCGACGAGATCGGCGACATGCCGCTCGAGGCACAGACGCGGCTCCTGCGCGTGCTGCAGCAGGGCGAATACACAACGGTCGGCGGGCGGACGCCGATCAAGACCAACGTGCGCATCATCGCGGCGACGCACCGGGACCTCAAGGCGCAGATCGCGCAGGGCCTCTTCCGCGAGGACCTGTTCTACCGGCTCAATGTGGTGCCGCTGCGCATTCCTCCTCTCCGCGAGCGCATCGAGGACATCGGCGATCTCGTACGCCACTTCCTGCGGCAGGCGGCGCGCGAGGGTCTCGGGCAGAAGGGAATTGAGCAGGCGGCGATCGAGCGGCTCAAGTCGCACCCGTGGCCGGGCAACGTGCGTGAGCTCGAGAACTTCGTGAGGCGGCTGGCGGCGCTCTACACGCAGGACACGCTGACGGTGCAGACGGTGGAGCAGGAGCTTGCCGAGGCGATGCCGCAGCGCCCGGTCGAGAGCGGGGCCGAGCCCAAGGATCTTTCCGAGCTGGTCGAGAGGCATCTCGCCGGGTATTTCGCCAGTTTTGGGAAGGAGCTTCCTCCGCCTGGGCTTTATGACCGCGTCATCCGTCAGGTTGAGCAACCGCTGCTGTCCGCGGCGCTGGCGGCGACACGCGGCAACCAGATTAGAGCTGCGGAGTTACTGGGACTTAACCGCAACACTTTGAGAAGCCGTATCAAGGCTCTCGACATCCGTGTTTTCCGGACGCCTCTGACTTGAGCCCTGGCGTCGCTCCGGGCGACGACGGCGCCTTCTGTAACCAGTGATTGACGAAGGCCTGCGCGCGGCGTACTCGATACGCATTGTCGCGAAAATGTCACAGTTTGCCTGTCTGTGTTGCCTCGGAGGCTGGCGGTGTTGCGCCGGCGCCAGCGACGGTCAGGACGCCGATATCGGCGAGCTAGCAGAACGGCTTTCCGCGCAACCGGTTTGCGCCGAAGCGGAACCCCAAAGAAAACGATCGCCCTCAGGGCGGCAGGGAGGAGTGAGAGTGGCGGCCGGTGACGCCGAGAACCGTGTCGAAGGTATCGAGGATGAGGGCGGCGCGCCCTATCTCGATCCGAGCGAGCGCGCGTTCTGGGTCGGCCTCAGCATCATGATCGCCTCGATCGTGGTATCGATCGCGACGTACCTCATTCTCACAGGCCTCACCTTCATCAAGCCCAGCACGCAGGTCGTCTGGGTCACGCTCGGCATGAACGCCCTGCTGATGGGGGCGATGGTCTGGGTCATCGCGCGGCAGGTGCGCGGGCTCTGGAAGGCGTGGCGGGAGAAGGTCGCCGGCGCGCGACTCCATATCCGCATCGTGGCGCTCTTCTCGGTGATCGCGGCACTGCCGGCGCTGCTGCTCGCGGTCGCGGCGACAACGACGTTCTCGCGTTCGCTCGATTCGAGCTACGAGCGCGCGCGCGGCATCATCGACAACTCGCTCAACGTCGCGCGGGCCTATCTCGACGAGCACGGGCAGGTCATCCGCACGGACGTGCTCAACATGGCGCGCGATCTCGACGCCGCGGCCGACACCATCAAGGACAACGCCAAGGAGCTGCAGCAGCTCGCAAACTCGCAGGCGGGGCTGCGCGATTTGCCGGCTGCCTACATCCTCGATTCGAGCGGGCAGCGGGTGGTGACGGCCATGGAGGACGCGCGGCTGCCCTATGCGGCGCCGCCGGCCGAGGCGATCCGGCTCGCCGAGCAGGGCCAAGTGGCGGTGCTGACGGGCACCAGCTCGTACCGTGTCTCGGCGATCACCAAGCTCGAGCGGTATCCCGACCGCTTCCTCTACGTCATCCGACCGGTGAGCAACCTCGTGGTCGGACACCTCAGGCGTGCGCAGCAGAACGTCGGCGAGTACGAGGCGCTGCGCAAAGTCCGCACCGGGCTCAAGGTGGCGCACGGCCTCCTCTACTTGATGCTGACGATGACGGCGCTGCTGTCGGCGATCTGGACGGGCATGTGGTTCGCCGGGCGCTTCGTGGCGCCGATCCGCCGCCTCATCGGAGCGGCGCAGGAGGTGTCGCGCGGCAACCTGATGGTGGCGCTGCCGGAGAAACGCGGCGAGGGCGACCTCAGACGGCTCTCGAAGACGTTCAACTCGATGACGCGGGAGCTCAAGCACCAGCGCGATGCACTCGTGACAGCCAACGAGCAGCTGCTCGAGCGGCGCCGCTTCATGGAGGCGGTGCTGTCGGGAGTCTCTGCCGGCGTCATCGGCCTCGATGCCGGCGGGCGCATCACGCTGCTGTCGCGATCGGCGGAGCAGCTTCTCGGTCTCGCCAATGCCAATGTGATCGGGTTGCCGCTCGCAGAGGTGGTTCCCGCGTTCGGCGAGGTCCTGGAGAAGCACGGCGAGGCTGGGCTCAGGCCGCGTGCCCCGGACGAGGTGCGGCTCACCGTCGGCAGCGAGGACCGGACGTTCTCGGTCCGGCTGACGCACGAGAAAGGTCCGCAGGTGCCCGGCGCGGAAGGCGGCGGCGCGGTGATGACGTTCGACGACATCACGGAGCTGGTCAGCGCGCAGCGGACGAGCGCCTGGGCGGACGTGGCGCGGCGCATCGCGCACGAGATCAAGAATCCGCTGACGCCGATCATCCTCTCGGCGGAGCGCATCCGGCGCAAGTATGGCAAGGTGATCGTCGAGGATCGCGAGACGTTCGAGAAGCTGACCGCCACGATCGAGCGGCAGGCCGGCGACATCAAGACCATGGTGGACGAGTTCGCCTCGTTCGCGCGGGTGCCGAAGCCTGTCATGGAGCCGGGTGACCTGCGCGATGCGGTGCAGGAATCGGTGATCTTGTTCCGCGAGGGGCATCCCGAGGTCGCCTACGAGCTCGCCATGCCGCAGACGGCGGTGTCGGGGCTGTTCGACAGGCGCCTTATCACGCAGGCCGTGACGAACCTGGTCAAGAACGCCACCGAGGCGGTCGAGGCACCGCCAGCGGACGGCGGCGAGAAGCGCAAGGGGCGGGTTCGTGTCGCCGTCACCGTGGGCGAGGACCGCACCCAGATCGAGGTCGCGGACAACGGCTGCGGTCTGCCGAAGCAGAACCGGGCGCGCCTGCTCGAGCCCTACGTGACGACCAAGGGTCACAAGGGCACGGGACTTGGGCTCGCCATCGTGCAGAAGATCACCGAGCAGCACGGCGGCACGCTGACGCTCGAGGACGCGCCGAAGGCCGACGACTGGCCTAGCGGCGCGCTCATACGGATCACACTACCGCTGCGGCCCGGCGAGGCGGCCGCGAAGACCGAGGACAAGGCACCGATGGCCGCGGCAGCGGCCGGGGGCCGGTGACGAAACAGATCGCGAGGCAGGGAGCGACCCATGGCAGCAGACATCCTGATCGTCGACGACGAGGCCGACATCCGCGAGCTCGTCGCGGGCATCCTGCAGGACGAGGGGCACCGCACCCGTCTGGCGCGCGACAGCGACGAGGCACTGAAGGCGATCGAGGAGCGCAAGCCGCATCTCGTCATCCTCGACATCTGGCTGCAGGGTAGCCGGCTCGACGGCCTCGAGGTGCTGTCGATCATCAAGCGCACCTATCCGGAGCTGCCGGTGGTGATCATCTCGGGCCACGGCAACATCGAGACGGCGGTGACCGCGATCAAGCGCGGCGCCTACGACTACATCGAAAAGCCGTTCAAGGCCGACCGGCTGATCCTCGTCACGCTGCGCGCGCTGGAAGCCTCGCAGTTGAAGCGCGAGGTGAAGGAGCTCAGGGAGCGCTCGACCGTGTCGGCCGAGATGGTCGGCAAGTCGGCGGCGATCAACCAGCTCAAGAACTCGATCGAACGCGTTGCGCCGACCAACAGCCGCATCCTCATCCGCGGCTCGTCGGGTACCGGCAAGGAGCTCGCCGCGCGCGTCATCCATGCCAAGTCGCAGCGCGTCGACGGTCCGTTCGTGGTTCTCAACGCGGCGGCGATGGCGCCGGACCGCGTGGAAGAGGAGATGTTCGGCACCGAGGACCGCGTTGGCGGCCCGCGCAAGGTCGGCGCGCTGGAAGAGTCCCACGGCGGCACGCTCTACATCGACGAGGTGGCGGACATGCCGCTCGAGACGCAGGGCAAGGTGCTGCGCGTGCTCGTCGAGCAGAAGTTCCTTCGCCTCGGCGGCTCGCAGAAGGTGGCGGTCGACGTGCGCATCATCTCGTCTACCAGCCGCGATCTCGAGCGCGAGATGGCGGAAGGGCGGTTCCGCGAGGACCTCTATCACCGGCTCAACGTGGTGCCGCTGCGCGTACCGAGCCTCGCTGAGCGGCGCGAGGATATCCCCGACCTCATCCAGTATTTCGTCAACCAGCTCAGCCAAGCCTCAGGTCTCGCTCCGCGGCGGATCGGTGAGGATGCCATCGCGGTGCTGCAGGCGCACGACTGGCCCGGCAACGTGCGCGAACTGCGTAACAACATCGAGCGGCTGATGATCCTGGCCGGCGGCGATCCCAACACGGTGATCACGGCCGACATGCTGCCCGACGAGATCGGCTCCAACGTGCCGCTGCCGGTCAACGGCGGCGCCGAGCACCTGATGAGCCTGCCGCTGCGCGAGGCGCGCGAGATCTTCGAGCGGGAGTACCTGCTGGCTCAGATCAACCGCTTCGGCGGCAACATCTCGCGCACGGCCGAGTTCGTCGGCATGGAGCGCTCGGCCCTGCACAGGAAGCTCCGCGCGCTGGGCGTGTCCTCGGATCAGCGGTCCGGCGAGCCGGTGCGGTGAGCTGGGGGTAGCAGCGGATGAGCGCGATCACGCGCCGCAAGAGGCGGACACGGTCTCACATCATCGCTGATCTCAGCTTTCACCACGTCGGTTATCACGTCGTGCGCGAGGGGTTCACGTTCGAGGCGGTGCAGGGGGACTACGGTCTCGATGCTTGGATCATCACGTACGCGCGGAACGGAGAAGTCGAGAACGGGATGATCTACGTCCAGCTCAAGGCCTCCGACAAGGTCGTAAGCACCCCAGACGGCATCAGGCTTCGCGTTTCCATGAGTGATGTCTATCTGTGGGAGACGGAGCCCATGCCGGTGTACCTCGTGCTCTTCGACGTCGCGCAAGAGTGCGCATATTGGCTATACTTCCAGCAATACGCGGCGGCCAATCGGATCAGCGCGGTCGGTACGAGACGCAAATCCGTGGAGGTGCTCTTCCCTGTGAGCCAAATGCTGGACGGAAAGGCAATCAGGCGGTGGAGAGCCGACAAGGCTGCCGTGCTGGACGAGATCGGGAAGGTGGAACGTGTCTGATGAGATCGGACTTCGGAGATTGACGCAGGTTCTCGAAGGGCTCGGGTTCCAGCAAGTACAGCGTGCAGGCTCGCATCACATCTACAAGCATATGGATAGTGGCCTCGTGGTGACGCTGCCCGGCGACAGGTCTGAGGTTCCCAAAGGCATCGCGATGGCGATCATCCGCCAGATAGAGAACTACGACATCTCCTCTCGAGAGGCGGTGCTGGCGAAGCTGAAGGCGGCGTGAAGTACAGGGGTGGACGCGCTACGAGCCTCCGTATCCCCTATCCTCCCTATTCTGCTGACTCCCCGCGAAGCGCAGCTGAGCCCCATGCCCCGCATCGTCTACGTCAACGGCCGCTACGTGCCCTACGCCCAGGCGGCAGTCCATGCCGAGGATCGCGGCTTCCAGCTCGCCGATGCCGTCTACGAGGTGATCGAGGTTCTCGGAGGCCGCCTGATCGACGAGGAGCGCCACCTCGACCGGCTGTGGCGGTCGCTCGCCGGTATATCGATCCCGCCGCCGATGAGCCGGCCGGCCCTCCGGCACGTGCTGCGCGAGACGATCCGCCGCAACCATGTCCGCGACGGCACGGTCTACCTCCAGGTCTCGCGCGGCGCCGCACCTCGCGACTTCCTCTTTCCCGCCGCCGATGTGGCGCCGACCCTGGTCGTCATCGCGCGGCCGGGCAGCCAGGCGCGGCTTTCGGCCCTGGCCGAGGCAGGCATCGCGGTCAAGACGATGCCGGACATCCGCTGGGGGCGATGCGACCTCAAGACGGTGATGCTGCTGCCCGCCGCGCTGGCCAAGGAGGCGGCGAAGGCGGACGGGGCCAAGGAGGCGTGGCTGGTCGACGGTCAGGGGCTCATCACGGAAGGCGCCTCCAGCAACGCCTGGATCGTCGATAGCGCCGGGGTTCTGAGGACGCGGCCGAGGGGCCCCGACATCCTGCCCGGGGTCACCCGGGCGACGCTGGTCGATGCCATCGCGGGGCTGGGCTTGAGCCTCGAGGAGCGGGCGTTCACGGCCGAGGAGGCCCGGAACGCCCGCGAGGCGTTCATAACCGCGGCCTCGCAAACGGTGATGCCGGTTGTGCAGGTCGACGGTTTTGCAATCGGGGATGGCAAACCGGGCCCGGTGGCGCGGCTGCTGCGCCAGAAGTTTCATCATTTTGCCCAGGCGGCATCCAGCCGATAGGACGCGCACGGCCACATCTGGGCCTGCGGCCAAGGGAGCTATTCAAATCGACGGAAAATTCTCTATGCTCGGCCAAGTGAATCCATCATGAGCCGGAAATAAGTGGTCGCTCGCACGCGAACCGACGTGCAGCGCAAATCCAACGATAAGAGGCGAAGAAGAACAATGGCCGCGGAACGAGCAGCAAGCCTTCAAGACACTTTCTTAAATCACGTTCGCAAGAACAAGACCCCGCTGACGATTTTCCTCATCAACGGCGTCAAGCTCCAGGGCATCGTGACCTGGTTCGACAACTTCTGCGTCCTGCTCCGGCGTGACGGGCACTCGCAGCTGGTCTACAAGCACGCCATATCCACGATCATGCCCGGCCAGCCCGTGCACCTTATGGAGACCGATCCGGCCGAGGCGCAGGCCGGCTGAGGCGGGCCGGCTGAGGAGGGGCGAGGTAGCCCATCGACGACGAGACGGAAATCGAAGGCAAGACGAGGCCGCGGCGGCGTGAGCCCACCGCGACCGAGGCGGCACGTGAACGGACCCTGGTCCTCGTGCCGGTGATGACGCGTGCCCGCCGCGTAGACGGAACGGCGTCTGGCGACAAGGGGCAGGCACGGCATTCTTCCGAAGACCGCCTGACGGAAGCGACGGGGCTTGCGGAGGCGATCGATCTCGAAGTGGCCGAGGGGCTGCTGGTGCCGGTTCCTGATCCGCGACCGGGCACGCTGTTCGGGTCGGGCAAGGTCGAGGAGATCAAGGCGCTCGCGGCGGCGCGCGGCGCGGGGCTCGTCATCGTCGATCACGCGATCACGCCGGTGCAGCAGCGCAATCTCGAGAAGGCCTGGAACGTCAAGGTTCTCGACCGCACCGGGCTGATCCTCGAGATCTTCGGGCGCAGAGCCAGGACGCGGGAAGGCCGGCTGCAGGTCGAGCTGGCTCACCTTACCTACCAGAAGGGCCGGCTCGTCCGGGCGTGGACCCATCTCGAGCGCCAGCGCGGCGGCGCGGGCTTCCTCGGCGGACCCGGTGAAGCCCAGATCGAGCTCGACCGGCGCATGCTGGAAGCGCGCATCGACGCGATCAAGAAAGAGCTGACGCAGGTGGTGCGGACGCGCGAGCTGCACAGGGCCGGGCGGCGCAAGGTGCCGTATCCGATCCTGGCCATCGTCGGCTACACAAACGCCGGAAAATCGACGCTGTTCAACCGCGTCACCGGGGCGGCCGTGCTGGCCAAGGACCAGGTGTTCGCGACACTCGACCCGACCATGCGCGAGGTGCGCCTCCCGAGCGGGCGGCGGATCATCCTCTCCGACACGGTGGGCTTCATCTCGGACCTGCCGACGATGCTGGTGGCGGCCTTCCGGGCGACGCTCGAGGAGGTGATCGAGGCCGACCTCGTGCTGCACGTGCGCGACATCTCGCATGAGGAGACCGAGGCACAGGCGCAGGACGTCGAGAACGTGCTCGGCGATCTCGGTATCGATACGCTGCCGGCCGACCGGCACATCCTGGAAGTCTGGAACAAGGTCGACCGGCTGGAGCCCTTACAGCGGGAAGAAACGCTGAAAGAGGCGCGGTTCCGCGAAACGCAGCCGGTGCTGACGTCGGCGGTGACGGGCGAAGGGCTCGACGAGCTGCTGGCTGCCATCGATGAGCACCTTGGCAAGGCGGACGAAATCGTCACGGTGGTGCTGCCGGCGAGCGAGGGACGGCTGCTCGGCTGGCTCTACGACAACGCCGAGGTGATCGATCGCAGGGCGGACGACGAGACCGGCAATGTGACCTGCCGCGTGCGCATCGCGAGCGAAAAGCGCGGGCGGCTCTTGGCCCGGCTCGGCACGCAGGGCGTGGTGGTGCGGTGAGAGGCGAGACGAGCTGGCGCGATCGCGTAGCTCTACACCGGCACGACATCGAGGCGGCGGGGCGCCGGTGGCGCATCGACGCCGTGAAAAACCAGGATGCCTTGCTGGCGGCATCGGAGCATTTCGACGTCTTCCCCTACGGTCTGCTGCTCTGGGATTCCGCGCCGGTGCTGGCTGATGCACTTGCGGGCTTCGGTGATCTCAACGGCAAGCGTGTGCTCGAGCTGGGGGCCGGGGTCGGGCTGGCCGGGCTGGCGGCGCGGCACCTCGGGGCGGAGGTTGTGCAGACGGACCACTCGGCGGAGGGGCTGGAGCTGGCTCGCGCCAATGCGGCTTTGAACGGCATCGGAGGCATCGCGCAGGAGCTGGCGGACTGGTCGGAGTGGACGCCTTCGGGGCGGTTCGATCTGGTGCTCGGATCGGACATTCTCTACGACGAGGCGGCTCACGGGGCGGTGGCGCGCCTGCTGTCGACGTGCCTCGCGGATAGCGGTTTGGCGCTGCTGAGCGATCCGGGGCGGATGGCGACGCCGGTGTTTTTGCGGGCAATGCGGGCTGCGGGCTGGGGCATCGAGAGCACCGCCCGGAGCGTGCCAGTGCTGCATCCGAGCCGGGTGGACGAGCAGGCCCTCATCACCGTGCTGAGGCTCGAGCGAACGCGTGAGCTCCGGCGTGGCGCGGGGTAACATCCCAGATTGTTGCCGCGTATAGTGAGGGCCGCCGCAACCGCGCCAGGACCATGTAATGAGCAGCTATCTCGAGACCGTCCGCACGTTCTACGACGACATCGCCAAGCAGCCGGAGACGGGGGCGTGCTGCGCGCAGCGCAACGACGTGGAGCTTCCCGGGCTCGTGGTGCCGCAACGGATGGCGGAAATGACCTACAGCTGCGGCTCGACGGTTCATCCGGGCGATATGGCTGGAAGCCCGACGGTGCTCTACGTGGGCGTCGGCGGGGGGCTCGAGGCGCTGCAGTTCGCCTATTTCTCGCGGCGGCCAGGGGCGGTGATCGCGGTCGATCCGTCACCCTCCATGCGCACGGCCGCGGCGGCGAACCTGGCGGAGGCGGCGCGCCTCAACGACTGGCTCGATCCGGCGTTCGTGACCATCCTCGAGGGCGACGCGTTCGCGCTACCGGTGGCGGATGCGAGCGTCGATCTGGTGGCGCAAAATTGCCTATTCAACATTTTCCGCTCGGGCGATCTCGACCGGGCGCTATCGGAGGTGGCGCGCGTGCTGAAGCCCGGCGGGCGGCTGATGATGAGCGACCCGATAGCGCCCTACGCCATCCCTGAGCAGCTGGCCAACGACGACCGTCTGAGGGCGCTGTGCCTCTCCGGCGCGCTGACCTACGACGGGTACATCGGGGCGCTGGCGAAGGCCGGCTTCCGGCGCATCGAGGTGAGGGCGCGCCGGCCGTATCGCACGCTCACGGCGAGCGAATACGGGCTCGCGGCCGATCTCACGCTCGACAGCCTGGACACGGTGTCGTTCAAGGCGGGCGCGGCGGACGAGGCGCTGCATGTCTTCACCGGGAGGAGGGCGGTCTATGCCGGCATGTTCCCGTTCCTCGACCACGGTGGCCAGCGGTATCAGCGCAACAAGCCGGTGGAGGTGAGCGACCGCACAGCGGCGGAGCTGGAAACGGCGGCTCCTGGCGAGGTGCACATCACCGCGCCGACTTGGCGAGTGGAGGGGGCGACCGGAGCTGCCACCAAGGGCTGCTGCGGAGCGGAGGGCTGACCGGATGGCTTCGGGAGAGCAGCGCGCGGCCGGCGCTGGGCAAACGTGTCCGGCGCACTATCGCTACGGCGCGACGATTATGGCGGGGCCGCCGACGCACACGGCGGAGACGGCGTACGTCGTGGGCGGGCTCTACGGAAACACAGAGGCGCTTTCGGCTATTCTGGCCATGCGGGATGAGGAGCAGCAGAGGACCGGGCGGCCGGTTCTTCTGGTGTTCAACGGTGACCACAACTGGCTCAATGCCGACGAGGAAAGCTTCGCCTTCGTCAATGCGACGGTGCTCGCCAGCGTGGCCATTCGCGGCAACGTCGAGAGCGAGCTGGCGGCGCCTTCGGACGGCGGCTGCGGCTGCAACTATCCAGCCTATTTCAACGCCGATTACGTGGCGCGCTCGAACGCGGTCATGGAGCGGCTGCAGCGGACGGCGCTGGGCTTTCCCGAGATTCGCAAGGCGCTCGGCGCGCTGCCGATGACACGGACGATCGCGGTCGGAGGACAGCGCATCGGCATCGTGCACGGCGACGCGGAGGTGCTGTCGGGGTGGGCGTTCGCGGCGGAGCGGCTGTCTGCGATCGGACGCTGCTGCTCGGGCGACAAGGCGGTCTCCGAGCTGACGCCGATCGAGACGCTGGAGCGCTGGTTCCTCGAGGCCGACGTCTCGGCGTTCGCCTCGACGCACACGTGCCTGGCGCACGGACGCGACTACGAGGTGGATGGGCGGCGGCGGGTGATTTTCAACAACGGCGCCGCGGGTCTGCCGAACTTCGCCAACACGAGCTTCGGGCTCATGACGCGCATCTCGGCGGACGGGCAGTCGGCGCCGGACAGCCTCTACGGCCTCACTGTCGAGGGCGTCCGCTACGATGCGCTACCCGTGCACTATGACCAGCCGCGGTGGATCGAGCGGTTCCTGGGCAACTGGCCGAAGGGTTCGCCTGCCTACGAGGCCTACTTCAACCGCATCGTGGCGGGTCCGGACTACGATCTCAAGGATGCGATCGGTGGCTCGGTGGCACTGACAGGGCAGGGCTGGGGAACCTGAGTGCGGGATGGGGCGTCGTTAGGTGCAAGATGGACACTTCAGCCCGCCCGCAAACCGCGCCGCAGATCGAGCCCGTCGATGACGGGATCTGGATCGCCGAGGGCGGCATCGTCAGTTTCTACGGGTTTCCCTATCCGACGCGGAGCGTGATCGCCGATCTCGGTGGCGGCGAGCTGTGGGTCTGGTCTCCCGTGGCTCTGTCGCCGGAGCTCAGGGAGGCGGTCGGGCGTATCGGGCGGCCATGCCACCTCGTCAGCCCGAACAAGCTGCACCATCTGTTTCTCGGTGCTTGGCACGAGGCTTGGCCAGAGGCGAGGCTGTGGGGACCGGCGTCAACGATCGCCAAGTGTCCCGAGCTACCGTTCGCGGCCGCATTACAGGACGAGCCGCCGGCGGAGTGGAATGGGCTGATCGACCAAGCGTGGTTCCGTGGCTCGTTTGCCATGGACGAAATTGTGTTCCTGCACCGGCCGTCCCGGACAGTGATCATCGCCGACCTCAGCGAGAATTTCAGCGAGGCGTTTCTGGAACGGCACTGGCCCGCGTGGGCGCGATGGATCGCGCGTCTTTCCGGTATCGTTATCTGGAAGGGGTATGCCCCGATCGACTACCGGCTGACGTTCCTCGACCGGCGGCCGCTGCGGGAGGCGCGAGATCGCATGGTGTCCTGGCATCCCGAGCGGGTGATCATGGCGCATGGCGAATGGCAGCGCGGCAATGGGACCGCCTATCTGCAACGAGCGTTCGCGTGGGTGGGTTGAGGCTCAGATATCCGGCTCGGCGCGGACCCAGCCGGACGCGGTGAGCTGCTCCTGAGGCTGGAAGCGCGTCTTGTAGCTCATTTTGCGCGAGCCGCGAATCCAGTAGCCGAGATAGACGTAGGGGAGGCCCAGGCGCCGCGCGTGGGCGATGTGCTCGAGGATCATGAAGGTGCCGAGGCTGCGCGGCGTGTTGTCAGGGTCGTAGAAGCTGTAGACCATGGAGATGCCGTCGGAGAGGCGGTCGCATAGCGCGACGGCTTTCAAAGGCCAGCTCGAGGGCGGCGTATCCAGCGGCGCCACGGCGGGCTTCTGGCGGTACTCGGTGAGGAAGGTGTTGATGACGCTGTCCTCGACCATCATGGCGTAGTCGAGCACGCTCATGTCGGCCATGCCGCCCTCGGAGTGACGGGCGTCGATGTAGGAGCGGAACAGCGCATACTGCTCGGAGGTGGGCACCGGGGCCACGCGGCGCGCGACGAGATCGCTGTTGCGCTCGCCGAGGCGGCGCATGGTGCGGCCGGGGTTAAACTGGTCGACGAGGACGCGCACGGAGACGCAGGCGTGGCAGCCCTCGCAATAGGGCATGTAGGCGATGTTCTGGCTGCGCCGGAAGCCACCCTTCAACAGATTGTCGACGAGCGCCGGGGCCTTGTCGAGCGTGAGGTGGGTGAAGAGCTTGCGCTCGAGCCGGCCCGGCAGATAGGGGCAGGCCTGCGGGGCGGTGACGTAGAACTCGGGAAAATGCTTCTGCTGCTCGGTCATGCCGCCCCACTCTCGACGGTGGGTGCTCCACCAGCCACCCCGGATCCGGCACTGCGATCCAGCATGCGCGGCCTCGCGGGCTCAATGCCGACGTTCATTGCCGCTACCATCACCTGCGCTCCGCCACCCCGCGACCGGGACGAGGCTGCCGCCGCCCGCTGGCAACATGATATGTGACCCAGGCAGGGGGGATCAAGGTCCGGCGCGCGCAGTCGAGCGCATAGGGTCATGGGAGCAGCGCCGGTGCAACGCCAAGAAGACGCCGCACCGGCGCGCGCAAGGCAGCCCCGTCCTCGTTGTCTCCCCCCGGAGAAGACGGGCCTGCCGCGAGGCTGCTGTCCCAGGCATGGTGGGACGGCGATCAAATCACGCGACGGTCGAGCCATGCGACGACTGAAATGCCGCGACCGGCACCCTGAATTGGTGCTCGGCTTCGACCTGCTCTCGTATAGCGAAGCTTTTCCCAATGCGGAAGAATGCAACTGTGCGAATGCGAGAAGATTGGCGCACGGAAAGATCGGATTTTACAGCCGTCCGGGCGGCTCAGCCTGTCCCCTTGGTGTGGGTGGCTCCAGCGGCGGCATGAGACTCGAGGAAGCGGATGATCTGCCCGGCGACATCGACGCCCGTCGCCGTCTCGATGCCGCGGAAGCCTGGGGAGGAGTTGACCTCCATGACCATCGGGCCGCGCGAGGATTGGAGCATGTCGACACCGCAGACGTTGAGGCCGAGGCAGGCGGCGGCCCGCACGGCGGTCTGGCGCTCGGCGGGGCCGATGTCGACGGCTTCGGCGCGACCGCCGCGGTGGAGATTGGAGCGGAACTCGCCCGACTTGCCGGTGCGGCGCATGGCGGCGACGACCTCGCCGCCGATGACGAAGGCGCGTATGTCACTGGCGCCCGCCTCGCGGATGAACTCCTGCACCATGATGTTGACGTTCGCGGCGCTGAAAGCCTCGATGATCGACTTGGCGGAGGCGTCGGTCTCTGCCAGGACCACGCCCATGCCCTGGGTGCCCTCGAGCAGCTTGATGACGACCGGGGCGCCACCGACCTCGCGGATGACGTTCTCGGCCTTGTAAGGGCCGTGGGCGAAGGCGGTGACGGGCAGGCCGATGCCGTCGCGGGCCAGAAGCTGCAGGGCGCGCAACTTGTCGCGTGAGCGGCCGATCGCAACGCTCTCGTTCAACGGATAGATGCCGAGCATCTCGAACTGGCGCAGCACCGCGAGGCCATAGTGCGTCACCGAGGCGCCGATGCGGGGAATGACCGCGTCGTAGTGGGGTAGGGTCTTTCCGGCATAGTGCAGCAGGGCCTTGCTCGACGTGATATTCATGTGCACTTGCAACGTGTTGATCACGTCGATCTCGTGGCCACGGGCCGTGGCCGCCTCGACCAGGCGGCGATGCGAGAAGAGCGAGGGATTGCGGGCGAGCAGGGCAAGGCGCATGAGGGGCTCCGGACTTCGCACTGGCGAGTCGGCTTTTCTGACGGCCTCCGCTCTAGGGCATCGCGAGCTTCCATGGAAGGGCGGCCGTGGTGGGAAGACTGCCCGCTCGCCGGAGCGCTTGCAAAGGCGCCCGGCATGGCGCATCTGGCGGCAAGCGGCGCGCAATGTGGATGGCTCGAGGGAAGCGGGCGGAATGAGCAACTGGGCTTGGCTGAAGCGGACGGTGACCGCGGCGGCCGCGATGGCGGCAGCGATGCTGGCTGCGACATGGCCTGCCATGGCACTCGATGTCGAGTTCACGCAGCGGCCGGTGAAGCGGGACATTCTGGCGCTCTATGACGGCCGATACGAGAAGACGCCGTGGTCGAGCCGCATCCACAAGTTTGCCGAGATGCCGCTGAATTTCCTCGGCTACAAGGTCGACTACGTGGACATCAACGGTCCGCTGCCGGAGCCCGAGGAGCTCGCCCGCTACCGTGGCATGGTAAGCTGGCTGATCGAGCCGATGCGCAAGCCCGAGGTTTACCTGCGCTGGCTCGACAGGGCGACGGCGACAGGCATCAAGTTCGCACTCCTGTCCTCGGTGGCGCCGCCCGAGCCCGAGTACATGCGGCCGGTGGTCAACCGCATCCTGGGCCGCATCGGCATCCGCGAGACGGGCGAGTTCATCAACGTGACGCACCGGGCGAAGATCCTCCACGCCGACGCGGAAATGGTGGGTTTCGAGCGGCCGCTGGACAAGGCGCTGCCGGACTTCGGCGTCATGACGGCGACCGGGTCCGATGTCACCGTGCACCTTTCGGCGGAGGCGCCGGGCCGCTTCGGGCCGCTCACGGCGGCGCTGGTGACGACATCGAAGAGCGGCGGCTACGTCTCGGACGAGTACACGATCTTCTTCGAGCCGAATACAGACCGGCTGCGCTGGACGGTCAATCCGTTCGCGTTCTTCAAGAAGGGCTTCGGCGACGAGCGGTTCCCGATCCCGGACGTGACGACGCTTTCGGGGCGGCGGATCTACTTCAGCCACATCGACGGCGACGGGTGGAACAACGTCTCGGAGATCGAGGGCTTCCGCGAGGCGCAGGTGCTGTCGTCGGAGGTGGTGGCGCGCGAGGCCGTCGAGGCTTATCCGGACCTGCCGGTTACGGTGGGGCTCATCGGCGGAGACGCGGACCTGGGCCTCGGAGGCAGCAAGGCGGCGGGGGCCATCGCCAAGCGGCTGTTCGCGCTGCCGCAAGTCGAGGTGGCGACGCATACGTACACGCACCCGTTCGACTGGCAGTTCTTCGAGAGCTACGACCGGGCGGCGGAGCTGGCGAAGGTCGAGAAGGCACAGCGCCCCGACCAGACACTGTGGGACAAGGTGCGGCTGGCCGCGGTGGCCGTCGGGACGGGCAAGGCGGCGGGCGCCGAGCGGCCGGACAAGTATATCGCCGGCTCGAGCGACCTGCCGCGGTCGTACCTCAAGAAGCCGTTCGATCTCAAGACGGAGATCAAGGGCGCGCTGGCGATCTCGGAGAGCTTCGCGCCGGAGGGCAAGAAGGCGAAGATCGTGCTGTGGAGCGGCGACACACTGCCGTTCGAGGCGGCGGTGAAGGCGACGCGCGACGCCGGCGTGCGCAACATGAACGGCGGCGATTCGCGGCTCGATCCCGAGTACCCGTCGGTGTTCTACGTGCCGCCGATCGCGCGGCCGGTCGGCAAGGAGCGTCAGATCTACTCCGGCAACAGCAACGAGAATACCTACACGAACGACTGGACGGGCCCGTATTACGGCTACTTCAACCTCGACAAGACGCTGGACAACACGGACGCGCCGCGCCGGCTGAAGCCATTCAATCTCTACTACCACATGTACATCGGCGAACGGCCGGCCTCGCTGGCGGCGCTGAAGCACTTCCTCGACCGGGCGCGCGGGACGGAGGTGGTGCCGGTCGAGGCGTCGCGCTACGCGGCGGTGGCGGACAGCTTCTTCGGCGTCGAAGTCACGCAAACCGACGTTGCCACTTGGACGATCGCCAATCGCGGCGATCTCGAGACCGTGCGCTTCGATGCGGCCCAGGACATGATGGTGGACATGGCGGCCAGCGAAGGGGTGCTCGGGGCGAACCGCGCCAATGGCGCGCTCTATGTGGCCCTCGATCCGGCCGTGGCGCGGGCCAAGGTGGCGCTGCGGAAGCCCAGCGGCGCGAGTGCACTGGAAGACAGCGGGGCGACACCGTTTCCGCTGCTGGTGTCGAGCCGGTGGACCTTCTCCGACCGCAAGGGAGAGGGGTGCTCGATGACGTTGAAGGCCCGCGGCTACGGTGCAGGCGAGATGACGTGGGAGGTGAAGCCCGGCAGCCGGTGGCGGATCGTGGCCGAAAGGCGCGGGGCGCAGCTGGCCGAGCTGGTGGCCACGGCCGACGCGGCGGGGCGGCTCTCGGCCCGAATCGACGTTCCGGCGCAGGAGCCGCTCGATCTCAGGCTCGCCTGCCATGGCTGACATCGCCCTCTCGCGCCTTGGGTTCCGGCCGCAGATCGTGGCCATGAGCGCCGTCTTCCTGGCGGCGGTGGTGGCGGGATGGCTGCTGCTGCCCGGCGAGGCGGAGCGCATCGCCATGCTCGAGCGCGACGGCAAGGATCGCGAGGCGCTGACGATCCTGGAGCAGCAGTTCGCGGCCGGCGACCGGAGGCAGCGGACGGTCTATCAGCTGCAGCGGCTCTACGAGATGCTCGGCGATCTGCCGAAGGCGCGGGCGATGCTGGAACAGCTGGGCGAGGCGCGGCCACGCGATGCCACCGTGCAGCGCCAGCTCGCCGGCTTCTACCGTCAGACCGAGGACGACGGCGCCTACATGCGCTCGCTGGAGCGGCAGATCGACCTCAAGTACTCCGAGCCGGCCTGCCGTGAGCTGATCGGCATGCTGAGGCTGGCGGGAGAGTACGCCAAGGAGCAGGCGACGATCGTCAAGTGCCGGCAGAAGGGCTACCGGCGGACGGAGGACATCGTGCGCCTCGGGCAGCTGCTGGCCACCGATGGCGATGTCCAGCAGGCCTCGCAGCTCCTGCGCAGCGTCGACGACCTCAAGCGGCTCAAGTCCGACCGCGAGCGGCTGCAGCTGTTCGCCATACTGCTCGAGGCGGAGCAGCCGCGGGAGGCGGTGCGGCGGGCGGCGCGCTGGGCGAAGGGCGCCAAGGAGGATTCACTGGCGCTGACGCTGATCGAGATGCTGGTGCGCGGCGAGCGGCAGGATCTCGCTGTCGAGCTCGCACGCGACGTATCGGTGCCGGGCGACAGCGTCTCGCTGGCGGTGGCCGAGATCATGCTCGACAAGTCTCAGATCGAGGCGGCGCAATCGTATCTCAGGGGCTGGATGGGCCGGGCGAAACTCTCCGACCCGGCGATCGTGTCGCGCTTCATCGATGCGGCGCTCGACGCGGAGGATCCGCAACTGGCGTTCAAGGTGGCGGGCACGTTCGGGCTTAAGAAGCTGGCTGAGCCGCAGCTGGTGGCGCTGGGAGAGGCGCTGGCGGCGGTGTCGGCTAAGGTGGAGACCGAGCAGGTGCGCGCGAGCCTGAGCAGCGAGGCGCTGGCATCGAGCCCGCTTCTCGGAGCGGCTCTGGAGCTCGATCGGACCGGGCCCGCGGCGACGACCGAGCTGCTGACCAAGGTGGAGCCCGATAGCCTCGAGGACTGGCGGCTGGCGCTGTGGGCGCGGCTGATGGCGGCCACGGGGCAGAGCGCCACGGCCGACGCGACGCTGAAGAGGCTCGGCGTCGAGGCCGGCAGCGGCCAGACGGCCAAGGCCAGCTCGCCGGCGCTGAGGGCGGTGCGCATGATCAAACGCCAGAAGAGGGTGAAGAAGCTGCGGCTGAAATTCCACAAGCATGGAGTGGCTGTGCAGCGTCCGGCCGCGGCCAAGTCGCCGTCGCCCGTCGGCGACGTGTTCAAGAACTGACCGTCAGGCGCGCCGGCCATGGTCTGGATGGCGCTGGAAACGCTGGAGACATTGCCGGAGGCAAGGCGGCTCTGGTATGCCTCCTCCGCGCACGAATCCGCGATTGGGGGCGGGCCGGAGGCCGGCCGCGCCATTCACTGGTGCGGCAGTGGGTAGGGGAAGCAGAGTGAGAGAGACGCCGCGACCTGAGCCTGCGCCGGAGCGCCGGACCGACAGCCTGGGATTGCCCGTGCTGCCGCCGCTGATTGCCCTCGTCGAGCTGGCAGCGCTGATCGGGCTCTTCGTGCTCATCGACTGGGCCACGCCGGACATCGATCTCACGGATCTTAAGCCCAATCCCCTGTGGCTGCCGGTGCTGCTGCTCAGCCTCCAGTACGGCACCGTGAGCGGCCTGATGGCGGCGCTGTTCGCCATCCTGCTCACGGTCTTCCACGGCTTTCCCGAGGAGGGCGTGGGAGAGAACCATTTCGCCTACGTGCTGCGGGTGTGGTCGGAGCCGATCCTGTGGATCGCGGCCGCGGTGCTGCTCGGCCAGTTCCGGCTGAGGCAGATCGCCGAGGGGCATGCGCTGAGGCGCAAGGTCTCGGAGCTCGCGATGCAGAGGACGTACCTCGCGGGCTATGCCGACAGCCTGCGGCAGCGCTGCGAAAAGCTGGAGCGCGCGCGGGCGACGGAGGCGGCGTCGCCGGCCGTGGCGCTGCTGGATGCGCTGGCCGGCCTGGCGCAAGCGGACGGCGATTTGCAGGCCGCGTTCGAACGCTGCATGTCGATCGCCTTTCCGGGCTGGCGGGCCTCGCTGCTGGTCAAGGACGGGGCTCTGGCGCGCCGTGTCGCCAGCTGTGGGCCAGGAGAAGCTGGCGGGCGCAAGGAGCTCGACTCGGCCCACCCTCTGTTCCAGGCGGTGGTGGAGCAGGGCGCAAGCCTCAATGTGATGGTGCCGGGGGACGAAAAAAGCCTGGCCGGCGAAGGGCTCGTTGCGGTGCCTGTGCGTGGCGGGGAGGACCGGCGGATTCTCGGCATCGTGCTGCTGGAGGCGGCGCCGGCGGCGTCCGTCACTGCGGAGACCACGGTGGCGCTCGAGGTGGTCGCGTCGGCGCTGGCTTCGAGCCTTGCGCCGGGATCGGCGAGCAGTGTCCCAGGGGCCGCACGCGTCGCGAGCATCGGCGTGGCGAGCCGCCCGCGAAGGTCGGTACGATGGGTTCCGGCCGCGGATGCCGCCGGCGAGGCCGAGGCACTCGATCGTGGCGGGAGCAGTGGGCGCGAGCGTCCGCGGCCCCGCTTCGTTCGCTGAGGCCGCGAATGGGGGGCGAGCCACACGGAGCAGCTGAGCGGGCCGTCGCACCGGATGCGCGCGGCAAGCGTGCGGAGCTGATGGCCGTTGCCGCCGTGGCGTCGGTCGTCGAAGCGGGCGCGGCCGGTGTCTCGGAGTTGCTCGGGCTTTCGGTTGCCTGGCTGGTGGCGGTGCATTGCGGCGTGGTCGCCGGGCTGGTTCTGTGGCTGCTCCGGCTCGAGAGCCGGGGTGAGGATGTGAGGCTGCCGCTGGTTTTGACCCTGGCGACGATCGTCGCCGGGCCGATCGGAGCGGTGCTGTCGCTGGCTGCTCTGCCTTTCGCGGGGATGCGTCCAGCCAAGGCGGCGCTGCTCGACGCATGGTACCGGCGCATCGCCGAGGCGGCGTCGGTGGACGAGGCAGCGCGCGTGGCGGCCGACGTGGCGACGGGGCGGGCGATCGACATCTCGGCGCCGGTGCCGCGGGCGTTCGCGGACGTGATGGAGAGCGGCACGCTGGCGGAGCGGCAGACGGCGCTGGGCCTCATCGCACGCAAGTTCCATCCGGAATACTCGGCGGCTCTCGATGCGGCGCTGAAGAGCCCGGAGCCGGTGGTGCGGGTGCAGGCGGCCGCCGTGGCGGCGAAGGTGCGCCGTGAGCTGCAGTCGGGGGTGAAGGCACTTACGGACGAGGCCGCCAAGGGTGGCGTGGCGCCGGGGCGGGCGGCCGGGATCGCCGCCGAGCTGGCGGCCAGTCTCGGCTCGGGGCTGCTCGACGAGAACAACCGGATTGCCGCCGCGCAGGCACTGCGTGAGTTGAGGCCCGTGGCGACCGAGGCGGGCCGGCTGGCGGGCGCGGTGCCCCGGGACGGCCGTGAGAGCGCGCTGATCGAGGACGAGCTGCTGGCGGCCGGGCGCTTCGCGGAGCTGCGCGACCTGCGGCGGCGCCGACGCGTGACGGAGAAGGGCCGGTTCGTGGTGCGGCCGGCGCGGCAGCGGCTGGCCGGCAACGGGAAGGTGCGCGCATGACCGCCGCCGCCGCAAAAGTCGACATGCAGGCAGGGCGGGAAGCCGACGTCTGCCTCATCGTCGAGGGATGCTATCCCTATGTGCCGGGCGGTGTCTCGGCGTGGATCGACTGGCTGATGCGCACGCAGCCGCAGACGAGCTTCTCCATCGTGTCGCTATGGCCGCGGCCCGCGGAAACGCCGGCCCGCTACAAGCTGCCTGAGAACGTGGTCTCGTTCGAGCATCTCTACCTGCAGGACCTGGGGCGGAGGCCGAGCCGTGTCGCCGTCGAGACCGAGGAGCTGCACGGGCTGGCCGAGGCGCTTGGCGCGCTGACGATGGAGGGCGGGAGCGCGGCGCTGGCGACGGTGTCGGAGCGGCTGGCGGGCTTGAGGCGCAAGGTGGACATCGCCGACCTCTTCAACTCGGAAGCGGCTTGGCAGGTGGCGCTCGACATGTACCGGCTGGAGATGCCGTACGGGTCGTTCCTGCACTATTTCTGGGCCTGGAGGGCGCTTCTCGGCGGGCTATTTGCCGTGCTCGAGGCGCCGCTGCCGAAGGCGCGGATCTACCACACGATCTCGACCGGCTACGCAGGGCTGCTGGCGGCTCGCGCGGCGCTCGAGACGGGACGGCCGGCGCTACTTACCGAGCACGGCATCTACACCAACGAGCGGCGTATCGAGTTGCTCATGGCCGACTGGGTGGCGGACACCGTCGACAAGGGGCACGCGTTGAGCGATCCGCGATTCGACCTGCGCGACATGTGGGTGCGGGCGTTCGAGAGTTACGCGCGGACCTGCTACGAGGCCGCTACCGAGGTGGTGACCCTCTACGAAGACAATCAGCGCCTGCAGAAGGTGCTGGGCGCAGATCCTGGAAAGCTGCGGGTCATCGCCAACGGCATCGACGTCGAGCGGTTCGGCGCCGTGACGCCTGTTGCTCCCGGCACGCCGCCGACCATCGCGCTGATCGGCCGGGTGGTGCCGATCAAGGACGTGGAGACGTTCATCACGACGGCGCACCTGCTCAAGCCCAAAGTGCCGGGTCTCAAGGCGCTGATCCTCGGTCCGACGGACGAGGACGCGGAGTACGTGGCACGTTGCCGGCAGCTCATCGCGGACCTGGGGCTCGAGGGAACGGTGGAAATGACGGGCACGGTCAACGTGCTCGAGTGGCTGCCGCGCATCCACGTCGTGGTGCTGACCAGCCTTTCGGAATCGCAGCCGCTGGTGGTGCTCGAGGCCGGGGCGGCGGGAATCCCGTTCGTCGCGACCAATGTCGGGTCGTGCCGCGAGATCATCGAGGGGCGGCCGGACGAGGAGCCGCGGCTTGGGGCCGGCGGGTTCGTGACGGACCTCGTGGCGCCGGAGCAGCTTGCCGCCGCGATCGCCGGGCTGCTGGGCGACGAGGCGAAGCGGCGGCGCATGGGCGAGACGCTGCGCCAGCGGGTGCGGACCTACTACCGGTCCGAGCAGGCGGTCAGCGCCTACGAGCGTCTCTACGGCCGGCTGATGGAGTTGCGCGACGGGGCCATGGCGGCGGCTGGCGGGGGGAGCGGCTGATGGCGGGCATCGGCTTCGAGTTGAGAAGACTGGCGCGGCAGGACACTATTTCGTCGCTGGCGGGCGCGGCGGGGCACGCGGCGATCATCGCCGCCGGCCCGTGGCTGTTCACCATCGTGAGCCTCGCCGTGATCACGCTGACGGCGGAGCCGCTGGCGGGCGGCCCCGCGCTGGCCAATTTCCGTGTCGTCATCATCTACGCATTCGCCGTGTCGCTGGTGCTGTCGGCGCCGGTGACGATGGTGGCGACGCGGCTGGTCGCGGATGCCTTGTGGCTGAGGAAGCCGGAGCGCATTCCGGAGCTGCTGCTGGCGTCGTTCGCCGTGGCGCTGATGGCGGTGGTGCCGGGGGCGCTGCTGCTGGTGCTCTACTTCCGCGTGCCGGTGGAGCTTGCGCTGTGCCTGCTGTCGGCGTCCTCGATGGTGGCGCTGATCTGGGTGGCGCTGAGTTTCTGCGGCGCGGTGCGGGACTACAAGGGCGTGACGTGGTCTTTCGTCATCGGGCTGGTGGTGGCGGTGCTGGGCAGCATCCTGGCGGCGGCGCGCGGGCTCGGGGCGCCGTTCATGGTGTGGGGCTTCGTGGCTGGGCTGACCGTCACGTTCCTCGGGCTCACGATGCGGGTGCTGGCGACCTTCCCGCAGCCGGCGCGCGACCTGACGAGCGGCATCGACGACATCCGGGCGGGGCTCTGGCACTACCGGCATCTGGCGCTGGGGGCGCTGTTCGGGACGGCGGGCGTGTGGGTCGACAAGTGGCTGTTCTGGTTCTCGCCGGTGGGCGAAAGCGTGACGGCGGGGCTGGTGCACGCGCCGCTCTACGACAGCGCGATGTTCATCGCCTCGCTCGGCATGATCCCGGCGCTGGGCGCGTTCGTCGTGCGGCTCGAGACCGAGTTCTTCGAGCGCTACCAGCAATACTATGCCGCGATCCAGGGGCACGGCACCTATCGGCAGATCGAGATCGCGCGGGCGCGCATGGCGCGCGACACGCTCGACAACCTGGTTCTGATCACGGTGACGCAGGTGGGGCTGTGCGCGGCCATGGTGCTGCTGGCGCCGGCGATCGTGGACGTGCTGCACCTGCAGTTCCGGCAGATCGCGATCCTGCGCTACGGCTCGCTCGGCGCGGTGTTCCAGTTCATCCTGCTCGCCGCCTCGTCGATGCTGCTGTTCTTCGACCGGCGGCGGCTGTTCCTCACGCTGCAGCTGGCGTTCCTGGCGCTCAACGCCGGTCTGACGCTGGCGACGATCATGCTCGGAGAGGACTACTACGGCGTCGGCTACTTCGCCGCGTGCCTCATCGTCAGCGGCATCGCCTACCTGGCGGCGGACCGCACCTTCCTCAACCTCAACTACCTGACCTTCATCGGCAACAATCCCTCGATCTGGTCGGAGGGCGTGCCGGCACGCGGAATCGGGGCGCGCATCCACGCGGCGCTGACACGGCCGCTCAGGCCACGATCGGGTCGTTGAGCTTGTCGAGGTTTCGGCTCTTGGCGGAGACGTAGAGCACGAAGCCCTCGCTGGCGGCGACGTTGACGGCCTCGGCGGCCTTGGACTTGTCGTTCAGGTACTCGACGACGAGGACGAGCTTGCCGGCGTCGCGGGCGCGGGCGAGCAGGTCACGGGTTTCCTCGAAGTCGCCCTCGACATTGCGCTTCTCCGGCGCGTCCTGGCCGAAGATCAGCTCCTCCTTGGCGATGCCGTCGATGGCGGCCATCAGCTCGGGGCGCTCGAGGAGGCTCTCGGCGTTCTGCATGACGACGAGGAAGCCAGGGCGGCGCTCCTTGGCGTAGGCCGAGAGGCGCTCGACGAAGGCGACCATGTCGCCTGCGATGTCGTCGCGGGAACGGGCAACGTCCTTGTGCTTGCGAAGGAGGTCCTCGTAGACGTCGCACTTGTCGAGGTAGACGCCGTCGAAGCCGGCATCGAGGATGCGGTCGAGATAGCTGTTCTCGCGGTCGCCGAAGACGATGCCCTGCCAGGCGGGATCCCAGAACGCGACGGCGTAGTTTTCCTTCCACTCCTTGTTCTCGCCCAGGAGCCATTCCGGCGGCGCCTTCTTCCAGGCCTTATCCCAGTAGAAGCGGTAGCTCTCTGCCTCGCCGATCGAGAGGTAGGAGAGGACGACGCGGCGGCCGCCATCGGGCTTGGCTTGTAGCGAGGCGATCTCGTCGGGGGCGAGCGAGCCCTCGTCGGAGCCGTCCTTCGAGTAGTCGACGACGAGGAGGTCGTGGCCGGCAGCGGCGGCGCGGTCGACCTTGAGCTTCTGCAACTGGTAGCCCCAGCTGCGGATGGAGACCTCGCCGGCTGCGCTCGGGGTGGAGGCTGGCGCCGGAGCCGCGGATGGCGTGGCGGCGGGTTCGGCGGCGGGCTTCTTCTTCTTGCTTCTGGCCATGGCGGTCTCCTCGGGGGCGGGCTGGTCGATGGTGTCGCGGGCGGCCTTGCGGCGGCTTCGAGCGTACTGTCCGTAGGCGGCGAGCGCCAGGGCGAGCAGGATCCAGAAGATGGTCTCGAGCTTCATGGGAGATCTCGGGCAGCGGTTCGGGTTGCGGGCCTTGATAATCTAACGGCGCGGGCGGAGGCGGGGATTGCAGGCGGAAACGGTGGATATCGAGGCGGCCGTGGCTCAGAAGTCGGCGCCGGGAAGGCGGAGCTGATCGAGCTTGCGGGGCGCGATATAGGGGATGAAGCCCTCGGCCTCGATGCGGCGCCGGGCGTCGAGAGCGCCGGTCTTGTCGCGCGGGTAGTCGACGACCAGGACGGAGCGGCCCGCCGCCTTGGCGATCTTGAGGTTGGCGATGATGTCGCGGGACTCCTCGGGCGAGACGCGGCGGCCGTCGTCATCAGGGCCGTGGATCAGGTCCTCCTTGGCGACGGCGTCGATGGCCTCGACCATGGCCTTGCGCCGGAGCAGCTCCTCGGCGTTCTGGAGAATGACGAGGAAGCGCGGGTCACGCTTGCGGGCATGGGCGGCGAGGCGGGAGACAAAGGCGACAGCCTTCTCGGCGGCGTCGGGGCACTGCTTCGTCACCTCGCTGTAGACGTCGACGCGGTCGAGGTAGACGCCGTCGAAGCCGAGCTCGATGAGCTTGTAGAGCGGCGAGGGGTCGATGTCGTTGTAGAGCGAGCGGCCGTTCTCGTCGCCGAGGATGGTTCGCTGCCAGCCTTCCTCGCAAAATCGGATGACGCGGTTGCCCTTCCAGCGCGGGTTCTCCTTCAGAAGCCAGTCCGGGGCCTCCTCGCGCATGTACTCCGGGTCGAAGTAGTCCTTGCGGTAGTCCTCGGCCTCGCCGATCGACAGGTAGGAGACGACGAGGCGGCGGCCGCCGTCGGGCTTGCGCTTGAGGCTTGCCACCTGGCCGGCCGTGAAGGCGGCACCGTCGCCGCGGCCGGCCGTGGCGTCGACGACGAGGAGGTCGAACGGAGAGGCCTGGGCGCGGGCGAGGTCGAGCCCGGCCAATTGGTAGCCCCAGCTCCTGACGCGGCCGATCGCGGCGAGGCGGCCGGCGCGGGCCTCGGATTCCGTGGGGCCCAGCTTCGGCGACGCGGTCTTGACCGGTGGCGGTGGAACGGGGCGAGCTTCAGCGCTAGGCTGGTGGTTGCCGGCGGCGGCCGAGGCGCAGTCAGGCATCGTCACGGCCGTGGCCATGAAAGCCATAGCCGTCAATGCCGAAACGGCGATCTCATTCCATCTCGAGGATGTCTGCGGCCGGTTGTCGTCGCTCATGCCGTGGTCCGCCGCGGATGATCCGCGCAGGACGCACTACTCGCCGGGATTCGCGCTGAAAGTATGGCTGGAAGGGATGGTCAGTGGTTGCGCGCGTCGCGAACGATGGCCGGCTTGCGCGGCGTCGAATCGGATTCGGCACGGGCCTCGGCGTCGCGATCGATGGTGAAATAGAGAAGGCACGCGGCGCCAGCCACGCCCGCGGTCAGGATAACCACCCCAAGAATGGCACGGCGAACGGCCCAACCCAGCGTAGCACGGCTCTGAGCCGGCGCGGCGGCCGTCACGGAATTCGTCATCGTCATAGATTTCCCTCACAACCGGAACGAGTTCCGCCCCCAAGCACGAACCGTACCAGTGGTCCGAACATGTTCGAGGAGTGTGTCGGGGTCAAGGCCGGTAAAGTGTTTCTCTTTCAACAAAGGAACAGCGTGCCCAAGCTGCAACGGTGAGCATGCAACCGTAGGCTGAACAAAGGTCAGGAAACCGCGCGCTGGTCCTGGACGAGGCGCTGGGTGGCGGCGAGGTCGACCTTGCCCGAGCCGAGCACCGGAATGGCGGAGACTGCCAGAATCGAGCGTGGCACCGCGAGCTCGGTCATGCCCTCGCGGCGGGCGGCGGCGATGAGCTCGGAGCGGTCGGCGCCGGAATGGTCGGTGACGAGGACGAGCTGCTCGCCCTTGCGCTCGTCGGCGACGGCGACGACGACGTGCTGGGACTGCGGCCAGACGCCGGTCGCCAGGGCCTCGACGGCAGCGAGGGAGATCATCTCGCCGCCGATCTTGGCGAAGCGCTTGGCACGGCCGAGGATGGTGATGATGCCGTCGTCGATGGCGACGATGTCGCCGGTATCGTGCCAGCCCTCGGGCGGCGGGACCAGGACGCCGGGCGCGGAGGGCAGTAGATAGCCGGCCATGACATTGGACCCGCGAACGAACAACCGGCCGCCGCGATCGATGCCGTTGACCGGCTCGAGGCGAGCCTCGACGCCGGGGATGAGGGGGCCGACGCCGCCGGCCTCGATGGTCGTCGGCAGATGGCAGGCGACGACGGGCGAGCACTCCGTGACGCCGTAGCCTTCGAGCACGCAAGCGCCGGTCTTGCCCCAGGCGGTGCGCGTGGCCGGCTTGACGCGCTCGGCGCCGGCGACAACGAAGCGGATGCTGTCGAGCTCGCCCGTCTCGGCGGAGCGCATATAGCCCTGCAGGAAGGTGTCGGTGGAGAACAGGATGCTCGGCCTGGTCGAGCCGATCAGCTTGGTCACCTGCTTGTAGTGGAGCGGGCTCGGATAGAGCACCACCTTCATGCCGTTGAGGAGCGGCATCAGGGTCGCCGCGGTCAGCCCGAAGGAGTGGAACATCGGCAGCGGATTGAACGAGACGTCGGCGGCGGTGAAGTAGCCGTCGGCGTGGGCGAAGATCTGCGTCGCGTTGGCGACCAGATTGGCGTTGGTGAGCGCGACGCCCTTGGGCACGCCCTCGGTTCCGGAGGTGAAGAGGATGACCGCGGTCTCGGCCGGCCGGCGGGCGAGGCGCTTGTGGAACCCGGCGGCACGGCGCGCGCGAATGACGCCGCGGATCTTGTCGAAGGCGGAGATCCCCGCCCGCACATCCTCGAGATAGACGATGCGGAGCTTCTTGCCCGGCGAGACCTCGGTCTCGGCGAGGCCGGCGACGACGTCCTCGAGCTTGGCCAGCTCGACGAAGCGGCGCGAGGTGAGAACCGTGGTGAGGGGAGCGGTGCGGACGGCGGATTGCAGGTTGCGCAGGCCGGCGGTGAAATTGAGCAGGGCGGCGACGCGGCCGAAGGCGTTCAAGGCGAAGATCGTCACCGCCATGCCGTTGGCATTGGGCAGGAGGATGCCGACAGCCTCGCCGTGGCGGGTGCCGCGGGTAACGCGGTCGCCGAGCACGAGGCTGCCGAGGATGAGGCGCCCGTAGGTGAGCTTCTGGCGCTCGGCGTCCTCGAGAACGACCTTCTTGGGGCCGTGCCTGCGGGCCGCTGCGAGAAGGGCGCCGAAGAGCGTCGTCTCGGCGTCCTGGGGTCGAAAGGGAGCTGGCATGCGTCGTTACGCCGGTCAGACTGAAGACTGACGGGACATTGAGCAGTTTTGGACAGACGGCGCAATCGCCGCGATTGTCAAAGTGGTGCCGCGGTGGCGGGCGGAGTGTCTCATGCTGCTCCCACGAAGGTAAGCACTTGCGTGCGGTCCGGCGCACTGGCGGCGGTCGCCCCCGGCCGCTCTGTCCGCGGCGGACGCGGCAGGAGGTGCAGACTTTCGGCGGATCTTCCAGCGCTGTCCCGAGCGGAACCGCGCCGGTCTCCCCTGCTCCGCTATTTTCCGCGGATCGAAGCTAGCAGGAGACCAAAATGACCAAGCATTCCATAGTGTCCGCGACGATCGGTCTGGTGACTTGCCTCATCCTGGCGGCGGGTGCAGCCGTCGCCGGCCTCGTGGCGGCCGGCATTTCGAGCAGCGGCGCTCAAGCGCGCACCGTCTGCACCCTGAATGGCTATATCAGACGATGCACCGAAGTGGAGCCACCGATCGCCCCGAAGCCGGGGCCCCAGGGTCAGAAGACGAAATGAACGTCTTAACCCCGGCCAGCCGCAGTTTTGGCTCGTGCCACGTGGCGCGGCTGGCCGGTATTTCTATTCCTTGCCCGCGGCCGCCCATGATCAGTGCGCAGACCTGCTCGCGGCGTGGCTCTGGAGCCGTCGCGGCGGCTCCGGCCGCATCCTCCGGTGATCAATGCATCGAGAGTCGCTTCTCGACCTCCTCGGCCTTCTCGCGGACCATCGTGGCCGTCTCGTTGCCGAACGCCTGTCCGAGCCGGGTGACGTCGGCGATCTCCTGCTGATAGTCCTGGGCGGCTGTCTGGAAGTACTCGGAATAGATGCGGACGAGATCCTGTGGCGACTTGCATTGGGCGAGGCGCGCCGGAAGCTCCGTGTCGCGGGCGATGCGGCGCTGCATGAAGCGCAGCCAGATGGTGTGGGCCTCGGTCCATTGGGCGAGCGCCCGAGCGTTGAGATCGCGCATGATCTCGAGCGCGGGCGCGTTGATCCCGGCCATGAGGGCGAGACCGGCTGGGGCGATGTCCGCGGGCTTCGGGTCGTCGGCGGACGGGGGAGGCGACTTCTCGCGTGGATGCGACATACCAGCATCTCCTCACTCTGTCGTTGACAGCATCAACCTTGCCACGTGGCGTCGGAGAATGCACATGCCGCCGCGCCCATGGGCGAAATTGACACACGGTCAATGTGGGGCTGGGGGTGTCGAAAGGGCAAGGGTGCCCAGGTGGGTGCGGACCTGCTCGAGTGCGGTGTGGGGCGGGCCGGAGGCATCGATGGACGTCCATTCGACGGCGTCGCGGAGGGCGGCGGCTTGCGCTGCGACCACAGCCGCGGTTGCATCGGAGGCGTCGCGAGAGCGGGCGGTGACGCGGGCTTGGAGAACCGGCAGAGGCGCCTCGAGCCAGAAGCCGTGGAATGCAGCGCCATGGCGGCGGGCGAGATCGGCCATGGCGCGGCGTTCGCCCGCATGCAGGGCGACGGAGTCGATGACGATGGGCCAGCCGGCGGCGAGAGCGGCGGCGGCGCGGCGCATCAAAAGGGCGTAGACCTCGGCCGAAGCGGCGGGAGTATAGGTCTCGGGTGGGAGCGTGGCCGTCTCCTCGACGCCGAACAGTGCCTTGCGCTCGAGATCGGTGCGCAGGTGCAGCGCGCCGGGCGCCGGTCCGATGGAGGGCGCGAGGGCGGCGGCGAGGGTCGACTTTCCAGTGCCGGAGAGGCCAGCGATGGCGATCAGCGCGGGCCGGTGCGGGGTCAGGTAGGCGGAAGCAAGCTCAAAGGAGGCGGAGGCGCGCTGCTGGTCAGCGGAGCGCTTCGGCTCGTTCTCGAGGGCCGCTCGCGAGGCGGTGACGAAGGCGCGAATGCCGGCGCGCAGGCTCATCATGAGGGGCAGGGCGGAGAGGCCCTCGAGGTCGAGATCATGCCGTGTTCGCCAGAGATAGCGGTTCATGACGAGGTTGGCGGCACCGCGCTGGCCACGGCGATCGAGGTCCATAAGCAGGAAGGCGAGGTCGTAGAGGGTGTCGATGGTGGCTAGGTCCTCGTCGAACTCGACGGCGTCGAAGAGCAGCGGACGGGCGCGCCAGAGCACGATGTTGGCCAGATGCAGGTCGCCGTGGCATCGGCGGACGAAGCCTGCTTCGGCACGGCGGGCGAGGAGGGGTGCGATGCGGTCGAGAGAGCTTTCGGCGCGCTCGCGCCATGCGGCGACGACGGCGGAATCGAAGAGAGCGGGAAAGCGGGCGGTTTCCTCCGTGATCTCGTCCGTCACGCGGGCGAGAGTCGCATGCATGCTGGCGCCCGGCACCGGCGGGGCGCCGGCGTGATAGCGGGCGATGGTGTCGGCGAGATCCTCGAGCAGGGGGACGGTGAGCGGTCCGGCGGCGATGCGCTCGGACAGGATGTCGGCCTGGTCGAAGCGGCGCATGCGCACCGCCCATTCGACGACGGGGCCGTTGCCGCCGAGCGCGAGCCCGCCGCCGGCCTCGCGGGTGATGGCGGTAACGCCGAGATAGATCTCGGGCGCGGCGCGGCGGTTGACCTCGAGCTCGCGCTCGCAGGCGGTCTTGCGGCGGTCGAGGGTCGAGAAGTCCAGATATGGATAGCGGACGCGGCGCTTGATCTTCAGGGCCTCGCTGGCGCCGACGAAGACCAGGGCGCAGTGGGTCTCGAATATGTCGGTGCACCCGCCGCCGAGAAGGCTTGGGGAGGAGAGGAAGGTGCGGATCTCCGCTTCCTCGGCGGCGCCGTTCGGTCGCGCGTCGGTCATGCCGTTCCGTTCGTCAGCAGACAGTGGGCTGGCACAAGCGGATGCTAAACCGCTCGTGCTCGCGCGGGCGTGTGAACGCATACTCACGGCGGTCGAGGCAGCGAACGCGGCCCTCGGTGCCGAGATCGGCGCCCAAGGGGATGTTACGCCAATAGAGCATCTCGCCGTAGGTGCAGTTGTAGCCTTCCTTGAGCTGGACCTTGAGCAGGGTCAGCCAGCTGCCTGGCGGCGGATCGGCGGCCAGTGCTGTACCTGGCAGCAGCAGCGTGGAGCAGAGAAGTGTCGCGGCCAGCGCCGCACGGCCAGTGCGCCATTTCATGAAGCTCTCCGTGGCTCGGCTCCGATGGGCGGCTTCGCCTTTTTCGACTGAACGATTTTGCAGATCCTTGAGCGTCATCAATGAATCATAGTCGCCGAGGGCGATATCGATATGTTTCCCACCCGGCCTGCCGGAGCAGTGCCATGTCCTACCGGACCATTCTCGCTCACGTGAACGATGAACGCCGGGCCACCCGCTTGCTGCGGACGGCGATTGCGCTGGCGGTCCGTCATCAGGCGGAGCTCATCGGTCTGCACGTCGTGCCAGGCCCGGCGGCGCTGACAGCGATGGTCGTGCCGTACGGGGCCGAGATCGCCGACAGCGTCGTGGAGAGCGACCGCAAGACGGGCAAGGCGCTGGAGGCCATCTTTCAACAAGAGACCGCCGGGCAGACGTTTCCGGCGCGCTGGGTCGAGGTCGAGACCATGGAGGCGGACCTGTGCTCGGTGGTGCTGCAGTATGCGCGGGCCGCCGATCTCATCGTGGCGTCTCAGACGGATCCCGACTGGGGGCTGTCGGATCTCGCCGATTTTCCCGAGCGGCTGGCGCTGGAGAGCGGCCGCCCGATCCTGATGGTGCCGAACGCCGGGGCGGCGAAGGCTCCGGGCTCTCACATTTTGGTGGCGTGGAACGGCTCGCGCGAGGCGGCGCGGGCGGTCTTCGACGCGCTGCCGCTGCTGGTGGGGGCCGATGCCGTCGACCTCGTGACGATCGAGGAGAGACACCTGGCCGGCGGGCCGGCGGCGGAGACCATCGCAGGAACGCTGGCGCGGCATGGGGTTCCCGCACGGTACGAATACCTCAGGGCCGATGGCGGGGATGCCGCCGACGTGCTGCAGGCGCGAGCCCAAGAGATCGGGGCGGACATGATCGTCATGGGGGCCTATGGACATTCTCGCTGGCGTGAGTACGTGTTCGGCGGCGTGACGCGAGGGGTGACGCGGAAGACGACCCTGCCCATCCTGCTGTCGCACTGAATGCGGCACAGACCCCCGCCGCACTGGCCTGCCGTAGTAACGGGGCGCGAGAGACGACAAAGACCCGAGGACACCATGACCGAGAATGCCGTGACCACCCTGAAGCGCGTCCGTCTCGAGTTGGCGAGGGATGCCGAGCATCCGAACGGCAGCCGGCTGCACGGCTATGACTTCATCGCGCCGATCGACGAGGCCGGGCATATCATCGTCGACGACTGGAAGAAGGTGCGCGAGCGGTGCCGGGTGAAGCGCTTCGCCGAGGGGGAGGCCGACGAGGTCGGGCACATCGTGCGAAAGCCGGGCGGCTCTTGGGCGTTCCACTACGACATCCACGGGCACAACGACAGCGACGAGAGCGGGTACCGCTTCGCGCAGCACTCTTTCCGGCCCGGCGAGTACGTGTCGATCAAGGAGCACGACGGAGTGCTGAGAACCTTCAAGGTCATGTCGGTCGTCGAGACCGATTGAGGCGGACCAGCGAATAGCGACACAGAAGAAACGAAAGGAAACGCAATGTATCCGCGCATTCTCATCCCCACCGACGGCAGCGACCTCTCCGAGAAGGCGATCGAGCACGGCTTCGACATCGCCAAGAAGCTCGGCTCCGAAGTGGTTGTGCTCAGGGTTGTGGCGCCGCCGTCCCCGATCGTCATGGAGGGCGTGGTGATCACATATCCCATGGACGAGGTGCGCTCGCAGGCGCTGGCGGTCGTGCAGAAGCAGTGCGACGTGCTGTCGGAGCGGGCCAAGGCGGCGGGCGTGAAACTCACCTGCAAGACGATCGAGCACGATCAGCCCTGGCGTGCGATCTGCGACGCGGCAACCGACGCCAAGGTCGACCTGATCGTGATGGCGTCGCACGGACGGCGCGGCGTGTCAGCGCTGGTACTCGGCAGCGAGACGCAGAAAGTGCTGACGCACTCGACCATCCCGGTGCTCGTTTACCGCTGAGGCGGGGACTGCGCGGCCGGCGGGATCGCGACCGCGGCCGGCATTCGATGGGGCGGAGCGTTTAGGCTGCAACCTTCGCCCGGCAAGGGAGTTGCCGACCCGGGCGTCGTCTCTGACGAGAACGGGCGTCCCGCTGCGACAACGAGACCAAGGTGGCGGGGTGACTGTTTTTTGAACGCACCCCGCACCTTTCGTCGATGGCGTCCGGTCGCACCGGATGGCGGTTGATTCGACAGGAGAATGCAGCACCGGCCCGCTCATAGAATGGGCAGGATGCCTTACTGGAGGCGTGGCATTTCAGCCTCTGCTCATGTTTCAGGCAAGAGTTGCCAATCCTTCGATCTTGTGGAGGCCGCAACGAGTCGCTTAGCCTCGAACCAATAACGACAGAGCGCGCCGAAGAAAAGCAGAAGATCAGGGACGATCCGCCCAAGTGGAAAACCGGTCCGGTACACGGGCCAGCTTGAAACTTGTGGAGCTGATCATGATCGAACTCGTTCTATCGGTCTGCTTCGTCGCAGACCCCGCACGGTGCAAGGACGTCCATCTCACCTACATGGAGGGAAACGCGACTCCCCATCAGTGCGTATTCTACGGCCAGTCGGAGATCGCCAAGTGGTCGGAAGGAAATCCGAACTGGCGGATCGAGAAGTGGAAGTGCGGGGCCGCCAAGCAGGTGGCGAAGATCTAGGCCGCACGGTCCCTGCCCAATGCTCCGGGCCTCCTCGCGAGGTCCGGCCGATAGAAGGGCATTGACGGAACAACAGGCATCGCCTCCCTTGTGGGCACTCTGTCGCAGCCCGCATCCGGAGGTCCGTATGTCCGATAGCTCTCAACCCGGTTTCGCCACGCTCGCCGTTCATGCGGGGGCCGCGCCCGACCCGTCGACCGGCGCGCGCGTGACGCCGATCTACCAGACGGCGTCCTACGTCTTCAACGATGTCGACCATGCCGCCTCGCTGTTCAACCTCGAGGCGTTCGGCAACATCTATACGCGCATCATGAACCCGACGCAGGCGGTGCTCGAGGCGCGAGTGGCGGCGCTCGAGGGCGGCACGGCGGCGCTGGCGGTGGCTTCAGGGCACGCCGCGCAGTTCCTGGTTTTCCATACGCTGCTCGAGCCGGGCGACGAGTTCGTGGCCGGGCGGCAGCTCTACGGCGGCTCGATCAACCAGTTCAACCACTCGTTCAAGAAGTTCGACTGGCGCGTCGTGTGGGCCGACGCCACGGACCCGGCATCGTTCGAGAAGGCTGTGACCGAGAAGACGAAGGCGATCTTCGTCGAGAGCATCGCCAATCCGGGGGGCATCGTCATCGACCTGCCGGCGATCGCGGCGATTGCCAAGAAGGCCGGTGTGCCGCTGATCGTCGACAACACACTGGCTACCCCGTACCTGTGCCAGCCGAAGCAGCACGGCGCCGACATCATCGTGCATTCGATGACGAAGTTCCTCGGCGGACACGGCAACTCGCTCGGCGGCGTGCTGGTCGATTGCGGCACCTACGACTGGCTCGGCGGCAAGCACCGCTACAAGACGCTGGTCGAGCCGAACGCATCCTACAACGGCATGCGGCTCGCCGAGACGTTCGGCAATTTCGCGTTCGCCATCGCGGCGCGCGTGATGGGGCTGCGCGACCTCGGGCCGGCGATCGCTCCCATGAACGCGTTCCTGATCCTCACCGGCATAGAGACGCTGCCCCTGCGCATGCAGCGGCACTGCGACAACGCCAAGACGGTGGCCATGTATCTGGAGCGGCACCCGAAGGTGGCGTGGGTGAACTACGCGGGGCTGCCCTCGAACGCCAACGCGGGCCTCGCCGCGCGGCTGTGTCCGAAGGGGGTGGGCGCGGTGTTCACCTTCGGGCTCAAGGGCGGGTACGACGCGGGCGTGGCGCTGGTCTCGAAGCTCAGGCTGTTCTCGCACCTCGCAAACATCGGTGACACGCGCAGCCTGGTCATCCATCCAGCCTCGACGACGCACCGCCAGCTCACCGACGAGCAGAGGAAGGCGGCCGGCGCGGGGCCGGACGTGGTGCGGCTGTCGGTCGGCATCGAGGAGGCGAAGGATCTGATCGCCGATCTCGAGCAGGCGCTTGCGGTGCTGGCGTGAGCGAACTGCGGGGCTCGCCGTCCTGTCGCTGATCACCTCGACGGTGACTTAACTCCACCCCTTCCACTCCCCGCATGGGGGAGTGGAAGGGGGCTGAGCGGGGCCGAGGGTGGGGACCCGCGTGGCGGCAACAAAGGGGCATGGCGGAGAGGGCAGCGCCTGCAAGACGTGCGGTTGTGGGATCGTTTTAAGAGTTCGACAAGGTCTGAACGATATTCTGGAAGCAGGTCGAAGCATTCCGGTCAGTCTTCGTTAACCCGTGCGCGCGTACGGAGTTGCCATGAGCCTCCCCATTCCCGTGATGTCCGCCTCCCGGGCCGTTCTCCACAAGGAGAGCCGGTCGCGGCCGACGCTCGAGCCCGTCGACGCGATCGAGATCCCGCAGACGCATCCCGTCCGCATCATCGCCGATATCTACGAGGAGCTGCGGCGCAAGTGCGAGCCGCAGCATCTTCCGGCGTTCGACGACCTGAAGCCGAAGCTTGCCAGCGAACTCGGCGACTACTGCCTCGTGCTCAGGCCGATCGAGGCGGAGCCCTACATCGATTTTCTGGTCGTGCATCGCGGTGCCAAGATCCCGGGTGTGGAGCTGGCGTCGGTGGCGGCCGGCGAGCGCTACACCGAGCACGTGCTGCCGAGCCTCGCCGAGGAGCGGCTGATGGAGCTGGCGAGCTGCCTGGCGCTCAAGAAGTCGCGACTGTCGCTGGCGCATTCGGCGCGGCAGAGCTCGCTCACGGTAAAGGTTTATCGCGCCGTGTTCCCGGTGTGGCACGCGGAGGTGCAGCAGTACGCGGTCGTGCTGGCGATCGCGCCCGTCTACACGAAGGTGGCCGAGGACGCGGCGAACTGAAGCCGCGCCGGCCTGCTGCAGAAGATGAAAGAGGCCGCCCGGCATGCCGGGCGGCCTCTTCGATTCCGGGCCTCGGGGCTCGTATCAGTTGTGGCCCTTGACGTAGGAGCCGGGCGCGGCCTCGATGACGCCGAGCTTCTCGCCCGGCACGCGCGGCACGGTCCAGCCGCCCGACTGTTTCGCCAGCCACTGCGCCCAGTGCGGCCACCATGAGCCGGGCGTCTCCTTGGCCATGGTCTGCCACTCCTCGAGCGTTTCGGCAGCGGCCTTGGGCGCGGTCCAGTGCTGGTACTTGATCTTGTCCGGCGGGTTGATGACGCCGGCGATGTGGCCGGAGCCGGCGAGGACGTAGTCGACGGGGCCGCCGTAGAGCCTGGTGCCGATGAAGACCGACTTCGCCGGGGCGATGTGGTCCTCCTTGGCGGCGAGGTGATAGACCGGGATCTTGATGTTCTTCAGGTTGAGCTTGATGCCGCCGATGGTGAGCTCGCCCTTGGCCAGCTTGTTCTCCTGGTAGAACTCGCGCAGGTAGAAGCTGTGGTTGGCCGCGGGCATGCGGGTCGAATCCTGGTTCCAGTAGAGCAGGTCGAACGGGAACGGCTTCTTGCCCAGCATGTAGTTGTTGACGACGTAGGGCCAGATCAGGTCGCGCGGGCGCATCATATTGAAGACGTTCGCCATGCGCGAGCCGTCGAGATAGCCGCGCTCGGTCATCATCTCCTCGAGGCTGGCGAGCTGGGCGTCGTCGATGAAGAGGAGCAGGTCGCCGGCCTTGGTGAAGTCCACCTGGGTGGTGAAGAAGGTGGCGGTCGCGATCGGCTGCTCGCCGCGGGCGCCGAGCCAGGCGAGCGTGGTGGAAAGCAGCGTGCCGCCGACGCAGTAGCCGATGGCGTTGCATTTGGGCTGGCCGGTCTCGCGCTTGACCGCGTCGACGGCGGCGAGCACGCCCTCCTTCATGTAGTCCTCGAAGGTCTTGTGCGAGAGGCGCTCGTCCGGATTGACCCAGGAGATGAGGAAGACGGTGAAGCCCTGGTCCACCGCGAACTTGACGAAGCTCTTCGCCGGCGTGAGGTCGAGGATGTAGTACTTGTTGATCCAGGGCGGCACGATCAGCAGCGGTACCTCGCGCACCTTGTCGGTCGAGGGCGAGTACTGGATCAGCTGGATGATCTCGTTCTGGAAGACAATCTTGCCGGGCGTGACGGCGAGGTTCTTGCCGACCTCGAAGGCCTCCGTGTCGGTCTGGCTGATCTTGAGGAGATCGCCCGAACGCTCGACGTCGTGGGAGAGGTGCATCATGCCCTGGACGAGATTCTGGGCGTTGGTGGCGAAGGTCTCGCGCACGACCTCGGGGTTGAGCATGGGGAAGTTCGAGGGCGACATGGCGCTCGAGACCTGTCGCAGGAAGAACTCCGCCTTCTGGCGCGTGCGCTCGTCGAGGCCCTGGGTCTCGTCCAGCACGTCCTCGGCCCAGTGCGTGGTGACGAGGTAGGCCTGCTTCCAGAAATCGAAGAATGGGTTGGACGTCCACTCCGGGTCCTTGAAGCGGTTGTCGCCGGCCTCGGGCTCGGCCACGGGGGCGACGTCCTCGCCGAGCATGCGGCGGAGCTGGTTGTTCCACAGCTCCATATAGGAGCGCATGAGGCCGCCCTGCTTCTCGGCGAGCCGGGCGGGGTCGGTGGCCCACTGCCGGACCACGTCCTGCATCGAGCGGCTGGCCTCGGTCATCTCGCTGGCGGCGGTCCAGGGTCCGACCTTCGAATCGCCGCGCTCGAGGATGCCGGACATGGCGCGGCCACCCTCCTCGAAGAGTCGCAGCATGTTGCGCGCGAACTCCTCCGGGTTGGCGATGCGATAGGCGGTCGGCTCGATGGGGGTCTCGGTTTTTTTCTGCATTGGCTTTCTGCGTTGCACAAAGCGGAGGGCCGCTGGGCGCCCCCGATGGATCACTCGCCGTCCGGACTGGCGACCGTGACCCCGGAAACGATGCTCGGCCCGCTGCGGGCGGTCGAAGCGCGGACGTCGAACCTGTGTGAGCGATATGTATCGCAGAACTGGGGAAGTTCAAACCAGCCATGAGGCTAACAGGTGTCACACAAGACTTGGCGGGAGGTCGAATCGTCTTGGCATGAACTGCGATCGACCCAAGTGACGATGCACAGGGACTGGCAGCAGACGTGCAACGTGCTCGAATTGCCGAATTTATTGGCATTTGCGAAAGGGTTCGCTGCGGGGCAGCAAGGGTCGAGTGCCGTTCGACCGAGCCGCCGGGCCGGCAAGTGGCGCGGGCGGGCGGCAGGCAGGCGAGGAAGCCGGTCCCCAACAATGCGGCCTGGTTCCCCGGCTGAAATCATCGGATGACCAGAACTAGTTGAATTCGCTTCCGATGTCGTGATCGTTGCTTCTACCCCGCCGAAGCAGCAGCGCACTGGCATTGGCCGGGGTCGGTGCTCAGCCGGGAAACCTGGGCGGGCCATGAGGCTGGACGGCGGGGCTAGGCTGAGCGTAAAGACTTGTGCTCGCGCCGCCGGCCCGCCGAAGCATCACGGGCACATGAGGCGGCCGGGGATCAGCACCGCAATCCGTGAGAAAAAGCCGTGATCGAGGATTTCCATCGCATCAAGCGCCTGCCGCCGTACGTCTTCGCCGAGGTCAACCGGCTAAAGGCTGCTGCGCGGGCCCGTGGCGCGGACATCATCGATCTCGGCATGGGCAATCCCGACCTGCCGACGCCGCAGCACATCGTCGACAAGCTGGTCGAGACGGTGGCCAAGCCGCGCACGCACCGCTACTCGGCCTCGAAGGGCATTCCGGGGCTGCGCCGGGCGCAAGCCTCCTATTACGCGCGCCGGTTCGGGGTGAAGCTCGATCCCGAGACGCAGATCGTGGCGACGCTCGGCTCGAAGGAAGGCTTCGCCAACATGGCGCAGGCGATCGCCGCGCCGGGCGACGTCATCCTGGTACCGAACCCCACCTATCCGATCCACGAGTTCGGGTTTCTGATCTCGGGCGCGTCGATGCGGCACCTGCCGGCCGGCTGCGACGATCATTTCCTCGCCGCCGTCGATCATGCCTGCCGGCATTCGATCCCGAAGCCGCTGGCGCTGGTGCTGTCGTACCCGTCGAATCCGACGGCGATGGTGGCCGGGCTCGACTTCTACAAGGCGGCGGTGGAGCTGGCGAAGAAGCTCGACCTGATCATTCTCTCCGACGTCGCTTACACCGAGATCTATTTCGACGACAACCCGCCGCCGTCGGTGCTGCAGGTGCCGGGCGCGATGGACGTGGCGGTGGAGTTCACGTCGCTGTCGAAGACCTACAACATGCCGGGCTGGCGCATGGGCTTCGCCGTCGGCAACGAGCGGCTGATCGCGGCGCTGGCGCGGGTGAAGAGCTATCTCGACTACGGCGCCTTCACGCCGATCCAGGTGGCGGCCGCGGCGGCGCTCAACGGGCCACAGGACTGCGTCGACGAGATCCGCAACACCTACAAGCGTCGCCGCGACGTGCTGGTGGAAAGCTTCGGCCGCGCCGGGTTCCCGGTGCCGCCGCCGCCGGCGACGATGTTTGCGTGGGCGCCGATCCCGGAGCCGTTCCGGGCGCTGGGCTCGGTGGAGTTCGCCAAGCTGCTGATCGAGAAGGCCGACGTGGCGGTGTCGCCGGGCGTCGGTTTCGGCGAGTACGGCGAAGGCTTCGTCCGTATCGCGCTGGTGGAGAACGAGCACCGCATCCGGCAGGCGGCGCGGAACATCAAAAAGTTCCTCGCCCAGTCCCCGGAAACGATGCATAACGTGATCCCGATTCAGCAGAAAGCCAGTCGGTGATCGACCGAATTCCCGCATGAAAGAGCCTCTCACTCTCGGCATCGCCGGTCTCGGCACCGTCGGCTCCGGACTCCTGTCGCTGCTCGCGCTGCACGGGGCGCGCATCTCGGGCCAGGTCGGCCGCGAGGTGCACGTGACCGGCGTGTCGGCGCGCAACCGGTCGAAGGACCGCGGCGTCGACCTCGAGAAGGTGCGCTGGTTCGACGATCCCGTGGCGCTGGCCAAGGATCCCGGCAACAGCGTGTTCGTCGAGCTGATGGGCGGCGACAGCGGGCCAGCCAAGGACGCCGTCGAGGCGGCGCTGGCGGCCGGCAAGCACGTCGTCACGGCCAACAAGGCGCTGCTCGCCAAGCACGGGCTGGCGCTGGCCAGGCTGGCGGAGAAGAAGGGCGTCTCGCTCAACTTCGAGGCGGCGGTGGCAGGTGGTATCCCGGTCATCAAGACGCTGCGCGAGGCGCTGGCGGCCAACGCGGTGCGGCGCGTCTACGGCATCCTCAATGGCACCTGCAACTTCATCCTGACCAAGATGCAGGAGGAAGGGCGGGCGTTCGGGGACGTGCTGGCGGAGGCGCAGGCCAAGGGCTACGCGGAAGCGGACCCGACATTCGACATCGGCGGCTTCGACACGGCGCATAAGCTCGCCTTGCTGTCGAGCCTCGCCTTCGGCACGGAGGTGCCGTTCGACGAGATCCACGTCGAGGGCATCCAGTCGATCACGCAGGCGGACATCGAGGCGGCCGACGAGCTCGGCTACCGGATCAAGCTGCTCGGTGTGGCGGTGCAGACGGAGAGCGGCATCGAGGCGCGGGTCAACCCGGCCATGGTGCCGAAGCACACGGCGATCGCCGGGGTGTCGGGCGTCACCAACTGCGTGGCCATCGACGGTGATTTTGTCGGCAGCCTGCTGCTCGTCGGCGCGGGTGCGGGCGCGCGGGCGACAGCCTCGGCGGTGGCGAGCGACATCGTCGACATCGCGCGCGGGTTCGTGGTGCCGCCCTACGTGACGCCGGTGGCGCAGCTCAAGTCGTTCAAGCGGGCCAAGCTCGGCGCGCATCAGGGCGCCTACTACGTGCGGCTGTCGGTGTTCGACAAGCCCGGCGCCATGGCGACGATCGCCAAGCGCATGGGCGATCGCGACGTGAGCCTCGAGAGCATCGTGCAGCGGCGGCCGAAGTCGGCGCTGCCGGGCATCGCGGCGCGCGTGCCGGCGGGCACGCCGGCGCCGGTGATCCTGATCACGCACGAGACGACGGAGAAGGCGATCCGCGCCGCGCTCGAGGCCATCGAGGCGGACGGCAAGGTGGCGGAGCGGCCGCAGATGATCCGGATCGAGAGCCTGTGAGCGTCCTGGCGCCGGGAGCGGTCGTTCACGTCGAGCCGCTCATGACGTCGCCGAAGCCGTTCTAGCCTTCCGCAGCTGAAAGAGGACCCCATGGCCAAGGACAACGGCAGGCTCGAGCGGGTTCTGGTGCTCGAGGTGGCACGCGTCACCGAGGCGGCGGCGATCGCGGCGGCCCGGCATCGCGGGCGAGGCAACGAGATGGCGGCGGACCGAGCGGCTGTCGAAGCCATGCACCGCGAGCTCGCCAAGGTGGCCATTCGTGGCACTGTGGTGATCGGCGAGGGCGAGGAGGGCGAGGCGCCGCAGCTCTATATCGGCGAGAAGGTGGGCTCGGGCGAGGGGCCGGACGTCGATATCGCGGTCGATCCGCTCGAAGGCAGCAACATCTGCGCCAAGGCGATGCCAAACGCGCTCTCGGTGCTGGCGCTGACCGAGAAGGGCGGGCTCCTGCGCACGCCGAACATGTACATGAGCAAGATCGCCATCGGGCCCGGCTATCCGGAAGGTGTGGTCGATCTCGACGCGTCGCCGGGCGACAACGTGCGGGCGCTGGCCGAGGCCAAGGGCGTGCCGGTGGGCGAGATCATGGCCTGCATTCTCGACCGGCCGCGGCACGCGGAGCTGATCCGGGCGGTGCGCGAGGCGGGGGCGGGCGTGCGGCTCATTCCGGACGGCGACATCGCCGGCGTCATCTGGACGACCATGGTCCAGGAGACGGGCGTCGACATCTATCTCGGTCTCGGCGGCGCGCCGGAGGGTGTGCTCGCGGCGGCGGCGCTGCGCTGCATCGGCGGGCAGATGCAGGGGCGGCTCAGCCCCATGAACCAGGACGAGCGGGTCGCGGCCAGGGCGGCCGGCATCACCGACATCTCGCGCAAGTACACGCTGACGGACATGGCCGCGGGCGACGTAATCTTCGCGGCGACGGGCGTCACCGACGGCTCGTTCCTGTCGGGCGTGCATTGCCGGACGGGCGCGGCCGAGACGGACACGATCGTGCTGCGCTCGGAGACCGGCACCGCGCGGCGCATGAAGACGACGTTCCGCGAAGCCGGCGCCCGGCCGGTGAGCTGACCGGAGCGCCGCCGCCCGATCGGCCGCGCCAAACCGCCGCGCGGCCTTGGTCTTCATCGCCCGGCGATGCTATGCGGAAGCGCGGACACGGCCGGGTCGCGCACGGAATTTTTTCTAGGAGGAAAACAAGCCCATGGCGAAGAATGCATTCTATGCGCAGTCCGGCGGTGTCACGTCGGTGATCAATGCCTCGGCCTGCGGCGTGATCGAGACGGCGCGCAAGCACAAGGACAAGATCGCCAACGTGCTGGCGGGGCGCAACGGCATCATCGGCGCGCTGACCGAGGATCTCATCGACACGAGCAAGGAGAGCGACGCGGATATCGCGGCGCTGCGCTACACGCCTTCGGGCGCGTTCGGCTCGTGCCGCTTCAAGCTCAAGGATCTGGAGAAGTCGAAGCGCGAGTACGAGCGCCTGATCGAGATCTTCAAGGCGCACGACATCGGCTACTTCTTCTACAACGGCGGCGGTGACTCGGCCGATACCTGCTACAAGGTGAGCCAGCTCAGCGAAAAGATGGGCTATCCCGTCCAGGCCATCCACGTGCCGAAGACGGTCGACAACGACTTGCCGATCACCGACACGTGCCCGGGCTTCGGGTCGGTCGCCAAGTACATCGCGATCTCGACGCGCGAGGCGTCCTACGACGTGCGCTCGATGTCGAAGACGTCGACCAAGGTGTTCGTGATCGAGGTCATGGGCCGCCACGCCGGCTGGATCGCGGCGGCGGGCGGTCTTGCGGCGGACGAGGAGAACGACATTCCGGTCGTGATCCTGTTCCCGGAGATCCCGTTCGACCAGGAGAAGTTCCTGGCTACGGTGAAGGCCAAGGTGGCCAAGTACGATTATTGCTCGGTCGTCGTCTCCGAGGGCGCGCACTATCCGGACGGCAAGTTCCTGGCCGAGCAGGGCACGCGCGACGCCTTCGGCCACGCGCAGCTCGGCGGCGCGGCGCCGGTGGTGGCCGACATGGTGCGCCAGGCGCTTGGCTTTAAGTTCCACTGGGCGGTCGCCGACTACCTGCAGCGCGCGGCGCGGCACATCGCGTCGGGCACCGACGTGGCGCAGGCCTATGCGGTCGGCCAGGCGGCGGTGGAACTGGCCATCAAGGGCCACAACTCGATCATGCCGACGATCGTGCGCAAGTCGCAGAACCCCTACAAGTGGGAGGTCGGCGAGGCGCCGCTATCCAAGGTGGCCAACGTCGAGAAGTTCATGCCGCGCGACTTCATCAGCGAGGACGGCTTCGGCATCACCCAGGCCTGCCGCGACTATCTGGTGCCGCTGATCCAGGGCGAAGAGTACCCGCCCTTCCACAACGGCATGCCGCGCTACGTGACTCTGAAGAACGCGCCGGTGGCGAAGAAGCTGCCAGAGTTCAAGCTCTGAGGTGAGCCCCACGCCCGACCCCTCCCCGCAAGGGGGAGGGGAGAGGGGAAATGTCGGGCTACGGCGGAAAGGGGACCGCCTAACCCAACCTACGGCTGTCATCGCGGGGCTTGTCCCCGCGATCCATCGTGAGCCTTGCTCCGGCCAGCCATTCCTGCGCACCCGTCTTTTGCGAGCCAGACCGCTTCTTGCTACGAGCGATCGCGGCTAATTGAGATTTGGAGTGTGCGGAGGGATGGATCGCGGGGGCGAGCCCCGCGATGACAAATATGGCTCGAGGCGCCAGTGCGCCCTAGGGCCACCGCCGCAGTTGATCCCGCGTAAAGGTCCATTCGGGGGTGATGAGGTCGCCCGACGGCAGGGCGTACCAGGGCGATCCGCCGGCGTCGGCGGGGTTTTTCAGGACGTGGATGTCCTGGGCGGGCATGTAGCTCTGCAGGAGCAGAAAGCGCTTCTCGCCCGCCGCGTTGACCGCCATGTCAGCGACGAGCACGGCGTGGCCGGGGAAGCCGCCCTTGATGAAGACGTCGCCGATGGCGATCTCGGCGAGCGGTACGGGTTTCAGCTCGCGGGCGAGCGAGAAGGTGCCGGCGTAGACGAACACCTGGGTCATGTACTTGCGGAAGCTGGCATAGCTGGCGTCGGGCTTTCCGGACGAGCGCCAGGTCTTGCCGGTCTCGGAGGGGCGCTCGCCCTTGGCCCAGCGGGAGAACGGCACGCGGCCGCCGTCGGTGTAGTCGAAGGCGATGTCGGCCGGCCGGCCTGCGCTCCACAGCCACTCTGCGCGCAGTCGCATGACGGCGTCGGCGCACTGCTGCAGGTCACGGCCGCCGACGTCGATGTCGAGGACGGCGGCGTGAACGTCCTGGCGCCACTTGTCGGCGCCGGTGAAGATGTGGACCTTGGAGCCCGGCGGTTTCAGCGGCAGCGCGCGCAGCCACTCGGCCCAGCTGCCGGGCGCGGCGGGGGCGCGCGCGAAGCCAGGCGGCGGCGCGATGCGGGCGGCCAGGGTGTCGGAAGTGGTTTGGGCTGCGCCGGTTGCAAGCCAGGGATGCCGCATCGGCTCGGCAAGCGCCGGTGCCGCGGCGGCGAGGAGTACGGCGAAGACGATGGCGGGCGCTGGGCGGATCATGCGGGGCGGGCTCGCGGCTAGGTGAGCGGCGAGCATTACGGAGGAATGTGGCGGGGTGTGGCTCCTTGAGACCGGCTCTCGCGCCGGATCGCCTCCCGGCACTCTGGGGCCTCTCCAAAAAGCCAGAGCCCGGCCGAGTTGCCTCGCCGGGCTCACGCTGGGCTCGTTTGGGCGTCCGTATGGACCTCGGCTGCCGCTTTGATGGGCCGGATCGCTCAGTGGCGCCGCCCGGCGGATCTCGCCGCTTATGTGCCCTTCCCGTGCCCTATGGGCTCAGTCGTTCGTTCTCCTCTCGACCGATGAATGATGTGAACCGCGGCTGGTGCCGCCATGGCGACCAGCAATTGAATTGCTTTCCTCCGTTGTGTGCACGGCTCCGCAACATTGCGGCGCGTAAAGCCAACAAACGACAGAAACGCAAATTGTGGTGTTTTGTGCTCAGACAAGCATTCTCAAGGAATACTTGCTGTGAACATGGTCACTGGTGAGCCGGTGGAGACATTTTCTTAGACCTCCTTGGCGAAGGACAATTGAAGTGTGCGCCGATCCGGGGACTCTGTCAACGGCCTAAACGTGCGAACGCGAAGCATCTCGGATCGGCGCAATGGCTCGGTTAACCAATCCTTGGGGCGCGTCCTTTACGCTGTCGGGCGCGCGTTTCAGCTCGAGGAATTGGGGTGCGGGCATGAGAGCCATGCTCGGCTTTGCTGGCAAGCTTTCGCTGGGATTGATGATCGCCGTGGTGCTCGGCCTCGCCGTGATGGCGGTGGGCGGGGCGCAGGGGCACGACGGCGCGCGGGCGGGCGGGCTCGACTACTTCTCGCTGACCATCGGGCTCGCTGTCGGCATCGTGCTGGGGACGCTCGGGCGCATCCAGTGGGCGCTGCTACCGCGGCAGATCGCCAACTGGCTGTTCGCCCACGAGCGCAACTTCTATCGCTACGCCATGGCGGCGGCGTTCCTCGCGGTGCTGCTCTATTACTGAGCGGCGGTTTCCTTACGCCGAGTGATCGCTCGCAATCACCGAGAAATTCTTGGGCGTCGAGCGCGTCGGCCGGGGCGCCGAGGCATCGGTGAGGAGCAGTGTCGTTCCGGGATGGAAAGTTGCCGCGATCCGGCGGGCGCGCTGCTCGTCGTAGAGCCTGATGCGCTTCATGGCCGCGTCGCCCTGCCAGTGGAGGACGTGGGCATCCGTGGGCTTCTTGCCGAGACCGAATGCGAGCCAGGTGAGTCCCGAGCCGTCGGCGGCGGGGCCGATGAGCGAGTAGACGTGGGTGCCGAGGGGCTTGGCCTTGTCGACGATCTGGACGGGATAGGAGCCCTCGAGGACGCCGTCGCTGGAGACGTAGGCCATGCCGTCGGCGCGCGAGATGACGACCGAGGCGATGGGATAGCGGACCGTGGCCTCCCAGGGTGAGTGCGTCGTCCTCGCGGCGACCGTTTGCGCCAGCGCGCGGGCCTCGGCGTCGGCGGTCCGGGGGAGCAGAAGTCCGGGATGGAGGACGCTGGCGGGCTGGGTGCGCTCGTCGGCGATGATGACCACGACGCCGAGATGCGTGACCTCGAACAGCCGGGCGGAGAACTCGAGCGGCAGGCGGATGCAGCCGTGGGAGGCGGGGTAGCCGGGCAGGTTGCCGGCGTGGAGGGCGACGCCGCTCCAGGTGAGGCGCTCCATGTTGGGCATCTGCGCGCCCTTGTAGATCGAGGAGACGTGCTGGCGCTGCTTCTCGAGGATCGTGAAGACGCCGGTCGGGGTGCTATGGCCGGGCTTGCCCGTGGAACAGGTGGAGACGCCGATCTCGGTGCCGCCGCGGTAGACGTGGACGAGCTGGTCCGGGATCGACACGATCATGACCACCGGGCCTTCCGGCGCCGCTTCGGGCCGCCATGTGAACTGGCCGGGCTTCATGGGAGCGCCGGGCACGAAGCGGGCGGCTCGAGCAGGGGCGGCGAGGGCGGCAGCGGCGCCGCAGGCGGAGAGCCTCACAATCTGGCGTCGCGTGATCATTCCGTCCTCGCGGGCGCAAAGGGCTACTCAGCAGGCCATGCCGACGTCGAATTGTCCGTCGCAAGGCAATGTAGAGCAGGGCGAAGGCTGGTCAATCGTGCGCGCACGGGGGGCAAAGGAAAAGGCCCGGGATCGCTCCCGGGCCTTTCCGTAAGATGCGAGGAGGTCCGATCAGACCGAGTAGTACATGTCGTACTCGACCGGATGCGGGGTCATCTCGTACTTCATGTTCTCTGACATGCGCAGCTCGATGTAGGCGTCGATCATGTCGTCGGTGAAGACGCCGCCGGCCTTGAGGAAGCCGCGGTCCTTGTCGAGGCTGTCGAGAGCCTCGCGGAGCGAGCCGCAGACGGTCGGGATCTTCGAAAGCTCGGCGGGCGGCAGGTCATAGAGGTTCTTGTCCATGGCCGGGCCGGGGTCGAGCTTGTTCTGGATGCCGTCGAGGCCGGCCATCAGCATGGCCGCGAAGGCGAGGTAGGGGTTCGCCGCCGGATCGGGGAAGCGGATCTCGATGCGCTTCGCCTTGGGGCTCGAGACGTGCGGGATGCGGCACGAGGCCGAGCGGTTGCGCGCCGAGTAGGCGAGCAGCACGGGCGCCTCGTAGCCCGGGACGAGACGCTTGTAGGAGTTCGTCGTCGGGTTGGTGAAGGCGTTGATGGCCTTGGCATGCTTCAGGATGCCGGCGATGTAGTGCAGGCACATGTCCGAGAGGTCGGCGTACTTGTTGCCGGCGAACATCGGCTGGCCGCCCTTCCAGATCGACTGGTGGACGTGCATGCCCGAGCCGTTGTCGCCGAAGATCGGCTTCGGCATGAACGTCGCCGTCTTGCCGTAGGCCTGGGCGACGTTGTGGACCACGTACTTGTAGATCTGCATGTGGTCGGCCATCGTGATCATCGGGCCGAACTTGACGCCGAGCTCGTGCTGGGCGGACGCCACCTCGTGGTGGTGCTTCTCGACGACGACGCCCATCTCGGAGAGGACGGAGAGCATCTCGGAGCGGATGTCCTGGCAGCTGTCGACCGGCGGGACCGGGAAGTAGCCGCCCTTGACGCGCGGACGGTGGCCGAGGTTGCCCATCTCGTACTCGGTCGACGAGTTGGTCGGCAGCTCGGAGCTGTCCACCTTGAAGCCGACGTTGTACATGTCGGAGGAGAAGCGGACATCGTCGAAGATGAAGAACTCGGCCTCGGGGCCGAAGTAGACCTTGTCGCCCAGGCCGAGCGACATCATGAAGGCCTCGGCCTTCTTGGCGATGCCGCGAGGATCGCGCTCATAGAGCTGGCCGGTGGACGGCTCGATGACGTCGCAGAACAGCGCCATCGTGGTCTGGGCGAAGAAGGGATCGACGTGGGCCGACGCCGGGTCGGGCATCAGCAGCATGTCGGAGGCCTCGATGCCCTTCCAACCGGCGATCGACGAGCCGTCGAAGGCGTAGCCCTCGGTGAACATGGCCTCGTCGACGCACGACACGTCGGCGGTGACGTGCTGCATCTTGCCCTTGGTGTCGGTGAAGCGAAGGTCGACGAACTTAACGTCCTTGTCCTTCAGCGTCTTCATCACGTCGGCTGCGGTCTTCATGTACTCTCCCCATGGTCAAGCGAAAACGCTATTGAGTGGATGTGTCGGGCGCGCGGTCGGCGCTCAGACGGCGTCGTTGCCGGTCTCGCCGGTGCGGATGCGGATGGCCTCCTCGATGGTCGAGATGAAAATCTTGCCGTCGCCGATGCGGCCGGTCTTGGCGGCCTTCTGAATGGCCTCGACGGCCTTCGTCAGCATGTCGTCGCCGAGAACGACCTCGATCTTCACCTTGGGCAGGAAGTCGACGACGTACTCGGCGCCGCGATAGAGCTCGGTGTGGCCCTTCTGGCGTCCGAAACCCTTGGCCTCGATCACCGTGATGCCCTGCAGACCGATCTCCTGAAGCGCCTCTTTGACCTCGTCGAGCTTGAACGGCTTGATGATGGCCTCGATTTTTTTCATGGATGCTCTGGACCTCCCGCGTCATCTCCGGGTGCCTCACGGCTCCCGTTGCCGCGCACCGTCGTTACCCCACGCGCGCGGCCTTGGCCGGGCACTCGTTAGCACACCGCGTGCCAGATGGTTAGCGGGAAATATGCGCTTCACATTCAGGCGTTTGCGGTGTGCATGCCAGAACTCTAGGCGATTGATCAGGAATGAAGTGCCTAAAAAATGTGCGTTGTGCACAAAGAATGTTCTGAACGCTGCTCGCCGGTGCGACACTCGGCGAACGGCGTGATGCGAAAACGGGTCGACAGCACACTGCATGGGCAGTCTAGGAGAGGGCGATGGCGGGCGAAGAGCTGCTGACGAACGAGGAGATGGGGCGGGCGGACAAGCTCGCCGCGGCGGCCGGCGTGCCCTCGCTCACCCTGATGGAGAACGCCGGCCGCGCCGTGGCGGACGAGGCCGAGAAGATGGTCTCGCCGGGGGCGCGGATCGTGGTGCTCGCCGGGCCCGGGAACAACGGCGGCGACGGCTTCGTGGCGGCACGGCTGCTGAAGGAGCGTGGGTACGACGTGCGCTTGGCGCTGCTCGGAGACAAGGCAGGGCTGAAGGGCGACGCGGCGGCCATGGCTGCGCGCTGGAAGGGGTCGACGAGCGAAGCTGGTCTCGCCAACTTCGTGACGGCGGATGTCGTCATCGACGCGCTGTTCGGGGCAGGACTGAGCCGGGCGCTCGAAGGCGAGGCGGCGCGGTGCGTGGAGGCGATCAACGCCTCGGGCAAGCCTGTGCTGGCGGTCGATGTGCCGAGCGGGCTCGATGGAACGACGGGATTGGCCGCGGGGCCGGTCGTCAGGGCGGCGCGGACGGTGACGTTCTTCCGGCGCAAGCCGGGGCACCTGCTGATGCCGGGGCGGGCGTTGTGCGGCGAGGTGGTGGTGGCGGATATCGGGATACCGGCGGCAGTGCTGGCGCATTCCCCTCCCCCTCGTGGGGAGGGGTTAGGGGTGGGCGGGACCACGACCTTGGCGGGCATGGGATCCCTCCCTCCCGGCCTCCACCACGAGGGGGGAGGCGAAGTCAAGGTCGCCACCTGGGCGAACGGGCCGGATCTGTGGCGCTACTGCTTCCCCCAGGCTCGCCCCGATGGGCACAAGTACACGCGCGGGCATGCGGTGGTGGTGTCGGGGCCCCGGCATCAGACGGGGGCGGCGCGGATGGGGGCGCGGGGGGCGCTCAGGATCGGCGCCGGGCTGGTGACCGTGGCAAGCCCGCCGGACGCGGTGGCCGTCAACGCGGCGCATCTGACGGCGATCATGCTGAAGCCGTTCGACCGGGCGCTGGGCTTGGCCGAGATCCTGGCGGACGAGCGCAAGAACGCGGTGCTGATCGGGCCGGGGTGCGGCGTGGGCCCGGAGACGTGCGAGCTGGTAACAACGGTGCTGGCGGCGAAGGCGGCGTTGTTGCTCGACGCCGACGCGCTGACATCGTTCGCGGGGCCGGAGAAGGACAGCGTCAGCCCGGTGGCATTCGGGTTCACGCCGCGATCGCGTGAGAAGGAGGGTGCGAGTGCATCGGCGCTGATCGAGGCGATCGAGGCCAAACCGGAACGGCCGGTGGTGCTGACGCCGCACGAGGGAGAGCTCAAGCGACTGTTCCCCGATCTCGTGGGATCGAAGCTCGAGCGGGCGCGGGCGGCGGCGGAGAGGAGCGGTGCGGTCGTCATGCTGAAGGGGCCGGACACGGTGGTCGCGGCACCGGACGGGCGGGCTGCGATCAACGAGAACGCGCCACCGTGGCTCGCCACCGCCGGCTCGGGGGATGTGCTGGCGGGCTTCGTGACGGGGCTGCTGGCGCAGCGGATGCCAGCGTTCGAAGCCGCGTGCGCGGCGGTTTGGCTGCACGGCGAGTGCGCCAACCGCTTCGGGCCGGGGCTCATCGCGGAGGATCTGGCGGAGATGCTGCCGGAGGTGCTGCGGGGGCTTCCCCCTCTCTCCTAGGGGCGCGGCCGAACGGCAAGCCGAGCAACACCGCAAGAACGCAAGCAAGGCTGTTTGTGCTGTCGCCTTAGACGATGGCGCCGGAGCGCATGGCGGAGGGGGAGCGGAGGGCGTCCTCGGCGGCGAGGAAGGCCACCACCTCGGGCGGCGGCGGAGGGCTGGCGGCGGATATGCCGACCTCGATCATGAGGCGGGATGGCGCGATGAAGCTGCGCGTGGCGCGGTCGTAGAGGCCGGCCTTGACGAGGGCGCGGGCGGCGACGTCGCCATCGTGCTTGCCGCCGCGGAAGCGGAAGACATGCTCGATGACGATGAGCTTGTCGTCCCAGCAGAGGATGCGGGTCTCGAGGTCGAAGCGCTGGAAGAGGCGCAGCTCGCGGCGAAAGCGGATGACGGCGGCGCTGGCGATTGGGGTCCAGCGGTGACGCAGGATGGCGCGCCACATGCCCGAGCGCATCATCAGGTCGAGGCGGCCCAAGTCCATCATAGTGAGGTAGCGGCCGTTATTCAGATGGCCGGAGGTGTCGAGGTCGTTGAGCCACACCTGCAGGCCGACGATGGAGGTCTCGCCCGGCAGGACGAGCGGCGCGCGCCACAGGAGGCTGATGAGGTACCAGGCCATGCGGAGCCAGAGGTGCACGGGGGCCTCCCGGAGCGGTGCGCAATCAGGTGCGCCGAAAACGGCTTGCGTATCGAGAAAATTCCACGTCGGCAGATCGTAGGCGGATGATTACCACGGTGGCGATGGCCCGGCTATGGCATTTGCTCCGCGCCGCCGACATTGACCGCCGGAACGATTCCCACGATGCTTCTCTGTCGCTAGACTCAGCGACGAGACGAGGACCCGGTGAACCCGAGAGCTGCTCTCCCAAGGATTATCCCGGGCATTCTCCTGGGCTTGGCTCTGCTCACACCGCCCATTGCCGGGCAGGCCGCCGAGGGCGTGCAGCAACGTGTCGACGAAGCGGTGTCGGCGCTGATGGGCGGTAACCCGGGGCAATCCGTAGCGAGCTACACGGAGGCGCTGAAGGATGCCTCTCTCGCCAACGACCGCCGGGCGTCGATCCTCAACGACCGGGCGGTGGCCTACTCGCGCCTCGGCGAGACCAAGCTCGCGATCGAGGACTTCAATCGCGCGGTGCAGCTGTTTCCCGAGTATGCCGCGACCTACAACAATCGCGGCGCGCTGCTGCTGTCGATCGGGATGGCGAAGGAGGCGATCAAGGATTTCGATCGGGCCATACTTCTGTCGCCCGGCTACGCGGCGGCGTACAACAACCGGGCGAGCGCGCTGTCGCGGCTGGGACAGCTCAGCGACGCGCTGCGCGACTTCGACAAGTCTATCCAGCTGCTGCCGGGGAGCGCGGTGCCGCTCAGCGGGCGCGGCAACGTCTTCGCGGCGCTGCAGCGGCCACATGCGGCGATCCGCGACTTCAACCGGGCGATCAACGCCGATGCGCGTTTCGCGGCGGCCTATCGCGACCGGGCGCTGGCCAAGCTCGCCGTGATGCGCAACGACGACGCCATCGAGGACCTGTCGCGAGCGCTGGCCTTCGAGCCGGGCAACGCGGAGGTGCTGCTGGCGCGCGGGCACGCGTACCTCGCCGGCGACAGCGTGCCCTCGGCGCTGAAGGATTTCGCGAGCGTCGTCGAGCTGAAGCCGGGGTGGAGCCGGGGCTACGCCGGGCGCGGCCTCGCCAATGCCTATCTCGAAGCCTTCGACGAGGCGCTGGCCGATCTCAACAAGGCGGTGGAGCTCGATGGCAAGTCGGCGGAGGCGTACGCCTTCCGCGCCATCGCCTACACGCTGGCGGGCCAGGCGGAGGTGGCGGCGCGGGACGTCGACACGGCGCTGAAGCTCGAGCCGGAGCGGGCGGAGGTGCTGTGGGCGCGGGCCGAGGTGGCGGAGGCGCAGGGGCGGGGCGAGGACGCGATCGCGGATCTGCGGCGCGCGCTGGAGCTGAGGCCGAGCCTCAAGCAGGCAGCGCAGTCGCTCGAGAGGCTCGGCGGCAAGATCGACGACGGCTCGGACCGGCTGGTGGCGGGAGCGGGCGTGGACAAGTGGCGTGTCGTGGCGCGCGGCAACGCCTATTTCGCGGTCAGCGACGAGTACCCGCGCTTGAGGGTGCCGCTCGAGATGTCGGGCGAGGGGCAGCCGAAGCTGCTCGAATGGGAGCTGAAGAAGGCGCCGCTGAAAGGCATCGGAACGCTGCGGTTCTCGGGCGGCGCCGTGACGACGAAATCCGGCAAGGAGGACGTCGAGCTGGTGGCGATCATAGATCTCGCGGCGGGCTCGGTGGTCGGCATCCAGCCGCACCGGCAGGGCGCCAAGGTGGCGACCTGGAGCTGGGACGAAGGCAAGGTGACGGTGGCGAGCGTCGACGGCGTCACGGACGAGTTCATCCTGCGCGCCGTGAAGCCGAAGGAGGTCGCCACGACGGGACCGCGGCGAACCTACGGCGGCCCGGACAAGCAGACGCCGGCCTGGGCGCCGTGGGCGGATGGGCCGATGGCGGGGGCGCCGCGTGGCGGCGGCGAGCGGCAGGCGTCGCGGCCGGCGAAGAAGCCGAAGACACTGTTCGACCTGCTGTTCAACTGAGGACGGCAGCCGGCAATCGGCAGTCGGGAACAAGGATGAGCTTGGACTGGCGCCTTCTCACTCCGGCCCGTCCTGCGCAGACGGGGTGAGCTGGCGCATCCGGTCGAGGGCGCCTTGCAGGATGAGGGTGGCGGCGACCTTGTCGATGACCTCGGCGCGGCGGCGGCGCGAGGCGTCGGCCTCTATGAGCATTCGTTCGGCTTGCGCGGTGGTCAGGCGCTCGTCCCAGGCCAGCATGGGGAGCGGGGTGAGCCCGGCGAGATTGCGCATGAAGGCGTTGGTCGCCTGCACGCGCGGGCCGGCGGTGCCATCGAGATTGTAGGGCATGCCGATGACGAGGCCGGCCACGCGGTGGCGGCCGACATGGTCGAGGAGCTGGCGCGCGTCCTCCTTGAACTTGGTGCGGCGGATGGTGTCGAGGCCGGACGCGATCATGCCGGAGAGGTCGGACAGCGCGAGGCCGATGGTCTTGGTGCCGAGGTCGAGGCCGAGCAGGCGGCCACGGCCGGAGATGAGCGCGGCGAACTCCTCGAGGGTCAGCGGTCGGCGCTTCTCGTCCGGCCTGGCGGCGGTGTCCGTCACGCCTCGATCTCCTTCGCGCACGGCTTCTCGCGCGCCTTGATGGCCTCGAGCTTGCGGGCGAGGTCGGCGAGCAGGCGCTCGGCGTCGCGCGGACTTTCCTCGGCCAGCTTCTCGAAACTCTCGGCGGTGCGTTCGTCGAGGCGCTTGGCGTGACGGGCCTTCACCTCGTCGATGCGCTTGACGAAGCAGGCGAGGCGCTCGACGGCGGGGCCATGCGCTCCGGGACCGGCGAGCTCGAGCAGCGCCTCGCTGAGGATCCCGAGCTGCTTGCCGTAGCTCGCCACGTCCGAGACGATGCGGCTCTCGACCTGGGCGTCGCCGGCGTAGGTGATGGAGGTCGAGAACCAGCTGTCCATGATCGACTGGGCGTTGCCGCCGGCGCCGGGGAAGCTGATGCCCGTGAGGGGCCAGAAGAAGGGCGGGGTCGACATGGAAAGCCTCGCGGCGATGGTTCCGACGGGCGACCGATAGCACGGGGAGGGTGTGCGCGTGGGCGGAATCGGCGGCGAGGTGCTGGGCGTGTCGAGAGGGCGATCGCGGCCCGGACTGCGCGCCGCGCAGCCGGGAAGAGGTGGTCGCGGGGGCGTCGTGGTGCGTGAGGGGGCGGGACCATCGAGTCGTTGCATCACCCCCACCCCTAACCCCTCCCCGCAAGGGGGAGGGGAAAGGTGGGTCCCAGCTCTCCGAGCAAGGGGGTGGGGAACGTAGTGCCCCGGCCTCGCGCGGGGCATAGGGCGGCGCGCGGGAAGCCTCAGATGACGACGTCGCCCAGGTGGCTGGCGATCTCGTGGTCGGGCATTTTGGTCAGGTCCTTGGTCACCTCGCCGGCGACGACCTTGGCGACCTGGGCGGGGAGCGCGGCGCGGAGATCGCCGAGGGTGACGGGCGGCGCGACGACGACGAGGCGGTCATAGCGGCCAGCGGCCAATTCGCGGCCGAGGGTCTCGGCGAGGTCGTGCGCGAAGCGGCGCTTCTGCTCGCGGTGCGGGTCGCTGGTCGGCTCCATGGCGTGGCGGGTGGCGCCGACCGACTCGTGCGTGCGGCCGGGGCGGTCGTCGCCGAGGTCGTGCGACGGGCTGAGCTCGACCGCGCGGCGCATGGCGGGCACCTCGGCGAGCGGCGCGCCCTTGCCGACGGCCTCGAGCACGCGGGCGTGGGCGCCATCGGCGATGAGGATCCAGGTGCGGGCTGGTTTCATGGTCGGCTCCTGTCGTTGCCGTTTCTCCCCCCATCCCTGAATATGGGAGCGCGCGATCGGAACGGAGTGCCTTGACGGCGGTCATTGGCGGCTTTCCCGGTCCGGACAGGTCGGGTTTGTTGATGGAAATCAATCGGGAGCGGCGTCACATCAGACTATCTTCACCATCCAGAGCTAGGAATTGAGCATTCAGTCCGGCCAATAAAGCCGTTTCAGGACGGGGGTTCCCACATGTCGCGCAGGCATTCTTCGTCGAGCAACCGCGGTCGCGCGGCCGCTGCCAAGGCGGTGACAAACGGGACCGACAAGGTCGCGGAGTCCGTGAAAGGTCCGCTGGCGGCGGCATCCGACGCGGCGGCGACTGCTGCCACGCCTTCCGCCGAGCCGGCAAAGGCGACGCCCCCGGTGGCGGACACGGGGAACGGGAATGAGCATGGAGCGATCGAGTCGATCGTCGGCTCGCTCAAGATGCTCGGCGACGAGAAGGATGGCGCCGAGAAGGGGGTCTCGTCGCGGCGGCGCCTGTCCGAGATGCGCAACAGCCCGGATGCGATCCGGCGCGCGTTCGAGAGCGGCGAGTACCCCTACGAGACGCGGCTGCGCGAGAAGCAGTATCTGGCGCAGATGGCCGAGCTGCAGGTCGAGCTGCTGAAGGCCCAGGGCTGGGTGAAGGAGACAGGCGAGCGCATCGTGGTGCTGTTCGAGGGCCGCGACGCGGCCGGCAAGGGCGGCACCATCAAACGCTTCATGGAGCATTTGAACCCGCGCGGCGCGCGTGTGGTGGCGCTCGAGAAGCCGAGCGAGCGCGAGCGCTCGCAGTGGTATTTCCAGCGCTACATCGAGCACCTGCCGGCGGCGGGCGAGATCGTGTTCTTCGACCGCTCCTGGTACAACCGGGCGGGAGTCGAGCGCGTGATGGGGTTCTGCTCGCCGAACGACTACCTCGAGTTCATGCGCCAGGCGCCGGACATCGAGCAGATGCTGGTGCGGTCGGGCATCCGGCTGTTCAAGTACTGGTTCTCGGTGACGCGCGAGGAGCAGATGCGCCGCTTCAACGCGCGGCAGACGGACCCGCTCAAGCAGTGGAAGCTGTCGCCGATCGACAAGGCCTCGCTCGACAAGTGGGACGAGTACACCGAGGCCAAGGAGGCGATGTTCTTCTATACCGACACCGCGGACTCGCCGTGGGTGATCGTGAAGTCGAACGACAAGAAGCGGGCGCGGCTCAACTGCATGCAGCACTTCCTGTCGTCGCTCGAGTACCCGAACAAGAACCGGCATGTGGTGAATGGCCCCGATCCGCTGATCGTGGGAGCCGGCGCGCACGTGATCGGGCGGGACGAGCACATCCTCGGCAAGTCGCTGCATCCGGAGCTGAGGCGGTAGCGGGGCAACGGTCGAGACGAGAGCCGCCATATCGACTTCGGCAGGCCCGATAATGCTTGATGGCGGCTACGAACATTCGCCCGTTGCGATTGCCCGGAAGCGGCGGAACCGGGCGGTGGCGGTTCTGATGCTCTGGATCGCCGCGTGCATCGCAGTGATGTTTTGGCTCGGACTGGCTCCGTTCTTCATATTTCCATTGGCGTTTCCGGCGCTGAGCTATGTCTTCTACGTTGGGGCATGCACAACCTGCCCTCATTGCCACGCCAATCTGTTCGAGCGGCCCAATGACCTGAGAATTTACGGTCACTGGATCGAGGATCGATGCCCACGGTGCAAGCGCGACCTTACGAAGTCGCTGAACTGAAATTTCTTCCTGACGCCTCTGACTCTCCCTGGAGGGAGGGAAGTGACGGTGGTGTGCCGCTAAGGTCAGCGGGGCGTCTGACGTTGAAAGGAAAGGGTGCTACTCTCTGCGGGTTGGAGGAAACGGCTCACAATCCGCAAAGGAGGAGCAGATGAGGACACTCAAGGGTGCCGCGGTCGCGAGGGCGTGCCGCGGCTTTTTGCTGTCGGGGCTCGTGGCCGCGGCGGGCGTTTTGGGGCTTGCTGATACCGCGAGGGCCGACGGACCGGCGCAGGTGACGGTGCTGTTCGACGCGTTCGGCAGCGATCCGGCGCTGAAGAAGGACTGGGGCTTCTCGGCGCTGGTCGAATACGGCGGCAAGCGCATCCTGTTCGATACGGGCAACAACGCCGAGGTATTCGCGCACAACGTCAAGGCCAAGGGCATCGACCTGACGAAGCTGGATTTCGTGGTCATGTCGCACCGGCATGGCGACCACACGAGCGGGCTCAACCATCTCCTCAAGGTCAATCCGGGCGTGAAGATCTACGCGCCGCAGGAGAACTTCGGCGTTTTCGGCGCGGCGCTGCCGGGCTCGTTCTACCGTCGCGCTGAGAGCCTGCCGACGGAGATGCGCTACTACGACGGCAAGGCGCCGGAGACGCTGCGTTTCGGCACGCCTTGGCCGGAGGGGAACTTCTCCTGGGTGACGAAGACCACCGAGGTGGCGCCGGGCGTGCACCTCATCCTGTTGCCGGGCAAGTGGGGCGTCGATCTCGAGGTGAAGGAGGTGTCGCTGGCCATCGACACGCCGGACGGGCTGGTGGTGATCGTCGGCTGCAGCCACTCGGAGATCGAGAAGATCGTCGCCGAGGCGAAGGCAGTGACGGGCAAGAGCGTGCATCTCGTCGTCGGCGGCACGCATCTGCTGCCGGCCAAGGACGACCAGATCGCGGCCATCGCCACGAATTTGCGCGACAACCTGAAGGTCGCCTTCATCGCACCGGGGCATTGCACGGGCGAGCCGGCGTTCGCGGCGCTGAAGGCGGCGTTCGGCGACAAGTACATCTACGCCGGGCTCGGCTCGACGATCGTGCTCGGGCCGAAGCCGGAGCGCAAGGCGGAGGCGGGGCAGCCGGTGAAGTACGCGCTGGACCGCGAGGATTTCCTGAGCCAGCGGCGTGTGCTGGCGGAAGGACCGATGCGGGCGTTGCTCGGCGGAGCCTCGCGCATCGCGAGAGTGGGGCAGTAAACAACGAGCCTCCGTCAAGGGGAGGGGAGCCGGACAGCGGCGCGGGCAGCGTCGGTCAGGGAAGGTCGCGGGCGACGCGGAAGCCCTGGGCGAAGTTGCGCGTGTCGGCCGCGAAGCCGATGCTGTTGGCGCTCTGCGCCGCGTCGGCGAAGTCGTGCCACGAGCCGCCTTGGGCGAGCCGTGTGCCGCAGGCGGGCTCGCTCTGCTCCTCCGGCTCGGCGATCACGGGGCCATCGGCCGGGGCGCAGTCGCTCGTCCATTCCCAGACATTGCCGTGGACGTTGAAGAGGCCCCACGGGTTTGGCTCGAAGGAGTCGACGGGGACCGTGCGGCCGCGGGGCCGAGCTTCGCCAGGCGCGTGCGGGGTGCCGAGCCGTCCGGAGATGGGGAGATCGAAATTGGCCTGGTCGAGGGTGATGCCGTCGCCCCACCAATAGACGGTGGCCGTGCCGGCGCGCGTGACGTGCTCGCGCTCCGCGGCGCCGGGCAGGCGGTAGCGCTCGCCGGTCTTCTGGGAGAGCCATTCGGCATATGCGACGGCATCGGCCCAGCCGACGTTGATGACGGGGTGGCGGCCACGGCCCCAGCCCTGGTCGGACGGCACATGGGCGTTGCAGCCGAGGTCGGCGACGCAGGCGTCCCACTCCTCGAAGGTGACGGCGAAGCGGCCAACGGCAAACGCCGGCGCGCGCGGCTCGGGTGGCTCCGATCTATCATCCGGTGCAGGGAGCGGCGGCGCGCCCGGGACGACGACCATCTCGGGGCAGGCGGGGCAATCCTTGAACCAGATGTCTCGCCCGGAGCCAGGGGCGATGCAGCGAGCCGGCTCGCCGGTGATGGCGACCGTCGCGCACGGCTCGGCAGCCGCTGATTGTCCCGACTCCGCCGCGGCCGGCGAAGCCACCAGCCCGCAGAAGACGAGAGCGGCGGCAGCGGTGCGCATGTGGCGCTCTAAAGGGTTTGCGGGACGGGTGAGGTCGTGGATGACCGCACCCGCTCCCATGCTCGCTCACACCAGCTTGAACGGCATCGGCTTGCCGGCGAAGGCGGCGTCGAGGTTGTCGAGGGCCTCGAAGCCCATCTGGTTGCGCGCCTCGATGGCCGCCGAGCCGAGGTGCGGCAGGAGGAAGGTGTTCTCGAGGCCGTAGTAGCCCTCGTTGATCTTCGGCTCGCCGTTGAAGACGTCGAGACCGGCGGCGCCGAGGCGGCCGGACTTCAGGGCCGCGATCAGGTCGTCGTCGTTGACCAGGTCGCCGCGGGCCGTGTTGATGACGATGGCGCCCTGCGGCATCTTCTCGATGTTGGTCTTGTTGAAGAAGAAGCGCGTCTCCGGCGTCGAAGGCGTGTTGATGGAGAAGAACTCCGACACGGCGAGCAGGCTGTCGAGGGTCGGGTGGTAGGTGGCGCCGAGCGCCTTCTCCTTGTCCTCCGGCAGGCGGTAGATGTCGTGGTAGTGGATCTTCATGTCGAAGGCGCGGGCGAACTTGGCGATCTGCTGGCCGATCTTGCCGAAGCCGTAGATGCCGAGAACCTTGCCGTCGAGGCGGCGGCCGACGAGCTGGAGCGGCGCCCAGCCGGGCCAGGTCTTGGAGCGGAGCATGCGCTCGCCCTCGCCGGCGCGGCGGGCGGCGCCGAGCAGGAGCAGCATGCCGATCTCGGCGGTGGCGAGGGTGACGCCGTGGGGCGCGTTGCCGACCGTGATGCCGCGGGCCTTGCAGGCCTCGAGGTCGATGTGGTCGAAGCCGATCGAGAACGTGGAGATGATCTTGATGTGCCCGGGGAGCGCGTCGATCACCGGCTTACGCAGCTTGTCGGTGATGGTGATCATCAGCGCGTCGACCTTCTTGGCGCCCTCGATGATCTCGTCGGTGGTCATCTGGTGGTCGTCGGCGTTCTGCGTCACGTCGTAGGTCTCGCGGGCACGCGCCTCGGCGGCGGCGGGCAGGCGGCGGGTGATGAGCAGCTTCTTCTTCATTGGGCGTTCCCTCGGGTCTTTGCGGTCGGCGGATGCGACTTTGGTTCAGTCCGGCCGGTTGTGCCGCATGGCATGCCAGCTGACAAGTGTGTCGTTCTCCCGTGCGAGCGACGGGGCGGCGGCGGCATGACGTCCAGCGATCCGCAATGGGTCTACCGGAGCGCGAGGCCACCCCCACCCCCGACCCCTCCCCGCAAGGGGGAGGGGAGAAGTGGAGAAGCTGTCACGGCTTTTATAAGCCTGCCCCTCACCCTGACCCTCTCCCCGTAAGAAGGGGGAGAGGGAAAGATGCGGGCGGCCCCCTCACCCTGACCCTCTCCCCGTAAGAACGGGGAGAGGGGACCGGGCGCGGACGAGGCCGTGGGCGAGGGTGGCGGCGACGGCGGCCTGCCAGGGGATCAGGAGCGGGTAAGGATTGCGCCACTCGTCGGTGGCGCCGAGAAGGGCACCCAACAGGGTGCCGGCCACGACGACGAGGACAGCGGAGGAGCGCCGGCGGAGGGCCGGGACCGCCCAAGCCGCGCCAGCCCAGGTGAAGAGCGATCCGACAGCGCCGCAGAAGAGGCCGATGACGGCGAGGCCGGCGTTGCCCTGGCCGTGCTTGTACAGCGGATCCAGCAGCAGCAGGGAAAGGTTCACCGCGGCTTCCCAGCCGGCGAACGTGGCAAGTATGGCGACGGCGGCGCCGGACGGAGTAGCGCGGCCGAGCCAGGTGACCGCGGCGGCCACGACGGCGCAGAACCAAATGCCGGTCGGGATCATCGAGAGGCCGAAACCATTGCGGCTGGAGATGCCGATTTCGAGGCCGAATGTCCCCGCGAGGCCGGAGACGGCCCCGAGAACGGCGAAGATCAGGACGGGGCGGTAGCCGGCTGCTGCGGAGGGTCTGGCGGCGGTGTGATGGTCGGGCATCGGGTGCTCGCCTCGAATCTGCAGCTTGCGGCAAGCTCACTTCACCGCCCGCACCGGCGATCGCAAGGCCGGGGAGCGGTAGTTCCAGGTAGCGGGGCGCAACGAACTGGCGCCGGGGCACCGGTCGTGAGGCTGCTTTTCAGGTGGTCCTTGTTGCGGCCCCTCACCGGGGATCGCCTCCGGTGACTTCCGTGGGCGGGTCCGGGGCAGGCTCCCGACCCTCTCCCCGTAATGGCGGGAGAGGGAAACGCGCGGCAACGTTTCGTAAACCATGACGGGCTCAGATTGAGTGGCTTCGCTCAGGACGGAGACTGCCCTCATGCGGCTCGTGGTCATCGCGCTGGCGCTGCTCGCCGGCCTCAAGATCTGGAACAACGAGCGGCTGTACCGCGCGGCGGCCGAGGAGGCGCTGGTGGCGGCCTATCGCGACAGGGCGACGAGCGCCTGCCAGAGGGACGCGGCGCGGCAGCTCACGGGCGCGGCGGCGCAGGCGGCCCCGCTGCTGTGGGCGCGGCCGGGGGAGATGAGCCTGGTGATCGGCAAGCCGGGGCTCGACGTGGCGATGTGGGACGTCGACAATCCGCAGTGGGCGGCGCGCTACAAGAAGGCGTTCCTGGTGCTCAAGTCGAGCGACAAGGCGACGGAGGCCGTGTGCGCGTTCGACGTGCTGACGGGGCGGGCGGAGATCGTCGAGGACGAGCGGAGCTGAGCTGGCGAACCGCAGCGGTAGCCGGCGTGGGGCGGCGCTCTATTCGGGCGGGAATTAGGGTCGGCTGTTTTCGAAGATAAGTGTGCAACCGTGAACCCGAGAAAAGAGGAGCGGCGCTGGCTGAGAAACAGCGTCAAGAGGAGTCTGCTGCCCGACTTGTACAACAGAGGGTTTGAGCAGGTGGAGCTAAGTGATGCAGAGAAGCGCAGCGAGCTCCGGACTGCCTATCCGTTTGGCCGTCTGTTTCGAATTCGGGGCGCGGGGTTCGACCTTGTCGACATCGAGCTGGAGCGGTTCGGAAAGCCGGCATTTCGCATAGGTGCCGGCGTGCTGCCGAAGGGAGACGGTGCATCTCCAGTTGATGTTTGGGCTGGCGCGTTGCCGACTCTTTTTACGTTTGGCGATCAAGTTCCATTCATCGGTGGATGGTTTTCACTCTGGCATTGGCCGGGGCGCACGATCACTCCGACCGACATCGAGTCGCTTGTGGTGAGAGTGTCGTCGGTTGTCGTGCCTGAAATCGAAATGGCGCTTCGGGAAGGCCGTTGTGGGCGGCATGCGCGAAAGTGGACAAGGTGAGGAGCCAAGGTCAGCGAGCATACTCGCACCGACGCGCTTGCGGGGGCATCCTTAAACGTGGCGGCTGATGCGCGCATCAGCCGCGAGCGTCGTGGGTGCGCCGCCGACCCATGACGACGGCGTTGGCAATCGAACGCAGGAGGTCTCGATGCCGCCCGGCGGCGCGACATGTCGCAGGCGCGCTTCCAACCCGGCGAGCTACGCAGTCTGTCCTCGGGCTCGGCCCGAGGAACGGCGTCGGCGATGGCGGTCGCTGTTCTGTTTTCCGGCTGAAATCGGGCGGGGGCTGATGTATGCTGATCAGATGCTTGCCGTCCGAGTTCATCAGCGTCCGTTCTCAGCCGGGAAGCGCGGTCCCATGCCGATGCCCTCGGGCGGCTCGGGGCGTCGGCGCCGGAGCGCTCGGCGGAGCCGCCCGCTCACGTCGCGGCTGATGCGCGCATCAGCCGCGCGGGTGAGTTGGCACCGGCATGCTGGCTTTGAGCGCATGCGGCAGGATGATCTTGCCTGCCTCCGGCACTACGATCCCACCGTCGGCCGCTACACCCAGCCCGATCCGCTCGGGTTCGTCGATGGGCCCAGTGTGTATGGGTATGCGAAGGGTAGTCCGCAGCGATTTGTTGATAAGGACGGTAGAAGCTTAGGCAAAGAACAGCCACCCACTAGCACTCCCGTCATAGAGCCGCCTTTTCCGGGCGAGCGCGAGCTTAAGAAAAGATCTTGCAGTAATTCATGCAGGCAGAGCGCTGAGTTCCAATGCCAGAAAGGCGGTGGCGCTTTCTACTTATACTTCATATGGAAAAAGATTGAGCAAAGATGCATTCATGATAATTATTGGAGTTGCTACAATAGTTGCATGAATGAGGCCCATCAATGTCGCTGACCAGCGTCAGGTGTCCAAACTGCCGATCTGAAGTATCGAAATGGAGAGTTATTCTTGGGTCACATAGATGCCATTCATGCGGTCGAGATGTAAAAACGAATGTACCCGCTCTTCTGCTCGCCGCGCAGGTGCTAGCGCTGGCTTGTTATCCATTGCTCAGAGTGTTCTTGGGGGATGGGAGTCTGGCGAACGGTCTGAATACCATATTGTGGCTTATCTTTTCTGTCATTGCCTTTGGTCTCGGACGATCGCTTCGGCCGGACGAGTTGTATTGAGTTAGATTATGCTGGGTGGCGAGTACATCTATCTGCCGGAGGCCGAGATCGCTGCAGGTCATGGGGCTGGCTGCCGGGGCGCTTGCGCTGCTTTACGCGCCGCAAGCAGATGGGCTTGTGGCTGCCAGTGAGTTCGTGTTTCAAATGGTCATTGCCATCTGGGTATATTTCCGCCTCCGATGCCCTTATTGCTCAAACTCGTTATTTGAGCACCGATCAAGCGGGGGCTTCATGTATTACGCGCCTTGGATCGCGAAGCAATGCTCCAATTGCCAGCGCAGCCTGATCGAGTGATGTGCTCGGCGTCTACATCTTGCTTGCCTGCTGCCGCAGGACGGCCGGGCAAGGTCAACTTGGCTACTGCAGGAGATGATCGTGAACACGGAATCATCAATTTTCGCGCAGCGAGAGTTGGTTCGCAGGCCGGCAGGGGAAGCGGGCGAGGTGGTAGTAACCATTTCTGTGTACTCACCCCGTCAAATCAGTGGTGGGTGGGAATGTGGATTTCAAATATCAAACTTGGATGAATCTAAGGAACTCTTAGAGGGCAAGGCAAGCGGGGTGGACTCCTTCCAAGCTGCATTGCATGCCATGGAACAGGTTGCGATATTTGTGTACGCATCGTTCGCTCACAAGAATGGCGAGTTAACTTGGCACGAAGAGGCCGGATATGGTTTGCCATTGCTACAGAGCATGTCGGATCTTATAGGTGATGAAGTCATCCCGCTCCAGACCTTGATAGTTGCATAAGTGCTATCCGCCCGTGTCCAACCTGGTGCGGTCGTTCACGGTCGGAAACATCACCTCCGACACGCGGTCGGGGACGGCCTACATCTCGACGCCCCCGGGCTGCTCCACGACGACGCGCGTCCTCGCCTATCCGGCCGGCTCCAACCGGCTCTCCAATGTCAAGATCGGCACCACGACGGAGCGCACCTTCGTCCACGACGCGGCGGGCAACATCACCTCGGATACCCGCTCCGGCACCGCCTATGCCTACACCTACAACAAGCGCAACCGGCTCAACACGGTCAAGGTCGCCAACAGCCTCAAGTCGACCTACACCCCGGATCGCTTCCGGCCACGCCGTGGCCGGGTCCGGGGCAGGCTCTACAACGGTCTCGAGCAGGTGGCGATCCGCGTGCTCTCCAACATGACGCCGTCGGGCAGCTTTTTTGTTGCTCGCCTCCGGCAAGGCGCACTTCATCTACGACCGCCAGGGCAACCTGATCGCCGAGACGGCGGGCGGCGGCGCCACGGGCGCGACCGGCACCGTGCGCGAGTACATCTACCTGCCCGCGCTCCGATCGTCGCGCATCCTTCATGCGCGGCGTGAATCGGCAGCGCCAAGCAAAGTGACCGAGATCGCGCCGACCATGGGCTCGCGCACCGTGGTGGATCGCCCGGTCGCCGTGGTCAACGCCGTCAACACGACGCCGGTGATCTGGCAGGTCCACGTCGACCACCTCAACCGCCCGATCCGCATGACGGATGCCGCCAAGGCCTCGGTGTGGGACGTCGTCTGGGCGCCGTGGGGCAACGTCTACTCGATCTCCGGCACCGCGACCCTGGACGCGAGGTTCCCCGGCCAGTGGTACCAGCTCGAAAGTGGCTTGCATTACAACTGGCACCGGCACTACGATCCCACCCTCGGCCGCTACACCCAGCCCGACCCACTCGGCTTCGTGGATGGGCCGAGTGTGTACGGGTATGCGCTTGCGGACCCGGGCGCAACGATCGACCGCTTTGGACTGTTCTCCTCCCTTCCGCAGTCGAAACCTGATGTCCAATCGCCTGTCCAGCAGTGCAATGATCCCTGCAACGGCAACAACAAACTCGGGCAGACATATAAGGGCGAAATTGTCGGACCATGCGTGGGAGGAGGAAGTGGCGGACGCGGCGGCATAACAGAGCCTTACAAGCGCCCGAACAATGCGACCACGCCTGAGCAACGAGCGTCTGTTCAAGGGCAACCTTGCGTTGACTGCGGGGCAGTTACCCCGAATCAACGGGCTAATCACATCGATCCACTTGTTCAGCAGTACTACCGAGATGGAAAGATTGACGTGGAAAAGATGAGAAGTCCCGAGTCCGTGAATGCACACTGCCCCACCTGCTCTGCAAGTCAAGGAGGGCAACTGAGCGCCTATTCGAAGGCCCTTAAGAAGCTATTTGGATTTTAAGGGTGTCGCAATGCTTACCAAAAAGCAGCTAGAGGTTTGCGGGCGGTTTGGGGTCGAGCCTTTGGAGAGCATGCCGTGGCAGAAAGTTGGTATTGCAGAAAACGTTCGCACTGGCCTGAATCCGATCAACGGGTTGCGACATCCGCCGGAAGGTGATGTAACTGGATGGTACATATGGGCTGGAACGGAGTTTTCGAATGACCCAAAGTTTTTCAAGGCCTTGCATGTCGCGCACGTGAAAGACTGGTGTCCGATCATCGAGACCTATCTTGGTCTGCCACCCGGCTGGCGTTTCCTTATTACAGATGACTACGAGGATGTTTGGTTCGATGAGAGTTTGCTGAAACCAACATGAGCTGTGGTGACCTCGCACCGATGCGCTGAACCCGACCAATATCTGGGATAACGTGACGACGGCCAACAGCCAGTCCTACTGGACTTTTTTGGTGCTCGCCTCCGGCAAGACGGCCGCCAACCGGCTGCAGAACACGACCGGCCCGTGGGGCGCGACGACCAACTACTACGACGGCGTCGGCAATCGCACCTACGACATCTCGACGCCTTCGGGCGGCGCGACGACCACGCGCGTCTTCGCCTATCCGGCCGGCTCCAACCGGCTCTCCAATGTCAAGATCGGCACGACGACGGAGCGCACCTTCGTCCACGACGCGGCCGGAAACATCACCTCGGATACGCGGTCGGGGACGGCCTACGTCTACGCCTACAACAAGCGCAACCGGCTGGGCACCGTAACCGTCGGCGGCAGCCTCAAGTCGACCTACACCCCGGATCGCTTCCGGCCACGCCGTGGCCGGGTCCGGGGCAGGCTCTACAACGGTCTCGAGCAGGTGGCGATCCGCGTGCTCTCGAACATGACGCCGTCGGGCAGCTTTTTTGTTGCTCGCCTCCGGCAAGGCGCACTTCATCTACGACCGCCAGGGCAACCTGATCGCCGAGACGGCGGGCGGCGGCGCCACGGGCGCGACCGGCACCGTG
>WBZX01000091.1_pt1 | contig 69903 bp, 59 predicted proteins | sample 5204211 | NCBI WGS metagenome assembly WBZX01 (sample SAMN12344362, study PRJNA552823) | activated sludge metagenome | biome: Activated sludge suspended growth; feature: Nitrification reactor; material: Wastewater; isolation source: activated sludge from nitrification reactor of wastewater...
GGTGAAACTCTGTTGGTTGATGACACACCCTGGGGATGCCCCACCTCGACCGGTTGATCTCGTATTCCGCATCCATCGATTAAGGAAGTTACCCTTGGCGACTGTGAACAGCTCCAGAGTATGCCCGGATGAAAATGGTAAAGCCTATGCGATCGCACCTCACTGCGAATCGTGTGGGTTTTGCTGGCACCCAAACCCCTCAACTCCCTCACTTCCCCTTCTCGAACCAACAAGGGAGGTCACTTGTTCGTTTTGAAAACACTCTCACGACCGATGCGTCGCGTCCTTGCCGAGTGGCTCGGTAAACTGGTGAATCGGCTGATTCACTTCCGTGATCAACTCCGCTACGGCATCGTGAGGATGATTAGCAGTACGATTGCTGAGACTATCGAGGACCAGTTCGACCGCTCTAATCCTGTTCGTCGTCATGCTTACGACGAGGAGGAGGATGAGTACTATTATGAACCGGGTAGCTATGGTCCACCTAGCAGGGATATTACTGAACGATCTCCCCAAGGCCGACCCTCTCCTGATTCGCAAAGTAGTTGGTACGATATTTTCGCTCATGGCACCTCCATCCTGATGCGATGGGTGCGTGGTCCATGGGCCGAGCCTATTCTTGCATCTGTCGTCACGATGATCAGCTTGCTGCTGGTCGTTCGCTAGACGACTTACAGATAACCGAAACTCACTAATACCCCAGCTTGATCAATTTGCTGTTAAGCACTTGCCCGTGAGCCGCCAAGCTTGTGTTTGGCCTGAGCCGGTGGAGTTGCCAGCACAATGATTGATCAGTCCATCTCCGGAGAAGAACGATGTCCACATCCGTATCCCCCAGCCTGAATGGCCGAGTCAAGAAGAGCTTGGAGTTCCAATTGAATCGCCTCGACTCCATCCTGGATGGCCTGGCTGATGCACTCAATGGTGCTGTAGCCGATGCCGTCAAGAAAGCTGTTGAGCCGGCAGCTCGCGAAGCAGTCCGAATCGCACTGGAGGAAGCCATGGCTCAGCTTCCGAAACAGTCTCAGCCGTCCTCAACCAGTCCCTTGGCACGATTCTGGGGACAGGTGAAAGACAAGGTCGCCTCTGTTGTTAAGAGCGTGAAGTGCCATGTCAGTACCGCCTATCACCAGGTCAAGCAGTATAGCACTCGTGCTGCCAGTGCCGTCGCACTCGCAATGCAGACTGGCATGGCTACCATTCGTTCCAAGACCTTGCGAATTGGAATGGTCATCGGAGCAGCATCCTCGTGTGCCATCAGCTTGTTTCGAAAGGATGCAAAACGGGTCTGGTGGTGTGCAGGGATTGTTATCTGCGCCATGATCGCTGAGAGTTACCTCGGCACGTTGGGCACACTGCTCATGGGAAGTGGGGTGTTCTATCTCACACTTCGTCATGAGGTGCTTAGCACAGGACAAACCGCAAATGACCTGCAGGCTGCCTGAGCATGAGGAGGCTCTCAATGACGACTGAAGCCCATGACCTGATGCCGGAATCTGTCATGAAGCAGATCCCGGCACTGTACGCCACCCAAGATCAGGAAGACCCCATCGTCTGGATGAAATGCTTCACGCCCGATAGCTCATGGACGTGGTACGTGACGGAGTTCGATCCTGTTGATCGACTTTGTTTTGGCCTGGTCATCGGCCATGAAATCGAGTTAGGGTACTTCTCATTTGCCGAACTGGAATCCGTTACCGGCCCGCTTGGTCTGCGAGTCGAACGTGATTTGCATTTTCGGCAACAGCCATTATTCGAGGTTCGTTCACTGCATTTGTGACCGGACTTACCACACAGGCACGTTTCCAATGGGCATGGTGTGGTTTTCTTTAGCGGTCAATTTGCCCAAGTGCGGGTCAGTAAAGGTCCACCCGTAAGCGTTACTGTATTAATGTCAGTACATTGAGAAGTGAATTATGACGATGTCTCAAGCAGTTCGCTCAGTTTGCATTTCAGCTTTTTAGCAATAAGTCGCAAGTTCAAGATCGATAGATTTCGCTCGCCACGTTCTACAGAGCCGATGAATGTTCGGTGCAGACTGCAGCGTTGGGCTAAATCTTCTTGCGTAAGTCCCTGTGCCTGACGAAGGTCACGGATTCGATATCCCAATTCTCTCAGAAAATGTCGTTGATCTAGGTTCATGCTTGACGACTAGTCTGATGCAAAGCATGATGTGTTTAAGTAGCATTCTTCTTGAGTCGAAGCAGACATTCGAGGCTCTTTGTGGAATCAGACCATTATCGAATCCTGGGCCTTGACCTAGACCCTGATCACTATCAAATCTTGAGCGTCTCTTCCTCTGCAGATGCTGACACTATCAAGCAAGCTCTCCGACGGAAGGCGATGGAAAATCATCCTGATCGTGGGGGGACTATCGAAGCCATGCAACGAATTAACTTTGCATGGGAGATCCTCTCGAACCCTGATAAACGAAGTCGTTACGATGCACTGCGAGCCAATCCTCAGGATGTAGTCGCCTTGGCTTCAGCGAATGCGGACTATGCCCAGGCTAGGCCTCAAGCAGAGAACTACCCCAAGACATGGAATGAGTATGAATCATGGCTCGATGGGGTTGGCGCTGATTTCCGAAGCGCCAAGTATGGAGAAACAGAACTCTGGAAGGGAGGATTCAGGATTCCGACGGTCGAGAATAGTCTCAGTGGCTGTTTGTTCATTCTTGTCGGCGCAGGACTGGCCGGATGGTTGATAGGCGTGCCGGTTTTTCGATGGATCTGTAACGCAAACAAGATTCACCCTGGAAAGCCCAACATTATTGCCTTTGGAGTTGCAGGTGTCTGCCTCTTAGTAGGAGCTTGGCTTGGGCGATGGCTCCATGAAGGATTTGGAGGTGGAACTGTGCAACGAAAGAATCCATCGACCACTACAAATACTCCTTCCAGTACGCCAGTATCAGCCAGTCAGGAGCAATTGTTACAACACTGCATCGTCTCATGCAACACGTGTCATCAGAAAATGCGAGTTCCAAGAATGCAACAAGAACTCATCGTTACTTGTGTCAAATGTCACAACAAGTTCACCTGTACACCGACTTCAGCAGAAGCCTAACTCCAAAGGTCATACTCATTGCAAGTCCATTATTACAGAGCGAAGGCATATTTGGGTTACTGGCTCCGCTACGGAAGTTATTCGAATCGCCTTTTCTGCGAAATAGAACGGTGATTTGGGTATTGTCATTTGCCTTGATTCCATTTCTGATCCTGAATGCAGTCATGCAATTTGGTCTTCGTTTCGAACAGTCTGTCTGGATCTTGGGGTCGTACTTCTGCTTATTTTGGGCTTTCTATTTCTATGGTTTGATTACGCCCAGTCAGGGCCTGTTCAAACGCGGGCTTTGCTACCTTCTGTTTACCACGACTTGCGGTATTCCTTTGCTGCTTGCCTGGCAGCAGTTCCCGATCATACGAAGCCTTTATGGCGGCACAAATAGTTCCAACTTACTCGGGCAGCTTTTAGGGTTTATAGTTGGTGTTGGACTATTCGAGGAACTTTGCAAGGCTCTTCCTATATTGTGTTTTTCCATGCGACGAGGAAAACTGAATTATCAAGAGTGCATGTTTTTGGGTGTCATGTCCGGACTTGGGTTTGCCTTGGCAGAGGTTGTTCAATACTCCGTGAATTATGCCCAAGAGACGGCTGAGTTGAGCGCTCTTTTAGTGGCGCAAGCTGCTGGTGAATCAAGAACCGTTTTCGGCGGCCTGAACACTGATCGCTTTGTTTCGAAGGTGAAAGATACCCTCCCCATTATGATGGACAATCAAGGTACCATCTTAACTATTCAAATAGTGCGGTTTATCCCACTGCCCCTGTTGCACGCAGTTTGGTCAGGAACTGTAGGCTGGTTCATGGCGGCTGCAACCCACACCAACGCCAATTGGAATTGGGCTCCCATTGCCTTGGGAATAGGAGGTGTTTCCATTCTTCATGGAGTTTATGATGTTTCCTCCTCTGGCTTACTTGCGATAATTCTCGCAGCAATTTCAATACTCGTATTCTTGTGCTACTTGGGGATCGGGAATAATGCTGTGTTGCAGTGCAATGACGAATCCCCCGAATTTGGACAAAGGATTATAGTGTGTGTAAATTGCAGTCAGAAACTGAGAGTGTCTAGCGTAGGTCGGGTGCTACTCGTCACATGCCCATCATGTCATTGCCAATTTGAGAACGTAAGCTAGCGGTGTTGGCTGCTCATCGGGTCGGTCGAAACGTGGGCCATCTGCCTATTCGCTTGAATCTAATGCGGGACTGGTAAGGAGCAGGCATTGTGGTCTTCGCCATCATGGTTCGGCCACTGCTTCAGTGGCTGGACTTACCACACAGGCATGTCACCAACGGGCTAAGTGTGTTTTCTTTAGTGGTGAACAACTCCTTCTGGCTCCCAATCCGGCCTGGGAGAAACGTTCTAAACGATGTGATCACTTCAAATAATTGTCGATTTATTTTGACTTTTATTGCCTATCAGTGACATTTGACAATCATCATCAAGAGTGTGCACATATGAAGCCATCGAAATCCTCGGTCGAAAGTGAGTCACTTCAGCGTGCTATTCACCTGCTGAATGAGGCATTAACGAGGGCAAAGACCAAGCAGAAAGCTAGCATGCTCTTAAGAGAATGGCCTGATGAATTTGATCTATACGGCATCATTTCAGAGTTACCTGCCAAAATGGAACGTAAGGCCAAAATGGAACTGCTCTACAAAGCACTGATCAATTGTTGCCTTAGCCACAAAGTTTGTTGGGATCACATCCCAAGTTACACGATGTGCATGAGTGCGTGGCGGAAGCAGTTCATGAAGTTTAAGAGACAGGAGAAAGAGCCGAGAGGATTATTGGGTTAAGGACAAAGATTGCGTTAAGGAAAGGTAGCTTCAAAATGACTCTTCTCGAAGACATTACACGTGGCTCTGTTGTAAGGGGAATACTGCCTACATCCATCGCAACAATTTCTGATGTCCGTTGGATAGGCACTGTAGCCATCGAAGTTACATACAAGGACAGCAACGGGCGTCTCGGCAATGAATTACTGTATCGAGATCGAGAGGCATCCCTAGAAATTGTGGAGGAAGGTCGCCCCTGGAGCTTTGATGGTGATGCAGCGTTGTTTCGCCTTCTTTCAGAAGCCAATAGAATCCGTCTTGCATATCTATTTGACCCACTATTAGCCGTACACACTTCGTTAGTCGAACCACTCCCACATCAAATCATTGCTGTATACAGCGAAATGCTTTCCCGACAGCCGCTTCGTTTCCTGCTTGCCGATGATCCAGGTGCTGGCAAGACAATTATGACCGGTTTATTGATAAAGGAATTGATCGCTCGTGGCGATCTGCAACGGTGTCTAATAATCTGTCCTGGCAATCTTGTCGAGCAGTGGCAGGATGAACTCGATCGTCGATTTCACTTGCCATTTGACATCATGACCAACGATGCCTTGGAGGCGGCACGCACCGGCAACTGGTTTTCAGAGGTATCGTTAGCCATCTGCCGGCTAGATAAGCTCAGCCGTGACGAAGACGCTCAAGCCAAAATCATGCAGTCCGACTGGGATCTGATTGTCTGTGATGAAGCTCACAAACTTAGCGCAACGTACTTTGGCAATGAGATCAAATACACCAAACGGTATCGGTTGGGTCAGTTGTTGTCGACTCTTACTCGGCATTTCTTATTGCTGACTGCAACGCCACATAACGGAAAGGAAGCTGATTTCCAACTCTTTATGGCGTTACTTGATGGAGATCGATTTGAAGGGAAGTTCCGAACAGGCGTACATGTCACAAATACTGGAGACATGATGCGGCGGTTGGTAAAGGAACAACTTCTCAAGTTTGATGGCACTCCGTTGTTTCCTGAAAGGCGTGCTTACACCGTTAACTACGCACTATCTGATGCTGAAGCTGAACTCTACAAGGAGGTAACCGAATATGTGCGTGAGGAGTTTAACCGTGCCGCTGCTTTGGAAAATGAAGGCCGAAAGGGTACTGTTGGTTTTGCATTAACCATTCTGCAGCGCAGATTGGCATCCTCTCCAGAGGCAATCTACCAATCACTCCGTCGACGTCGTGAACGACTTGAAAAGCGATTACGTGAAGAACAGCTTCTCAAACGCGGAGCCGACGTTGCCGTAGATTTCAACACTGACCTGCCAGCATTAACTACTGATGATCTCGACGAATTGGACGATGCGCCCGATGCAGAAGTTGAAGCCACTGAAGAAAAAGTTGTTGATCAAGCCTCTGCCGCTCGTACCATTGCTGAACTTCGGGTAGAAATCGGGCAGCTTCTCGATCTCGAAAAAATGGCTTATCGGGTACGGCTATCAAGCAGCGATCGCAAATGGGATGAACTCTCGCGATTGCTTCAAAACAATACGTCAATGTTCGATGCCGAAGGACATCGACGGAAATTGGTCATCTTCACTGAACATCGTGACACACTCAATTATTTAACCGAAAAGATTCGGGGCCTCATTGGCAGACCTGAAGCGGTGGTACTTATTCATGGTGGCATAGGTCGTGAGGATCGCAAGAAAGCTGAAGAATCGTTCAAGCATGATAAGGAGGTTGAGATACTCTTAGCCACCGACGCAGCAGGTGAAGGTATCAACCTCCAGCGTGCGCATTTGATGGTTAACTACGATTTGCCTTGGAATCCCAATCGTCTTGAACAGCGTTTTGGCCGAATACATCGCATTGGTCAGACTGAGGTATGTCATTTATGGAATCTGGTGGCCAAGGACACTCGAGAAGGTGAAGTCTACCTTCGCTTGCTTGAGAAGCTAAATGAAGAAAAAGAAGCATTGGGAGGCCAGGTGTTTGATGTACTTGGTCAAATCACGTTTGAAGACAGGCCGCTTCGTGAACTACTGATGGAAGCAATCCTATATGGCGACCAACCTGAAATCAAAGCAAAGCTCTTTCAAGTTGTTGACCAGGCAATGGATCGACAACACCTTCGTGATTTAATTGAAGGTCGCGCGTTAACTCACGATGCCATGGATGTTACCAAGGTACGGCAGATTCGCGAGGATATGGAGCGTGCAGATGCCAGAAAGCTTCAACCTCATTTCATCGCTTCATTCTTCATCGAGGCATTTAAGCTACTAGGCGGCTCTATTCATGAACGAGAAACCTATCGATTTGAAATCAAGCATGTACCGGCAGTGATTCGTAACCGTGATCGAGAAATCGGTAGAGGTCAGGCAGTGCTGCAACGATATGAGCGTATTGTCTTTGACAAAGGACTCATTAGTGTGCCTGGCAAGCCAATGGCAGCATTTGTTTGTCCTGGACATCCACTTCTCGATGCCACTCTCGATCTGATTATCGAACGTTATCGTGACTTACTCAAACGTGGTGCCATCCTGATTGATGAAACCGATCAGAATGATCAACCGCGAGTTCTCCTTTACCTTGAACATTCCATTCAAGATGCACGCATCGATCGGTCGGGAAATCGTCGTGCTGTATCAAAGCGCATGCAGTTCGTCGAAATAGATAAGTCAGGTCAGACCATCAATGCAGGTCCTGCTCCCTATCTTGATTACCGACCTCCTACGGCTATTGAAGCTGCCAAGTTGGCTAGCTACCCGATTCCTGACTGGCTACGCACCGATATTGAATCAAAAGCAATGGAGCATGCAGCCATTCATTTGGTGCCTGAACATCTAGCTGAAGTTCGTAAACGAAAAGAAGAACTGATCGACAAAACGCTGGTAGCTGTGAAGGAACGCCTTACCAAAGAAATAAACTATTGGGATCATCGTGCTGCTCAATTAAAGGATCAGGAACTGGCCGGTCGTGTAAATGCCAAACTGAACTCTGGCTTGGCCAGACAGCGTGCAGATGACCTTTCTGGTCGGCTTCAGCGTCGTATTAATGAACTCGAACAAGAACGGAAGCTCTCGCCTATTCCTCCCGTTGTATTGGGTGGTGCTCTGATACTTCCAATTGGTCTTGTCAGACAATTGCTCGGGATTTCTCGTGAAACGCCACCTGACTTCGTTCTAGATACGGTGGAATCCGAACGACGAGCCATGGCTGCAGTTATGGAAACTGAGCGAAGACTGGGTTTTACCCCTCGCGACGTCAGCGAACAGAATCTAGGTTACGACGTCGAATCATCCATCCCCGAAACTGGACTGTTGCGCTTCCTTGAAGTGAAGGGGCGAGTTCGCGGTGCCAAGACTATCACTGTCACCAAGAATGAGATCCTAACGGGCCTAAACAAGCCTGAACATTTCATCCTAGCAGTGGCTATCCTAGATCCTGACAAGGAAACGGTTCGATATGTTCGAACCCCGTTTGACAAGGAACCCGACTTCAAAGCCACCAGCGTGAACTATGATCTTGCAGCCTTGCTGGCACAATCCCAGGAGCCGGCATGATGAAGCAAGCTTGATTGAGATAATCCAAGCCCGCTGTCCAATCAAGTGCTATGATTTGCATGAAGCTATGGCAAAATTCTGTCAGGGCAAAAGACCATCGGAAGGCAAGAAGTACGATTAGGAATCACGAGGATCAAGAATGTCGCCTGTTTCCGTAAGTGACAGCGAACAACCAAACCTTGCATGGCTTTACAAACGGATTGCACAATCCAAAGAGAAGGCGCATGCCTTCATTCAAAACACTGATAACACCAGGCTCCGTGACCGCTGGGATTTATGGGCCCACCATTATGATGGTCTACTTCTACGTTGCACCCAGGATGTTCGTGTAGAAATCTCCCTGGTTGGTGGAACAGGTGCAGGCAAAAGTACACTTCTCAATGCGTTAATTGGGGTACGACTACTACCCGTAAGCAACATGAGGGCTTGCACTTCTGCAATAACAGAAGTTGCGTTCAAGCCGGGCGACTTCAAGGCACGCATTGAGTTCATTTCACGCGAAGCCTGGCAACACGAGATCGACTGTCTCCTGGCTGATTTCAAGGATCTCCAATATAGCTTTGACAGCGATGATGTCGGGAACCAACGTGGAGATATCTCCCGAACTGTTCGTGACAAACTCAAGGCTGTGTACGGCTTGTCGGATGCAGACTTTAACGCTGGCAGTCTTCCAGAACTTCACGAGCCTTCAGAGATTCAACAGTGCCTGGATGCAGGAGCAATCGAGTTTACAAGGCCTTCGACAGAGATTGATCAATTCCGAAAAGAAGTTGAAAAGTACCTGCATTCCAAACACCCTTACTGGCCCATTGTTCGGACCGTCAGCATCCATGGGCCGTTTGAGACGCTGAGTGATGGTGTCGCTATCGTTGATCTTCCAGGCATCAATGATCCAAATGAAGCACGGGAGGAAGTTACAAAGCAGCATCTCAAGACCTGCCGGTTTGTCTGGATCGTGTTCAATATCAAACGATGCCTGACCAAGGATACAGTTGCATTGATTCAGTCAGAAGAGTTCCTGCGGCAGATCGTCATGGATGGCCGGGCAGACTCGTTAACCTTTGTCGGCACTGCAGCTGACGATCTGGACCCTGAATCAGGTCGAGAAGAGTTTGATCTGGCTGAGGACGCAGATGTCACCGAAATCGTTTCTGCTCGAAATCGTGAAGTCCGGGCCGTCGTGAAACAACAGCTCGAAGATATGGCTCACCGTTTTGTTGCTACTACACGTGCTTCATCTGATGATGCACGCAAGTTGAATGACAAACTCAAGTCATCCCAGGTTTATACTGTTTCCGCCAAGGAGTACTTCCGACTGGCTGGACTTTCCAAAAGCCAAGCTGCCGGACTATCCCATGTAGAACAAACGGAAGTGCCAGCCCTGCGAAACCACATGACTTCGATATGTCGGTCTCATGGTATCGCTGCTCATGTAGAAAGCATCCAGCGTCAGTTGAAATCGCTTGTACAGGAAATCCGCTCCGAAGTTCAGTCACTGGAGATTGCAGTGAAGAATGAGGAAGAGCTGACTGAACGGCAACGGAAAGGGCTGGGGGCGGCTATCAAGACCGCCCACTCCTTTCTCGAACAGCAACTCCGCGATACCGCAGAGCGTCTGGTCCAGGATTTGGATGCAGGTAAAGACATTCTTGGGGAAAGGGTCAAGCTTGCAGTAGAACGTGCCCGTGCTGAAATGGGGAAGACCCTAGATAAATGGGAGCAGATCCACTGGAACACCATTCGCGCAGTATGCCGACGTGGAGGTTGTCACATTGGTTCTCGAAAGAACGACTTTCCTGGTGACCTGGCCAAGCCCATTCTAGATAGCATTGCATTCGCCTGGTCAGACTTCTTTGGTGAAAAGCTACGTCTGACTCTCAAGAAATGGATGAATCTACTCAAACAACGATCCACTGAGTTCCAGAAAACCTTGATCGATACTGCAGCCCAGGTTGCAGAATTGTCACTGAACCAATCCGACAACATCGCCGGTATCTTTGCCACGTCAGAGCGGGTGCTGGATGAGCAGTTGGCTCAGACACTGATGGCTATGGAAACCCGAATCACTGAACTACAGCGGAATCTGTACGAAGTGATTCCTTCCCAACTTCGAGCAAACCTGCAGCCAGCTTTTCAGAAGGCGGAGAAAGAACAAGGAGCGGGCATGAAGAATCGCATCATGACCATTCTCCGTGATCATGCCCACTCCATATCCACAACGATGTTCGATGATGCCCGCGAGGCCATTCAGAACGGTCTGCGAGGCCTCAATGATTGGCTGGCACGACAATCAGTGGAAATGACAGGCACGGTTCGTCGTAATGCTGATCTGGCCGGGGAGAATCTTGTCAGCAGTACGGCGCTGACTGGTACGCTGGCACAGCAAAAAGAAAGCCTGAAGCGAATGCTGGAGTGGGTAGCTGATCTTGAACAGCACTCGCTCAAACTGGAGGCTGCATAATGATGGACTACGACAAGCTCTATGCCATCCTACGTGGCATCGCGATCACTCAAGGCTCACCCATTCGCTATGGTGATTTGTCAAATCAATATGCCCAGGCAACCGGTGATTACATCGACCCCCATATGGGCTGGTCGGAACCACTGCTGGAAGTACTGAAGTGGTGCAGGAAGAACAAGCTTCCTCCGCTGTCTGCTTTGGTGGTTAATGAGGATGGCATGCCTGGGTCAGGCTTCTGGGGTCAAGAGGGGTTGCCACCAAAGCCTTCACTGACTGACTGGGTCACCATGTGTAGAAATATCTATGTTGCCAATTGGCCCGCAACGATGAACTGATCCCTCAACATTGTCTTCAGCAACAGATCGAAAAAAGGTAGTAATGCGAACCAGCTATGGATTACTCCGAGAGTCAGCCTCACGACTTGCAGAAGCCGCTAGACGAACTTTGCCATCACTGGCAGATACTGCTATTGAGCAAGAGCCACATTTCACGGATCGCATGCTTGGGCGAATCGAAGAAGCGATGCATGGGTATACGCTTAAGGGGGTAAAGTGGAGCGCAAAGACGTTGACTGATCATGGACGTGGTACACAAGAGAAGAAGTATGGTGCTGATTTTGTCGGCGTTCTTGATGTCAATTTACCCGACTATAAGGTCAGAAAAGGTTTTCTGGCACAAAGTAAGTTGCTAAAGACCAATGCCACTTTTACAAGAGCTGAGTTTGCACGGCTGCAAAAACAATGCGATGACATGTTGAAGTTATCACCCGCATCGTTCGTTTTTGTTTATTCACCATCTGACATCTACGTGATCCCAGCAATCTCTATCGTATCAACAGGCTTCTGCTACCTAACTCAACTATACAAGCGTGGCATATCTAGGTTCTTCGAAGAACACTTCGAGTCGTTCATTGGTGACCGCAACGTAAATCAGCCGACTAGGAAAGGCCTTGAAGATCTGAATGCTCGCCACCTGCTCCTCTTAGGCTTATCCGAAGGTTAAATGATCAACTACTGCAATATACTTATCGAAATCGCTTTACCTCTGAAGGCAATTAACACTGCCCGACCGTGGACTACTTTGAGGCTTCCTTTATTGCCAGCATGTAAGGAACCAGCATGAAGAAGCCTTCCAAAAAATCCACTGGCACGGCAATCACTCGCCCCCGTACCACGCTGGTTCCAGTCAGTCGAGATTTTGATGAAGTCATTTCCCTCATCGAAAACGCCCGCCAGCGTTCTTACGCTGCCGTTAATTTCCAGTTGGTCGACTTGTACTGGCAGATTGGTGAATACATCAGCCGCAAGATTGCCTCCGCGACGTGGGGGGAAGGCGTCGTGGAGCAACTGGCCACTCACATCGCCGCGACACATCCGGGATTACGGGGATTCACGCGAAGCAACTTGTTACGCATGCGGCAGTTCTACGAGCTGTACCAGAGCAACACAATTGTCGCAACACTGTTGCGACAATTGCCCTGGAGTCACAACCTGGCGATCATGAGTCGCTGCAAACGTCCGGAAGAACGCGAGTTCTATCTACGGATGACGCACAAAGAACAATGGTCGTTTCGCGAACTCGAAAGGCAGCTCGCTGGCGCACTTTTCGAGCGTGTCGTCCTGTCACCAGCAAAAGTCTCAGCACCGCTGCGACAATTGCATCCCGATGCCACATCCATCTTGAAGGATAGTTATCTCGTCGAGTTCCTTGATCTGCCTGCTGTTCACTCCGAAGCGGACTTGCATCGCGGGCTGGTAGAGCAACTCAAGAACTTCCTGATCGAACTGGGCCGGGACTTCTGCTTCGTGGGCAGCTACTACCCGGTGCAGGTGGGCGGTCGCGATTTTGAACTCGATCTGCTCTTCTTCAATCGTGCCTTGAACTGCCTGGTAGCCTTTGAACTGAAAGTTGTCGAGTTTGAGCCGGAGCATCTTGGCAAACTCCAGTTCTATCTGGAAGCCCTTGACCGAGATGTTAAGAAGCCTCACGAAAAGCCCACCATCGGCGTGCTGCTCTGTGCCACCAAGAATCACGAAGTGGTCGAATATGCACTCAGTCGCACGCTGTCGCCGGCGTTGGTGGCAGAGTATCAAACCCGCTTACCCGATAAAAAGTTGCTGCAAGCCAAGTTGCACGAGTTCTATACGTTAGCGGAATCGCAGGCCAAAGTGCTTCCGCCCGATGAAGTGGTGCGAAAGTCGCAAGCAAGAATAGCTTCGGCCAGAAAGCCTCGAAAGGGCAAGAAGTAATGACAGCCCCCTACCGCAAAAAGCTGATTGAAGTCGCTTTGCCCTTGAAGGCTATCAATGAAGCCTCGGCGCGCGAGAAGTCGATTCGGCATGGCCATCCTTCGACTTTGCATCTATGGTGGGCGCGACGGCCGTTGGCGGCGTGTCGGGCGGTGTTGTTTGCTTCGCTGGTGGATGATCCTGATAGTGATCCGGTGTTTCGTAAGCCGAATGGCAAGGTAGATGAAGAAGCGGCGGGAATCAAGCGGGCGGAGCTGTTCAATCTATCGAAGAACTGGTGCAGTGGGAAAACTCAAACAATCCGCGAGTCATCAATGCGGCTCGTGCGGAGATTGCCCGATGCGTGGCTTCTCGCAAGATCGAGCTGGGGGAGTTGACCAGGGACACCATTATCTTTGGTGATGCAAAAGGGAAGAAGCAAACCAAGAAGGGTGAGGGCGACGGCACGACAGCTGGGGAAATCCTGCTGATGAAGTCGCGGCCTGAAGTAGTGAATGCCTTTCTGGCTGAGTATGCGCCACCGGTACTTGATCCCTTCTGTGGTGGTGGATCGATCCCCCTCGAAGCCCAACGTTTGGGGTTACGAGCTTACGGTAGCGATCTGAACCCGGTGCCAGTGCTGATCACTAAAGCACTCATTGAGATTCCGCCGAAGTTTGCCGGACGACCGCCTGTCAATCCTGATTGGCAGACGAAATCCAAGGAAGCCAAGGCTGCAACTGCCTGGCAGGGAGCACAGGGACTTGCAGCAGATGTACGCTACTACGGTCAATGGATGCGGAACGAGGCGGAAAAACGGATCGGGCATCTATATCCGAAAGTGAAGGTGACCAAGGAGATGGCCAAGGATCGGCCTGATCTAAACGACTATGTGGGGCAAGAACTGACAGTGATTGCCTGGCTGTGGGCGCGAACAGTTGCATCTCCAAATCCAACATGCCGAGGGATTCATGTTCCACTTATCAGGTCGTATTGGTTAGGAACCAAAAAAGGGAGGGAAACTTGGGTTCAACCTGTTATAGATTCGAAGACATCGACATATTCATTTTCGATTAGACGTGGTAAGCCGTCTCAAAACTTTTCTCCAAATGTAGGGACAGTGACACGGACTGGCGCAAACTGTTTACTTACTGGAGTCACGATTGCTTTTGAGTACATTCGTGAAGAGGCAAAAGCGGGACGTATGGGACAAAGGTTGATGGGAATCGTTGCACTCGGTACGAATGAGCGTGTTTATCTACCGCCTTGTGAAGAACATGAGCGTACTGCAAAGGCAGCGTTACCTGAAAATGTTCCGGATACTCCAATACCTGAACAGGCGCTTGGCTTTCGTGTGCAGCTATATGGAATGACACGACATTGCGACTTATTTACCAAGAGGCAACTCGTGGCATTGGGTACATTTGCTGATCTGGTCTTATTAGCAGAAAGACACATTAACTCTCAGGACCCAGAATATCGAAGGGGTATCGCAACCTATTTGGGACTAGCAGCCAGCAAAATGGCTGATGGTAACTCAACTATTTGCACTTGGATGAGTGGGGTAAAATACGAGGTTGTCCGAACAACGTTTTCCCGTCAAGCACTACCAATAACATGGGATTTTGCAGAGTCAAACCCGTTTGCTGGTTCTTCAGGTGACTACGCGGAACAAGTTTCAAGAACGTCTAAATCCTTGGAACTTGCTACACCCGCAAATGGATTTGGTGAAGTTAGCCAACTAGATGCAATCGCACCACGACAAACTCCAATAAAAGCCGTCGTTTCTACTGATCCACCGTATTACGACAACATTGGTTATGCCGACCTCAGTGACTACTTTTACGTATGGCTTCGTCGTGCCCTTAGCTCAATGTATCCGACACTTTTTGCAACTTTGTTAACGCCCAAGAACCAAGAACTGATTGCCACTCCATATCGACACAGTGGAAGCCGAAATCAAGCACAAGAGTTTTTTGAAACTGGACTAGGCCATGCCTTTGCGCGAATGCATGATGTCCAGGAAGAAGATGTACCACTAACGGTGTATTACGCTTTTAAACAATCGGAAACCACTGAGGATGAAGATGAGTCCGTTGATAACAATGGTGTTCCAACAACAGCTTCAACCGGATGGGAGACGATGTTGGCTGGATTGGTTAGATCGGGCTTTAGTATCACAGGCACATGGCCTATGCGAACCGAACGTAGTGTTAGAAGTGTTGGAATTGGCACCAATGCATTAGCATCCTCCATTATTCTCGTTTGTCGATCGAGAAGTCCTAACGCACCACTGGCAACTCGTAAAGAATTTCTGACTACGTTACGAAATGAATTGCCTGAATCGCTAAAAGACCTTCAACATGGAAATATTGCACCAGTCGATCTAGCACAAGCTTCCATTGGGCCGGGTATGTCAACTTTCACGCGATATTCACGTGTGGTTGAAAGTGATGGAACACCAATGACTGTACGCACCGCTCTCGGAATAATCAATCAGGTGCTTGATGAGGTATTAGCGGAGCAGGAAGGCGATTTTGACCCAGATACTCGTTGGGCTTTAGCATGGTTCGAGCAATTTGGTGTTTCGGAAGGTCAATATGGAGTGGCAGAGACATTAAGTAAGGCAAAAAACACAGCCATCAATGGTTTAGTAGAAGCCGGCATCGTCAAAGCAAAGGCAGGTAAAGTTCAACTTTTAAGTCGTGCAGAACTGCCGTTGGACTGGAATCCTACAACCGACAAACGCCTGACAGTATGGGAAACCACCCAGCACTTGATTCGTACTCTTGAAACCCAAGGCGAAGGAGCAGCAGCTGTCTTGCTCAACCAACTCGGCGGCATTGGCGAGACCGCACGGGAACTCGCCTATCGACTCTATTCCATCTGCGAACGCAAGAAATGGGCAGACGAAGCCCTGGCTTATAACAGCCTGGTCATAGCCTGGCCGGAGTTGTCGAAACTCGCGATTGCCAGCCGCTACCAGCAGGCACAAACTCCACGACAAAATGAACTCTTCAACTAGGGATCGCTGAGTTATGGCTCTCTCCAATAAGGATCGTGTTGGGAAAGGATTGGAATCGCTAGCCAAAGGAGTGCGCCCGTTTGTTGAACGGGAGTTGAAGGATCATTTGGGAGACAACTGGCCCAGTAAAGTGGGTGAGAGAATAGCGCGTCCCGGTCGAGGAGCTTCAGCCACCCCGAACCTGAACGATCCACAAGTCTTGCTCAATCTGCTGTGGGATCAGTGGAATGTGGTGTTCAAGGATGCACTTGGCCATGCGGAGCGAAGTCTTGTCAGCGAGCTTCGCGATGTGCGCAATGGTTGGGCACATAACAATCAATTCAGCAGCAACGATGCGATCCGGGCACTCGACTCGATGGAACGGCTCCTCAATGCCGTCTCTGACCCGGAGGGTGCTCAGGAAGTAGGGCAAAGCCGCATGGACATCATGCGGACGATGTTCGACGAGCAGCGTCGAACGGAGATGAAGAAGAAGTCGTATCAGCCAACCGAGGGCAAACCACAGGGTGGACTCAAGCCCTGGCGAGAAGTGGTCACACCTCACCCTGATGTGGCGAGTGGCCGGTACCAGCAGGCAGAGTTCGCTGCGGATTTGTGGCAGGTATATCAGGGTGAAGGCTCTGACGAATACAAGCATCCGACGGAGTTCTTCCGCCGTACGTTCTTGACCGAAGGGCTACGTCGACTGCTTTCTCAGGCTGTTCTGCGATTGACCGGCAAGGGTGGTGACCCAGTCGTTGAGCTACAAACCAACTTTGGTGGTGGCAAAACACACTCGATGCTGGCCTTGTACCATCTCTTCTCCGGCACACCGCCCGCAGATCTTCCTGGTGCGGAAGAACTGGTGAAAGAACTGGGAGCAACACTGCCGAAGGCGGTCAAGCGTTCCGTGTTTGTCGGTACTCAGATATCGCCGGGTAAGCCACACAAGAAACCTGATGGAACGGTCGTCCGCACGTTGTGGGGGGAGATAGCTTGGCAGCTTGGTGGCAAAGAAGGCTACAAGATGGTCAAGGAGGACGATGAACGGGCGACGAACCCCGGCAATACGATGAAGGAACTCTTCAATAAGTATGGTCCTTGCCTGATTTTGATAGATGAATGGGTTGCTTATGCCCGACAGCTTCATGGCTCTGCGGATCTGCCTGCTGGCACGTTTGAAACGCAGTTTACCTTTGCCCAGGCCTTGAGTGAGGCTGCTAAAGCAGCGAAAAATACCTTGCTGGTGGTGAGCATCCCAGCATCGGAAAGCCCTCATCAGAAAGAAGGGCGTGGAGTAACAGACATTGAGGTAGGTGGAGAAAGAGGCCGAGAGGCATTGTCACGCTTGAAGAATGCCATCGGGCGAGTGGAAGCCTCCTGGCGACCAGCCAGCCCGGACGAGGGGTTCGAGATTGTGCGTCGTCGGCTGTTTCAACCACTATCGGGCGACCAGTTTGTTCATCGCGATGCAGTAGCACGGGCCTTTGTAGATCTCTACGGCACACAACGTCAGGAGTTTCCCAATGAATGCCGGGAGGCTGACTACGAACGCCGGATGAAGATGGCGTATCCGATTCACCCAGAGTTGTTTGATCGACTGTACAACGATTGGTCGACGCTAGATAAGTTCCAGCGTACCCGCGGTGTGCTGCGTCTCATGGCGGCTGTGATTCACTCACTCTGGGAACGGCAGGACAGTAATTTGCTCATTTTGCCAGGGAATGTGCCAGTCGATGATCAGATTGTGCAGTTTGAGCTGACACGCTACCTCGAAGATCAATGGGTGCCAGTCATTGAGAAGGATGTTGATGGCTCGAACTCGCTGCCATTAGCACTAGATCGTGATAATCCCAACCTAGGCCGTTATTCGGCATCACGGCGGGTAGCTCGCACCATCTATATGGGGTCGGCTCCCACGATGCGGGCTGCTCATCGGGGCATTGATGATCGCCAGGTAAAACTCGGCTGTGTGCAGCCTGGTGAGGCTGTGGCTACCTTTGGTGATGCCTTACGCCGCCTGACAGACAGTGCTACTTATCTTTATGTTGATGGAAAGCGTTATTGGTACTCGACGCAACCCACGGTGACCCGGCTCGCGGATGACCGGGCTGGACAATTGGCAGATGACCAGGTGTCTGATGAAATAGTAAAGCGGCTGCGGGATGAAGCCCGTACACGTGCCGACTTCTCCAAGGTGCATGCCTGCATGCCAGGCAGTGACATTCCAGATGAGAAGGAAGCCCGGCTGGTGATTCTGGGGCCTGAGCATACCCATGCTAATCGAGATGAGAAGAGTGCAGCTCGCAAGGAAGCAGCGTCGATTCTGGAATCGCGAGGCAACTCGCCACGGAATTACAAGAACACCTTGGTATTCCTGGCTGGTGACACCAATCGGATACGGGAACTGGAACAGGCGGTGAAACAGTATCTGGCGTGGAAATCGATCTGCGACGAACAAACCACACTCAATATGGACCCTTTCCAGTCCAAACAAGCCGAGACGAAGAAGAAGAGTGCTAATGAAGCAGTGGACCTGCGAATTACGGAGGCCTATCACTGGCTGCTGGTCCCTGGTCAACCAGATCCTAAGGGGGACGTGACCTGGACGGATTTGAAACTACAAGGCCAGGATAGCTTAGCTACGCGTACGGCCAAGAAGTTGAAGAACGAAGAGTGCTTGCTGGTGCAGATGGGGGCAGTTCGATTGCGAACGGAACTCGATCGCATCCCGCTCTGGACCAGCAATCATGTGAGCATCAAGCAGCTTGGCGAGTACATGGCACGCTATCTCTACTTGCCACGGCTTCGTGATGAGCAGGTATTGATCGCTGCCATCATGGAAGGGGTGTCCAACTTGGTATGGGGGGAAACCTTCGCGTATGCAGAAGGATGGGACGAGACCAAGAAGCGTTACATGGGATTGCGGGCAGGGCAGCCTGTCCGCGTGATAACCGACGATCGTAGTTTGCTGGTGCATCCCGATGCAGCGACGGCGCAGTTTGCCAAGGAGAAGGAGGCAGTCAGTGTAACTGTCGATGCTGGAGCAGCGGGCGGTAGTGATTCTTCAAATACAGGAGAGCAACGGCCTACTGCTGGTACTGGAGTTGGCAAAGGCACACCTGTACAAGTTGCGTCTCCTAAACCTCGTAGATTTCACGCATCTGTGCAACTGGATGCCATGCGGCTTGGCCGCGATGCATCACGAATTGCGGAAGAAGTGCTTCAGCATCTGACAGGAATGGTTGGGGCGAAGGTGGAAGTGACCCTGGAAATCCAAGCTGAGTTGGCGGATGGGGCAGGCGACAAGCTGGTTCGGGATGTGACGGAGAATTGCAGGACGCTGAAGTTTACGGATTATGGGTTTGAGGTGGAGTAAGTGAACCATGCCAACTCCAAAGAAGAAAGCAGAACATCAATTAGAAGACATCCATTACCAGCTTCGCTATTTCGGCGATTCATGTAGACCACCTGAGGGCCCGAGCGACCTTGGCGAATCTTTACGTATAGAGTGGAACTCGTGACTATCGAAGAGCTCATTGGTGTTCACCCTAAAGCCCCGCATCCATGCGGAGTTCACTTCTCTTTTACGGATGGCGAAACTAGTCATAAGCTGCTGCATCGACAACTCGATGGCTCAAAACTCGATCCTAAGTCGTTTGCGAAGGAGACAGGGCATTGGTTAACGACCCATCACATGTCCGACGAAATGATCAGGCGTGACCGCGAACTTCGAGAGGCCTTGACGCGTCAAGGATTAGACTTTCCTTTCAATCGATTTCCAACAAACGAAAGCACTCGGAAGGGAAACTGGACAGAAATCTTGCTGGCGGAGTACGTTCAAGCCGCTTGCTCTCTAACACTTCCAGTTTACCGACTTCGATACAACCCGAATGTCGATCAATCGATGAAAGGCGATGACGTTCTTGCCTTTGATCTCGACTCTGTTCCGGTCCGGGTTCTGGTCGGTGAGGCAAAGTTCCGTGGGATACCCTCAAAGCAAGTCGTGGAGGAGATGATCGAATCGTTAGAGAAGTCTCACTCCGGCAACATTCCTGCTTCGCTTCAATTTGTAGCGGACCGGCTTTTTGAAACGGGAAATATCGAACTCGGAACCAGGGTCGCCAAGTGTAATGAGCTCTTTGCTCTAGGCAAACTTTCTCTTGGATATGTTGGACTTCTTGTAAGCAATACAGATGCCCACCGACACGTAACGAATAATGGCAAATCTCAACTCGCCAGGCTTGCTGTTATCTCACTCGGATGCAGTTCTCCTGAACAGTTAGTAAGTGACGCGTTCGCCCTCGCTCAGGAATTGATCAAATGAGCATCCCTGTCACCCAAGCAAAGGAACTAGCGCAATCACTACGAAACTCCCGCATCCGAAACCTTATTGCGCAGTCTAAGGCGAAACAGGTACTTCGAGATGTGGGCGAGTCTCAAGGCAATTACCCTAGCTTCGAAGCGGACCTCGACGAACGTATCACATACATCGCTTATGGACTATTAGCCGTCGGATGCAGCCTCATTGAACAGAAGCAGATAGCCGAAGGACGTGATGAACTTCGCGCTGCCGCCGACATGCTCGAGTCGGCTCATCGAAGCGAAGCCCGTAACCGATCATCAAGTGCATTGCACTGCCTCATCGCAGCTATGGCTTTCTATTCGTGTGGGCAATACTCACGTGCGTTTGTTGCTATTCGCCGCGTGGAGTGGGCAACGATCGCAGCCACTTTAGTAGGGATGTTTCTCCGAAAGGACTTCTCGAACTTAATTACGAGTGCTAATGGTGTGCTGCTCGCCCAGCAGCCTGCTTTTGACGAATCGCGAGATATCAATGATTGGGCACTTACGATTTGCATTGCGAGGTCGTTATCCTTAGTCGTCGAGTTTGTTTTCACAGGCACCCGTGAATTGCTTCAGAAGAGCGATGACGTCTTGCGTGACGCTATGGCTATAAGCGAGATTGCATCGCACCCAGCCTACTGGTGGATGGCGAGACTTTTACGCCTGATGCTTGCCGATTACGGCGAGTCGTCACTTTGGACTGTGCTTCCTTCGCACTTCGGCCCCAACAACTCAAGCGGTATCGATAGCTATATTCGAGGCCTTGCATTTCGATCTCCGCCGGTTGTCGAACTGTGGGAGTCACAGATTGCAACGCTCAAACTGGTGCTGGATACCCAAAATCGCGGTGGAGTAGTCAACCTGCGTACAAGTGCTGGGAAAACGCGAGTTGCGGAATTGGCGATGTTGCAGACACTGCTCGCAGACCCGAACGCAAGAGTATTGTACCTCGCCCCATTTCGATCGCTTGCCTTTGAAATGGAAAGAACCTTTACCGCAACATTATCTCCTCTTGGATATGGAGTCTCACAACTTTATGGAGGTTCGCGGTTCAGCCGAGTCGATCATGACATAGTGATAGAAAACCAAATCACTATTGCGACGCCTGAGAAGGCCAAGGCAATGATTAGAGCCGCACCAGAACTTTTCGCTAACGTGAAGCTCGTCGTCGTTGATGAAGGACATCTATTGGGGGGCAGCGAACGTAATGTGAAGAACGAAGTGTTTCTGGAACACTTGCGGTTATTACTAAGAACTCGAAGGGCCAGAATGCTGCTACTCTCGGCTGTCCTTCCAAATGCAGATGAATTGGCAATGTGGATTGGTGGGAATGAGAATGCGCTCGTTAAGTCAGACTGGAAGCCTTCTGCTGAGCGATTCGGGACATTGAGATGGAAAAAGACTGGAGTATCCATCGAATGGCTTGGCGATACTCGCTGCTTCAATCCAAATTTCGTTGAGTTTCGAGAAGTACCTTACCTAACACCAACGGGAAGGAGCAGATCAAGACTGTTTCCGAAGGATAAAACGGAGGCAGTGGCAGCGACAGCGATCCGTCTGTCGTCACTCGGCCCAGTCCTAATCTTCGCCGGTCAGGCCCAATGGGTTCCGTCGATGGCAAAAGCTGTAATTCTGGCTATGGGTGAAGACTCCGAAAACTATAAATGGCCAGAAACGGAGTGGAAAGTCTTCGAGTCAGTATGCATCGAAGAGCTTGGAGCAGATTCCCTTGAGCTGGTTGCAGCTCGGCTTGGAGTAATCTGTCATCGTAATTCGCTTCCACCGCAGGTAAGAATCGCCGTTGAGAAACTGATGGCTGCGCATTCTCCGCGAGTAATAGTAGCCACGACCACGCTTGGACAGGGCGTCAACATTCGCATTTCTTCAGTCATCGTCGCAACAACTTGGATCGGAGAAAAACAGCAAATAACGAAGCGGGACTTCTGGAATATATGTGGCAGGGCCGGCCGTGCCTTCGTTGATGGTGAAGGCAAGGTTCTTTTTGCTATCGACGCGTCACGAAAGTCGCGAGCTGTTTGGCGAGACGAACAATTTGCTAAAGAGTATTTTAACCTTGCTGAATTGGATAGAGTGCAATCTGGATTGCTTCAAGTTGTAAAGTTCATGCGCAGGATCGCAGACAAAGCGAATATCTCATTCGAAATGCTTCTAGAAGACTGTGCGAATGACGTTTTCGATCGTTATGGGGATCAGAAGGCCAAAGTGATGCAAGTTGTCGACTGGATCGACGATCATTTGTTAGCGCTTCATACTGCATATCACCTCAACGAAAGCGCAGAAGAGATTGACTGGGTTGATGACGCTTTTCGTGATTCGCTGGCTGCGATCCAAGAGCGAGCAACTCTTGAGCCGGATGCAGTGAGTCCACTTGTCGCCTTTCTCCAGGCTCGCGCGAAAGGGGTCTTGAGAAAGGTGCCTTCTAGTGCACGAAACGCGGTTGTTGCTTCTGGACTTCCGGTGTCAGTTGGCGTACTGGCTTACACACATTTGAGTACTTTCCGTGAGATAATCGATCGATACATTGCCGCTGGACAAACAATTGAATCATTAATTGTCGTGGTTGATGAGTTTGAGAAATGGGCGAGAAATTACGCATTGACCATCATGGTGGATATGCCTGCCCAGGAATTACTGGACTTAGTGCGGCCGCAATGGCTGTGCGGTGTGGCATTGCAAGAAATTACCAAAACGTGTGGCGATGATGCAAGGGACATTTGCACAGATTTTTACGGATACAAGCTATCCTGGTTGTTCCATTCTGTAGCTCAGAAGTTGGACAAAGTACTTGAAGAGGCCCGCATCGAGGCGCTAACAACGATTAGTCTGCTCGTCGAATTAGGCCTTCCTACAGAATCCGCATCAAAAGTATTTCTGGCTGGAATACGATCTCGTACCGCTGCAATGGACCTTAGTCGGTTAGTAAAAAATCCCAAAGTAAGTGTGTCTAAGCTACGCAAGGCATTGCTTGACAAAAATACACAAGATAAGATTACACAGTCAATATCACCTACTACGCTCGAATTGCTGCGACTACTTTCAAGTGAGCATCCGACTCCAGCCCCTGTGTTACCACCATGTGCTGATTTCAAGCTAGACACACCTGTCGAGGTTGAATCATTACACGCACGAATGGTCGATAGTCGCATCTTTCTCTGCTCAAGCGACGCACGTTTCCAATTTGAGACAAGCCCCACAAAAGAGCTTCCATTCGACTTGTATTCGAATAATCCCGAATACGTCTTCGTTCGAGCAGGTAATGCATGGACACTCAAAAGACTAACAGCCATAACTAATCGCCCTCAAAATAGCGAGCTTATCATCTGAACTATGGCTCCGTCGCGTATATGAATCGCACAGCAGGAAACGCGAACTCTCGCAGTACCTTTCATTTATGGCTTCGTTTGCATTGCAAAGCACTGGCCTAGAATGGGGATGCAAGTTGATAGTGGTAGTTTCGCAAATCCCAATATTCTTTAAAATGGTCGCTTAACTTTCCTCTTTGTCACAAGCAGTCGATTAACGATCGGGTTCAGAAAAGTATCGACGAAAGAGATTGATACATGACACCAGACGACAAGTCACAGACCCCGGCCCAAGCCCGGGAAAAACTGCAGAAGGGCCTGGAAGACTACTTGGCGGGCAAATCTACCGGACCGATTGTCTTTCGCCTCAAGCGAACCAAGAAGGCAAGCCACACCTATCCTCTCAAGCTCACTCAACTGCAGCGTAAAACGCTCCTCGAACAGACTCACTTGAGTGGCAAGCTGAAGAAGAAAGTAGAGCAAGCGGGAGAAGGCACCCAGATCGTCCCCATCACTTGGAACGAACTCAGCAAACTCAATGAGGTATGTGGGCAGACTGCTTTCCATGTTTCAACTCCGCACCGCAGGCGACTGATGGCGATCATGAGCCGTGTAGTCAATTTCTTTGAGGAAGAGCATGCCGAGCTCTTCAGGCACTGATCATGAAACGTAATTCAAAATACGTATTTTGTTAAAGGCGAAACATTCAACACTGTTCGATCAGAGACAGCAACTCCTTGCAATGACTTTCTGCCAAGGAGAGGCTTTTCGGAAGCTTCTTCGGCAAAGTCAGCTCTTTCTTCACATGCGCAAGATGCAGCAAGCGGATGGCTGCTAAGTAGCGACTTGAGAGATCACGTAATCCCTTCAGAGCAGCATCTGTTGATGTGAGATCTATTGGCTTCCGGCCTACATTTGTGCGTCTGGGGCCACCGTGCTTACTCTTTATCAGCGCTTGTACCTGTCGGGAGCTCATTCGCCCTTTCACTACCACTCGTTGAACGGCTTTACGTTCTTTCTTCGGAAACGAGAGCAGCTTTCGTACAACATCGATACCAATCGCGTAGGATCGTTCCCGGCAGGCATTCAGGAGTGCCTCCAGTTCTGCATCTGAATAACCTGTAATGGGATCAGCAAAGTGACGACTTTTCCGAAGAAGGACTTTTTCACTTTCAGATAGTTCCGCTTCGAACTTTTTCCCGACGCACGCTTTTCCCCGGATGTGCTCATTGCGGATGGCATTCAAAGCATTATCTAGCGATCTTGATGGCATAGTAGTCTCAATGTTTAAAACTGCATCTACGAAGTTACTGCACAATTCCCATCGAGCCAGTATATAACAGGCGTGGCTACCTATCTTCTGTTGTACCATTCGGGCTGAGGTTCCTCTCTGAAGTTAACCCGGATAGAGATCAAAAATCACAATCCTAAACTGGCAATGCTCAGCAAGGCTTTTCTTCTTAACAGGCCCGTTGTCACAATAATCACAGCTGAACTTCCATTTATCGTCAGTTCTCTTGGTCAAGGTCGCGGCCGCAAGGTATTCGCATTTTTAAGGGGAGCTTTTGTAGTTCCCTTGACTGAATCCTCGCTGAGAGAATCACGCAACCACACAATTGATCAGCATTGCTTACCAATTTACGAGGCACTGTAATCTCAATAAAAGTGCCAATCGACGAAGTAACCAATACGTCCAGTAAGGTGAACAGGAATGAACAACAGCTTAGATACAGCACTTCGAGCTTTGTTAAAGTCAGTATTGCGCGAAGTAGCAGAAGAGTTTCGATGTGAATGCCAAAAATCAGTCGTTGCTCGTCATCAGGAGCCGACGACCAATCAACCTGAGATCCTGTTAACTTCGAAGGAAGCAGCAAAGCGTCTCGCAATTTCAGAACGTCATCTCTACACACTGACACATGCTGGGGAACTACCATGCGTTAGGGTAGGAAGAAGCATCCGTTATAGCGTGGAAACAATCCAGCAGTGGATCAGGGATGCAGAGAGTGAATCGGTAAAGCAACCACCACCAGAACGAGCTAGGTCTCAAGCGAAGCTATTCGACAGGAAACATCGAACCGTAACACCACAGGTATCAGAAAGCACACGTGAGAAAGGAGCCCGGTCACGGAATCCCTCACAAGTGCAACGGAACAATACCAATGATGATCGCCGAGACAACTCGGTTCGACCTGAGAATGCAGTGCCCAATCTATTTCGACGGGCTTTGGCTGAAATGGGAATAGACCCAGCATCTATCCCCCCAATGACTAATGGCGAGCTCATGAGAATATCGGAAACGGATGTACCGACATTTCATGGTTGGATGTATCACAATCGGCCACTTCCAGCTGAGGCCTTAGAGAAGTTGCGCACTTACTTTATGAATCGTGCCAAAGAATAGGCATGCCCCTTTGCAGTTATGGATCGATCAGGGCGGCTATGGGAACAAGGTAAGAAGGACGTCCATTTTTGAGTACTGGATGACAATTAGGTTTCCTACACGCGATATTCCATTCATCGCTTGAACAGCAGCAGGGTGAGTTGTTTTGAAATACTACTATTTCAAGATTCTTGCCAAGAGTTGCATGGAAGCAGAATGTCCAATGGCCACCTGGATTCATTGAACCAATCTTCTTATTTCGTGTCTTCCATCTGAAAGTAATGCATGAACAACTTGCGAGCGTGTGGTATACCCTTACCCATGTGAGCAACTTAGTCGAAGTTATGGTGGATTGTTTAAATGCTGCTGACTCTATCTACTACCCATCAGCCAACGGATGCCCTGGGCTATCTGCTCCATAAGCACCCTGACCGGTTTCAGAGTTACGATCTCAGTTTTGGGAAGGCTCATGTCTTCTACCCTGAAAGCAGCTCATCTCTCACCACAGCTGCCTTGTTGCTGGATGTCGATCCAGTGGGCCTGGTGCGTGGAAAGAGTCGAGACCAGGGATTCCAACTCAGCCAGTATGTCAACGATCGGCCGTATGTGGCATCGTCGCTGATGAGTGTCGCCATCGCTCAAGTATTCGGATCAGCATTATCGGGACGGTGCAAAGATCGCCCGACGCTGGTTACGCAGCCATTCCCTCTGACCGCCCGCATTGATGTGCTGCCTGTGCGTGGGGGCGAAGGCTTCCTGCACAAGCTCTTTGAACCACTGGGGTATACCGTTGAAGCCCAACGGCATCCTTTAGATGAGCGATTTCCAGAATGGGGTGAGAGTCCATACTTCTCTGTAACTATCCACGGCACCAAGACGCTGTCTGAACTGCTTACCCATCTATATGTCTTCTTCCCGGTGTTCGATAACGACAAACATTACTTCGTCGGCGACGATGAAATCGATAAACTGCTCGCCAAGGGTGAAGGCTGGCTGTCAAAGCACCCAGAGAAGGAATGGATTACCCGGCGATACCTGCGGCACCGCAAAAGCCTGTATCAGGAAGCGTTAGCCCGACTGGTACCTGAAGAGGAGCAGGAAGTCGAGAATGAACAAACGGTTCATCAGGAAGAAGCCCTTGAGAGCATCCTGAGCTTAAACGAACAGCGTCATGGGGCAGTGCTAGAAGCGCTGCGTGCTTGTGGTGCGCAGACGGTTCTGGACCTGGGATGCAGCGAAGGAAAATTCCTTCGTGAGTTGCTCAAGGAAAAGCAGTTCACCAAGATCGTTGGATTGGACGTCTCTCTACGAGCACTCGAATCTGCTGAGAAGCGGCTGAAACTGGATCGGTTGTCGGAGAAGCAACTGGAGCGGATCAAGCTGCTTCATGGCTCACTGATGTATCGTGATTCCCGACTGGAGGGGTTTGATGCAGCAGCCGTTGTCGAAGTCATGGAACACCTCGATCCGCCACGACTATCAGCGTTGGAGCGGGTACTCTTTGAGTTTGCCCGTCCCAAGACGGTGGTCATGACGACTCCGAACCAGGAGTACAATGTCATGTGGGAGTCGCTGCCGGCAGGGAAGTTCCGCCATCCCGATCATCGGTTTGAATGGACTCGGCAGCAGTTCCAGGAATGGGCTCAGCCGGTGGCAGCCAGGCATCAGTATGCTGTGCGGTTTCTCCCCATCGGGCCAGTCAACGAAGCAGTAGGGTCACCAACCCAGATGGGAATCTTTGAACGTGAGTGAAGCATCGAGAGCCAAGCCTGATCAGATTATCGAAGCTGGTAATCGCATTATCGAAGCTGGTAATCGCATCGTCACACTCGTGGAAGCCACGGGTGATGGGGGTGCGCTGTTACATCCCAAGGGTTCGGTGGGCGTCATCGTTAAATCGCCTACCGATTTGACTCATTCCTATCGAGTGCGGTTTCTGGATAGCATGGAAGTGTCACTCCGTCATGATGAGATCGTGCTGCTGGCTCACTTCAAAGAGAATGAGATCGGCAACACGGGCCTGATCACCCGTAGTTCCCTTTTTGATCGAGTCATCTTCCGCTGTGTTATCGGTTCACGGGCCTATGGGCTGGACGATGAGGAGTCCGATACCGATTACCGAGGCATCTTCCTACCTATCGCTGACCTGCACTGGTCGCTGTATGGTGTGCCCGAGCAAGTGGAGTGCCATGAAACCCAGGAACATTACTGGGAACTGCAACGCTTCCTGGTGCTGGCACTCAAAGCGAACCCCAACGTATTGGAGTGCCTCTATAGTCCACTCGTCGAAAAGGTCACGCCGCTGGCAGCAGAACTGCTGGAGATGCGGGCCACCTTTCTGTCCCGGCTCGTCTACCAGACTTACAACGGCTACGTCCTGTCGCAGTTCAACAAGATGCAGGCTGATCTGCGCAACCACGGCGAAGTGAAACAGAAACACGTGATGCATCTGATTCGCCTGCTCATCTCCGGCATCAATGTGTTGAGGCATGGCCTAGTGCCGGTGCGGGTGGAAGAGCACCGTGAGCAGTTGCTGGCCATCAAGCGAGGCCAATTGCCCTGGGAAGAAACCGAACAATGGAGGCTGAGCCTGCACCAGGAGTTCGATCAGGCTCTGAGTGAAACGACGTTGCCTGATCGCCCTGACTATGAGCGTGCCAACGACTTTCTGATCAAGGCACGTCGATTAGCATTAGCGGAGGAGTTACCTTGAAAATCGATGCACGACTGCACCAGCAGGTAGCTGCCCACCCTTACCCCTTGCTCTTTGCCACCATCAGTGGCGCCCATCTCTACGGATTCCCGTCAGCTGATTCGGACTATGATCTTCGAGGCGTGCATCTATTGCCGTTATCACAGGTCGTGGGAATGAAGGCCACCGATGAGACGGTCGAGAAGACCGGCATCTACGATGGCCTGGAGATCGACCTGGTCACTCATGATGCCAGGAAGTTTTTCGGGCTGATGCTCAAGAAGAATGGCTACGTCATGGAGCAACTCCTCTCGCCCCTGGTGGTTCAAACCAGCCCGGAGCATGAGGAGCTCAAAGCTCTTGCTGGCTCATGCTTGACCAGGCACCATGCCCATCATTATCTGGGGTTCGCTGAGACGCAGTGGAAGCTGTTCCAGAAAGCGAGTCCGCCGCATGTGAAGCCGTTGCTCTACGTGTTCCGGGTGCTGCTGACCGGCATTCACCTGATGCGGACAGGCACAGTCGAAGCTAATCTCGTCCGTCTCAGCGAGACAGCCAAGTTGCCTTACATCGCTGAGCTCATTGCTCGCAAGGTAGGTGGTGCAGAGAAGGAACGGCTCGAACAAGCAGACCTGGCGTTCTATGAACAGGAATACACCATGTTGCGCGCTGAGTTGGAGCAGGCCTACGCTGATAGCCAGCTACCAGAGGAAGCACGAGGCGGGCCGGCTTTGCATGATCTGCTGATCCGCCTGCGACTGAAGGGAACTTCATGAACATCAAAATCCCCAAACTGTCGCTGGTGGCGTTGATCGGTCCCAGTGGGTCGGGCAAGAGTACCTTTGCACGCAAGCACTTCCGGGCTTCGGAAGTGCTGTCGTCCGATGTATGCCGTGGCTACGTCAGCGATGATGAGAACAACCAGGAAGCTACCAATGATGCCTTCGATGTCCTGCACTTCATCGCAGCCAAGCGATTGGCACGTGGCAAGCTGACGGTGATTGATGCGACCAACGTGCAGCCTGAAGCCCGCAGCCCAATCGTGCAGCTAGCCAAGAAGTATCACTGCCTGCCTATTGCCCTGGTCTTCGATCTGCCGGAGAGTGTTTGCCATGAACGCAACCGCACCCGTGCCGATCGTACTTTTGGCGAGCATGTCATCAGGCAGCAGCGTTCTCAGCTGCGACGTTCACTGAAGGCTCTCAAGAAGGAGGGTTTTCGCCATATCTTCGTGATGAAGAGCGTTGAAGAAATAGAAGCCGCTGTCATTGAACGGGTTCCTCTCTGGAATGACCGCACCGACGAGCATGGCCCGTTCGACATCATCGGCGATGTGCATGGTTGCGGTGATGAACTGGAAACGCTACTTTCACAGCTTGGCTATCTGCTTGTACCTCGTGAAAATGACAATGAATTGTGGGGTAGCCAGGTCTATCAGCATCCCGAAGGGCGTAAGGCTGTCTTCGTGGGCGATCTGGTGGATCGTGGCCCCCGGGTTCTTGATGTGGTGCGTATCGTCCACAACATGGTCGAGCATGGCAGCGGTCTATGCGTGCCTGGCAACCACGACATGAAACTGCTCCGGAAGCTGAGCGGCAAGAACGTGCAGATTACCCACGGCTTGGCCAACACCATGGCTGAGATCGAAGCCTTGCCGAAAGCGGTACGTGAACCATTCTGCAAGGAGATGGCGGCATTCCTGGATAGCCTGATCAGTCATTATGTGCTCGATGGTGGGCGACTGGTCGTTGCCCATGCCGGCATGAAGGCGGAGATGCAGGGGCGAGGCTCCGGTAGGGTGCGTGAGTTTGCCCTCTATGGTGAAACGACAGGTGAGACTGACGAGTTCGGGCTACCCATTCGGCACAACTGGGCTGCTGAGTACCGTGGCAACGCCATGGTGGTCTATGGCCACACTCCAGTGCCCGAACCTGACTGGCTGAATCGAACAGTCAATATCGACACCGGCTGCGTCTTCGGAGGCAAGCTGACGGCGCTCTGCTACCCTGAGAAGGAGTTCGTTCAGGTTCCTGCCAAGGAAACCTACTGTGCTCCTGCACGGCCATTCCTGCCAGATCCGGAACAGGCATCGCTGAATGCTCAGCAACTGCATGACGACATCTTGGATGCTGAGGATGTGATCGGCAAACGCATCGTCTCGACCAGATTGCATCACAACGTCACCATCCGTGAAGCTCATGCCGCTGCGGCGCTGGAAGTGATGAGCCGTTTTGCAGCCAACCCCAAGTGGCTGATCTACCTGCCGCCGACCATGTCGCCTTGTTCGACGAGTTCTCTGGAAAGCTGGCTGGAGCACCCGAAGGAAGCGTTCGACTACTACCGCAGCGAAGGCGTGTCTCAGGTTGTGTGTGAACAGAAGCACATGGGATCGCGAGCTATCGTCGTCATCTGCAAGGATGCACAAGCTGCCCGTGAACGATTTGGTATTCAGGAAGGCGAAGCCGGAATCATCTACACCCGGACGGGACGTCGTTTCTTCAATGATCTCGATATGGAGCGGCAGGTGCTGGAACGACTTGAGCAGGCACTGACTGCTGCCGGCTTCTGGGAAGAGTTTGCCACTAGTTGGGCTTGTCTCGACTGTGAGCTAATGCCCTGGTCAGCCAAGGCCCAGGAGTTGCTGCGTTCGCAATACGCAGCAGTTGGATCTGCTGGTTGTGCGTCACTACCCCAGGTAGTTCAGAGCCTACAACAAGCCTCACATCGCCTGACTGGAGATGCTGCGACGGCTCTGCAGCTTGCTCTGGCCCGGTATCAAAGCAAAGAAACCAACATCCAGCAGTTTGTAACTGCCTATCGCCAATACTGCTGGACTGTGAACTCGATTGACGACCTGAAGCTCGCCCCCTTCCACCTGATGGCGACCGAGGGCAAGGTACATACCCATCAGAATCACCTTTGGCACATGGAGACGCTGGCTAAGGTTTGTCAACAGGATGACAACCTGTTGCTGGCTACTACTTATCGGGTTGTTGATCTGACCGATGAAGCCAGCCTGGAAGCAGGAACTTCCTGGTGGCTATCGATGACAGAGCAAGGTGGCGAAGGGATGGTCGTCAAGCCCCTTGATTTCATAGTACGTGGCCGAAAGGGATTGGTTCAACCTGCAGTGAAGTGCCGAGGCCGTGAGTACCTTCGCATCATCTATGGGCCAAACTACACCTCCGATGAACATCTGAAACGGCTGCGTGTTCGCAGTGTTCAGGGCAAACGATCGCTGGCACTGCGAGAGTTTGCCCTAGGACTGGAAGGGTTAGAACGCTTTGTTCGGCATGAGCCGCTGCGTCGGGTTCATGAATGCATATTTGGCGTGTTGGCGCTGGAAAGTGAGCCAGTTGATCCACGCTTATAGGATCGCCATGGATTGCATGAACGGGAATGCTCAAGCGGTGATTTTACTTATTTCATTTTTTGGCGTTTTGTCCTTCCGTTCCCCAATCAACTGCGGGCATTTGCAAGTCACGCACAAGTTCTTCGCACTTCTTTGGTTCTGGAATCGTGTAGTAGCGTCGATGCTTCCCGCGAGCGAGGTCACCCTCGTTCAAATACCCAAGAGCAGTGAGTTCCTTCAATATCGAAGGATGGAACGTCCCACCAAACCTTTCCCTGAACTTCGGCTCTACCCAACGATGGCAGATTTCTCCAGATGTGCTTTCCTTCAGACAGTCCAAACACGATGCCAACACCTTCTTCTTCATAATGGTCATGACGACCTCCTTTTGAGAACTGTCCGGATACTATGCATGCTACAGACGAAAGACAAAAAACATGAAAACACCTGTATCCTTTGAAGTGTTTGTTATCCGTGTAGTAGACAAAAATGATGTTTCGCTGTCGGACACTTAGTCCACTCCCGTGAAGATCAGCACGAGCTTCTTTAGGATCTCCTCCATGGGGTCAACTACCTGGTACTCCGGGAACTAGTAGAGACGACCAGCATCAATCACGCTCCTCAGATCATCCCTGGTGATCTCATCGGAGAAGATAGGTGCGTACGTCAACGCTCCAACCTGATCCGGTCTTATCCAATCTCATCCGTTTTTGAAATGATCTTCTATGGTTCTCCCCTTGGTAACCACAATCGGGGCATCTTTTCGCATCTGAGTCTTTAGTCAGACCAAACTTCAGCGGCTTTGTTTCACTTGTGGTCTTATCATGGCAGGTACAAAATTAAACCACATGATATATTGGCACAATGGACATCCCGATCTTGCAGATATGAAAACTCTCAATGAGCTTTTGCTACACTCAACTCTCAAGGCATTGAAGTTTGTATCATCGACCCACTGTACTTGGCATTTAACCCCAGAGTCTTGTCATTCAAACCAGAAAACTGCTTTGAAATGGGACATCTATTATTTCAATTGCGCCAAGCTTGCCTCAATACCGGGACTACACCTATTCTGGTTCATCAAGTCCCCAAAACTATTGCCAAACAAAATCGGTCACCTCATATTTCCGATCGGGCTTATGCAGGAACCGCAGATTTTGTTAGACAGTGGATTATGCTCAATCATGATGAGCCGTTTAATCACTTTCCTGGTCGATCTTCGCTTCATATGAGAATTGATGGAAATGCAGGGCAGACAGCAAGCATCAACTGAGGATCATCGAAGGCCCTCTTGATAGATCGCTCAGAAGTCGATTGTGGCACCCTCGAGTCGTGTGAAGCACTTTCCCCCTTATACCAAGATGGCCGCGGTCGCCGCAGGTGTGAAGTTTTACCCAGTGTTCGCCTGTGCCACGGCCGCTTACAACGTCGGCCCCTAACCTTTACACTGCAGACAATTCCACTATCGTTGCTCACGGTAGCTCAGTAATCAAGCCCATCATTAACTGATGGGTTGTTTGAAATAGATACGATAACGAACTATGCATCCCTTCATTGTGGTCGATCTCAACTGTCTTCGGAAGACCGATGTCATCGCATCGACCGCAGAGTACTGTCGTCAACAGAACCTGTCCATCATGCTCCCCGATGGATCAGCTCAAGAACTTTCAAAGTGCTTACGTCAGCAAGTCAGTCCGCTCAAAACCTGGAAAGGTTCTTTGCTGGAAATCGCAAAATGCTCAGACGTGGTGGTAGTGGGGCGCAGGTTGAGTGCAATGCTGGAAGAGGAAAGCAGAACAGGCATTCCCTGTGCTCAAATCTATGATGACAAGGGAACCCTGTTGTTCCGAAACCATCTCCAAAAGCTTGCAAACGGTGATGATTCACTTCTGCAGGACCTCATCGATGTGGACATTCAACAGAAAATGCCAGGCTCTCTCCAGGCTTGGTCCGATCACGAGGTTCAGAAGCAGATAGTTGAAAAACTGAAGCATGATCTTTCTTCAAGCCTGAGTTCCAACGAAATAAAGGCCCTGAGACAAGACATTGTGGATGGAATCGTGAATTGGTTTTCCTCACTTGCTGGGTATCAGTATGTTTTTGAGTTCACGAAGCTTGCAACGAATGACCCGACCTTGGCTGCACAGCTCACTGTTCAACCCAGTGTGAGTGCAGGCTTCGCAAGTGCGTTTGCTGCGCTCGCACTGTATTGGCTTGGAGTAGGAGGTTTTGAATCCCTCCATCCACAGGATTTAACGAATGATGTGTACGACATTGAGTATTCAGTCCTTGCGTCGCTTTCTCATTCCCTGATCAGCGTCGATAAAAGACAGAAAAAGATTAATAAGGCCATCAGAGGCGGGATTGATGCTCGATTACTCTGGGAATCGCTGGTAGCGACGACTAAGCAGAGTACTCAGTAAAGGTGTTAAAATCCAGCCGATTACACTCTGCGAGTAAAGCCATGCGTCTCGTTGAATAAGTGGCTATCGCCGGATGATGAATGACGCGGAGTCGTCCTGACAGCACATGCGAGAAGCGTTCGTTTAAATCGACGAGCCCTCGAAGCAGACCGAGCGTGATATACGATCGTCGCTGTTGGAACCGTAGAACGTCTTTCCGTCAAGCAAATCTTCGACTGTGTTGACATGCAGAGTGACGGAGATCCACTGACCATTGGAATCGCTGGTCACGTCTTCAAGCTGAAATAAATACATAAGGCAGCGAACATTGCCCGGTTTGAGGTTATGCAAAGCTCTTTCAATCACCAGTCGAGCATAGACTCTCTGAAGAGAAGTTCATCTCGTACAGTCTCCCCTTGTAGGCGGCTTCGACCGCTTTGTTCCAAAGCCCGTTGTCCGAGAGGCGTTGCCAGAGCGCTATAGCCGTGCAAAGACGTATTTCGGCGTGGTTCCCATATGAGTACATGTCCTCGACCACTTCCCGGTTCAGCCACTTCTCCACCCGGGCAACTGCTCCAGGCTGAGCTGTTTCCAGCCGCCTGCGCAAGTCAGTGGTCCAAAGCACGTGGGGGATCGTCAATAAATCGGCTTCTGGGCCGAGGGCCATACCAAACAGCTCAGGCCTGAATCGATAGATCTCATACTCTCGACGGCGAAACGCGGGCAGTTTAGGATAATAGAGATCCAGCCCCTGCTGGTCGCTTAGTCGGCTCGGATGCTGCCAAGCCACGAAGAAGAACCTGTGGATATTCCAGGCGTGATTTAGGACAGCCGCTACGTCGTCCGGACTGAATGGGGTACTCGGCCGGCTCGTCCGGAGGTCATTGCGTACCCTTTCCAGGATAATCTCTTTGAATATGAGTCGGTTATTTGGGAAGTGCCTAAGCCAAAGCTTGTATCCTTCGGCGATTTTTGGATCGGACAGGCACATGAACCCACTGTCAGCGTTATTGGTACCCAGTAGTAGTGTTGCGGATTCATCTGTGATCGACGTAACTTCCGGCAGATCACGCGCATCATACACCACCCACGGTGTTCTATCATTCCGGCTGATGTACTCGAGATGGTAATTATTCTTAATGTCATAACGATAGAACCGGAAACGCCCCGATGTAGCACGGCTCCTTGGTCCGACCCCATACGCCTCACCCGTCCCGACTCCGATATAAACCGGCTTGCAGACGAAATCACCATTCGATAGGCCGCAAAGGTAGATGAGGTGAATTTTCTCTCTGTCGTCCAAATTGTCCTGCGTTACACTTGGAGGAATCTCAAATATCTCCGTGTCGACAAGTTTTGCATCTAGCAAGCCATCCGGTAATGCAATCCCTGGTGGGACTACATTTTCCGCGCGCAGGCAGACTTGCACCTTTGTGAAGGCATACTTGATTTTTGTCTCACCGTAGTCACGGGAAACATCAAGAATCTTCGGCGAGATAACTTCAACGTTGAACACCGCGTCGTGTCCCCGAATGCTGTTGGGTAGTTGACAGGTCACGAAACCTTGTGCGGTAAGAGCAGACCACAATGCCGGTGCAGCTGCTGATCTGAGGCAGCCCTTTTCTAGCGACGTGATCCACTGTTCCAATTCAGGGAAGCACTCGAGTTGCGCTTCGCGATCGCGCCTGTACTCTTCGAAGGCCCTCCTTCCGGATTCAGCTGTAGCTTCATAAAGTTCCTGATACGCTCTGATTGACTCATTAGTGAACAGATCAGCTACCGGCATGTTCCTTCCCCTTAATAATCACGGAGATACTCTCTCAGGCAGCTGACGGACAACTGACTGTCATGGTTCACAGCTTCACACTAATCGTATAGGAGCATAACATAATGCCGAATGGCACAACAAAGCATGCCAGTTATTACTACCGTCTACTACCGTTATTCGAACTGCATTACCGCTAATACACGCTTGTATTCGCATTTCTTTGCATCAGTTTGCAACGCTAATCCACAACTGCTATAATGCGTAAAACCACTGGTTTTTCAGGCTGAAATTACACTTTTAGCGTGGAGCCTTTTGATCGTTTCGTAAAGCGGGGGTCGTGGGTTCAAATCCCACGGGCGGCTTTAGGATGAGCCTGTTTGAGCAGGTTGCACTGTAAGGATTCTCAAATCCGCTTGCACTCGTTGGCAACCATCTATTAACAATCAACAACACTCACGATCTCGCAAGGGCAAAACACTTGCAGGTATTCTCGTGAGTTGATGACTGAAGTTACTGATCACTGAAACAAGGAGAAGCAAAATGAAATTGCATGCCTTCGTAGCGTTACTGAACGGAAAGAAAACAAAGAATCTAGGCGAGATTGGCGAGCTTCACAAGCGTAACCAGAAGCCAGAGCTTTTCAATGGAAAGACTCGAACCTATCGTCCATTAGATGACAACGATGAAAAATTGCCAACGGAAACGGTCAGCCTGCAAGAGTATGCGGACAAGCAGGTAGAGCGGGCTGTTCAGTTGTGGACTGATTGGATGAATGTCGTGCTAACAGTTGATACTGGATCGACGCAGACATCTGGCAATGTGGTAGTTGATGGCAACGCCATCATAAGCAATGTACCTGTCATTACCTTGATCTTCCTTGAGCAGCAACTGAACGATATTCGCAAGTACTACGATTCTCTCCCCGTACTTGATACCAACTATCGCTGGAACTACGATTCAAACAAAGGCTGTTATGTCACAGGAGCAATTGAAAAGAATCGCAGCATCAAGAAAAAGGAGGCGATCACCCTTGCTGCTGCAACGGACAAGCACCCTGCACAAGTACAACTGGTCGATGTTGACAAATGGGTTGGTGTGTTCACTGAAACAGCCATGAGTTCTGCGCTTCCAAAGGACACCAAGAGAGTGTATGTTGATCGTATTGACAAGCTCATTGATGCTGTGAAGAAGGCCAGAGAGGAAGCCAACAGCATTGATGTTGCGGAACGCAAGGAGATAAAAGCCATCTTCGAATACATCCACAGCGAAGACTAACAGCCAACGCAAGGTGAAGGTACGGTTCAAGGTTGTTGCTTGTCTACTACAGTGAAGGTTCGAATCCTTCTCTCGCTATTTCCCACCACAGCGAGGTAGCCCAATGGCAGAGGCGGTAGCTGAGCACTATCAAGGAACAGGTATCGTTGAAAGGTAACCGCATCGGTAAATCAACCAATCAAGTTCTTCTCTAAAACAACGGAAAGATGCTGGTGCGAATCCGGCCACCTTCGCTTTATCAGTGACATTACTCGAGGGTGTAGCTCAACAGATAGAGCGTTCTGCTTGAAGGTAAATAGAGAGGGTTAAACGGAAGTTGTGGTTGATGGAGTTAATCTCCCCGATACAACGGGCCAGCTAGAGTGCTATCTGGCTGGCCTACTTAATAGTGCTTTTGCAGCAAGGTACCCACTGCGTACTGCCCCTTCCATTGTTGCAGGCCATTCGGTTTGCGTGTAGTCACCTGCCAGATATAGATTGGGGATAGAGGTTGCTTGTGTTGGTCGCTGGGCATCCACGCCTGGTACTACGCTGAACGTCGCTGTCTTCTCGGTCACCACTCGCGAGTGCAACAAGAATGCATCTTTGGCGAGAGGGAAGAACTCCTTCATTTCAGCTTCGATGAGTTGCAGAATCGCTTCGTTGCCCATGCCACTCAGCTCACGAGCGGCACTGATGACGACTTGGGTGTAGTACACCCCTCTCCCTCCCGGGGAGAGGGGCTGGGGGTGAGGGGTTTGATCAGTGGCTTTGCCCATCGTGTTTAACAACTCTGCAGACACCTTACCCCGATTGAACAGCCACTGCGAATGTCGACCCAGCAACACTGCATGAGGTAGCTCCGTAATCGGGCGATCATGCCAGAAGTGAACACTGGTGATAGGAGAGACATCGAGTTTCTCCACCTGATCCAGAAAGGGCAGTGAATCCGTAAACAGTGCTCGAAGCCGATGAGGGGCCAGGGCGAGGATGTAGTGATCAGCCTGCACGATCTCACCATCACGCAGGACTAAGTGCTTCACCCTGCCATTCGCCAGCACCACTTCCTTAATTGCCGTGTTCAGGCGCAAGGTCACCTGATGCTGTGAAAGCCACGTTAACAGCTTGGTGCCATACAGTTCGCCGAGAGGGACGCTGGGGATATTCACCCGGCCGCCGGTGCGACTGCTGAGGAACGCTTCGACGAAGACCTGCCGGGCGTACTTGATGCCCATGCGGTCAATCGATTCATTGAGGGCACTGACGAGGACCACCGACCAGAACCGCTGGATGGTGCGTTCGCTTTGATCGTTCCGCTGCAGCCAATCCAGAAACGGTTCATCGTCTTCGGGGGGCAGGAGCCAAAGCCGCATGAGGGCGGTGCCGATTTGTATCTTCTCGATGGTGGTGAGGAAGTGGGCACCGAGGAAGCTGCGAGCGAAGTGCAGCGGAGCGAAGATCGCATCAGCCCGCCAGCGACTGACTTTGCCATCCGGTGTCATGAAGTGGAGTGTCGGCTGCGGTTTCAGGTAGCCATCGACGCCAATGGTCTTGCAGAAGTGATCGTACGCTGTGCAGCAAGCCATCGAGACATGCTGGCAGGCATCGATCAGTTGTCCGGTAGTGCCATCCTGAAACGAACCAGCTCGGCCACCCAGGCGAGGTCGAGCTTCGAGAAGCGTTATCTGAAACCCTTGTGTGGCTAGTGACGTGGTGGCTGCAAGACCCGCGAGTCCACCACCGACGATGAGGACAGATCGTTTCACACTGCTTCCTTCCAGCCCCAGCGAACGGGGAGTGCTCGCAGCAGCAGACTGAGCTTGCGCCATTTGCTGGTCCTGGGAATGTCTCCCACGGGCAAGTACTGCCTGGCGATGATCTGTTCGAGCAGGCCCTGGTAGGTCTGCATCATCACGCCCCACACCGCCCGACCACTGCTGGGCAGATAACCATTGAGAGGCTGGGCCTGCTGGTACTCAGCCTGAGCTCGATCAGCAACCAGCTTCATGGCTTGTCGTACTGCTTCGTTCCAGTCGCCTTTCAGTATGGTCTCGGTAGAGCAACCTGCTTCACGAAGCAAGTCTTCAGGAAGATAGACCCGCCCCAGCTGGGCATCGCTGGCAACATCGCGGAGGATGTTGGTGAGTTGGAACGCTACCCCTGCAGCTTCAGCCATCGGAATGGTTCGTGGATCGGTGCCTCCCCAGATGCGGACACAACAGAGGCCGACCACGGAGGCGACCTGATAGCAGTAGTGGCGAAGTTCGGTCCAGTTCTTGATGCGGGCTGGTTCGAGATCGCTGGTCACACCATCAAGCAGAGTCAGCAGATAGTCATGGGGGATGCCGAACTGCTGCACGGTATCAGCGAGGGCATGGTAGATGTGCAGGCGAGGCTGGCCGTTCAGGGCGTGCTGCAGTTCTTCACGCCATCGGAGCAAGCCCTGACGACGCACTTCGACATCTGCATCTTCATCAGCCAGATCATCCGCCACCCGCATGAAGGCATAGAGGGCACACATGCCGAGCCGCTGGTGCTTGGGGAGGATGAGGAAGGAGTAGTAGAAGTTGCCTGCCCGGGCCCGGGCGATCTGTTGGCAGTTCGCGTAACTGGACGTTAACGAACCGAGCGGGGCCGCCAGTAGCGTCTCCAGAGTGCGGCCAGTAACAGGTTGGCTTGGGTCCATTTCGATAAACGTGGGCGGGTGGTCCAGGTATCGTACCCGACAGCAGCGATGCGTGCCAGCAACTCTTCGCCACCTCGGATGATTAGATCGATCTCAGACTGGTATTCGTTGGGTAAATTCAGGATAAGACTTCGCCCCCGCTGAAAGTAGCCCGCTGTGCGTTCGACTTGGAAGCGGATGAGATCGGGGAAACGATTAGGTATGGTTCCCCTCTCCCCTGGAGGGAGAGGGGTTAGGGGTGAGGGGGTGCAATCGCTAAAAAACTTGCCACACCCGAAGCGCTCTAGATCATCCCACGGCAAATACACCCGACCCTTATCGTAATCCCTTCGCACATCCTGCCAGAAGTTGGCGAGTTGCAACCCCGTACACACCTCATCCGAGAGTGTAATGTTCTCCGGCGATGCTTGTCTAAACAGTCGCAACACCAGTTCACCCACCGGGTTGGCCGATCGGGTGCAGTAGTCGAGGAGTTCAACAAATGTCTGGTAACGAACAACACGCTGATCCTGCTCGAAGGCAGAGATCAACCGCAGGAAGGGATCGATAGGTAGATCAAAAGTAGAAACGGTGGGCTGAAGGGCAATCAGGATGGGATGCTGAGGCGTGTTCCCGGCGTACATCCCTTCGAGGGAGGCTCGCCACCACTGCAAGGCATCCAGCGATGCAGGTGCGTGAACGAGCTCATCCCCCAGGTCATCGGCCCAGCGGCAGAAGGCGTAAATATGGAAGAAGTGCGATTGCAACTCGCGTGGCAGAAGGAGCGAACCCACCACGAAGTTCTCGTACTGCGACTTGGCCATCCACTGACAGTAAGCCGATGCCTCGACGAATGACATGGACGATGGCCCTGACGTGGAGCCATGCTTTTGCCATTCGGTTGGGAAGTGATATCGCGCCATTCAGCGAACCCACCAGAAGAGTAGCTACTATCCTAGTGGGTTCGCTGCGGGCGATGGCTTGGAGTTATCTCGGCGCGTTGCAGGCTGGTGCTGGTGCGAAGTTGGACGGGGTGCTTTGGAACACTGGCTGAGCATTCGAGTAGCTCGGTGGCGGTTGTTCGCAGCGTTTGTCGAGGCCGAACATTTTCTTGCAGGCGGAGCAGCCCGACAGTGACAAGAATGCCACGCCGAGGGCGAGGAGAAGGACAGTGCGTTTCATGGATGCAACCCCAAGGTGTCTGGTGATGAATGACTCGTGTTGTGTTGAGCCGAAGCCACATCGTCTTCGCTCAGCGTTCCCCCACTGAAGAAAGACATTTTGGGCTTCTGATTCAAGAGTAGGTTCGCGCGAAGTGCATTGCAATTCCAGCCTGACTGACGCTGTGAATATTGTTTCGTTTCGATGTCGTGTTGTGGCGCACAGCGAAACTTTGCGGGCAAACAACTCGACGAAATCTGTCTGTGCTGCATACGGTCGATTTTTCGCTCTCTCGCCGTGCACATCGAAACCGGCGAGTGAGCCTCTACACTAGCACCATACCATTTACCTCACCCTCACAGCTTCACACCTATGACCGCAGATATCACCAGTCTCAAGACACAACTCCGTGAACAAGCCCATGCCCTGCGCAATGCTCAAGAAAATAAAGACGAATTGAGCAAAGGCATCGTCGATCAGTTCATGGCTACACCCGAGTACCAGGCGGCCAAGACGGTTCTCTTCTATGTCGATGTCCGTAGCGAAGTACGCACCCGCCATTCGCTCCCCGCAGCGCTAGCATCAGGCAAGACCATCATCATCCCCTGGTGTACGGAGAGTGTCGAGCTGGCTCTCTTCAAGCTCGATAGCATGGATGAACTGGCTGTCGGTATGTACAAGATTCTGGAACCCAAGCCCGAGTTGCGACTCTTGCCTGCGAAGCAAGTCGATCCAAAAGACATTGATCTGGTGATGGTACCCGGCGTAGCCTTCGACCGCCGTGGCGCCCGCATGGGGCATGGCAAAGGCTACTACGATAAGCTTCTCGAAAACGTCCGCCCGAACACGCCACTGATCGCGTTGGCGTTCGAGTGCCAGTTGTTCCCCGAAATCCCGGTTGCCCCGCATGATGTGTTCATGAACAAGATCATTACGGAGAAGGGCGTGATTGAGCGGAAGTGAGTGGAGAGTCGATGTGATATCTAGTAGTATGTGAACGCCAATATTGGAGCACCACATGACCTCTCTCCCCTCTGAGTTGCTCGCCACTCTTCCGATGGGCACCGAAGGCGTGGCCACTGCATGGTGGAATCAGCTTGCCGAAGAAGAACAGCAGCGGATCGCCAGGCTGTGGGATGATCGTTACGAGGTGCAGTTCTTTACACCTCAGCATGATGAACTGGGAACCATGGACTCGTGGGAGAAGGTGCCACACGTGAAAGGTGGTCGATTCATGCCCAGCGATGACGATGGCAGGGATGAATGGCAGCCTGGCTACTTTGAACATCTGCTGCAACATCCAGAGTTGGTGCTGGCGTATGAACCCCAACTTCGCGTCTTCCATATAGGGTGTACTCAACATCCACAGGCACAGAGGTGCTTGCAACAGGGCAATGTACCAAGCAACTTCGCCTGCCCGTTTGACGACAAGCAGTGCCCTATGCTGCCGCTTCGTGGAGCTACGTTAAGACGACCGCAGGTAACTTGTGATTGAAGTCTGACTAGATACGAACCCGAAGCGTGAGCAGGGACTTTTGCATTCGCGAGGCGTCCCTCGCTAACGCTTCGGGTTGGTATCAGATCCTTAGTGCTTGAAATGTCTCATTCCCGTGAACACCATGGCGATGCCGTGCTTGTCGCAGGCGGCGATGCTGTCGGTGTCTTTCACGGAGCCGCCTGGTTGGGCGATGGCTGTCACACCAGCTGCGGCGGCGGCTTCCACGTTATCGGGGAAGGGGAAGAAGGCATCGGAGGCCAAGACCGAACCCTTCGTTCGGTCACCTGCTTTGCGGATGGCGATGTTTACGGAATCGATCCGGCTCATCTGGCCGGCACCGACCCCGATGATCATCTGGTCTTTGGCCAGCACGATGGCGTTGCTCTTCACCTGCTTCACCACGGCCCAGCCGATCTGGAGGTCGGCTAGTTCTTGTGCTGTGGGCTTGCGTTCGGTGGCGACCTTCACCTGTGACCAATCGAGTTGGGCGACATCCAGGCTTTGTACCAGCAGGCCACCTTCGATCTTGCGGAAGTCGAAACCTGTGGCAACGCCATCGAGTGGACCGGTGGCGAGGAGCCGTACGCTGTCTTTCCACTTGGGTCGGCTGCGGAGGAGTTGCATCGCTTCCGTACTGAAACTCGGGGCAATGATGGCTTCGAAGAAGCGGCCTGGCTCGGTCATCAGTTGAGCAGTTGCTGCATCTACTTCGCGGTTCAGCCCCACGATGCCACCGAAGGCACTGATCGGGTCGCCTTCGTTGGCACGGCGGTAGGCTTCAGCCAACTTGTCTGCCACCGCAGTGCCGCAGGGATTGTTGTGCTTGATGATCACAGCTGCTGGCTGTGTGAAGCTGCGAACGAGGGTGAGGGCACTATCGAGATCGAACAGGTTGTTGAACGAGAGTTCCTTGCCACCCAGCGATTCGGCGGTGGAAACACTGGCACGGCTGGGCTTGCTATCGACATAGAAAGCAGCCTGCTGGTGAGGGTTTTCGCCGTAACGCAGGGTCGCCTTCCGCTTCCAACTGCCTCGTAGTGTTTTTGGGAAGGTTTCTTTGCTGTGCTGCTCGGCAAAGTAGCGGGCGATAGCCAGGTCATAGTCAACGATGATGGAGAAGGCTTCCACTGCCAGCCGCTGACGGGTGCCCAGGCTGATGCTGCCGTTGTTCGACTTCAACTCTTCGATGAAGGCTGGATACTGAGATGCATCGGTGAGCACTGCCACGCCGTTATGGTTCTTGGCTGCAGCGCGGATCATGGTCGGGCCGCCAATATCGATGTTGTCGATGGCTTTGGCCAGGGTGCAGTCGGGTTGGGCGACGGTGTCTTCGAAGGCATAGAGGTTGCAGACGATCAGATCGAAAACAGGGAGCTTGTGCTCTTCGAGAGTCTTGAGGTGATCGGCCTTATCACGCTTGTAGAGGATGCCTGCGTGGACAGCGGGGTGAAGAGTTTTCACCCGGCCATCGAGCATTTCGGGGAAGTGGGTGACCTCGCTGACATCCTTCACGGGGATGCCTGCATCAGCGATGGTCTTCTTGGTACCACCAGTGGAAATGAGTTCGACTTTCAGAACATGCAGTGCCTGGGCCAGTTCGACGAGGCCTGTCTTATCGGTGACACTAAGGAGAGCGCGGCGGATGGGGAGGTCAATCATTGGTGTGGTTCACTTCAATCTCCCCTCGCCCCTATGGGGAGAGGGGTAGGGGTGAGGGGATTCTTCAAGAGGAATCGTTACAACGACAGGATAGTAATCTACTCGTGGAGGTGAAGGATGCGGTTTGCTCTCTTTTGTGCTGCCCGTCCCGGCGTGGATGTCCGCTATCGTGAATTGGCAGCGGATGTTGCTCGCACGCTCATCCAGCGCGGGCATAGCATCGTCTATGGTGGGGGCAACGTCGGACTGATGGGAGCCATCGCCGATGCAGCCATCGAAGCCAAGGGTGACATTGTCGGCATCATTCCCGGGTCGATGGTGGAAGCGGAGTTGGCCCATCATGGCATCACCCGGCTGGAGATCGTCAAGAACATGCACGAACGGAAGGCCCGTATCGAACAACTGGCGGATGCCTTCATTGCCCTTCCCGGTGGCTACGGCACCTTGGATGAACTTTTCGAGATTATCACCTGGAAGCAACTCAAGCTGCACGACAAGCCGATTGGCATTCTCAACAGCCTAGGGTTCTTCGATGATCTGCTGCAATGGGTGGAGAAAGCAGTGGGTGCGGGGTTCATTCCAGAGAAGAATGGTCGATTATTTGAGACAGCTGGAACAATAGAGGAGTTGTTTAGCAGGTGGTAACCCTATTACAGTCATAGGCTTGCGATTAAAATACAAAAAAGTATAGATTATCGTCGTGCATGCACTATAGTAGTTGAGACAAAGTCTCAATAAGAGCCTGCGAGCCCACAGCGCTCTCCGCTCTCGCCATACAGCGTATTGGTGAAATGCCTATGAATATGCAAGCATTAACGAAGAACCGTCCCAGTGCTGCGACGCTCCGGTGGAATGCCGGGATGAAATGGATTCGTCGCCTGCACCTGTATGCCGGCCTGCTACTCTTTCCGTGGATCATCCTTTACGGCATCACAGCGTGTCTGTTCAATCATCCTGATTGGCTCAGTGACCGTACGCCCAGTGAAAAGATTCAGGTACCGAATCTTCCCCAGGCGGAGTCGCTCGCTGATGAACTGGTAAAAAGCATCAACCATGCCAAAGAAGGTAGTCAGGCGGCACCAACAGTGAAGCTGATTCATGGCGATGAATCGCTGTTCAGCCGACGGTTGGTAGCAGTGGCGACCACGCAGGATGGCCAGACGCTCAATGTGGTCATCGATATGGCCAGTGGTGATGCGGAAATACGTCAGCGCACAGCCAGACCTGCCGCAAACGTGCCTGCTTTCGCAAAAGACAAGCACAAGCTCGCCAGCGATCCACTGGAGAAGATCAAGAGCCAGGTAATCCAGCTGCTGAAGGACAAAGGCCACGATGCCAAGGATGTGCAGATCCAGGCGGTGCCCGATCTGGATTTCCAGGCTGAGGTGAACGGTGAACTGTGGGAGATGAAGTACAACATGCAGCGAGGCACCTTCACTGCCAGGAAGAATGATTCACCTTCCAGCCTGACGGTCCGTAATTTCCTGCTGCGATTGCATCTGGCTCATGGTTATCCGAACGAACAGAACATCCGTTTCTACTGGGCCATCGTGGTGGATGTGATGTTCGTGGCGATGGTATTCTGGGGCATCTCTGGCGTGTTCATGTGGTGGCAACTGAAAGCCCAGCGCCGCATTGGTCTAGTGTTGCTCCTCATCAGTGCAGGCCTGGCCACCTGGTTGACCTGGGGGATGCATACGCTCTTTTCGAAGTAATCAGATCACAAGCGATCGTTGTGTTGCATAATGATCGCATGGATTCCCTCACCACCTCCCGTCTGCTCCTCCGTCCCTGGCGTACCAGTGATCGCTCGGCTTTCGCGGCCATCAATGCAGACCCCGTGGTGATGGAGTACTTTCCTTCGATACTCACCGCAGAGCAAACTGAAGCGATGGTGGATCGCATCGAAGTTCACATCAGACAGCATGGCTTTGGACTGTGGGCTGTGGAAATACCGAACATCACTGAGTTCGCCGGGTTCATCGGCTTGTGCTATCCGCGATTTACTGCCAGCTTCACCCCGTGTGTCGAATCGGCTGGCGGCTGGGTCGTGACTACTGGGGGCAAGACTATGCCACCGAAGGTGCCCGTGCTGCATTGCTATACGGCTTCGATGTATTGGGGCTTAAAGAAATCCTCTCGTTCACCTCGCCAGACAACAGTCGATCAAGAAAGGTGATGGAGAAGGTGGGCATGACCTACGACCCAGCAGATGAATTCGACCATCCGCTGGTACCTGAAGGGCATCCACTACGTAAGCATGTGCTCTATCGGATTACAGCGAGTTGAGTTCTGTTTCTGCAGTTCGACGTTGTTGTTGACGACGACGGTACCAAACCAGGCCAGCACCGACGATGCTGACACCCATGAAAGCTACCGTGGTAGGTTCAGGGATGGCGATGAAACCAGTGAGGAAATACGAGCCCATATCGTAGTAGCTGGAGGGTTCCCAAGTGCCATCTGGTCCCAGGCTACCTGCTTTGCCGCCCGCGCTGGAGACTTCGATGAAGTAATCGCCTGCTGCCAGGTTCATCGAGATGGTTTCACTGAGCGAAGAGGTGTTGGAGATGGCGACTTGAGTGCCATTGATATCCAGCAGACGAAGGGTGGCATCGAGCGTAGCATCGGGGTCAGCCACACCTGGGGTGATGAACTGATTGCCTGCGTTGACTCTGACTTGGCTGAGTCCACCTGTCGTAGTGAAGCGGTAGTACCCAAAGGTATAGTTGTTTGTCCCGATGGGATTGGGGTTACTTGCACTCGCGGGAACGATAATGCCTCGAGCAAGGTTGTAGTCAATGCTGGCACCTGTACCGAGGAAGGAAAGGGTGGTGGCGGTAGCTTGGGTACGGCCGATGACATCATTGAACAAACCGATGCCAGGATTACTTTGCATGATAACCAGCGGATCGTTTTGTTGATAATTGACGTTGGTGTTAACACGTCCCAACCGCCAGGTATTGCGAGTGGCACTATACCCCACCCCTAGATATGGTGCCATCGTAGTGGAGCCATTGTTACGGGAATAATCGTTGACTCGTGTGGCACCTATGTAATCGCCCTGGTGGCTCAGGCCAGCCGCATGGCCAATCTCATGGGTACTGGCAGTATGGATGTTGTGAAAGGCATTTACTCCTCCCAGACGATTGACAAACGCCCAGTTGGTATGTCTCCCGGTACTGACTGAGTTCGCCCACACACCCACATAAGAAACCCCACCTGCAGAACCATAAAACGTGCTGGCCCCATTACCAATCACGGTGTGCATTACCCGTGCCGTGGCATCGTAGTAGTTCTGTCGTTGCAGATCGGTACCAGCCTGGCCCGCTGCGATGGCGGGATCAACCGTGGTGACATTGACATTGGAGTAGGGAGCATAGGCTTCCGCCACGCGTGCCCAGATGTTCTTGATGTTGGCTTGCTCGGTAGCAGTGAAGGTAGTGCCGGTTTGCCCGTTGTATGCTGGCACATTGCCTGGTGCCTGGCCGGAGGTGCTCCAGTTGCCGGTGTAGTTGAAGCCGGCGAAGTTGAGGTAGAGCGTGTAGGAAGCCCCGGGTCTGCTACTGAATGCTGGAGCCGTGGGATGAGCTTGAGCCCAGGCACTGATGGTGACGACGAAGACAAGGGCGACGGAAAAGAAATGACGATGCAACACGAGGATGTACCCTGTTCTCAATCCGTATCTGTGATGAGGGTGACATCCTGTCGAAGGTTAGAGTGTAATGAGAATGCCGTCCGATGCAAGCAAGAAGCTCTATCAATTGCACCAAATAACATTCGTTGACTCGGTGCTTCACAAGACCAACACAATAAGGTACAAGAGACGTACTTCCAGAGATGCAGCCAGGACAACGTTGTGATCATTTACCCTGCCATTGATTTGCGAGCTGGCCGCTGTGTGCGTTTGCGTCAGGGTGATTTTCAGCAAGAGACGATCTACGGTAGCGATCCCGGTGAGATGGCAGCCAGTTGGCAAGGGCAGGGGGCTGAAGCTCTTCACCTGGTTGATCTCGATGGTGCCAAGTCGGGTCGTCCCATCAATCTCGAAGCACTTCGTTCTATCCGAAAAGCTGTGACTGTACCGCTGCAACTCGGCGGTGGTCTGCGTAGCGATGCTGACCTGCAAACGATCTTCGACATTGGTATCGAACGGGCCATCCTGGGTTCGCGGGCCTGCCAGGATAAAGTTTGGCTTGAGCAGATGGCTGAGAAGTATCAGAAGCGCATCCTCCTCGGTCTCGATGCCCGGCAAGGCATGCTCGCTACCGAAGGTTGGCTGGAAGTCTCGAAAATCGCCGCCAACGACTTCGCTGCCTCGGTGAGTGACTACCCGCTCGCAGGCATCATTTACACCGATATTTCCAAAGACGGCATGCTCGCTGGCCCCGATTGGCCCGGCCTCGCTGCCATGCAGGTCGCCACCACGTTACCGATCATTGCATCAGGTGGTGTGACCACCGCTGAGGATGTACGCCAGTTACGCACGATGAAGCTCGCTGGCTGCATCATCGGCAAAGCGTTGTATGAACAGACTATTTCTTTGAAGGAGATCCTTACTTAGCCCCCGGCTCTTCAAGCCGGGGGTGGCTCTCGCGAAGACTTCACCTCATGGCGATAGACCATGTCACCTCATCGCGAGAGAGATAGCCACTTCGCTCGATCCCGCCCCCGGCTTGAAGAGCCGGGGGCTAAATGGGGCACATCATTGTGCCACAGGCTCTAACCCTCTCTCGGAGTGCGATAACATGGCTCGGCATCACATGGTAGACGTCCGCAACATTGCGCTGGTGGGGCACGCTGGCGCGGGAAAGACCACGCTCGCCGACGGCCTCCTACATCACGCCAAAGCAGTGGATCGTCGTGGCTCCGTCGATGAGGGCACCAGCTTCTCCGACTACGATGATGAGACCCGTCGTCGCAAGTTCTCCATCGATAGCACCGTTCTCCACTTCGAAGACCTGGGCAAGTTCGTCAACATGATCGACACCCCGGGCTACCCCGACTTCGTGGGTCAGGCCCTCTGTGGGTTACACGCAGTTGAGAACGCTCTCATCGTCATCAATGCCGCCCGAGGGGTGGAGCCGAACACTCGCAAGTTGTTCCATGAAGCAGGCAAGCTCGACCTGTGTCGGTTCATCGTCATCAACAAGCTCGATACCGAGAACGTCGATATCCAGGCACTAGTCGATAGCATCCGTGAATCGTTCGGCAAAGGCTGCGTGCTCTTCAACGCACCTATCGAGACAGGCCCGGCATTCCGTGGTGTCGTCGAAATCCTCGATCCCCATGGCAACAAGGTGGCAGGTTGCCCGATTGATTTGAACAAGGCCCGTACCCAAATCGTCGAAGCCATCATCGATGCCGACGAAGGGCTGATGGAGAAGTACCTGGCTGAGGGTGATCTCAAGAATGAAGACGTGCTTCCTGCACTGCCGAAGGCCATGCATGCAGGAACGATTGTGCCGATGTTCTGCGTCTCAGCCAAGAAGGACATTGGCATGCATGATCTGATGGACGACATTGCCAAGTATGGCGTGAATCCATCGCAAGGCCCGCACTACCACATCGAAGATGATGAAGACGAAGCCCAGCCCAAAGTGGGCGTGCATGACCATGAGCTGGCTTTGAAAGAAGAAGGCCCTGCCGTCGGGCAGATCTTTAAAGTGGTCAACGACAAGTTCGTTGGTTCGCTTAGCTTCTTGCGTTTGTTCTCGGGCAAGATCTCGTCGGACACCCATTTCTACAACGCCCGTACCGGCAAGCAAGTACGGGGTGGTGGCATGTTCCTGATGCAGGGGAAGAGCAACAAGCCCCTCACCGAAGCGGTCGCTGGCGATATCGTCGCCCTGGCTAAGATGGAAGACCTGCATGTGGGTGATACGCTGGGCACCAGTTCGCATGTGGGGAAGATGCCCCACCCGACGTTCCCGACACCGATGTTCAGCCTGGCCGTGGAGCCAAAGAACCGGGGTGATGAGCAGAAGATATCGCAGAGCATGCACAAGATGACGGAGGAAGACCCCACTTTCAAAGCCCATCGCGATGCTGCCACTCATGAACTGGTCGTCAGCGGCATGAGTCCGCTGCATCTGGATGTGATCCAGCATCGGCTCAAATCACGGTTCGGTCTGGAGATCATCACCCACGAACCCAAGGTAGCCTACCGCGAGACGATTGTTCGGAGTGGCGAAGCCAACCACAAGCATAAGAAGCAATCAGGCGGGCGTGGGCAGTTTGGCGAAGTGCATCTACGGGTGTTCCCGCTCAGTCGTGAGATCACCAGCGAAGAGCAGTGCAAAGCGGAGTTCATGAACAAGGCGAAGTTCCCGCACTACCGGGAAGATCACAGCAAGTACGATCCCGTACACAACTTCGCGTTCATCGATTCCATCGTCGGTGGCACCATCCCCAACCAGTTCCTCCCCGCCATCTACAAGGGTTGTCAGGAGATATTGGAGCGGGGGGCCCTTGCGGGCAACCGCATGCAGGACATCGCCGTTGAGATCCACTTTGGCAAAGACCATGCGGTCGATAGTTCCGAAGCAGCGTTCAAGACAGCAGGCCGGATTGCTTTCAAGAATGCCCTGCTGAACGCCCATGCGGTGCTGCTCGAACCTATCGTCAATCTAGAAGTGACAGTACCCAGCCGGTTCGTGGGCGCGGTGCTGAGTGATTTGAATCCCAAGCGAGCCCGCGTGGAGGATCAGGACACCGTCGCAGGCGACATGCAGGTGATCCGTGCCAAAGCCCCGCTCGCCGAAGTGATGCGCTACGCCGCCCAGCTAGGCAGCATCACCCAGGGGCAAGGCAGCTACTCGATGGAGTACAGCCACTACGACCAGGTACCCGCAAACGTGCAACAACAGATCGTTGCCAAGGTGGGCAAGATTCATCATGACGAGGATGAGTAAGAAATTCGACCGCTATTGTGTTAGCCCCCGGCGAGTCGCCGGGGGTGGTTCGCGCGCAGGCAATACGCCAACAGCAGAAGCAAAGGCAATAACCCCGCCACACGGCTCCACCAGGGGGAGTGGAGTTTCATGGGGAGGGCGTAGGCATTGAGCGTGGCTGTGCAGTTGTCTTCACTTGGGTGGACAACAAGCAATGTGTAAAGTTGCGATGCATCCAGTGCACCGACATCACGTTCTTTGGCAAAAACGTGTTCTCGAATGCTACCTGAAGCTGTTAACTCTGCGATCGAGAACATTTTCTCGGGATGAAGAAAATGCCAGACGTTGCCCGCCCACTTCTTCAGCATGGGCGTGTTTACAAACCATTGACTAAGAATATCAGGCAACGGGTGCTGTTCGCCGACAATGTTGACTTGATTGCCTTGGGAAAGCAAGTCTCCTGCTCGATATGAATCTTTAGCCTTAGGAAGTGTCCAGACTTGTTTGACGTTCATTTCATCGCCTTCCACTTCCAGCTCGGCAAAGACATTGGAGAATGGCTGGTATACCTGCAATCGTTTACCAGAGTAGAAAAGGCGATCACCCAACTGGGCCTGCTTCACTACTGGAGACCGACGGAGTTTGGTGATGCCACTTTCGTCTATACGAAACAGTTGATCCGCTCGGAGAAACAAATTTTGGTACTCATCATCATTCGGTCGCAATCCAGCTTTTTGGAGTTCTATCATGGATGCACAACTATCTGGATTGGGATAGAAGCAATTCACTACAAGATAATTCCCCTGGCTTTGCAGAACGTGATGATAGGCTGCTGCCTGGTCTTTGAAGCGATGCTGTACTCTACCAGTCATAGTGTTGAAGACCAGAAGTTCCCTGTTGTGGGACCGGAACAGATTGAATAACTCCTCACCGGTAAAGTGGAATTTACCAGTTTGCTTCGCACGATAGGCAGCCAACATATCGATTCCGTTTGGCTCGCCGAAGATGGCCCACTTCCCATCTTCCGTGATATGAGGGTGCCCTGTTCCCCAACCATGATACGGTGCTGGCCAGCGGGCAAGAAAGCGAGGCTCGGTGGTGTGTTCCGTTGGTAGTTCCCAACTTTCATACCAGGTCAACTGAGGCAGGTGACCGAGACGATTGAGCATGGCAAGAATTGACCGAGAACCCGCCAGACTGTGAAATCCCAAATAGTAAACAGACTGGGGAAGCGTGTATCGAAACAAAACGATACTGCCTTGAGATGGGTAGCTGGAATGCAGGTCATTCCCCTTCCAACTGTGTTGAGGGGTAGATACACGTCCCTCGCGAAAGTGCCAGCGATGGAATCGATAGGAAGTTTCTCCTGCATGGTAGCGTCGTTTGAACCACCCTACATAATTCTGGTGAAGATGGGGCCTTTCCTGGCTTCCTATAACCTCAAAGGCATCGAAATCTCTTGATGACAGACGATGCAACACATACCCTGAATTGGTGTCGAGAAGCACCATCCCCAACAAGCTCTCCGGACGGTTCTTCGTTTCCACTTGCACATCGAAACAGAGCAGCATCCGCTGATCGAGGCTTTCCTGAACCGGATAGAACATACGTTGTTCAGGTAGCGTGATAGACCACGCCGGCTTGGGTGACAACCACGACGTCATCCCCCACCAGGCTAACCAGCACGCCAGCAGACAGAGTGGCACCATCCACCAGCGCAGTCTGGTGCGTGTCGTTCGGGGTGGGTCTACAGTGGGTGGTATCGCAGCCTCCTGTGATTGACATACCTGTGTCGCGTGAGCTTCCCTCGCTAACGCTTCGGGTTGGTTTCTGCTTGCTTCATCATCTCATCCAGGGTGGTGGTGGTGATGGAGTGGTAGCATGGGCGGGCTTTGGCGTAGATGGTTTTGGCACGCTCTCTACCTTCGGGGGTTTTGAGGAGGGCTTCGTAGAGGGGCTTCACGTAGATGCGGCGGCCTATCGTGGTGAGGAACGATTCCACCCGAGGGTAGGCTGGTTCGTAGTTGTTGCGGATGGCGATCTCCAGCCATTGGCAGAGCACTTCGTTGTTGCCTGTCTCGGTGAGGTGGTAGGCATCATCCAACTCTTTCAGCTTCTTGGCGGAGATGGTCTCTGGAAGGGAACGAAGGAAGAAGAGCCACTCCTGGGTGGACCAGCCTTTGAGGTTCAGTCGACTGGCTGGGATGGTATCGGAGGATGCCCATCCTTTGGCTTTGCCTTCTGCCACCTGTAGTGCAGGTGAAACAATCGCCGGTACGCCCTTCGGCAAACCGGGCTGATTGATCCACTCATCGAGAGGAAACGCTTTTGCTAGTGCTTCATCCTTGTTAAGCAGTTCCGACTTGAGGTAGTTCACAAAGTCAGCAGTCACCACGCTCTTGAAGGCATGGCGGGTGAACCAGCCCTTGAGGAAAGCATCGAACCGTTCGCGGCCGATGAGCTTTTCCAGATGCAGCAGAAAGAGGAAACCCTTCTCGTAGGGGATATCAGTCAGGTTCTCATCGGGATCAAGCCCATCGAGATTGATGTGCAGAATCTGCTCGGCAGGCTTCATCGATTTCATTGATTTGTCGAGACCCGCACGGCCGATCTGGGTTTCCATCTCCGCACGGGCTTTGCCATAGACCTTCTCGAGGATGCGGCGTTCGAGGTAGACGGTGAAGCCTTCGTTGAGCCAGAAGTCACGCCAGGTGGCATTGGTGACGAGGTTGCCTGACCAGGAGTGTGCCATCTCGTGCGCGATGAGGGCGACGAGACTCTTGTCGCCTGCCAGCACGGTGGGGGTGGCAAAGGTCATCCGTGGGTTTTCCATTCCGCCGAAGGGGAAGCTCGGTGGCAACATCAGCACGTCGTACCGTTCCCACCGGTAGGGGCCGTACATCGATTCGACTGCTTCCAGCATCAGCTCCATGTCTTCAAACTCTTTGGCAGCCTTGGTGATGACGCTGGGTTCAGCCCAGATACCCGTGCGGTTGCCCGTCTTCTGGAAGCGCAGGTCGCCGACAGCAAGAGCGAGCAGGTAAGCAGGGATAGGTTGCTTCATCTCGAAGTAGAACCTGCCGACGGCTTTGCTTTCCGAACGCTGTGCACTCATGACGGGTTGTAACTTTTCCTCGCCGGTGACAATGGTGGCTCGATACGTGAAGCGGACGCCGGGCGTATCCTGCACTGGAATCCAACTGCGGGCATGGATGGCCTGCGATTGACTGTAGAGGAAGGGCTGCTTCTTGTCCGCAGTCTGGCTGGCAGCGAGCCACTGCAGGCCACTCGCTTCCGGGCTGGTGCGGTAGTGGACTTTGACGAACTTCGTGTCCTGCTCGATAGGTATCCTCAGCGCGCTGCCCAGCACCTTATCTTCCTTGTCGAGTTGATGGGTGACAGGCGTGAACTGTTTCCCATCAGGGCTGATCTCGACTTTCTCGATGTGGAGCCGACGGGTATCGAGGATGAGTTCCTTGACATCGGGTTGCAGCCGTTCCAGTTCATGAAGGGCGTAGCCATGCAGTTGCTTCTTGGCAAAGTCGACGTGAAGATCGAGAGTGAGGTGGGTGGTACGGATGGCATGGGCGTTGGCGAAGGAGTGGGCGTCACTTTTGGTTTCCATCGGAAGTGCCATCAAGCTGTGTATCAGGATGCAGGCCAACATCGTCGATTCCTCACGGTTCAGGTTTAGCCATCCTACTGGATTTCCGTTCGAGGGTGATACACTGATCCTCGAAGATTTCCGCACTCATAGGACAGGTGCTTCATGGCTCTACTTCGTCGAAATGGTGTTTCACTAGTGATGGGGTTTCTGCTGGGTGTCTGCTTCACCGTGGCTGCTACCAGGTTGCCTGCCAGCATGGGGCAGGCTCCCGCACCTGAGCAACTGGCACCCGCCTACCGGGGGCTGGATGCGGGCCTTTACATGATGACCTCGGCTGAGTACCGGGCTTGCTGTTACCAGGCATTCACCTGGGCGAAGCAGGTGATGCAGACGAAGTTGGAGAAGGCACCCCGGAATGGTAAGCCCTTGGCAGTGGTGGCTGATCTCGATGAAACGCTCATCGATAACGGTGCGTACCAGAGCATGCAGATTCGCAGGAACATCGGGTTTGATAAAGCACTGTGGAACGTCTGGCAGGAGAAGTATGGCGATGAAGTGCAGCTTATCCCCGGGGCTGGTGAGTTTGTCAAGCAGGCACGTGAAGCAGGGGTGGCACTCGTCTACATCAGCAACCGGGATGAGACCTACCGTGAACCGCTGAAGAAAGCACTGGATCGACTGGGCATCGGCATCACCAAGGAAGATCAGTTGAAGCTGGCGACAGATACCTCGAACAAGACCAAGAGACGAGCCGAGGCGGAAGAGCAGTACCAGGTGCTGGTGTACCTGGGCGATAACCTGCGTGACTTCGATGAGACCTTCCGCACCGTCACGCTGGCTGACAAGAAGATCGAGACCCTGCAGGCCGCCATCGCCCAGCGGAAGCAGATGGTCGATCAACATCGTGCCAAGTTCGGCGACAACTGGATCATTCTGCCTAACCCCGCTTATGGCGAATGGACGGTGCCGAGCACGAAGAGGAAGGACGACCAGGAACTGCTGACAGTACCACCAAAGGAATGGCGGTAATTCTCTCTAGCTTTACAAACGCACTGGGTGCATCATTGCTGGTCACAAAAGATCCTTTCAGTGTCTCTATGCAAACTGCATTTGCACTTCCAATGCTTACTGTTGGAGGGATTGCGCTACTTGGCAAGGCTGGATATCATGTAGGATTAGTGCAACGCGTCGGCACATCGCAATTGCCAGGACTATGGCAGCATGAAACTGCAAAAGAGATCAGACAGGAAGTGCATTCCAATTTACTTTGCAGCTGGCTGTAGCGAGCCAGGCTTGATCAAAGTATGCAATTCCGTGTCCAGTAGATACGACCATGCAAGTATTGTTGACATTGCAGAGTCTATTCTGAATGGCACTAATATAAAGCACTCAATCCGCTGTACTGACTGCAGTATACTCGCAGAGAGCGATGATGATTGTTCTCTTACACTAACACTAGAAAGAGTGTGTGTTAAATGCACAATTGTCATTATTGGTGCAATCTGCCGGCATGCTGATCGCATTGCACGAATTCAATATGGAGGCGAGTATGGTAATCAGATACTTAAGCACCTATATATTGACTGTAGTAGGGGGGACTATATTATAGACTGCCACGAATTGTCTGTGCATGATTATGCGCAATTTGTAAACGCTACAGGATATGTCTCAAGCTCGTCAAATGCTGCAAAAGACAATCAAGAGCATGTATTTGACAATAGATTGTACCGTGTCAGCGACAGGAGCCAGACACTACACTTGTCAAACACGCCAATAGCCTGCATATCTCCAGTAGATGCCTTTATGTATAGTAGATGGTCTGGGCGTCCCATTCCAAGTGATGAGCAATGGGTGGATGCGTCAATAGTGTATAGCAATATAGTTGACAGTTCGCAGTACGTCCAAGCGATGAGTAAGGCATTGCAGGAAGCCGAGAGAATATACTGCACTGGGTATAACATTATTTCGACAATGCGTGGCGATACATGCCTTGCAAGAAGCTGCCCATTGTATTACAAAAGTACTTCGCCGAATGATAAATGCACAACGGAACTTAAAAAAAATCAGTACACCATAGATACTCGCGCACGATATTTGTATTGTATAGACATCTCTTCGCACAAGTAGTTGTCCCCGTCTTAATTCTGGTCTTACTTGTTGCCATATTAAGGCTGCATGGAATCCGGGACAAAAGTGCCTGAATTCCCGAATTGGAGCAAAAGGGAGAAGGGTATACGATGCTGCTGATCAGGTGATGAAGAGTGTGCATGACTTTGAATGATCCCAATGGTTGACGGGTGAAGGTGGAATTTCGCTAGTTCGATGCCGCTGCAACTTCTGAATGAGGTTCTCTCAGAACTACACGCAAATTCTGGGGTTTCATCATCTGATACGCCACATTGTCTTTTGACAGCCCCCCCTGCTATGGCGTATAACAGTAGTATCTACACTTTCGCGATGGCATGATTATGACTCGTGCAACGGCTCGCTTCTTCCTACTCGGTGCTACCGTATTGACCTTGGGCTACACCGCTGCCTTTGGCTGGGACGACACCAAGCCCGGCAAGGATAAATCTGCGGAGAAGGGCAAGGAAGAGGCCAAGAAGGACGACGACAAGCCTTCCAGTGGCTTGAACGATGCCAAGACCATTGCCTTCATCAACGAGCAAATCGAGAAGGCCTGGAAAGAGAACAAGATCACGCCGTCAGCCAATGCTAACGACTACGAGTGGATTCGCCGGGCGTTTATTGATTCCATCGGTCGCATTCCCTCAGTGATTCCAGCCAAGGTCAATCCCAAGGATGACCCCGTTGGTGCCAAGGGTGAGCTGACCTACTTCCTGGAACGTCCAGCCAGCACTCGTCGTACTGAAGTTCTCAAGTACCTGCTGAACCACGAAGACTATGCCAAGAACTGGGCCAATATCTGGTCTATCTGGCTGATCACCCGCACCACTCAGCCCGGCATCGACCGGGCCAACCTGCGTTCCTGGCTCGAAAGGCAGTTCGGCGAGAACCGTCGCTACGATGAGATCGTTCAGGACCTGCTGACAGCCACCGCTACCGATAAGGATGGCTCCGCCAGCAAGATCGACAAGTCCGCAGCACCGGCCAACTTCCTGCTCAGCCACTTCGGGGAAATGGTTCCTGCTGATCGTCGTCAGCGAGATGGCCAGTTTGAAATGATCCCCGCGACTTCACGTGTCACTCGCGTTTTCCTGGGAATTCAGACCCAGTGTACCCAGTGCCACGATCACCCGTTTATTGATGATCGCAAGCAAGGCCAGTTCTGGGGTGTGAACGTCTTCCTGCGGCAAATGGAACGCACGCCAGCGAACATCATGGTGCAGAACCAGCGGATGCAGTCGCTTCAGCACTACCAGCTCAAAGACAATACCAACGCCAACCCCGAGGCAGGCATCTTTTATGAACAGCGGAATGGCTTGCTGAAGCGAAGCGGAGCAGTCTGGCTGGATAAGAACAAGCCTAGCCTGTCGAGCAGCGCCCCACGACGAGCAGAGCTGACTCGCTTCCTCATCAACGATGAGTACTTTGCCAAATCGATCGTCAACCGCATGTGGGCTCACTACATGGGACGTGGGTTCACCAATCCCGTGGATGATTTTGGTGAACACAACCCCGTTTCGCATCCGGAACTGCTCGACCGGCTCGCTCAGGACTTCATCACCTCCGGCTACGATCTGCATCGCCTGATCGGTTGGATCATGTCAAGCAAGCCTTATCAGCTCACCAGCATTGCCAACGGTACCAACAGCAAACAGGATGCTGAACCTTACTTTGCCCGCATGCTGCTGAAGACGATGTCGCCTGAAGACCTCGTCGATTCGATCTTCACTGCGACCAACTATATCCAGATGAAGCATGCCAACAATCCGCAAGCCCGTCGGGATACGACCAACGAATGGCTGCGCGACTTCACCGTCAATTTTGGTGACGATGAAGGCAACGAAGCCAGCTTCAACGGTACTGTAGTGCAGGCTTTGCTACTCATGAATGGCCCGAAGATTAATGAAGCAGTGAACATGAGCCAGATCGTTCGGATGGCGATGGAATCCAGCAAACCCCTGGATGTACTTTACCTGGCTGCCCTATCTCGCCCACCTTCACAGAAGGAACGGGAAGCGTTCTCGACCGCTACCAACCCTTCCGGGGCGTATGCTCAGGTCTACATGAAAGATAAGGAACGGAATAAGCTCTATCGCGATGTACTTTGGGCACTTTTCAATACTAACGAGTTTATCTTGAATCACTAGCCATTTATGACGTATGTTTCCTTGGTAGCGTTTCTGCCCGGGAACCATACTAGATATGCCAGCAGCGACTATCACTCGTGATGCTCTGTTGCAGCTAATCCGTGAAAGCGGATTGGTGTCGGATCGGCATCTGAATGAATGTCTCGACAAATGCAAATCTGACGATCCCAATGCCATCCTCAGTTATCTGCTCGTAGCAGGCCACATCACCGAGTATCACGGTCGCGAACTCTACGCCGGGCGGAACAAGGGTTTCATCATAGGCAAATACAAGGTGCTCAAGCCCCTGGCGAGTGGGGGCATGGGTGTGGTGCTGCATTGTGAACATGTTCACATGCGGCATCAGGTAGCCATCAAATTGTTACCGAAGGAGATGAATGAAGATAGCCGGGCGGTGGCCCGGTTCTATCGGGAAGCCCGAGCGGTGGCTGCGGTCAAGCATCCCAACGTGGTGCAGGCTTTCGATGTTGGTCTCGAAGGCAACTGGCACTGCATGGTGATGGAGTATGTGGATGGTATCAACCTCCACAAGCTGGTGACCAACTTTGGCCCGCTTTCGGAACTGCGGGTGGCCCACTACATGGCCCAGACCTGTGCCGGGCTGCAGTGCATCATGACCTCGGGGTTGGTGCATCGGGATCTCAAGCCAGGCAACCTGGTGCTGAGCAAGGACAATGAAATCAAGGTTCTCGACCTCGGACTGGCTCGGTTTCTCGATCAGCGAGCTGATGACCTGACCAAACAACTGGATAGTAGCAGCGTCCTGGGCACAGCAGACTTCATCTCACCCGAACAGGCCCTGCACTCACACGAAGTAGACATTCGTGCAGACATCTATTCACTGGGAATGTCAGCGTACTTCCTGCTGACGGGCAAGTTCCCGTTCAAGATACCTACCATCACCGGCAAGTTGATGTCACATCAGATGAAGATGCCGAAAGCCCTGCGTAGCCGTCGGCCTGATGTCAGCGAGCAGTTGGAAGTGATCGTCACGAAGATGATTCAGAAGAAGCCTCGAGATCGGTATAGCACTCCGCAGGAAGTGATTGATGCTTTGGCTCCGTGGCTGGCTGTACCTTTGCCATTGCCTGAGCCCGAATGGTTCATGTCGTCATCCAGCACGACTGTCCCCGGGCTGAAGCCGCCTCAGTCGCCTGCGAAGACACCGGCCAATAGGGAAAACAACAAGGTGCGTCAAAGCACCACGGAAATACCCGTCAACGGCGCTCCCACGGTTATCGCAACTGTCACGCCGGAAAAGCCAACCGCTGCGGTGGATGCGATGGCTGAACTCGATACCATCTCACGGGGGCATTCAAATCGATTGCACGAACGGGCCACACGACGGATTGATCGAGTGGCCAAGCCAGGCGATAAGCTCAAGATCATTCTCCTGGCCATGAGCGTACCTGTTGGCATGTTCCTTATTCTGTTGATTTGGCTTGCCATTCGTGGGCTTCGCTAGGCGTGGGCTTCGCTGAGGATGGCCATCACGATGGCGTGATGATCCTGTACGACCGCTGAGGCACTGTGAGACTTCTGGTACTTCGATTGTTCGTCGTTCAGTTGTCCGTGGGTTAATGCTCGGGCATCGTTCCAGAGATCATCGACTTCCTTAGCTGTCACCGGCTCCTTGCTATCCAGAACGATGTCGACTGCCACCACCAGCCTGGTGTAAGGCTGAAGCCAGGTGAACTTCGGATCGTTGATGAGGAGTTGCAGGTACTGTCCACTGCTGGCTATCGGGCCATGCTCCGCTTCGTGCTGGGCTTTTTCGTTGTCTACCAGCGCTTTGTGCAGCTTCAGTAGTGCAGAACGAAGCTCGTTTAGTTGCTTACGCCAGTTGTCAGGTAACGTACTCATCGCCATCTATCCCACAGAAGGAAACAGGAGGGTTCAACCCTCCTGGCGATAGTCATGATATACAGCAACAGTGGTTATTTCTTCGCTGCCTGCTTGTCGAGCCATTCGAGGCCAATGCGGATGTCATCGTAGAGGTTGCCTTTCCAGCCATGTCCTCCTTCGTAGGTCTTTAGCTCTACGCTGGCACCAGCTGCGGTTAGCTCTTTGCCAGCCTGCTCGGCCATGCGATAGGGACACATACGATCATCCGGTGAATGATAGAGGTAGAACGCCTTTCCTTTGGCCTTGTTCATTTCCGGTAGGAACTTCGGATTGAAGACCGACATGGCTACGAAGGAACCTGTGATGTTCGGCGATGTCAGCGCGGCAGAGTAAGCAGCCGGGCCACTCGACGACCAACTGAGAGTAAAGACCTTGTCCTTGTTCAGCTTGTGCTTGCTGCCTACGTCTTTGATGACCGCATCGAGGAACTCTTCGGTGGTGAACTTCATGCCCGGCACCTTGTTCTTTGTGGTGGGCCAGACAATCTGTTGAGTGGGTGACCACTTCTTGCTGATGACGTGGACCACTATGAAGCCTGCGGGGACAGCGTTCTGGTAGATGCGCTTGATGAAAGGTTGAAAGTCGGCTCCACCATCGCCTCCTGCCATCACCAGGATCAAGCCGTAGCCACTCGCTGGTGCATCGGTCTTGCCTGAGGGCAGGATAAGGCTGTACTTCATGTTAGCGTCTTTGTTCGCGATCAGATCCTGCGACTTTACATTGTCGATATCATCCGTGGGTGATAGCTCCACAGCAATCTGTTCGTTAGGCATGGGTTGCCAGTGGCTATCATGGATGGTGATTTTGCCATTGGTATCGACACTCATCACCACATAGCCGAGTTGTACGCTATCGTTCTTAACCCGTGCCAGTCCCAGTGCTGCCTTCTTGCGAGCCCACAACCCGTTGTGAGCTTCCTCAGGTTTCATGGCTATTCGAAAGGAACTGGCACTGGCGCACAGTTCTACCGAAGCGGATGTGTTCCACAGATCTGCCAAGTTCAACGTCTCACCTGCATCGAGGGGCCTGCCGTTCTTCAGCAGCTTGTAATGTTCCCCGGTGGTCAGGGTGTAACTGGCGAAATAGGTTGAAGCTGGCCCGCTGCCTCGGTTGATCGCTTCGATGAGATCGGCTTGGCCATCGCCATCAAGGTCGATGTTATCTATCACCTCTGCAGGTTTGCCAGTAGGTTGCAGTAACTGAAACGAAGGCGCTGTCGATTGAGGCAGCAGTTGCACCAGTGGCATTGGCTTGTCTGGTGTCTCCTGGGCAACCGCACTCGGCCAAGTGGTCCAGGTGACTAGCCCCAGCGAACCGCTCGCCACCAAAAGCGCAAGTATCGATTTCCACCACAACATCGGCGTGGCTCCTTTCACAAGTGGTATCAGGTGAGCAGGCAACGCAGTTCCCGTCAGGTACTGACCAGCCTGGCGGGCACATTGCAGTGCCAGCGCAGGCGAGACAGCGCTGGCTGACCTCATGGTCAGTACACTGCTGAGCGAGACGTTGAGCAGGATGCCTCGCCTACTGAGCTTCTTCTTGAGTAATGCCCGGGCCCGGAAGAGCCGGGTAGCGATGGTGTTCACCGGGCAGCCTAGCTCGCGAGCAGCTTCGGTGGAACTCTTCCCCTGCACACAGCAGAGGATGATGACGGTACGAAGCCGTTCGGAAAGCTGAGCCACTTCATCGGTGACAGCTGCTGCATCGTCGTGGGTATCCAGCACTGCTGCAACGGAGTGCATGGCAACCGGTGCTGCCTGCTCGATGCTCACCGTTGCCTTCACCCGACTGCGGCACCGCAAGGCAATCCGATAGGCCACCTTGTAGAGCCAGCTACCCAGCGAACCCTGCTTCTGGATCGTGCTGCCCCGGCGGGCCAGTGTCAGAAAGGTTGCCTGGAAGGCATCTTCCGCATCATGCAGGTTGCCCACGATCCGCCGACAGACGCTGAGTACCATCGCTCCATGCCGATGCACCAGCAGCTCAAAAGCAGCCTCGTCTCGATGCAGATGAAAGCGTTCCAGCAGAACGCCATCCTGCACCGAAGCAGTATCAGCCAGCTTGTAGAGATGGGATGAAACCAAACGCATCGGCAACACTCAAGAACAGCTCTCACTAGTAAGAGCCATCCTTCGAGTGTAACCTTCCCTGAATTCGGAAGAAAGCGCTGACTACTCGTAACGCAGGGCTTCGATGGGATCGAGTTGAGACGCTTTCACAGCTGGATAGTAGCCGAAGAAGACACCTACCGAGGCTGCTACACCAAAGGCTACGCCGGGATAGACCGGGGAGAGTCGCAAAGGCCAATCGAGGAGATTGGTGATGACGTAGGCAAAGCTTAAACCCAGAAGCACGCCGATCAGCCCACCGCCTAGCGAGAGTACAACCGATTCGATCAGGAACTGGTTACGCACATCATTTGGCGTGGCACCGACAGCCATGCGGATACCGATCTCGCGGGTACGCTCGGTGACCGAGACGAGCATAATGTTCATGATGCCGATGCCACCCACGATGAGGGAGATGCTGGCAATCACGATCACCAGGACATTCAGTGTGTTGGTCAGCAGCAGGCCGATAGCAGCCATCTCTTCCACGCTGGTGACATCGAAGTCGTTGGGCATGCCAGTGCGAAGGTTACGACGTTCGCGGAGTATCTTGGTGATGCGTTCCTGAGCGGGAACGATGTCTTCGTTGTTGCGAGCGGTACAGGTGATGACCGAGACTCGTGGTTCACGGCCCAGGCGCTGCTGAATGGTGTTGATCGGCAGGAAGACCTGATCATCCTGGTCCTGGCCGATGGGGTTCTTGCCCTTGGGGATGAGTACGCCCACGATCTCGATCGATTGTCCCCAGATCTTCAGCCGCTGGCCGATCATGTCAGCAGGGCGACGACCGGGGAAGAGCTTCTTGGCAAGCGTTTCACCGATCACACCGACTGCGCTGGCACTGCGGTTTTCCGAATGACTGAAGAGACGACCAGCACTGACCTGCCATTTGCGGACGAGGAACATATCGGGAACGATGCCGGAGATGGTTGTCAGGAAAGTTCCGCTGGCATTGGTGACCTGATCCTGGGTGGCTTGTGATTCGGCTACACCAATCAGGATCTTCTTGAGCTTCTCGTCGGTTCGGATGGCTGAAGCATCGTCGCTGGTAATGGGCGTACTGTGAATGGTAACGCCGGTGCTGGTCTTGCCACCGGGGCGAACGAGGATGATGTTCTTGCCCACGCTTTCGAGACGATCATCGAGCTTTTCTTTGGCGCCATTGCCTGCTGCGACCATCGCAATGACCGCAGCGATGCCAATGACGATACCCAGGCTGGTCAGTACCGAACGGCCCTTGTTCACAAACAAGGCAGCGAGAGCGACACGCAAGGCAGAAAAGATACTCATGAACTAGTTGCCTCGTCCTTGTTTGACTGGAGCCGATGGAGCCACATCCTTCTTGATGTTTTGGTTCCTGTACTTTTCCCAGGCGAAATAGGCAGCCACGCAACTAAAGGCGATGATCAGGAAAACCACGCCTCTCCAGAGCATGGCCCAGGGGGTAGTGCGTGGGTTGGCTTCCCGTTCGAACTCCACGCCTTCAATGCGTTCAGTCGGTTCGCGATGCTCCGGATAAACTGGCAGTCGTGCGTTGTTCATGTTCCCCTCTTCAGGCTGACGCAGCATGAGGCTGGGCCGTAGGGAGTGGAAGCGTGTTGTGTAGTTTGCCATTGTTGCTGGCATGACTGTCGGGATTGTTCAGAGCTGCGAGAGAATCACGAGCATCAACCTGATGATCGTTGTAATAGTCTTCAGCGATCTGCCCGTCGCGTACTACGATGCAACGCTTGGTGTGGCTGGCAATATCGGGTTCGTGGGTGACGATCACAATCGTCTGGCCCAGGTCGCGGTTGAGTCGTTGGAATTCAGCCAGAATTTCAACCGAGGTTTTGCTATCCAGGTTGCCAGTAGGCTCATCAGCCAGCAACAGTTGTGGATCATTCACCAGAGCCCGGGCGATGGCCACTCGCTGCTGCTGACCACCCGAGAGTTGGTTAGGCATGTGTCCACTGCGTGGTCCGAGGCCAACGAGTTCGAGCTTGGCTTGGGCTTTGCGTCGTCGTTCGGTGGTCCCCATACCTGCATAGAGGAGAGGCAGTTCGACGTTCTCGAGAGCAGTGTATCGCTTCAGGAGATTGAAACCCTGGAAGACAAATCCGAGCTTCTCATTACGAAGCTTGGCGAGTTGATAGCGGGAGAGCTTGCCCACGTCCTGACCGCCGAGACGATAGAGGCCAGCCGTCGGGCGATCAAGGCAACCGAGAATGTTCATCAATGTCGATTTGCCTGAACCGCTGGTGCCCATGATGGCAATGAACTCACCGGGGACGATGTCGAAACTGACACCCTTAAGAGCTTCGACCTTCACTTCACCAGTGTCGTAGACTTTGCGAACGTTCTGTATTTGAATGATGGCTGTCATGCGTCAGTTCTTGTTCTCGGCGGAATCGATGGAGGCAATCACGATGCAAACATGAGCACATTTAGCCAGGCATACGTATAGGCTTTTCACCCAGACCGAAGATGCTGGTCTTTTCGACCTTCTTCGGTGGTTCGATGACAGCAGGCTTATTCACCAGGTCTTCCGGTTTCCCTTGCAGTAGTTCTTTCACCTGGGTGCGGCCCAGTTCGCTAGCACCCGCTTTGATGTAACGAGCCTGGTACTTTCCACCTTCCCAGAACCAGACGGCACTCCAACCTTCTTCTTCGTTCTTCTTGAGTTCCTTCTGCTGAGCATCGCTCATGGTGTCAGGCGTGAAGGAAAGTGCAGCGGAAGGTACAGTGACAATATCGCTGTAGTTTTCGACGATGATCTGGAGATCGGAAGCGACGAAGCCGACTTTGAGCGGATGATTCTTGGCGACAGCTTCAGGGATAGGATCAACGGCAATAGTGACGGTGTAATTAGCTGGGCCGCTGCTTCCTGCATTGCCTGCGAGCGCTGCCAGTTGCATCGGGTCGAGGCCAGCCATGCTGGGACGAGCGGGAGTGCTGGGAAGCGCTGCGATGTCGATGACTTTGCCATTGAACTTAATGCGTTCAGCAGAATAGGCTTCCACGGTGAAACGAACGGCAGGATGAAGAGCAAGCTTCTGCTGGAGCTTGCCGATGTCCTGTTCACTGATCTGCGCTTTCACTTCCCATTGGTCGGGGTTATTGGCGATAGTGATCAGGGCACCTGTCACTTGAGGAGCAATGAGCTGACCTTCTTTGAGGTAATTGCTGACGTTGAGAATGACACCATCAACGGGGGCAGTCATAGCAGCCTGGTCCAATTGACGCTTCTTGGCTGTGACCATGACTTCAGCACGCTTCTTGTTGGCCACAGCTGTTTGAAAAGAAGCATTTGCTTCATTGACATAGGCAGCAGCGCCTTTGGCTGCTGTCTCGTTCTTCTTCAGTTCCTGCTCTGCTTCTTTGATAAGGCCTTCTGGTGCGACACCTTGCTTGGCTTTTTGTTTAGCTGATTCCAGTTTGATCCGTGAGAAGTTGAGTTCTTCTTCAATCGTGTCGATACGGGATTTCGCAACGATCTGCTTGGCCTTGGCTTCTTCGATGGAAGCTTCCGCAGTCATTACATTGGCTTCAGCAGCACTGAGTTCAGCTTGCGGAAGAGTGTCATCCAGTTGAAGCAGGAGCATGCCTTTCTTGACGACTTTGCCGACTGCGAGGCCTTCAGCTACCTTGACCACCTTGCCTGGTGCTTCCGGGACGACGTAGTAGAGCCCGCCTTTGAGTTCTAGCTTCCCGCTGCCGGTGATCTTCTCTTCTATGTTCCCCTTACGGATGACTTCGACCTTGGGTTCTTCCACGGAGACAGGGTACTTGGACGATTGCCAATAGAAGTAGCCAACAACGCCGCCTGCCAGCAGGAGAAGGAAAAACAGAAGACTTTTCACAAGACATTCCTCGTCGGGAAACAGGCATCGCAAGCGAGCTGGCATGAAGCCAGGGGCAGGGAACTGGTGTCGTCATGACGAATCAAGATGACACAACGTCCGTGTTGTGCTGAAGGAGCTTCCAGCAAACGACATTCTAGCGAAGTTTACCCCCTATCTCTAGCGGCAAGGGGCAAAAGCGGGCGATTTTTCAGGGTTCTGACCAAGACCGTGTCGTGCGGGTGGAGGGGGTAATTTGGGGGATTTGGTAGGGCTTTCGACTTAAACTTCCTGTAACGTCATACTCGGCATCTTCAGCATCATCTGTTGTTCCTGCGTCTGGGCAAACTTGCTCGTATCGGGCTGGTAGGTGTACTGCTTCACGGTCAATTCTTCATTGTTGATCAGGTATTCCCCGTACGACCAGTGATCGTGCATGGTGCCACTACCAACACAAAGGGCTGCTACCGGGCGGTCGGGTTGGGCTGGTACCACATAGGCTTTGTGCCGATGGCCGTGCAACCAGAGCTGTACACCGAATTGCTGGGCGACGGCGAGCAGATCGTGCAGATCACGGAGCCGACGATGACGGCGTTCGGGTTTGCCGTTGGCGAGTGCCAGAGGGTAATGGGTCACCATGATCTTGATGCGATCACGGGCCGCATCGCTGCTGAGCAGTCTTTCGAGCCGAAGGATTTGATCGACCCCCACCCGCCCCGTGGAGTCCCACGACCAGCGATTCCACTGGCACGAGTTCACCCCCACTATATAGAGTGGGCCGAGCACCCGGGCAAAAGGGTAGATTTCATCGTCCACCCTTTCCCCCTGCTGCCAGGGAGCAAAGTACCGTTCAAACAGGCCCAGCTTCACACTGGAAGTGGTGTAGTAATCATGATTGCCCGGCACCGCCATCGCGGGAGGTGTCGTTTCGTTGCCCACTTGTAGCAACTCTGCTGCATGAGCGAACTCTTCTTCTACACCTAATGTGGTGGCATCACCGGAGAAGATCACCAGATCAGGCTGACGGGCGTAGGCATCTTCCACCAGCTTGTGCAATACCTGCGAAGCTTGCTTGAACACCTTGCTGCGAGGCATGTAGCGGCTGTTCACATACCCCGTCACCCGCTTGCTCAGCAGATCACGCGCCCGCCAGCGTGCATGGCTTTGAAACAGATGGATGTCACTGAAGTGGATGATGCGGAGCATAGCGTCTGCGAGAGAGGGTTAGCTAGCCAAGTGTAACACAAACTGCTTCATTGAGTGAATGGAAAGTACCCACCCACGTCAACAATGTGGCGAGACATAGAATAGCGGTTCGTCCTCCGAGTCTACCACATGCGTTCTCTGATCTGTTTGCTTGTTGCTTGTTCCTTGTTCATGCCTGTCGGTGCTCAGGTGAACGCTCCCAAGGAGTTCACCCCCAACGATGTCTGGGTGGTGGTCAACAGTAACAGCATTCCCTCAGTGGCCCTGGGAGAGTTCTATTGTCAGCAGCGCAAGGTGCCGATGGAGCAGCTAGTCAAGCTCGATCTGCCTGAAACGGAAGAGATGTCTCGCAAGGACTATGAAGAGAAACTGCTGGCACCGCTTCGACAGAAGCTGAAATCGCAAGAGACCAAAGACTTCATCCTCCTCACTACCTACGGCGTCCCCATTCGCGTGGGTGAAGCGAAGACGAAACCGGAAGATCAAGGCAAGCTCGAGATCATCAGGAAGGAACTCAAACGTATTCAGGACGAACTGCTCAGCCTGGCTCAAACGATCAAGAAGCTGGAAGACGCAGGCGAGGCCGCCAAGGCAGGGCTTTACAAACCCGATGTCGCCCGGCTGAGCAAGCTCAAGCAGAACCTCGAAGCACAAGAGAGCAACTTTGGCTACAAGGAAAGCTACGCTGCGGTCGATAGCGAACTGGCGATGATGTGGTTCCCAGCCTATCCACTGACCCGCTGGCAGCTCAACTTCCGTTACTTCACCATTCAGGAATCGGCACGGGCCAAGATGCCCAAGATCGTCTTCACCTGCCGGATCGATGGACCAACGCCAACGGTCGCCAAGCGTATTGTCGAAGATGCCATCAAGGCTGAAGCAGCAGGTGGCCCGGAAGGGTATGCCTACGTAGATGCACGTGGGATCAACTGGGACAAGACAGCCGACCTGCCGGCAGCCACCTATGGTGGGTTCGATCAGGCCCTTCGTGAGTTCGCCATCCTGCTCAAAGAGAAAGGGTTTCGCACCACCCTGAACAATACCGAAGAGCTTTTCCCGCCAGGCAACTGCCCCCGCACTGCACTCTACTGTGGCTGGTATGCGTTGCAGAGTTATCGAGCCTGTTGTGAGTTGATGCCTGGTTCCATCGCCATCCATGTGGCCAGCTTCGAAGCGGTTTCCTTGCGTGAGAAAGACAACAGACGCTGGGTGCCCAACCTCCTCCAGGATGGTGCCTGCGTGACTCTGGGCCCTGTGGCGGAACCGTATTTGATGGCTTTCCCCAAGCCATCGATCTTCTTCGGGTTCTTGCTCGCTGGCCATACGGTGGTAGAAAGCTATTGGCTCAGTTCCCCGTTCACTAGTTGGCAGATGATGATCATCGGCGATCCCCTTTATCGCCCTTACATGAAGAAGCCTCGTCTGCAATCGATCGAGGTAGTGCCTTCCCCGCAAGGGTCTGAGTTCCCCCAGCGGCAACGAAAATAACGTTGGAC